>ENA-UOUJ01001680-UOUJ01001680.1-activated-sludge-metagenome-genome-assembly--contig:-NODE-1680-length-11149-cov-5.403732_pt1 | contig 11149 bp, 6 predicted proteins | sample MGYA00249839_ERZ747224 | MGnify/ENA primary metagenome ERZ747224 (study PRJEB28782, sample SAMN03220277) | activated sludge metagenome | biome: wastewater; feature: sewage sludge; material... | reverse complement strand
CCGCCCGGCCACCGGCGGCGGGATCACGTCGCCGTAGGCGCGCACCGCCTCGGCGGCGAACCATTCGACATAGCTCGCGGCATACAGCACTTCGCCCACCGCCTCGGCCAGCGACTTGCCCTGCTCGCGCGAGATCAGTCGGCCGAGGTCCTGCGCGTGCTCCAGCAGCAGTGCGTTCCAGCGCGCGAGGATCCGCGAGCGATCGCGCGCGGGCACCGCGCGCCAGCCCGGGAAGGCGGCGTGCGCGGCCTCGACGGCAGCGTTCGCGTCCAGCGCATCGGCATCGGGCACGCTGGCGAAGGCCTGCGCCAGCGCAGGATCCTCGATGTCGTAGCGCGCTCCACCAATGGCCTGGCACCAGCTGCCGGCGACGTAGTGCCTGGAACGGAGCAGGTCGGGACGTTGCAGGGTCAACGACATGTTGCTTCCTCAGTCGGCAATGCCGAAGAATTCGCTGATCCAGTACGCCGCGCAGATGTCCACGTCGGCGGCGAACATGGCGGTCGTCCCGCACTGGGTCGGGCCATCGCCCGGATCGACGGCGATCGCGTGGCCCATGGCCGTCACCGTGACCGCCTCGACCCGCACATCGCCATCCGCCGTGGCGTAGCTCGCGCGCGGATTGGACAGGATCTCGTCCTCGCGATCCGCAATCGCATCGATGCCGTGGACATTGGTCCACTGCAGCACCAGCTGCTGCAGGTTCGGGTAGTGCATGATCGTGTCCTGCTGGCCGTGCCACAGCTGCACCCGCGGCCAGGGGCCTTCGTAGCCCGGACGCGCGCCGCGGACCAGGTCGCCCCACTCGACGGCGGAGTGCTCGCGACCGGCGGCGGCGCAAGGCCCGAGGTCGCTGGCGGCCATCGCGCACTTGTACGGGAAGCTGGACTGGACGGCGGTGGCGGCGAACACCTCCGGATACGTCGCCATCATCACCTGGGTCAGGTGCCCGCCGGACGAAACTCCGGCCATGTAGGTCTTCGACTTGTCCAGCGGGAACAGCGCCTGCATGTGCCCGATCATCTGCCGCACCGACAGCGGCTCACCCGCGTCACGCGCTTGGTGCGCAGGCTCCCAGGTGCGGAAGCAGCCGGCCCAAGGCTCGTTCTGCTTCGATGTCTCGGGAAAGAGCAGGGCGATTCCGAAGCGGTCGGCCAGTTCGACCCAACCCGAAGTCAACGCGATCTCCCGTGCGTTCCCCAGGCAGCCGTGCGCGACCACGACCAGCGGCGCATCGGCGGGCAGGCGAGCGGGCACGTAATAGAACATGCGCAGCGTGCCCGGGTTGGAGCCGAACTCGCGGACCTGGGTCAGGAACGGCTGCGCCTGGGCAGCGGCGCCGGCCATGCACAGGAGCGCCAACAACACCGCCTTCGACCATCCACGTTTCATTGCCTGTTTCCTTCGTTTCGCACGGCCCCGTGCCCGCCACGGCCACATGTTGGCTCATATCTCTTTCGCGATCAGAAAGACAGAACGTAGGAGCGGGCCATGCCCGCGACCCGCGGCACTCGGGGCATCGTCGCTAACCCGGTCGCGCCCATGGGGCGCTCCTACGCCATTCCACGTTTTCTGATCGCAAGTTGGTATCAAAGGTGCAGCGTACGCCCCCAGGCGTTAAGCACGGCCTCATGCATCGCCTCCGACATCGTCGGATGCGGGAAGATGGTCGCCATCAGCTCGGCTTCCGTGGCCTCCAGCGTCTGCGCGACCGCGAAGCCCTGGATCATCTCGGCCACTTCCTCACCTACCAGGTGCGCGCCCAGCAGTTCGCCGCTGGCCTCGTCGAAGACGACCTTGGCGAAGCCTTCGGTGGCACCCATCGCGATCGCCTTGCCGTTGGCGGCGAACGGGAACCTGCCCACACGGATGCGATGACCTGCCTCGATCGCGCGCTCCTCGGTGAGACCGACGCTGGCCACCTGGGGATGGCTGTAGGTGCAGGCCGGCACCCGCAGCGGATCCAGCGGATGCGCGGGTTGGCCGGCGATGTGTTCGACGCACAGCACGCCCTCGTGGCTGGCCTTGTGCGCCAGCCACGGCGCACCGGCGACGTCGCCGATGGCATGGACGCCGGGCTCGCCGGTTTCGCAGTACGGACCGGTGACGATATGGGTCCTGTCGACCTTGACCGCCGTGTGCTCCAGGCCCAGGTCCTCGACGTTGCCGACGATGCCCGCGGCGACCAGCACCACGTCCGCCTGCGCGCTACGGCCACCGTCGCCTTCCAGCGCCACCTGCCATTGTCCGTCGCGGCGGCTCGCCGACTTCACCGCTGCGCCGGTGTGGATCACGATGCCATCGCGCGCGAGCGAGGAGGCGACGTGCGCGGACACCTCGGCGTCCTCGACCGGCAGGATGCGGTCGGCCATTTCGACGACGGTGACGTCGACGCCGACCGCGCGGTAGAAGCTCGCGAACTCGATGCCAATCGCGCCGGCGCCGATCACGATCATGCTGTTCGGCACGGACGCCGGCACCAGCGCCTCGCGATAGCTCCAGACGCCGTCCTCGCCGGCGGGGAACATCGGCAGTTCACGCGCGCGCGCGCCGGTGGCGAGGATGATGTGCTTCGCCCGCAGCGCACGGCGGGTGCCATCGGCGGCTTCGACCTGCAGTCCACCGCCGCCGCCGAGCCGCGCATGGCCGACCAGCACGCTGACGCCGTTCTTCTTCATCAGCCCGGCGACGCCCTTGTTCAGGCGTTCGGCGACCGCGCGCGAGCGCGCGACCATCGCCGCGACGTCCACGCCGCCGACCGTGGCATCGATGCCGAAGGTCTTCGCGTTCCTGACCAGGCGCAGCACGTCGGCCGAGCGCAGCAGCGCCTTGGTCGGGATGCAGCCCCAGTTGAGGCAGACGCCGCCCAGCTTGTCCTTCTCCACCAGCGCCGTGCGCATGCCGAGCTGGGCGGCGCGGATCGCCGCGACGTAACCGCCGGGACCGCCGCCGACGACGATCAGGTCGAAGTCATGCTCTTTCGCAGCCATCGTCACGCCTCAGGCCACGGACAGCAGCGACAGCGGCGCTTCGAGCACGCGCCGAAACTCGGCCAGCCAGCGTCCCGCCAGCGCGCCGTCGATCGCGCGGTGGTCGACCGACAGCGTGCAGCGCAGGACCGAGCCACAGGCCAGCGCGCCGTTCTCCACGACCGGCTTCTGCTGCACCGCGCCGACCGCGAGGATCGCCGCCTGCGGCGGATTGACGATCGCCGCGAACTCGTCGACGCCGTACATGCCGAGGTTGCTGACGCTGAAGGAGCCGCCCTGGTATTCGCTCGGCTTCAGCCGCCCGGCGCGCGCACGCTCGGCGAGGTCGGCGATCTCGGCGCTGATCGCCGAGACCGACTTGGTGTCCGCGGCGCGGACGATGGGCGTGATCAGGCCCTCGTCCGTAGCCACCGCGATGGCGATATCGGCATGCGCGAACTGGCGCAGAGCCGTGTCCGTCCACGCCACGTTCGCCTCCGGCACTTCGCGCAACGCGAGTGCGACCGCGCGGACGATGAAGTCGTTGATCGAGACCTTGCGCGGCGCCGATGCATTGAACTCGCCTCGCAGCGCCAGCAGGCGGTCCACCCGGCAGTCCACGGAAAGGTAGAAGTGCGGAATGGTCGCCTTGCTCTCGGACAGGCGCCGGGCAATGGTGCGGCGCATGCCGCTGTGCGGGATTTCACGATACGCGGATTCCCCGGCCGGTGAAGCGGCGGCTGCGACGGCTGCCGCGGGCACCGGCTTCATCGCATCCAGGTCGCGCTTGACGATGCGGCCACGCGGGCCGCTGCCGCTCACGCCGGAAAGGTCAATGCCGCGCTCCCTGGCCAGGCGCCTTGCCAGCGGACTGGCGAAGACGCGCGCGGTCGATTGCGACACCGGCGCAGAAGCTGCGGCAGGAGCGTCGACAGCGCCCGCCGGTGCGGCAGCCTGCGCCACACCCTCCGCGCCCAGCGACGCCACCAGCGCGGCGACCTCCGCGGCCGTCTCGCCGGGCGCGAGCAGGATCGCGATCGGAGCGCCGACCTCGGCCTCGGCGCCCGCGGCCAGGAACAGGTGGCCGATCGTGCCCGCCTCCTCCGCCGTGTATTCGACGACGGCCTTGTCGGATTCGATTTCAGCCAGCACGTCGCCAACGGCAACGGCTTCGCCGACCTGCTTGTTCCACGCCAGCAGCACCGCACTGGTCGCGCTCGCGGCCACCTCGGGCATGCGCACCAGGGACGCCATCTCAGACGCCTCCCTTGTCGCGCATCACCGCCTGCAGTCCGTCGACGATTTCCTCGCTGCGCGCGAACGCGGCCCGCTCCAGCACCTTCGAAATCGAGGGCGAGGCTTCGCCGCCGGTCACGCGCCGGATCGGCTGGTCCAGCCAGTCGAAGCAGCGGCGCTGCAGCTCATCGGCCAGCCAGCCGCCGTAGGACGTGCCCTGCGCACCCTGCTCGACGATCAGCACGTTGTTGGTCTTGCGGATGCTGGCCTCGACCGTCTCCCAGTCCAGGCTGGCGCGATCGAGCCAGCGCAGGTCGATTACTTCGGCGTCGATGCCGGTCTGCTCCACCGCGTCCAGCGCGTGTCCGACCATCGACAGGTAGGCCAGCACGGTCACTTCCGAGCCTGTCCGCCGCACCGCCGCCTTGCCGAACGGAAGCTGGTAGTCGAGGTCGTCCACCGGCGTCGGTCCGGTGCTGCCGTACAGGTCGACGTGCTCGATCACCAGCACCGGATCCCTGCACGCCAGCGCAGCATTCATCAGGCCGACGTAGTCGAACGGCGTCGACGGCGCGACGATGCGCCAGCCGGGGCTGGTGGCGAAGATGCCGGCCGGATCCATCGAATGCTGCGAACCGTAGCCGGTGCCGATCGCGACCTTGGTGCGCAGCACCAGCGGCATCTCGAAGCCGCCGCCGAACATGTGCCGCGCCTTGCCGATCTGGTTGAACACCTGGTCGGCCGCGACCCACATGAAGTCCGGGTACATGAACTCGACCACCGGCAGGAAGCGCCCGTCCATCGCCATGCCGCCACCGAGGCCGGCGAAGGCGTTCTCGCTGATCGGCGTGCCCAGCACGCGACCGGGGAAGCGTTCGCTCAAGCCCCGGGTGGCGCCGTTGGTGCCGCCCTTGAGCTTGTGCACGTCCTCGCCGAGCACGACGATGCGATCGTCGGTATCCATGCGGCGGGTCATCACGTCGGCGACCACGTCGACGAACTTGCGCTGCTCGACCTTGCCGCCGTAGCTGGCAAGTTCCTCGGTGCGTGCGCCGGCAAGTTCGGACAGGTCACCGCGCAGCGCCACGTCGCGGAAGTCCTGGCTGGGCCACAGCTCCGGGCGGATGCGGCGCTTGCCGGGCTTGCCGCCGGGGTCGGCTTCGAGCAGGTTTGCAGCGGCATCGCGCATGGCCTGCTTGACGGTCTCGCGCAGCGCCGCCACTTCGACCTCATCGACGAGACCACGCTCGCGCATCTTCGCCGCCACCAGCTCCAGCGGATCGCGCGCGCGCCAGGCCGCTTCTTCCGCCTTGTCGCGATAGCCGAAGGCACTGCCCGGGAACGGCCCGTTCTGGTGGAAGTAGCGGTAGACGTCGACCTCGATGATGGTCGGGCCCTTGCCTGCGCGCATGTGCGCCAGCGCCTCGCGGGTCGCCAGCCAGACCGCGAGCGGATCCATGCCGTCGACCTTCCAGCTCGGGATGCCGAAGGCACCGCCGCGCGAGGACAGCCGCGGCTCGGCGGTGACTTCCTCCACCTTGGTCGAGACCGCGTAACCGTTGTTCTCGATGAAGAAGCACAGCGGCAGCTTCCACGCGGCAGCGAGGTTCATCGTTTCCAGCGCGGAGCCGATGTTGACCGCACCGTCGCCGAAGCAGGTCATCGCCACCGCATCGGTCCCGGCATGCCGATGCGCCCAGGCCGCGCCCGCGGCCAGCGGCACGCCGCCGCCGACGATGGCATTGGTGCCCAGCGCGCCGGCCTCGGCCCACTGCAGATGCATGGAACCGCCGCGACCGGCGCAGAAGCCCTGCGCCAGGCCGAGGATCTCGGCCAGGGTGCGTTGCAGCAGCCCCTGCACGTCCGCTGACAGCGGCGCCCGGAAGTCAAAACCGTCGGGCTGCAGGTAACCCAGCGACTTGGCCAGGAACTGGTGGTGGCCGCGATGCGAGCCGTTGATCTGGTCGGCCGCAGTCAGCGCGATGATCGAACCTACCGCGCCGCCTTCCTGGCCGATGCTGGAATGCGCCGGGCCATGCACCAGCCCTTCGGCGGCCAGCTCCAGCACGCACTCCTCGAAGCCGCGGATCAGGTGCATCTGCGCCAGCAGGTTGCCCAGCAGCGCGGGATCGGCCTGCGCCCAGTCCTCCTCGGTTGCCTTCAGCTCCAGCCAGTCTGCGGCCGGTGCCAGTTTGATGCGTTCACTCATGTTTGATCTTCCATGTGGCTCACGACGCCGACGCTTCGGCGGCCGGCCGCCGCAACCAGCCCATGTGGCGCGCGGCGATGAAGTAGTGCGCGGCCGCCCACAGGAACACCAGCATCATCGCCACGATGCCGTCCTGGGTGCCCTGCGCGGTGGACGCCGCGCAGGCCTGGCGCAGCGATTCGGCCGCGTCCGGCAAACCGACGCCGCCCGGGCACAGCGCGGTGAAATCCCCCAGCCCCGTGACCGAGAAGCGCCGCGCCGAAGCAAAGTCGATCAGCGCCCCCGTCACCCACGGCCCGATGCCCAGCCCGATCAGGTTCACCACCACGAAGAACAGCGCCGTGGCCGTCGCCCGCATCCGCGGCAGCGCGAGGTTGTGCATCACTCCCAGGGTCGGACCGATGTAGGCGTAGTGGAACAGGCCCGGCAGGAGCAGCCACAGCAGCGCGATCCCCCAATCGCTGCGGGTGAAGGCGATGATGTACAGCGGCGTGGCGAACAGCAGCCCGATGCCCGGAAGCAGCGCGTACCAGCTCCGGTCGCGGCGCCCGGCCCAGTCGCTCATCCAGCCGCCCAGCAGCGTGCCCACGCCCGCCGACAGCCCGGTGACCAGACCATAGCCCAGGCCAAGTTCCGCATAGCCGACGTCGAACATGCGAATGAAGTAGGCGTAGGCGAAGGTGCCCGTTCCGTAGCCGACGAAGCCGACCAGGGTGGCGCCGATGGTGATGTGCAGGAAGGTCTTGTTGCCGAACAGGTGCTTGGCGGTTTCACGGATCGACGGCGCCTGTTCGTGCTCGACGATGGTGTTGTCGGCGGCACCCCGCACCGGCTCGCGCGCGACCAGGCGGAACACCAGCGCCAGCACCACGCCCGGCAGGCCGACGGCTACCAGCGCCACCCGCCAGTTGAAGTGTTCGACCAGCCAGCCGCCGGCGACGGCGCCGAACATCACCCCCAGCGGGATGCCGAAGGAATAGAAGGCCAGCGCGGTGGCGCGACGCTCGGGGGGGTAGAGGTCGCTGATCAGCGAATGCGCCGGCGGCGTGCACCCGGCCTCGCCGATGCCCACGCCGACCCGGCACAGGAACAGCTGCCAGAAGTTCTGCGCCGCGCCGCACAGTGCGGTCATCGCCGACCAGATGGTCAGGCAGACCGCGATCAGCGACACCCGGTTGACGCGCTCGGACAGCCGCGCCAGCGGGATGCCCATGGCGGTGTAGAACACCGCGAAGGCCAGGCCCTGGAGCAGGCCCAGCTGCGCGTCGGTGATCATCAGGTCCAGCTTGATCGCCTGGCCCAGGGTCGCCAGGATCGTGCGATCCACGAAGTTGCTCGTGTAGATCAGCATGAGCAGGAACAGGACGGTCGCGCGACGCGTATTCGCGGCCGCTGCAGGCGTGGGATCGGACACTGGCGATGCTCTGTGTGGAATGGGGAGTGCCGGGCCCGCGACAGGCCCGGCACCGCTCGTTGCGTCAGAACTGCATCCGCACCCCGAGCTTGAAGCTGCGGCCGTAGGGGCTGCTGATCGCCGGATCATAGGTCAGCGAGGTGCGCGCCTGCGGCGGATCCCGGTCGAACAGGTTGAGGACGCTCGCGCTGAAGGACCAGGTCGGATTGAGCCGCAGCAGGTAGGTCAGGTCGGTGGTCGTGAACGAACCGATGTCGATCGGTGCCGTGCTCAGCTGGCAGCCCGCCACCGTGCCGGCATTGCCCAGGGTGCAGGCGGTCGTGCCGCCGGTCTGCACCGCCACCGGGCCACGATCGTCGGTCACGCCGTCGATGTAGTTCAACCTGGCATACAGCGTGTGCGGGCCGTTGTTGTACTCGGCCGCGACGCTGCCGCGCAGCTTCGACACCGTGCCCGGCAGGCGCTCGTAGTTCAGGTAGCCGCGCGCGTCGTAGGCGTTCGACACCCGCACGCCGCGGTAGATGAACTCCTCCTGGTCGTACTCGAGAATGAAGCTGGCGTTGGCGTTGAACGCCAGCCTGCCGCCCCACACGTTGTCCATGACGTAGTCGGCCGCGACGTCGAGGCCGGAGGTGTTGACGGTGGGCCCATTGGTCGTGTCGGAACGGATGCGGCCGATGTTGAGGCCGGTGGTGACGCCCTGCACGCAGGTGTTGTTGTTGTCGAAGGTGATCAGGTCGCGCAGCGGGCTGGCGCAGTCGGCCAGGCCGGTGCCGGCGACGGCGCCGGCGATCGTGCCGGCCGGGATCGAGACGATCTGGTCGTCCAGCTCGTAGCTCCAGTAGTCGACGCTGGCGCGGAAGCCGCCGGCGCTGAACAGCGCGCCCAGGTTGAAGGTGAACGCCTCTTCCGGACCGACCGAGGGGTTGCCGAAGTTGTCGATCGCGCGGAAGCCGCCGGCCGGCGCGACGAAGGCCACCACCGTGCCGCCGCCCTCGGAGCGGTTGCCCGGCGCCGGACCGCGGAAAGTCGTACCGACCGAACCGCGCAGCCCGAACCAGTCACTCGCCTGCCACTTGAACGCGAGCTTGGGGTTGGTCGTCGACCCGGTCAGGCCGCCGTAGTCCTCGTAGCGCACCGCGAGCTGGGCGTTCAACTTCTCCGTGATCGGCAGGTGCAGTTCGCCGAAGACCGCGTAGACGTCCTCGTCCAGGCGCACCGGGGCGGTCGGGCCCTGGAAAATGAAGGCGCCGGTCTGGACCAGGCAGGTGGTGTCGCCGGGGGTCGGGCACGGATGGGTGAAGAAGTTGGATTCGGTGTTGAGCGGATTGCTGGTGTAGCTCAGTCGCCGGACCTGGCCGCCCACGGCGTAGCTGACCGGGCCTCCGGCGAACTCGAAGCCGGTCTCGCCATCGAGCACCGCATCGACCACCCAGTAGTCCGACTCCGCCTTGATCGCGACTTCACCGAAGAGCCAGGCGCTCAGCTCGCGGCTGTTGGCGTTGGCGGGCACGTAGTACGGGTTCGACAGGCCCAGCGCCGGGTTGTGTTCGATCGCGTTGGAGAACGGATTGAAGAACTGGCAACCGTTGGCGCCGGCCACGGTGCCGGTGCAGCCCGGCCCGCCGAAGCCGTTGAGCGCACGCTGCAGCCGGTTCACCAGGATGTCCGGCGTCCGCGCAGTCGCCTTGTCGCGCACGTAGGTGGCGGCGACCTGCCAGTGCATGGTCTCGCCGACCTCGCCTTCGAGCGCGGCCGAGGTCCGGAACAGGGTGTACTTGCGCTCGGTCGCGGTCCCGCCCATGCCGCCGTCCGTCGGGTTGCCGCCCATCGCGAACGGGCGCCAGAAGCCCAGGAAGTGCAGCGGCATCATCGCGATCAGGGCATCGCTGTAGCCGGCCTGGCGCAGTGCGGTGACCGTGCCCGGGTTGGTATTGGGCACCGTGAAGTTCGTGAGCGGGCCGGTCGGGCCGTTGAGCGGGAAGAACGCAGGCGAGGTGCGCAGCTCCGGCGTGTCGTTGAGCGCGTACAGCATCTCACCGTGGAAGCGCACGCTGTCCGACAGCGTGGCGTTGGCCTCGGCATAGATCTGGTGGCGATCTTCCTTCTCGATCAGGTTCAGGTGTGGCGCGAACGGGAACTGGCACGTCGGGAGGGCGCCAGAATTGACGATCTCACCGCCCAGGTCCGTGCAGCCCGCATCCACCGTCGGGACGAAGAACGAGGTGAAGAACATGCCGGGATTGGAATAGGCCGAGTAGCTGGTCGGGTTGACCGTGCGCGGCACGTAGGACCAGTCGCGATCCATGGTCGAAAGCTCGGAACGGTGCTGGATGCCCGCCGACACGAGGATGTTGCCGTTCTCGCCCTGCCAGCCGTAGGCGATCGACGCCGTGCTGTCGCCATCGGAGCCGCTCACGAAGCGGTGGTCGGCCGAGATGTCGAAGCCTTCCAGGTCGGTGCGGGTGATGAAGTTGACGACGCCGCCGATCGCGTCGGATCCATAGGTGGCGGCGGCGCCGTCTTTGAGGATTTCAACGCGGCCGATGGCCGCCTGCGGCAGCAGGTTGGTGTCGACCTGGCCGTACTGGAAGCGGCGGCCGTTCATCAACACCAGGGTCCGGTGCGGTCCCAGCCCGCGCAGGTTGATCGTGCCGCCGCCGCTGCGCGTCTGCGCGCCGAGGTTGGTGTTGGTCTGGTTCGACTCGCCGAGCACCGAGCCGGTGACCGACAGCGACTTGATGAACTCCAGGACGGTGGGCGAGCCCTGTCGACGCAGGTCCTCGGCGGTGTAAACCTCCACCGGCAGCGCCGCATCCTCCGGGGTTCCGCGGATATGCGAGCCGGTCACCACGATGGTGTCCAGCATCCGGGCGTCGTCCGCGACCGGGGCTTCCTGTGCCAGTGCGCCTGCCGACGCCGTCATGGCGATCGCCGCGGAAATGGACACGCTCAGCGCCAACAAACGGTGTTGGCCCCGCGACCCGCCCAGTGATCCGGGCACTCGACTCTTCGGCTTGCTGCTCATCAACCCTACCCTCCCTCAAAAGTGTGATTGCATGAAATCCAGGCCATGAACTGGCGCGCCGGCACGGGACGCAGCCAATCGCCTGTGGCGATTCAATGTTTCACGTTCCTGTCACCCCGTCAACATGATTGTATATAATTGCTGCATGCGCACATGCGTTATTGACACAAATACCTGATTTGTAACAGCATCAAGGTATTGATTGTATACAAACATAGGGGCGCCGAATGCCAGTCCTGCACGAACCACCCTCCGGCCTGCCGGGATTGCGCGGCGTCGAGCACATCGGCTTC
>ENA-UOUJ01001677-UOUJ01001677.1-activated-sludge-metagenome-genome-assembly--contig:-NODE-1677-length-11162-cov-3.518322_pt1 | contig 11162 bp, 12 predicted proteins | sample MGYA00249839_ERZ747224 | MGnify/ENA primary metagenome ERZ747224 (study PRJEB28782, sample SAMN03220277) | activated sludge metagenome | biome: wastewater; feature: sewage sludge; material... | reverse complement strand
GGCGGCATACCTCCGGCCCGCCGAACGGCCTGCCTCGCGCGCACCGATCGGCGCGCATCGCCAGGCGACGGACGGTCGCCGTCGCGGCGACGAACGGCGGCCCCCTCCACAACGGAAGCTCGTCGCCGATTGGTTAGAATGCCGTCCGTGAGAGCTGCAGCACCCCCCTGCGCACCGCATTCGTCCGACCGCGAGCCGACCCTGCAATACCGCGAAACGACCCCGCCCGACTACGCGATGCGGGTGCGTGTCTATTACGAAGACACCGACGCCGGCGGCATCGTCTACCACGCCAACTGGCTGCGCTGGTTCGAGCGCGTGCGCACCGACTGGATGCGCGCGCTCGGCGTCGAGCACGCGCGCTGGCTGGCCGAGACCGGCACCGGCTTCGTCGTGCGCGACCTGTCGATCGATTACCTGCGTCCGGCACGGCTCGACGACGAACTGCTCGTCGACGTGCGCCTGCTCGAAGCACGCCGCGCGACCTGGATCCTCGAACAGCAGGCGCGCCCGGCGCAGGGTGGCGAACTGCTGGTCGGCGCGAGGTTGCGCATCGCCGCGGTCCACCATGCCAGCGGCAGGCCGACCGCGATCCCCAAGACCCTGGCCGAGCGCGCGCTCGCTCGCCGCGCCACCGCACTCGCGCCCGACAGCGCCCCCGGCCGCCCCTAGCGGCGACAGCCTTCAGCCGACACCCGAATGAACGAACAACTATCGATCCTGACTCTGGTCGCCCAGGCGAGCGTGCTCGTCAAGCTCGTGATGGCGGGCTTGCTCGCGATCTCGATCGGATCCTGGACGATCATCTTTCGCAAGGGTTTCGTCATGCGGGCGGCGCGACGGGCGACCGACGACTTCGAAGGAGAATTCTGGAGCGACCGCGACCTCGGCTCGCTGTACCAGCAGATCCGCGCCGACGGCGGCGATCGGGGTGCGATGGCGCGGATCTTCGAATCCGGCATGAGCGAATTCCTGAAAACGCGACAGCAGAAGCCCGGCGACGTCCAGGCGATGCTCGACGGTTCGCGCCGCGCGATGCGGGCCAGCTACCAGCGCGAGATGGACGCCCTCGAGTCGAACCTCGCGTTCCTCGCGTCGGCCGGCTCGGTAAGCCCCTACATCGGCCTGTTCGGCACCGTCTGGGGCATCATGAATTCGTTCCGTGGCCTGGCCAATGTCCAGCAGGCCACGCTGGCGGCCGTGGCGCCCGGCATCGCCGAGGCGCTGGTCGCGACCGCAATCGGCCTGTTCGCGGCGATTCCCGCCGTCGTCGCCTACAACCGCTATGCGCACGACCTCGACCGGCTGTCGAGCCGCTTCGACAGCTTCATCGAGGAATTCTCGAACATCCTGCATCGCCAGGCGAAGTAAGCAATGCCCACCCTCGCCTCCAGTTCGCGCACCGGCCGCCGGCGCCGGATGGTCAACGAGATCAACGTCGTTCCGTACATCGACGTCATGCTGGTGCTGCTGGTGATCTTCATGGTCACCGCACCGCTGATGCCGCCGGGCACGATCGACCTGCCACGCGCAGGCCGCAGCGCCGCGCAGACCGACAAGTACATCGAAGTCCAGGTCTTCGCCGACGGCTCGATGCGACTGCGCAGCGGCAATACCGGGGATCCGTCGGAACGCCGGATCGTGCGCGCCGACCTCGAAGGCTCGGTGCGCGAGATGCTGGCCGAGCATGGCGAAGGCACGGCCGTCGTCATCAGCGGCGACCGTGCGGTCCGTTACGAGCGGGTCATCGAGGTGCTCGGCGACCTGCAGCAGATGAACGTCGGCCGCGTTGCGCTGATGGTCAAGCCGGACAATTGATGCAGGCAACCCGCATCGCGGTCGGCTCATGAGCGCGCAAGGAAAGACGCCCCGGCGCAATCCACGGGGCCTGGGGCATCTGCCGAGTTCGAAAGGGCGCCTGTGGGCGCTGCTGCTGGCGCTGCTGATGCACGTGCTGCTGCTGTCGATGCTGTTCATCGGTGTTCGCTGGAAGACCCAGCCGCCGGCGGCCGTATCGGCCGAACTGTGGACCCCTCCAGCGCCCGCGCCAGTCGCGCGGGCCGTCCCCCGGGCCGGACCCGAACCGAAACCGGTACCGAAGCCCGAGCCGCTGCCGCCGCCCGAGCCGCCTCCGCCGCCCCCCGAGCCGGTGCCTCCGCCTCCGCCCCCCGAGCCCGAGCCCGAGAAGCTCGCGCAGGCAGACGCGGAGATTGCGCTCGAAAAGATCAAGCGCGAGGAAGAGGAAAAAGCGAAGGAGCGGGCCCGACTCGAAGCGGAGGAGCGCGCCAGGCGCGAGGCCGAGGAACGGGCGAAGCGCGAGGCCGAAGAGCGCGCAAAGCGCGAAGCCGTGGAGAAGGCTCGCCTCGAAGCCGAAGAGAAAGCCAAGCGCGATGCCGAGGAGCAAGCCAGGCGCGAGGCCGAGGAGAAGGCCCGCCTCGAAGCCGAAGCGAAAGCCAGGCGCGAAGCCGAAGCGAAGGCCAGACGCGAAGCCGAGGAACGAGCTCGCCTCGAAGCCGAGGAGAAGACGAAGCGGGAGGCCGAGGCAAAGGCCAAACGCGAGGCAGAAGCAAAAGCGAGGCGGGAAGCCGTAGAAACCGCAAAGCGCGAAGCCGAGGCGAAGGCAAAGCGCGAAGCCGAGGCGAAAGCGAAACGCGAGGCGGAAGAGAAAGCCAGGCGCGAGGCCGAGGAAAAAACCAAACGCGAAGCCGAAGCGAAAGCCAGGCGTGAGGCCGAGGAAAAGGCCAAACGCGAGGCAGAAGCGAAGGCCAAACGCGAGGCAGAAGCGAAGGCCAAGCGCGAGGCCGACGAAAAGGCCCAGCGCGCGGCGGCCGAGAAACGGCGCAACGACTACCTGGAGAGCTTGATGGCGAAGGCCGGAGGCGACGGCGGCGCAACGGGTGCCGGGGCCGGCGGCGGCAACGACAGCGGCTACATCGCGCAGCTGTCGTCGCAGCTGATCGCCAACACCACCTATCAGATTCCGGTCGAGGTCCAGGGCAATCCGAAAGCGACTTTCCTGGTCAAGGTCGGACCCGATTGCCGGATCGAGTCGGTCACGCTGCGCCGCTCGAGCGGCGTACCCGGCTGGGATGCTGCAGCCCGACGTGGCATCGAGCGGACCGACCCGCTGCCCAGGCAGCGAGACGGCGGCTGCCCGACCGAACTCGAGATCGTGCGCGGCCCGCGCGACCAGCATTGAAGGCGACCGAAGCTGTCGGTGCGCACCCGTATAATCCCTGTTCGCGATCACCGAGGGAGTACATGAAAGCCCTGTTCCTCGCGCTGCTTTCCGCCCTGCTGCTGCCGCTCGGCGCAACCGCCCAGATGCGCATCGATGTCTCCGGAGTCGGTGCGACCCAGTATCCGATTGCCATCGCCCGCTTCGCCGGCAGCTCCGGGCTGCCGCAAGACGTTCCGGCAGTCGTCGGCGGCGACCTGTCGCGCAGCGGCGCATTCCGCGTCATCGACGCCGGCACCGTGCTGTCGGACACCGACACCGTCGACCACGTGGCGATGCGCGAGCGCGGCGCCGACGCCGTGCTGTCCGGGTCGATCACGCGGCTGCCCGACGGCCGCTACGAAATCCGCTACCGGCTCAGCGACGCCGTGCGCCAGGCTGCGATCGGCGGCGAATCGCTGATCGTCGGCGAGCGCGACCTCCGCTTCGCCGCGCACCGGATCGCCGATTGGGTCTTCGAGCGCCTGACCGGCGAGAAAGGCATCTTCTCGACCCGCATCGCCTACGTCTCGAAGCAGGGCGATCGCTATCGGCTCAATATCGCCGACTGGGACGGCGAGAACATCGTCACGCCGCTGAATTCGCCCGAACCGATCATTTCGCCGAGCTGGTCGCGCGACGGAACCCGCCTTGCCTACGTGTCGTTCGAGGCGCGCAAGCCGGTCGTCTACGTGCATACGCTGGCCACCGGCCAGCGCAGGCCGGTCGCGAACTTCAAGGGCAGCAACAGCGCACCGGCCTGGTCGCCCGATGGCCGATCGCTGGCCGTCGCGCTCACGATCGACGGCCTGTCGCAGATCTATCTGGTGCCGTCCGACGGCGGCGGCTCGCCGCGGCGGATCACCTCGTCCACCAGCATCGACACCGAGCCGGTGTTCTCGCCCGACGGCCAGTCGATCTTCTTCACCTCGGATCGCGGCGGATCGCCGCAGATCTACCGGATGAGCGCCAGCGGCGGCGACCCCACGCGCATCACCTTCACCGGCAACTACAACGTCAGCCCCCGCGTGAGCCCCGACGGCCGCTCGCTCGCTTACGTCGCGCGCCGCAACGGCGGCTTCGTGGTCGTGTTGCGCGACCTGGCCAGCGGCAACGAAGTGCTGCTGTCCGACGGCGGGCGCGAGGAATCCCCGAGCTTCGCACCCAATGGCCGCTGGGTCATGTACGCCACTGGCAGCGGCGGGCGCGACTCGCTGGTCGCCGCCAGCGTCGACGGGCGCGTGCGCCAGCGGCTGACCAGCAATCTCGGCGACATCCGGGAGCCCACCTGGGGCCCGTTCGCGAACTGACCGATTCAACCCCCAATGCCTGAATGGCGCGCAAGACCTCCTGAGGAAACCATGAATCGAACCACCAAGCTTCTGCTGTCGGCCCTGTCCGCGCTCGTGCTCGCGGCCTGCAGTTCCGGCGTCAAGCTCGACGACACCGGACAGGGTGCCGCACCGGTCGAAAGCCGCGACGGCAGCGCGGCCGGCAGCGGCGTCGGCGTGTCCGGCGCCGATGCACGCGGCGTGCAGCCCGTTACGCTGGATCCGCTCGACGACCCTGCGAGCCCGCTGTCCAAGCGCAGCATCTACTTCGACTTCGACAGCTTCGCGATCCGCGACGAATTCCGCCCCACCGTCGACGCGCACTCGCGCTACTTGAACAGCAACCGCGATCGTCGCGTGCTGATCCAGGGCAACACCGACGACCGCGGCAGCCGCGAGTACAACCTCGCTCTCGGCCAGAAGCGCGCCGAGGCCGTGCGCCGCGCGCTCGCCGCGCTGGGCGTGCAGGAAGCCCAGATGGAAGCCGTGAGCCTCGGCGAGGAACGCCCGCGTGCGACCAGCGCCGACGAAGCCTCCTGGGCCGAGAACCGCCGCGCCGACCTGGTGTATCAGTGATGAAACCAGCCCTGCTCCAGGGCATGATCGTGGCGGCGCTGCTCGCCGCCACGCCGTCGGCGCATGCGCTTTTCGGCGACGACGAGGCCCGCCGGGCCATCCTCGAGCTGCGCGGCCGCGTCCAGCAGCATCAGGACGAAAGCGATCAGCGACTGGCAAAGATCGAAGCGCAGCTCACCGAAGCGATGGAGCGGCTCGAACAGTCGTCGCGGCTGCAGCTCGACAACCAGGCGCAGTTCGAGCAGCTGCGCCAGGAAATCGCCAAGCTGCGCGGCCAGCTCGAGGTACAGGCGCACGAAGTCTCGACGATCCGGCGCCAGCTCGGCGAGCAACTGGCTACCGTCGACAACCGGATCAAGCGTTCGGACCCGGTCGGCGTCGAGATCGACGGCCGCGCGGCCAACGTCGATCCCGAGGAAAAACGCAGCTTCGAAGCGGCGCTGGCGCAGTTCCGCTCCGGCGATTTCAAGAACGCGCTGGGTTCGTTCCGGCAGTTCCAGGAGCAGTTTCCCGACAGTCACTATGCGCCGGCCAGCTGGTTCTGGATCGGCAGCAGCCAGTTCGCGTTGAAGGACTACAAGGGAGCGATCGGCAGCCACGAGACGCTGGTCGCGAAGTTCCCGGACAACTCGCGGGTTCCCGACGCGCTGCTGAACATCGGCTACGCGCAGGCCGAGTCCGGCGACCGGAACGCCGCACGCCAGACCCTGCAGTCGCTGATCGAGCGCTATCCGCAGAGCCCGGCAGCGCAGCTCGCGCGCGACCGGCTCGCATCGCTGCCGCCGACCGCGAAGAACTGAAGCCGGCCGGCGGCTTTCGGCGGGCCCGAACCCGCAACGGGCCGTCACCGTCATCGACGACAGACCCATGCCCGACATCGATCTCGAGGCGCTGCGCAGCACCGTCGTCTGGGCGAGCCTCGCGCTCGGCCTGGTGCTCGGCGCGGTCATGCACCGCACGAACTTCTGCACGATGGGGGCGATCGCCGACATCGTGAACATGGGCGACTGGAACCGGATGCGGATGTGGGTCTGCGCGATCGGCGTGGCGATCGTCGGCACGCAGCTGCTGGCCGCAACCGGGCTCGTCGACCCGGCCAAGACGATCTACACGGGCGCTCGCCTCACCTGGCTGTCCTACCTGGTCGGCGGCTTCCTGTTCGGCTTCGGCATGGTGCTGGCCTCGGGCTGCGGCAGCAAGACGCTGGTGCGCCTGGGAGCCGGCTCGCTGAAGTCGGTGGTCGTTTTCATCGCGCTCGGGCTGGGCGCGTACATGACACTCAAGGGTCTGACTGCCGTGTGGCGGGTCAGCGCGCTGACCCCAGTCGCCACCTCGATGGCGCCCCGGCAGGACCTGCCCCGCCTGCTCGCCGATGGCGGAACGCTGACGCTGGTCACGGCCCATCTCGTGCTCGGGCTGGCGATCGGCGGTGCGCTGATCGTCTGGGCACTTGCCAGTCGCGAGTTCCGCACGCCGCTGAACCTGCTCGGCGGCATCGTCCCGGGCCTGGTCATCGTCGGCGTCTGGTACGTGTCCGGGCACATCGGCTACGTGCCCGAGCACCCGGACACGCTCGAGGAAGCCTTCGTTGCGACCAATTCGGGCCGCGCCGAGTCGTTCTCCTTCGTCGCGCCGATCGCCTACACGATCGAGCTCTTCCTGTTCTGGAGCGACGCCAGCCGGATCGTCACCGTCGGCATCGCTGCCGTGTTCGGCATGATCGCCGGCTCGCTGCTCTCGGCGCTGGCGACGCGGCAGTTTCGCTGGGAGGGCTTCGGCGGCACCGAAGACACCGCGAACCATCTGGTCGGCGGCCTGCTGATGGGCATCGGCGGCGTAACGGCCCTGGGCTGCACGATCGGCCAGGGCATGAGCGGCGTCTCGACACTGGCGCTGGGCTCCTTCGTCGCACTGGCCGCGATCGGCGCCGGCGCGGTAGCGGCGCTCAAGTACCAGTACTGGCGCATCGAGCGAATGATCTGAAACGCAGCGTGCGATTTGACCGGTTTCCGATGCGCCGATAGAATGGCAGGCTTTCCGATCGGCGCCGCAGCACGAGGAGCCAGTCAGAAAATGGGCCGTTAGCTCAGCTGGTAGAGCAGCGGACTTTTAATCCGTTGGTCACTGGTTCGAATCCAGTACGGCCTACCAACAGTCAAGTGCTTGTTCCGAAAGGGCTTCCATGCGGAAGCCCTTTTGCTTTGGGGCGCCGCGCTGCTCAAGCATCTGTTCAACCAGGCCATCAAGGAATGGAGCTGGGCCGGGTTTCGAAACCCCACCCGAGGCGTGAAGCTGCCCTCCGCAGGCCCAGGCCGACGCGTGCGACTGCAGGCCGAGGCGCGGCTGCGCCAGGCGCTCGAGCGCAGCGACAGCCCCTTCGTGGTGCCGCTGCTGGAGTTCGCCTGCCTGCCCAGACTCGCGCTTGCCTTGGTCGCGCTGCTGAGACGGTCCGGCGCTTGCTGCGCAGTTCAGCCCCGCTCCTGGCCGCGCAGCGCGCTGCGTTCCACTCCGGCACGACTGCGCCGCGACGCTCTCTTCGACCGAACGCCAGCGACGGCTTCTGCGCGAAGCGACCCCAGCGCTCCGCATTCGTCGACGCAAGACTCACCGCCGCAGGCAGCCCGGATGTCCTGGAGCTGACGCCGGAGCACCTCGAGCTGCGAGATGCGCTCCGACAGCACACTCAGATGGCGGTCGAGAAGCTCGTTGACGTCGTCGCAGGACTTCTCCGGCCTCTCCTGCAGCAAGATGAGCGCGCGCACCTCGGCTTGGGAGAGATTCAGCGAGCGGCAGCGCAGGATGAACGCCAGCCGCTCCAGATGGCTTGGTCCGTACTCGCGATAGTTATTTGCCGCGCGCCCCGGAGGCTGAAGGAGCCCTTGCGCCTCGTAGTACCGAATCGTCTCGGTCTGGCAGCCACTCCAGCGCGCCAACTCGCCGATTTTCATGAATCCTCGAATCGTTGTTCCCGATCCTTGACATTATAGTGGCTAGAAGGTTTGAAATGTGCGCATGGAACGAGAACGAACCCTGCCAAATGACTCCGCGTGCTGCACGGCGGCCGTCCCTTCCTTTCGCGCTCATCAAACCGCTCGCGACGCTTCGCCGGTGACGCCCGGAACAGAGTCTGCGCAGGTCGAAAGCAGCACACTCATCATCGAGAAGATGGATTGCCCCACCGAAGAAGCGCTCATCCGCAAGCGGCTGGGCGTCTTGCCATCGGTGACCGGACTTTCGTTCAACCTGCTGGAACATCGCCTCACCGTCGAGCACAGGCGCGGGCAGCTGGATGAGGTGCTCGCCGCGCTGAGCCACATCGGCCTTGCTGGACAGCCCGAAAGGCCGAGCGAACTGGCGTCGTCACGACCGGGCAAGCCGACCTCGTGGCTGGTACGGAACTGGAGGCTCGCCGCGGGCGGCGCCGCAGCCATCGTCGCGGAACTCTTCGCGTTCTCGCTGGCCGACACCTCGCCCGCTGCCATGGGCTTCTCCCTGCTGGCCATCGCGCTCACCGGCCTGGAGACCTACAAGAAGGGCTGGATAGCGCTGCGTAACGGCAGCCTGAACATCAACGCCCTGATGTCCATCGCCGTCACCGGCGCGATGCTCATCGGGCAATGGCCTGAGGCCGCCATGGTCATGTTCCTGTTCGCGGTGGCCGAAGCCATCGAGGCGCGCGCGCTGCAGCGGGCACGAAAGGCAGTGGAGAGCCTGATGGCGGTCACGCCGGAAACTGCAACGGTGCGGACAGAGGACGGCGACTGGCAGACCGTGGCCGCGAGCAGCGTGCGGCTTGGAGCGACGGTTCGCGTGCGCCCGGGGGAGCGGCTTGCGATCGACGGGCGCATCCTCGCGGGAGCAACGACGGTCAACCAGGCGCCCATCACCGGCGAAAGCGCGCCGGTGGCCAAGGTCGCGGGAGACCAAGTCTTTGCGGGCAGCATCAATGAGGACGGGGAACTCGAGTACGAGGCTACTGCAACCGCGGACGGCTCGACCCTGGCGCGCATCGTGCGCGCCGTGCAGGAGGCGCAAGCCAGCCGAGCGCCGACCCAGCGCTTCGTCGACAAGTTCTCCGCGTACTACACCCCCGCAGTCGTGGCGGTCGCCGCGGCGTTGGCGCTGGTTCCGCCTCTGCTGCTCGGAGCCGATTGGTCGACGTGGACCTACCGTGCCCTTGTGCTGCTCGTGGTGGCGTGCCCCTGCGCGCTCGTCATCTCGACACCCGTGACGGTCGTGTCGGGCCTGACTGCCGCCGCTCGTCGGGGCATCCTCATCAAGGGCGGACTCTACCTGGAAGGGGGTGACAAGCTCGAGGTACTCGCGCTCGACAAGACAGGGACTCTGACCCACGGAAAGCCCGCGGTCACCGATGTGCTCTCCTTGACCGGGACCGAAGCCGGACAACTCCGACGTGCTGTCGCCCTTTCGTCGCGCAGCGACCACCCCGTCTCGCGCGCCATCACTGCCTACGGAAGTCACCTCGATACGGTGCCCGAGGTCAGCGGCTTCGCTGCCTTGCGCGGGCGCGGTATCGAAGGCGTTATGGACGGCGTGCATTACCGGCTCGGAAATCAACGACTCCTACAAGAGTTGGGCGCGAGCACGCCCGAGCTCGAGCAGCGGCTCGACGCGCTGGAGAAGCAGGGCAAGACCTGCGTCGTCCTCGTGGGAAACGGTCGCGCAATGGCCATCGTCGCGGTGGCCGACACGGTCAGGCAGGAGAGCGCCGAGGCCGTCGAGCAGCTGAAGCAACTCGGAGTCGAGCCGGTGATGCTCACCGGCGACAATCGGCATACGGCAGAGGCAATCGCCCAACAAGTTGGGATCACGGATGTCCGCAGCGAGCTGCTCCCGCAGGACAAGCTCGAGGTGGTGTCTCAATACCAGTCAGGCGGCAAGGCGGTCGGGATGGTGGGCGACGGCATCAACGACGCCCCTGCGCTCGCCAAGGCTGACATCGGCTTCGCGATGGGCGCGGCCGGGACCGACACGGCCATCGAGACGGCCGACGTGGCGCTCATGGACGACGACCCGCGAAAGCTCGCCACGTTCGTCAAGCTTTCGCGCGCGACCAAGTCCGTGCTTCGGCAGAACATCGCCCTCGCGCTCGGCATCAAGGCCGTCTTTCTCGCCTTGGCGGTCGTCGGACAGGCGACCCTGTGGATGGCCGTCTTCGCGGACGTCGGCGCGAGCCTCATCGTCGTCTTCAACGGCTTGCGACTGCTTCGAAAGGACGTCTGACTGCCCCTGGGTGGCCGAGAAGGAGAACCACTTGATGGGCTGGGCGCGGCGCGTCTACCAGCCTGCTCTCGGGAGGAGCCTTGAGAACGGCCCGGTCGTGCTGACCTTCGCCATCGTCGCGGTCCTGCTGTCGGGCGCCGTGGCGAGCCGGCTCGGCAGCGAGTTCGTACCGAACATCTGCGACGGCTACATCATGCTCAAGCCTCGGGACCAATGGCCCGACTACGAATTCTCGCAGCCCATCGAACTGCGCTTCGACGAACTCATCTCCGGCGTGAGGTCGGACGTCGCCGTCAAGGTGTTCGGCGACGAGGAATACGCTCGAGGCATCACACCGAACTGCCGCCCCGAGGCTTCAGCCCCCAAACCCGAGGTCGGGCCCGGCTCAGGCACGCCAGTTGCGTCCTGCTAAGGCAAACTCAGTGGGAGCTGACGATGGCCGACAACACTGCGCTCGCCGCTGGCTCGGACCGCAAGCGCATCAATGTGAATCAGGACCACGAACTGAGAGACTGGTCAAAGAAGTTTGGTGTCACGCCGGAAGCGCTGCAGGCTGCGGTCAAGGCCGTCGGCGACCGTGCCGTTGACGTGCAGACCTATCTGGCCGGTATTGCCAGGGACGGTGGCGCCGGCCCGGCAAGCAGCTAGTCGCGAGGTGCTCTCTGACGACCCAGTTGTCGGGCTCGGTCGGCACAGTATTCTCTCGCTCAAGTAAATCCGACCCCCGGTGGCAGCCGGGGTGGCAGGGGCGCCTGCATCGGCCGCCGCCCCGTCCACGCAAAAGGTGCGACCCG
>ENA-UOUJ01001676-UOUJ01001676.1-activated-sludge-metagenome-genome-assembly--contig:-NODE-1676-length-11188-cov-15.107249_pt1 | contig 11188 bp, 12 predicted proteins | sample MGYA00249839_ERZ747224 | MGnify/ENA primary metagenome ERZ747224 (study PRJEB28782, sample SAMN03220277) | activated sludge metagenome | biome: wastewater; feature: sewage sludge; material... | reverse complement strand
GTGGCGATCTGGATGACCAGGCACAGGGCCAGGATGCCGCCGAAGGTCCACCAGTAGTTCAGGTTCTTCGGGGTCGGCAGCGACATGTAGTCGGCGCCGAAGCGCACGATCGGAAGACGGCTGTCCAGCCACTTCTCGATGCCGGTCTTGGGGACGTAGGTGGATTCGTGATCGCTCATGGGTCTCTTGTCCGTCCTCAGCCGATCTTCACGCGGGTGTCGGACACGAAGTCATAGGTCGGCACCACCAGGTTCAGCGGCGCCGGGCCTTTGCGGATCCGACCCGAGGCGTCGTAGTGCGAACCGTGGCACGGGCAGAACCAGCCGCCGTAGTCGCCGGCGTTGAAGGTGGGCACGCAACCCAGGTGGGTGCACGAACCGACGACGACCAGATATTTCTCGTGGCCGGTCTTGGTGCGCGCGGCGTCGGTTTCCGGCGGGCTGCCCACGGCGCCCTCGCCCTCGACCTTGGCCAGCTCGGCGGCGGTGCGATAGCGCACGAACACCGGCTTGCCCTGCCATTTGATCACGACCTGCTGGCCTTCCTGGACCTTGGTCACGTCGAACTCGATCGACGCCATGGCCAGGGTGTCGGCGGCGGGGCTCATCTGGTTGATCAGCGGCCAGGCCGCCATCACGCCCGCGCCGGCGGCCGCAGCCCCCGCAGCGATGTGGATGAAGTCGCGACGGGTGGCGTCGTCGCCCCCGTGCTGTGTCGTCCCGACCGATTCGGTCACGTTTCACCTCTAGATCGCCGGTCGCATCCCTGAAGGGGACGCTGCTCGGCAGGAAACCTTTCACGGCGGAAGACCCGACCCGGCCCAGCTTGAGGCGCTTTGACGTAAGCAGCGGATGCTACTTGCGAAACGCTCGCAATTAGGCCGCGACAAGCCCCCAGCTCGCGCGTATGAGGGCCTTAGAATGCGTCTCGCCCTTTTTCAACCGGACATTCCTCAGAACGTCGGCGCCTGTATCCGATTGAGCGCCTGTTTCGGCGTGGAATTGCATGTGATCGAGCCGACCGGCTTTCGTTTCGACGACCGGGCGATGAAGCGGGCGGCGCTGGATTACGGCCCCTTGTCGCATCTGGTCCGGCATGCGGACTGGGACGCCTTCCAGGCCGCACGCGGCCCCGGCCGACTGGTGCTGTTCACGACCAAGGCGGCGCAGCGGCTGGATGATTTCCAGTTCCGGCCGGACGATACTCTGTTGTTCGGGCGCGAAAGCGCGGGGGCGCCCGATGTCGTCCATGCGGCCGCCGATGCGCGGGTCTTCATCCCCATCCGGCCCGAGACGCGCAGCCTGAATCTGTCGGTCAGCGCGGGCCTGGCGCTGTACCAGGCCCTGAACCAGACCGGCGCCCTGCCTTAAACCGCGGGCGCAGGCTCCAGGCTGGGACGTTCGGCCGCCTTGGATGCCGCCACCGCCTCGACCGCACGCATGACACGCAGCATGTTCTCGCCCGCCAGCTTGCGGATGTCGGCCTCGGACCACCCCTGGGCCATCAGGGCCGCCAGGATGCGCGGATAGGCGTCCACCCCCTCGACCCCTTGGGGCAGGCGGCCGACGCCGTCGAAATCGCCGCCCAGGCCGACATGATCGACGCCGGCCACATCGCGGACATGCTGGATATGCTGGACGACATGCGCGACCGTCGTGGCCGGACGCGGATGGGCGGCGATCCAGGCGTCCAGTTCGGCGCTGGGCGCATCGGGCGAGACGCCCAGCCTCTGCGCCTCGGCCATCAGGGCCTTCACCCAGTCGCCATCGGCCCCGTTGATGAAGCCCGGCACGAAGGTGACCATGACGATGCCGCCGTCTTCGGCCATCTGGCGCAGAACCGCGTCCGGCACATTGCGCGGATGGTCGGTCACCCCACGCGCCGAGGAATGCGAAAAGATCACCGGCGCCTCCGACACCCGCATGGCGTCGACCATGCTGGCCTCGGACACATGGCTCAGGTCCACCATCATGCCGATGCGGTTCATCTCGCGCACCACCGCCTCGCCGAAAGCGGTCAGGCCGTCATGCTGGGGCGCATCGGTGGCGCTGTCGGCCCAGTCGGTCGTGCGGCCGTGGGTCAGGGTCATGTAGCGCACGCCGGCGCGGTGGAATTCGCGCAGCACCCCCATCGACCCGGCGATGGAATAGCCGCCCTCGATGCCGATCAGGCTGGCGATGCGGCCGTCGCCGTGGATGCGGTCGATATCGTCGGCGGTGACCGCCAGCTCGAACACATCGGGGTGGGCCGCGACCAGTCGCTTGACCGTATCGACCTGTTCGAAGGTCGCCCGCGCGGCCTCCAGCGGGGTCAGGGTGGCCGGCACATAGACCGACCAGAACTGGGCGCCCACGCCCCCGGCCCGCAGGCGCGGAATGTCGGTGTGCAGCTTGGTCGATTCATCCAGATTGGCCGTCAGATCAACCCGATAGGGATCATTGCCGAAGTCCTGACGCAGCGCCCAGGGCAGGTCGTTGTGCCCATCGATCAGCGGCGTGGTGCGCAGGATCTCGCGCGCCCGCGCCTCTCCGTCCTGGGCGTGGGCGGCGCTGGTCATGGCCAGAACCGAGGCGGCGGCGAGCAGGGCGGTGCGGATCATGATCGACTCCGTAAAAACGACAGGCGGCAATTGGGACCGCTTGGGCCAGGCTTTGCAACCCCCGACGCGGGCCGTGGCCCCGGCCGCCGGAATATGCTGATAAGCGGCCATGACCGACACCGCCGCGATCACCGCCCGCCAGGACTCCGCCCGCCAGTGGTTCGAGACTCTGCGCGACCGCATCCACGCCGCCTTCGAGGCGCTGGAGGACCAGGCGCCGGCGGACCTGTTCACCGGCGAACCCGGCCGGTTCGTGCGTACGCCCTGGACCCGTCCCGAAGGCGGCGGCGGGGTCATGGGCCTGATGCACGGCCGCCTGTTCGAAAAGGTCGGGGTGCATTGCTCGACCGTGCACGGCGCCTTTCCGGCCGACTACGCCAGGTCGGTGCCCGGCGCGGCGGACGATCCCCGCTTCTTCGCCACCGGCATCAGCCTGATCTGCCATCCGGTCAGCCCGCGTGTGCCGGCGGTGCACATGAACACCCGCTTCATCACCACCACGAAGTCCTGGTTCGGCGGCGGGGCCGATCTGACGCCGGTGCTGGACGCCGACCGCCGCCCCGACCATCCCGACACGGTGGATTTCCACGCCGCCCTGCAGGCCGCCTGCGACGCCCACGACCCGGCCTATCACGCGCGGTTCAAGGCCTGGTGCGACGACTATTTCTTCCTGCCTCACCGCAACGAGCCGCGCGGCACCGGCGGCATCTTCTATGACCATCTGGACAGCGGCGATCATGACGCCGACTTCGCCTTCACCCGCGACGTGGGCGAGGCCTTCATCGACGCCTATGTCCCCATCGTCGCCCGGCGCATGGCCGAGCCGTGGACGGCGCAGGAGCGGGGGGAACAGCTGGTCCGGCGCGGCCGCTATGTGGAGTTCAACCTGCTGTACGACCGCGGCACCATGTTCGGCCTGAAGACCGGCGGCAATGTCGAGGCCATCCTCAGCTCCATGCCGCCGTTGGTGAAATGGCCCTGATCAGCCGCCCAGGAAGCGTCTGATCCAGCCGCCGACGATGGCGCGGTCGTTGGGCGCCTCCAGGCTGGTCCGCGCCTGATCCAGCACAGCATCCGCGATGCGCCCGCGCCGCCCCTCGGCCAGGGCGGCTGCGAAGTCGGGGGCGAACTCGGGGTGCGGCTGGATCGAGATCGCGTCGGTCCCCCAGGCCAGACCGGCGAACGGCGTGAAGCCGCTGGCCAGCCAGACCCGCGCCTCGGGCGGCTTCTCCACCACCTGATCCTGATGCGAACACGGCAGGGCGATGCGGGGGGCGGCGGGCTGCATCCACGGTTCGGGCGACACGACCTCATAGACGTGCAGACCCACGCCCCAGCCGCGATCCGACTGTTCGACCCGCCCGCCCAGGGCCTGGGCCATGGCCTGGTGGCCGAAACAGACGCCGACCAGCCGCGTCCTGCCCTTCGCCCCCCGTATCCAGTCGAACAGGGGCGGCAGCCAGGCGTGATCCTCATACACCCCGGCCGCCGAGCCGGTCAGGATGGCGCCGTCGAACGCGGCCGCATCGGGCAGGGCACCCGCCGCCACGTCGAACCTCTGCGTCACGAACCCGTCGCCCAGCAGGGCGTAGAACATGTCGCCATAGTCGCCGAAACGCGGTTGCAGGGCCGACGGCGGGGCGCCGGTCTCCAGGATGGCGATGCGGCTCATGTGCGCCAGACCTCGGCCCGCGCCCCGGTGTCGCCCAGGGTCTCGGCCACCCAGGCGCAGACATCTTTCGCCGCCGCCTCGATGGCGGGCGAGGCGTTCAGCATCACCATGGCGCAGCCGTTCATCTTCATCGGATTGGTCAGGGGCCGCAGCCGCGCCTCGGCCACCAGCGCCGACCCCGCCGGCGCCAGCCGCCGCAGGAAGCCGTCGAAGGTCTCCATGTCCTTCAGCGGGGTCCAGATGGCCACCACGCCCCCCGGATCGGCCCGCCGCGCCGCGATCGCCGCATCGGCCGCGCGGTGATAGTCGTCGCCTCGCTCGAACGGCGGGTCGATCAGCACCAGGGAACCACGCGCCCCGTTCATCGCCGTGGGCAGGGCGTCATAGCCGTCACCCTCCTCAGCCGTGGCCTCGGGGAAGTCGGACAGGGCCTCGTCCAGCAAGGCCTTCACCTCGTCCCGCAGTTCGAACCCGCGATAGACGTCGCCGGGGCGCAGCGCCCGCGCCGTCAGCAGGGGCGAGCCCGGATAGAAGCGCACCCCGCCGTCGGGGTTCAGGGCCGCCACCTGATCGGCCAGGGCCTGGATCGGTGCGGGCAGGCCGCCGCCCGCCGCCATCAGCCGCGCCACCCCGGCCTCGGCCTCCTTGGACCGGGCCGCGTCGCCGGTCAGGTCATACAGCCCCGCCCCCGCATGGGTGTCGAACACCGTCAGCGGCCCGGCCGCCTGCCGTTCCGCGATCAGGCGCAGCAACAGGGCGTGCTTGACCAGATCGGCGAAGTTTCCGGCATGAAAGCTGTGGCGATAGTTCATAAGGGTCTGCTCCCCCGCCCCGCGCCCGGGGTCAAGCGAAACCGGCGGAACCGCGCCCCTCCCCTTTCGTTGCCGTGTGCGGACAAAGGGTTGGGCGGCGATGGCGGACGGATCGGCGGGCTTTGCGACAGAGACGGCGCCGCCGGGCCTGACCTGGTGCAGCGACGACAGCCCCGGCCTGACCCGGCGCCGCTCGGGCCAAGGGTTCGCCTATCGGGACCGCGACGGGAAGGCGGTTCGGGACAGGAAGACGCTGGATCGCATCCGCGCCCTGGTCATCCCCCCGGCCTGGACCGAGGTGTGGATCTGTCCGCGCGCCAACGGCCATATCCAGGCGACTGGGCGCGATGCGAAGGGGCGCAAACAGTACCGCTATCACGACGACTGGAGCCGCCACGCGGCCGAGACCAAGTTCGAGCGCTTGGCCGACTTCGCCCGCGCCCTGCCCCGGCTGCGTGAGCGGGTCGAGGCCGACCTGGGGCGGCGCGGCTTCACCCGCGACAAGGCGCTGGCGACGGCGGTGCGCCTGCTGGAACTGACGCTGATCCGGGTCGGCAATGTGCAGTATGCGAAGACAAACCGGTCCTATGGGCTGACGACGCTGCACAAGCGGCACCTGGATGTGGACGGCGCCGCCCTGACCTTCGCCTTCAAGGGCAAGAGCGGGGTCGAGCATCAGGTCAGGGTGCGCGACCGGCGTCTGGCGCGGGTGGTGCGGGCCATGCGCGACCTGCCGGGCCAGCAGTTGTTCAAATATCGCGACGACGAGGGGGTGTTGCGGCCGATCACGTCTGACGACGTCAACGCCTATATCCGCGAGGCCATCGGCGACGACTTCTCCGCCAAGGACTTCCGCACCTGGGCCGGCACGGTCTCGGCGGCGCGGGCTTTGCGGGACGCCGAGGCGCCGACCTCGCCCACCGATGCGAAGAAGAAGATCACCGTCTGCGTCAAGGCGGTGGCGGGCCTGCTGGGCAACACCCCGACCGTGTGCCGATCGTCCTATGTCCATCCGGCGGTGTTCGAGATGTTCGAGGCCGGGCGCATCGGCGACCTGCCGGGGTCGGAGACGAAGGGGTTCGAGACCGCACTCCTCAGAACCCTCTCCCGTCGGGAGAGGGCTTGAGCGCCCGAGAGCCGTCAGGCGATCGGTCTTGCGCGAAAGGGTGAGGGGCTACCGCCAAACGGATGAGAGCCGACCCTCACCCTTTCGGCTATACGCATCGCTGCGCTCTGCGAGCCTCAAGCCCTCTCCCAACAGGAGAGGGGCGTGTTACGCCGCCTTGTCCCAGTCCAGCACCACCTTGCCCGACTGGCCCGCCTTCATGACCTCGAAGCCTTCGCGGAACCGGTCATAGGAATACTGGTGGGTGATCAGCGGCTGCAGGTCCAGACCGGCCTTCAGCAGGCCCAGCATCTTGCGCCAGGTGGTGAACATCTCGCGGCCATAGACGCCCTTGATGGTCAGGGCCTTCAGGATGATGGCGCCCCAGTCGGTCTCCATGGGCTTCGAGGGAATGCCCAGCATGGCCATGCCGCCGCCCATGATCAGGGTGTCGACGCACTGTCTGAAGGCGATGGGCGAACCCGACATCTCCAGCGCCACGTCGAAGCCGACCTTCAGGCCCAGCTCGTGCATGACGTCCTTCAGGTCTTCCTTGGTGGTGTTCACCGTGCGCACGCCCGGCGCCACCTTCTGGGCCAGGTCCAGGCGGAAGTCGTTGATGTCGGTCAGCACCACGGTGCGCGCGCCCGCATGGCGCGCCACGGCGGCGGCCATCATGCCGATGGGGCCGGCGCCGGTGACCAGCACGTCTTCACCCAGCAGGTCGAACTGCTGGGCCGTGTGCACCGCATTGCCGAACGGGTCCAGGATGGCCCCGATCTCATAGGGCACGTCGTCCGGCAGCTCGATCACGTTGAAGGCCGGGGCCACGACATATTCGGCGAAGGCGCCCTGGCGGTTCACGCCGATGCCGCGGGTGTGGGGGTCCAAATGGAAATGCCCGGCGCGGGCGGCCTCGGAGTTCAGGTCGATGACGTGCCCCTCGGCCGACACGCGCTGGCCGACCTTCAGCCGGCGATCCACGTCCTTGCCGATGGCGACGATCTCGCCGGCGAATTCGTGGCCGGTGATCATGGGGACCGGCACATTCTTCTGGGACCATTCGTCCCAGTTCCAGATGTGGATGTCGGTGCCGCAGACGGCCGTGCGCTTGACCCGGATCAGCACGTCCTCGTCGCCCGGCGTGGGGATGGGGGCGTCGATCAGTTCGAGGCCTTCGGCAGGCTGGGTCTTGGCCAGGGCCTTCATGGTGTCGGTCATCAGACTACTTCCTGCATGGGGTCCGGGCCTTCCATCACGAGCGTGACAACAGGACGGTCGGATTCACTTTTTGTATTCTCGACGGCGTCTCGCAACGCCACCATCAGGGCCTCATAGCGACGCCCCAGCTTTTTCTTTAACGCGCTGGCGTTCAACACGCGCACCTCGACCGGTTGCTCTATCATCGTGTCCAAGGCGTCCGTCAGGGCATCCAGATTGCGGCCATACCACTCGGGCACATCGGGCAATTCAGCAATCAGGTCATGCACATCGTCGAGCGACCGGATTTTGTGGCCGTCGATGATTACCTGGCGTGTCATCTCAGATCACGCCCAGCTCGCGTCCAGCGGTTTTGAACGCTTCCACCACCTGATCAATCTGTTCGAAGGTGTGCGCCGCAGACATCTGGGTGCGGATGCGGGCCTGGCCGCGCGGCACGACGGGGAAGGAGAATCCGATCACATAGACGCCCAGCTCCAGCATCCGGGCGGCCATGTCCTGGGCCAGCTTGGCGTCGCCCAGCATGACCGGGATGATCGGGTGCTCGCCCGGCAGCAGGGTGAAGCCCGCCTCAGTCATGGCCGCACGATAGCGGGCGGCGTTGGCGAACAGCTGGGTCCGCAGGGCGTCGCCTTCCGCCCCCGCCGCGATGCGGATGGCCTCCAGGCTGGAGCCGCACACCGCCGGCGACAGGGCGTTGGAGAACAGATAGGGCCGCGCCCGCTGTTTCAGCAGTTCCACGACCGGCCGTGTCGCGCAGATGAAGCCGCCCATGGCCCCGCCCAGGGCCTTGCCGAAGGTGCCGGTGACGAAGTCGACCGTCACCCCATGATGGGCGAACGAGCCGCGCCCCTGCGGTCCCATGAAGCCCGTCGCATGACAGTCGTCGACCATGATCAGGGCGTCATACTTGTCGGCCAGCGCCCGGATGTCCTTCAGCTTGGCGACATAGCCGTCCATCGAGAAGGCGCCGTCGGTGGCGATGATGATGTCGCGCGCGCCATCGGCTCGGGCCTGTTTCAGCTGGGCCTCCAGGTCATCCATGTCCGAGTTGGCGAAGCGATAGCGCTTGGCCTTGCACAGCCGCACCCCGTCGATGATCGAGGCGTGGTTCAGGCTGTCCGACACAATGGCGTCCTCGGCCCCAAACAGGGGCTCGAAGATGCCGCCATTGGCGTCGAAGGCAGCGGCGAACAGAATGGCGTCCTCGAAGCCCAGATAGCCGGCGATGGCCGCTTCCAGATCCTTGTGGATCTCCAGCGTCCCGCAGATGAAGCGCACCGAGGCCGTGCCGGCGCCCCATCGCTCCTGAGCCGCGATGCCCGCCTGGGTCACCCGCTGGTCGCCCGCCAACCCCAGATAGTTGTTGGCGCAGAAGTTCAGCACCTCGCGCGCGCCGACCCGGATCACCGGGCCCTGGCGGCTGGCGATCACGCGTTCGGGCTTGGTCAGACCCTGAACGTCGATGTCGGACAGTTCGGCGGCGATGCGGTCGTGAAAAGCTTGCGTCATGGGGCGCTCCGCTACGCCGAATCCGCGGCCGACGCCAGCGGCGCCGGGGCCGATCAGGTGCGCGCTGGCGTCGCGGCCGGGGCGACGGGTTGCGGCGCCGGGCGGTCCGGCTCGGCCACCGGCCGCACGGGGCTGACCTGAACGCGGCCCCCGCATGGGGTGAAGGCCTTGTTCAGGCTGATCCCCGCCGTGTCGCCCGGCGCGGTCGCCCGCACCCGCGCCGCCGCCGGACAGGTGCGTTCGCCCTGGCCTTCATGCGGCACGACGTTCCAGGCCATGTCGAAATAGGCCTTGGCCTGGGGCGCCAGTTCCACCGGCGTCGGCGCCTGGCCGTTGCGGAAATAGCTGCCGGGGTTCTGTTCGGTGCGGACCGTCGTCAGATTGCGGCCGCGCGCATCCTGAAGCACGACGCCCGGATAGCCGGTCAGGCTGCACGGCGCGGTTCCGACATTCTGCAGCGACAGGATGCTGACGCGGTTGCCCGCGCCGGCGTCGCCACCCTCTTCCGCCAGCTTCAGCTGCGGCCCGCGACAGGGCGCCGAGGCCGGCGTGGCCGCTCCGGGCGTCGCCGGGCCGGGCTGCGGGGCCGGCTCACCGGGGGCCGTGGCCTGTGTCGGGCGGCTGCATCGCTCCAGCACGGCCACGCCGACATCCTCGTTCGGGCCCAGGCGGCTGAGGGTCGCGGTCTCCTGCGGGCCGCGCGCGGCGGACCACCACTCCAGTCCCGATCCGGCATAGCGGGCGCCGCTGGCGGAAACCACACTGCGCAGGGTGTAGCTCTGGCCCTTGTAGGTCACCTGGGCCGTCGACGCATCGGGATAGCGGACCTCGACCGTCTGGCCGCTTTCGCAGGCATAGCCGACCGGCGGCGTGGGCGGCGTCTGCGGCGCGGGCGACGGCGCGACCGGTTGCGGCGGCTGTTCGGCCTCGGGCTGGGTGCAGGCGGCGGCCAGGGCCATCACGGCGACGGCGGCGGTCAGGCGACGAAGGGACATGGACGCTCCCGAAAGGCTGCGAGGATCAGGCCCAGTAACGTCCGTTAACGCTAAAGGCTCCGCTTGGCGGCGCAACCCTCCATGAGAGGACACCGGCGGCAGTCGGGATCGACCGGCCGGCATCGCGTCTGGCTCAACCGCTTCATCAGCCTATGAACCTCGGCCAGACCCTGCGCCGCCCAGTCGCCCGGCAAGGTCTCCATCATCGTCGCCCAGGCCTAGGGAATATCGGTGTCGGCGGCGACCAGTCCATACCGCGACACGACACGCAGGACATGGGTGTCGATGACCATAGACCGCCGATTCAGCGTGCTGAAGTTCAGGACGGCCGCGGCCACTTTCGGGCCTGCGTTCGGCAAGCCTTCCAGCCAGGCGTGCGCCGCCTCCACCGAAAAATCCGCCAGGAATTCCAGCGACAGATCGCCCCGGCGGGCCCGGATCATGCGCAGAGCCGCGATCAGATGCCGGGCCTTGTCCGCCGCGAAGGTGACATCCTCGATATGGCGCAGGACCTCTTCAGGCCGGGCCTGGGCCATGGCGCCCCAATCGGGAAAAGCGGATTTCAGGGCGAAGAAAGCCCGCCACGACACCGCGTCATAGGTGCGCGCGCCCAGGCTGGAGCGAATGAACTGGCTGAGCGGATCCAGACGATCGCCCCAGACAATCGGCCCCGCATCAGCCCTCAGCCGGCGACGTACAGTTTCGTAGCGCGCCCTTTCCTCATCGAAGGCGAACAGACCAGCCATACGTCGAGGCTAGAACATTTCATGAACATTTGCGACATGAAAAAACCCGCCAGGCGGACCTGACGGGATTTTTGATCTTGGGTGCGGGAGCAGGATTTGAACCTGCGACCTTCAGGTTATGAGCCTGACGAGCTACCGGGCTGCTCCATCCCGCGGCAAGGCGGTGAGTAAAGGAAGAAGGTTCGAGAAGTCATTTATGTGTGTCGGGTAGACCCGGCGGCGACCTACTCTCCCGCGCCTTAAGACGAAGTACCATCGGCTCTGGAGGGCTTAACGACCGAGTTCGGAATGGGATCGGGTGGGGAACCTCCGACATAGCCACCAGGTCAACCGAACAGACAGAAATAGTGAAGACATTGTCGGACGATCGACTGTCAGGGTCGATCATCGAATGAGTTTTGCTGAGAAACGATCAAACCGATCGGATTATTAGTACCGGTAAGCTTCATGCGTCGCCGCACTTCCACACCCGGCCTATCAACGTGGTAGTCTTCCACGATCCTCAGCGAAGCCTTGTTTTGAGGTT
>ENA-UOUJ01001675-UOUJ01001675.1-activated-sludge-metagenome-genome-assembly--contig:-NODE-1675-length-11197-cov-7.263328_pt1 | contig 11197 bp, 9 predicted proteins | sample MGYA00249839_ERZ747224 | MGnify/ENA primary metagenome ERZ747224 (study PRJEB28782, sample SAMN03220277) | activated sludge metagenome | biome: wastewater; feature: sewage sludge; material... | reverse complement strand
GGATTGGCGCATTTCGCGCCGGCCGCCGGCGTCTGCGGGCACCGGAGTCTGGGAACTGGCTGGGAAGTGTTTGACCGTCCGGCGGCGCGGGTGAAGACTCGAGGCATCACCCAACCGGCGGGACCCGCCACGAAGGAGACACGATGAAGCGATTGATCACCCTGGGCGTCGGCGCGGCGATCGGCTATCTGCTGGGGAGCCGCGAAGGCCGCCAGAACCTCGACAAGTTCGCGAAGAACGCGCAGAAGCTCTGGAACGACCCCAAGACCCAGGAGCAGGTCCACAAGGCTGCCTCCACCGTGAAGGACAAGGCCCCGGGCGTGGCGGACAAGGCCACCGGACTGGCCGACAAGGCCGCTGACTCGATCCGGGACCGCGCTCCCGGCGTGGCGGACAAGGCCAGTGCCGCAGCCCACGCCGTCGCGGACAAGGCGACCGCCGCCACCCAGGGCCTGGCCGACCGGGCGGGTACCACCTCCCAGGACTCCGGCGGCAAGCACGCCTCGGCCGGCACGTCCTACGACACCGCCGTCAAGGAGTCCGAGGGGACATCCGGCACCGGCCAGCAGGGCGGCACTCCGACCCCCGGTCCGTCCCAGACCTCCGGAGGCAGCGGACCGGACCGCTACTGAGCGTCCCGCCTCCCGCATGACAGGAGAAGACCCCGGTTCCCGCCCAGCGAACCGGGGTCTTCTCGTCGTCGGGCCCTGGTGATCCGGGGGCCCGGTGGTCAGGCCTGCACGCGGTTGCGCAGTGCGAAGGAGGCCCCGTAGTGGTTCTGGGGCAGGTGGTCACCCCGGCCGAACAGCTTGTGGCGCATGGTGCCCTCGGTGTACTCGGTCTTGTAGCGGCCCAGCTTCTGCAGTTCCGGGACCACGTACTGCACGATGTCCTCGAAGGTGCCCGGGGTGATGTGGTAGGCGAGGTTGAACCCGTCCACATCGGTCTCGTCCTGGATGCGGACCAGTTCCCTCGCCACGGTCTCGCCGGAGCCGATGATGACCGGGCCGAACCCGCCCACGCCGCACCACTCGGCGATGCGCCGCACCGTCCACGGGTTGCCGTCGTCCCCCGAGGCCTTCTTGAAGGTCTCGATGGTGGACTGGATGGCGTTGGACTCCACGTCGCCCAGCGGCTCGTCGAGGTCGAACTGGGACAGGTCGATGCCCATCCAGCCGCTCATCAGCACGAGGCCGCCCTCGACGTCGATGTACTTCGTGAGCTCCTCGTACTTGGCCTGTGCCTCCTCGTCGGTGGCACCCGTGACGATGGTCTGCATGGACATGATGCGGAGGTCGTACGGATCGCGGCCGGCCTCGACGGCGGCCCGGCGGAGCTTCGCCGCGGTGCCCTTGATCAGTTCGGCCGTGGGCGAGTTGATGAACACGGCCTCGGCGTGCTTGCCGGCGAAGGCCCGGCCGCGCGTGGAGGCGCCGGCCTGGTAGATCACGGGGGTGCGCTGCTTGGACGGCTCGGTGAAGGCGATGCCGGGGGTCTTGAAGTACGTGCCCTCGTGCTCGATGCGGTGGACCTTGGACGGGTCGATGAAGACGCCCGACTCCTTGTCGTTGACGACCGCGTCGTCCTCCCACGAGCCCTCGAGCAGCTTGTAGACCACGTCGAGGTACTCGTCGGCGTGGTTGTAGCGCTCGTCGTGCTCCATCTGGTCCTCGTGCCCGAAGTTCCGGGCGGCCGAGGGCAGGTAGCCCGTCACGACGTTCCAGCCCACGCGGCCCTCGGTGAGGTGGTCCAGCGTGGCCAGGCGGCGTGCGAAGGCGTACGGGTGCTCGTAGGCGGTGCCCGCGGTGACGCCGAAGGTGAGGTGCTTGGTCACGGCGGCCATCGGCGGGACCACAAGGATCGGGTCGTTGGTGGGCACCTGGGTGCCGGCCTTCAGGGTGGCCTCGTCCGAGCTGCCGTAGACGTCGTAGGGACCCAGGACGTCGGCGATGAAGATGCCGTCGAACAGCCCCTTCTCCAGCGTCTGGGCCAGCCCCGTCCAGTAGCCCAGGGTGTTGTAGTCGCGGGCGTGGTCGTCCGGGTGGCGCCACAGGCCGGGGGACTGGTGGGCCACGCAGTTCATGTCGAAGGCGTTGAAGAGGATCTCGCGCCGGCCGGCGGGGGTGGTCGGCACCCCTGCGGGCAGTCCGGCGGTGGTGTTCTGGGCATTCGATGACGTCATGGTGATGCTCCTTCCATCGGTCCTGGCGGTAGCACCGGTCCCGCGCCCCGGGGGCGCGTGGTGGTTGCTGCGGCGTCGACGAGCCAGGTCTCTCGGCCGCTCTGGATGGTTACCGGGCAATTGGAGCACACCGTCCGGGGCCGGGACGAATCCGGTGTCCTCCGGTGACGTCAGCCCGCGGCCACCACCACGACAGGATCCGTGGTGGGGGCCGGCGATCCCCCGGCGGGCTCGAGGGTGAGGGCCAGCGCCGCCCTGGCCGGCACCTCGGGCAGCCGGACGAGGGCCAGACCGTCGTCGAGTTCCAGGAGCCCCGCGGACCGGGGCGACTGATCGCCCTCGAGGGTCCACAATTGGTAGACGCGGTCACCCTCCGGGGCAGCAAGGCCCCGGGCGGCCACCACGGTCTCGCCCGAGGGGGCCCGCGCGACCTCGACTGTGCCGCCGCCCGCCACGGGTGCCGTCTCCTGACGGGCTCCGTCCTGTCCGAGTACCTGTTCGATGGCCACCACCTGGTCCTGCTGCGTCAGGCCCCCGTCCTGCCACGGCTGGGCGAGGAGCAGCACTGCGGCGGTCGCGGCCGCCGCCGCAGTGGCGGCCACCGCGGTCCAGGCCCGACGGCGGCCGGGCCAGCGTCGTTCCCGCTGGTCCCGCAGGCTGGTGGGCGCGTCCGGATCCTGCGATCCCGCGGTGGCGGCACCGGCGGACGTCGCCTCGGGACGCACCCCGGTGTGTGCGGACCGGAGGGACCTGGCCTCGGCGTCGACGGCGCCCAGGACGCGGTCCCTCAGCCCGGCAGGCGGCGCCGCGTTCTCGCGGGTGCCCAGACCGTCCGTGGCCCGCAGCAGGGCGTCGGCCTCGGCCCGCAGGACGGGGTCGACGCGCAATCGCTCCTCGATCCGGCGCCGCTCGGCCTCGTCCACGGCATTAAGGGCCCAGGCGGCGAGCAGTTCCCGTTCGTCGGCCATCACTCCACCCCCAGGCAGTCCAGTAGTCGGTGCAGGCCGGTGCGCATCCGTGATTTCACGGTGGCGAGCTTGGCCCCGAGCCGGTCGGCGACCTCTCGGTACGAGAGCCCGCCGTAGTATGCGGCCGTGACGGCCTCGTGTTCCAGGGCCGTCAGCGCACCCAGGCAGTCGGCCACCCGGCCCCGGTCCTCGGCGTCGGTCACCGCCTCGGAGACGTCGTCGTGGTCCCGGCCAAAGGATGCCGCGCCTGCCCGGAGCTCCCGGTCGCGTCGGGACTGGGTGGATCGCACCAGGTCCACGGCCCGCCGGTGGGTGATCGAGCAGACCCAGCCGATCACCGATCCCCGCTCGCGGCGGTACCCCCCGGCGCCACGCCAGGCGTCCAGCAGGGCCTCCTGGGTGACGTCAGCCGCCAGGTCCCGGTCCCGCACCACGCGCAGGGCCAGGCCATACGCACGCGGGGCGACGGCGTCGTAGAAGGCGGCGAAGGCCTGCTGATCCCCCTGGGCGCTGCGCCGGAGGTGGTCCACCAACTGGTCCTCACCGGCCCCGGTCCGCGGGCGCGGGCCTGGGGGCGTGGTCCCCGGTCCGGCGTCGCGCGTCATCCGGCCAGCGTATCCGCGCCCTGCTCCCCCGTGCGAGGCGAGGCCAGGATCGGCGTGGCGCTGGTTCGACCGCGGCGTCCCGGGATGCCCCTGGGGGCAACCGGGACGCCGTGCGCCGGTCACCGGCCCGGACCGGTCACGGGACGAGGGCCTCCGCCATCGAGTCGATGGCCCCGGAGAGCGTCTCCACGTGCATGCCCAGCCCCTCGGCGATGTCCGCGGCCGGCAGTTCTCCACCGCTGATCTCCTCGAAGAACTCCCCGGCCTGCGGGCGGTATCCGTCCAGGTCCATCAGGGCCTGCTCGGCGGCCTCGGTGTCCCCACCGGCCCGGGCCTGCGCATAGTCCACGAAGAACCCGATGTGCTCACGCCACAGTTCCAGGAACGCCGTGCCCTGCTCCTCGCCGGCCAGCGAGCCGATCTTCTCGGCGAGGGCCTTCGAATTGGTGTCCAGGGTGGCGGCCGCCGCGGTGAAGGCCTCCGAGTCGGTGCCACCCTGTGCGGTGTAGGCGGTGAACACGGCGATCCCGGCGAGGTAGACGTGCTCCTGCAGGTCGTAGGTGAGCTGAGCCCGCAGCGTGGCGGCGTCGTCCATCGGGTCGCCTTCCATCCCGGTGGCCGTGACGACGCCACCGGAGATGGTGGCCGCCGCCTCGCCGACGTGGTGCGCGGCCATCCGCAGGTCGTCGTAGGCGGCCGGGTCGCCGGCTGCGAGGCCGTCGATGGCCATGGTGAGGGTGTCCACATGGCCGTGCAGGGACTCCGTGACGGCCCCGGCCGGCAGCTCGCCGCCCGTGAGCTTCTCGAAGAACGAGCCGGCTTCCTGCGTGTACCCCTCGAGGTCCGCCATCGCCTGCTCCTTGGCGGCCGCGTCCCCACCCTTGGCGGCCGCGGCGTAGTCCACGAAGTAGCCGATGTGCTCGCGCCACAGCTGCAGGAACGCCTCCGAGGTCTCCGCGTCCGAGGCGGCCTCGATGGTGGCTGCCAGCTCCTGGGAGTTCTCGTCCAGGGCGGCGGAGGCCAGTTCGGTCTCCGGGCTGTCGAGTTCGGTGGCGTAGGCCGTGGCCACCGTCATCCCGGCCAGGTAGACGTGCTCCTGCAGTTGTGCCGTCAAGGTGGCTCGCACGGTCGCCGCGTCGGAGGAGGGGTCTCCCCCCACGTCTGCCGCGGTGGCGAATCCGGTGGCCAGGGTCTCGGCGGTCTTGGGCATGTGGGCCGCGGCGGTCCGGGCGTCGGCGAACGGGTCACCGGTGGAGGCCGGCATCGGCATGTCCTCCGACGCACCGCCCTCCATGCCCCCGGACGTGTTCGCGGAGGCCGAGGGCGAGGCGGACATCGACGCCGAGGCGGTGGACTGGTCCGGTTGCGCGCCTGCGTCCCCTCCGGCGCCGCAGGCGGCGAGGGACAGGGCGAGGGCAATGGTGCCGAGGACGGCCGCGGACTTCTTCGTGGTGTTCGTGGTCATGACTGCTCCTTGGTCGATCCAGCGTTGACGTCTGGTGTTCGGAGCAGGTGCCGGGCCGGATGGGTCCGGCGTGGAAATTCTCGTCGCGAGGTCCGGAAAGCCCCCTCAGGCCGTGCCTGTGGACAGGTAGGGCACCGGCGCGGTGCCGTTGACCTCCCAGTCGCCCACCATGCGGGCCATGAAGACCGCCGGGTCGTGGCTGGCCAGGGTCCGTGCGTTGCGCCAGTGCCGGTCCAGCTGCAGCTCGGTGCTCGTGGCGGAGGCGCCGAGGGTGTCGAAGATGCGCGTGCAGGTGTCCAGGACGAGCCGGGGCACCATCACGTGCGCCCGATGGGCCGTCAGGGCGGCGCGTTGCAGGGCCTCGGCGGCAGCACCGTCGTCGCCGCCGTCATCGCCCGCGTCCGCCCCGACGGCGGCTCGCCCGCCCTGGGTGTCGCGCCCCGCGGCCGCGAGCGCCAGCGCCGCGTCCAGGTCACGTCCGGCGGCACGGACCAGTTCCTCGGCGGTGGCCTGCTGGGCGGACAGCTCGCCGATGATCCCCAGGAGCTGGTCGTCCTCCCGCGGGGTGAGCCCGCCCGCGGTGTTCGGTGACCGGCGCCGGCGCTTCGTCTGGTCGACCCCGTCCCTCAGCGCGGCCCGCCCGACCCCGGCGAGCAGGGCCATCAGGGTGGCCTCGTGGTGCAGCGGCACGTGCCCGTCGGCCGGTGGCAGCGCCAGCAGCTCCTCGACGCCGGCCCGGTCGAACTCGACCGTGCCGGTACCGGTCAGCCGCTGGCCGAACCCGTCCCAGTCGTCCTTGACGAGCGTCCGCGGTTGACGGACCCTCACGACGGCGAGCGCCAGCCGCGCGGAGCCCGGGGAGCCTCCGGGGGCACCGGACGCCAGGTTCTGCCGGGAACCGCCGCGACGGCGCCCGGGCAGGGGAACGGCGTCGTCGAGGCGGGCCGTCGCCAGGGTCCACGTGGCGAAGATGCTGCCGGTGGTGTAGTACTTGCGGCCGCTGATCCGCAGCTGGCCGCCCTCGTCCCGGGAGACGGTCGTGTCCATCTCGCCCAGCGCCGGCCCGCGGGCCTCGGACAGCGCGCTGCCGGCCAGTTCGCCGTCCGCCACCCGTTCCAGCCACCTCGTGCGCAGGGCCTCGTCCGGCTGGGCGAGGACGTGCTCGACGAAGCTGAGGTGGCTACGGACCAGGTGCGCCGTGTTCGCGTCCACCGCGGCGAGGTCCATCAGCAGGCGCAGCATGTCCTCCTGCCCGGCACCGGAGCCCCCGGCCTCCACCGGGACGGTGAGCGTGCCGATCCCCACCGCACGGAGCTGCTCGAGAGCGGCGAAGGGCAGGTGACGGCCGGCCTCCCGGGCCGGTTCCCCTCGGGCGATGTCCTGGAGGGCGGGGGCGAACCGCCCGGCCAGGTCCTGGTAGGTGGTGGCGTGCACGGTCGAGGTCATGGAATCTCCCATCGGTCCCGGCGGTAGCACCCGGTCCCCTGTCAAGGGCGGGTTGCTGCGGCGTCGTCGATCCGGGTCTCTCGGCCGCTCTGGATGGCTATGGCTCCATGGGAACAGCCCCGGCACCCCGGTCCGCCACGATGTGACGTTTTGTGTCGAACGCCGTTCCGGTGCCGGATTGACAGGACTCCCCCACGACCTGATTGACTGGACGCGCAACCATCCAGAGCGGCCGAGAGATCTGGCTCCGTGACGCCGCAGCAACCCTCCGCTTCACCGGGCAAGGGTGCTCATGCCAGAAGCGATGGAGAGTGATCACCATGACTGCCCTTGCCGAACTGAGCCCTGCCGGCCGCGCCCCCGCGCGGGCCCGGGGCGCCGCCACCGCCCCGGACGCACCGGAGAGCCTTGCGGTGGAGTTCCGCGGCGTCGGCCGCGCGTTCCCCACCGCCGAGGGCCCCCGGGCCGTGTTGCGGGACATCACCCTGACCGTGGAACCCGGCGAGGTGCTGGCCATCCTCGGCGCCTCCGGTTGCGGCAAGTCCACCCTGCTGCGGGCCGCCGGCGGACTGGACACCGGCAACTCCGGGGACATCCTCATCGGCGGCGAGCCGGTCACCGCCCATGACCCACGCACCGCCGTCGGCTTCCAGGAACCGCGCCTGATGCCCTGGCGCACCCTGCACCAGAACGTGGCCCTGGGCCTGCCGCACGGCACGGGCCGCAGCGAGGGCCGGAAGCGCGTGGACGAGCTGCTCGATCTCGTCGGGCTGGGCGCCCACGCCGATCACCGGCCCCGCGAGGTCTCCGGCGGCATGGCCCAGCGGACCTCGCTGGCCCGGGCACTGGCCCGGCGCCCCGGCGTCCTGCTGCTGGACGAACCGTTCGGCGCCCTCGACGCGCTGACCCGGCTGAAGATGCAGGACCTGCTCCTGGACATCCACGCCCGCACGGCCACCACCATCCTGCTGGTCACCCACGACGTGGACGAGGCACTGCAGCTGGCCGACCGCATCCTGCTGCTCGGCAAGGATCCCGGCGCCGCTGCCGGGGCCACCGCCCGCAAGGTCCTCACCGTGCCCGGGACGCGTCCGCGCCCCCGCAGCTCAGCCGAGCTGGCCGCGCTGCGCTCGGAGCTGCTCGACGGCCTCGGCGTCGACGCCCACCGGCACTGACCGCTCCGGTGCCGCACCGGCGGCACCGCCCCGCCGACTCTGACCGGCGCCCACTGTCCCCGGACCGCCCCCTGCTCGACCCTTCCGCCCCTCTTGTTCCACCCTCCCCGCCCCCGTGCGATCCCCTGTCCTGAAAGGCACCACCATGCGCTCCCGACTCACGCTCTCCGCCGCGGTCCTCGCCGTCTCCGCCCTCGCCCTCACCGGGTGCGTGGCCGGGGAGGGTTCGGGCGGTGACGCCGCCGAGGCCGGTGCCCCGGCTGGCGGTGCCAAGACCCTGGACATCGACTTCGCCACCTACAACCCGCTCTCCCTGGTCATCAAGGAGAAGGGCTGGCTGGAGGAGGAGCTCTCCGACGAGGGCGTCACCGTCAACTGGGTCCAGTCCGCGGGGTCCAACAAGGCCAATGAGGCGCTGCGCGCGGAGGCCGTCGACGTCGGCTCCACCGCCGGCTCCGCGGCCCTGCTGGCCCGCGCCAACGGCACCGAGATCAAGACGATCGGCCTCTACTCCCAGCCGGAGTGGGCGGCCCTGGTCACCACCGCCGACTCGGGCATCACGGAGGTCACCGACCTGGTGGGCAAGAACGTGGCCGCCACCAAGGGCACGGACCCGTACTTCTTCCTCATCCAGGCCCTCGAGGAGGCCGGAGTGGACCCCTCCGAGGTCACCGTCCAGAACCTGCAGCACGCCGACGGCAACTCCGCCCTGGCCAACGGCTCCGTGGACGCCTGGTCCGGACTGGACCCGATCATGGCCGGTGCCGAGGCCGAGGGCGCCGAGCTGTTCTACCGCAACGTGGACTTCAACACGTACGGCTTCCTCAACGCCACCGAGTCCTTCCTCGAGAAGTCCCCCGAGCTGGCCCAGGCCGTGCTGGACGTCTACGAGAAGGCGCGCGCCTGGGCGCTGGAGAACCCCGAGGAGACCGCCGCGATCCTCGCCGAGGTCGCCGGCCTCGAGGAGGACGTGGCCACCACCGTCATCCAGGAGCGCTCCAACCTGGACGTGGACCCGGTCCCCGGGCAGGCCCAGCTCGACGTGCTCGAGAGGGTCGGCCCCATCCTGGTGGAGACCGGTGACGTCGCCAGCCAGGAGAACGTGGACGCCGCGCTGGCCGAGCTGCTCGAGCCCTCCTACGCCGAGAAGGCCACGCAGTGAGTACCCCCGCGTCCCCGAACACCGTCACCCCGGCCTCGGCCCCGGCGGACCTGGCCGCGGGCGAACGGAACCGGCGTGCGGCACCGGCCGGTTCCGGCCCCGGGACGCCGCGCGCCCGCGGAGCCCTGGGCACCGCGGCCGGCCGCGCCGCCGTCGGCCTCCTGGTGCCGGTACTGCTCGTGGCGTTGTGGTGGGCGGTGACCGAGGCCGGACTGTTCTCCCCGGTGCAGCTGCCCTCGCCGGCCTCCGTGGTGCAGGCGGGCGTCCAGCTGGCGGCGGACGGCCCCCTGTGGCACCACATCGCCATCTCCGTGCAGCGGGTGCTGATCGGCTTCGCGATCGGCGGCGTGCTGGGCCTGCTCGTCGGTTCCGTGCTGGGACTGTCCCGGTGGGCGGATGCCCTGTTCTCCCCGCTCACCGGGGCCATCCGCGCCGTGCCGTCCCTGGCGTGGGTGCCGCTGCTGATCCTGTGGATGGGGATCGGCGAGGACTCGAAGATCACGCTCATCGCGATCGGGGCGTTCTTCCCCATCTTCACGAACGTCTACTCGGCACTGAAGCACGTGGACCCGCACCTGGTGGAGGCCGGCCGGGCCTTCGGCTATCACGGCCTGCGCCTGCTGCGCACCGTCCAGCTGCCGGCCGTGATCCCCTCGGTGTTCTCGGGACTGCGCCTGGCCCTGGCCCAGGCATGGCTGTTCCTGGTGGCCGCCGAGCTCATCGCCTCCTCCATGGGCCTGGGCTTCCTGCTCACCGACTCGCAGAACAACGGGCGCACCGACCGGCTGATCCTGGCGATCGTGCTGCTGGCCGTGATCGGCAAGGTCACGGACGCCGTCCTGGGCCTGGTGGAGAAGTGGGCGGTGCGGCGCTGGTCCTAGGCCGGCCCGGGGCGTCCGGGGTCACCGGCCCGCCTGACTGGTCACCGGGCTGGTCCCTCAACCGGTCACCTGGCGTTCGCCCGCGGGCCCTAGGATGCCCCCCGTGCATCCCGTTTCCCTGAAGAACCCCTGGTGAACAAGGTGCGGTTCATCCATCCGTACGGGCCGTCCCCCTCGGCGGTCAGCCGGGGTACACAGCGGAAGTAGATGCCGGCCGGACCGACGGCTTCTCCGGCCACCAACCTCCGCAGGTCTTCAGGGTCGCCGGTGGGGTACTACTGGAAATCGGCTCCCGCATTGAGCACGCTGCCGGTGATATGGGGACCGTGGGCGCGTCCGCCCCGGATGGGGACGACGCGGCGCACACCGTCCACGGTCCTTCTGATGCCGATGGGCGGATCAACGTCCACGTCGGTGCTGAGAACGTGCTTCAGGGGTGATGGCGCCGGCGCCCCAGCCGCGGTTGCGGCGGGGTCTCGAGGCGGATGAGTCGTCGTGATGGTCCATTCAGCGTTGTGGTTCGGTGGTCTTGAGGGCGTTGATGGCGACCTTGACCCGCCGGGGTAGTTTCTGCCCGGCTGGCACCACGGCCATGATGGCGTTGGCGGGGGTCTTGTCGGCGACCGGCTTGTAGACGACCTTGTGTCCGTCGAAGGTGGCACCGGTGGCGGGGATGCTGTTGGCGAAGGAATACCCCAGGCCTCGGCCCACAATGGTGCGGATGGTGTCCATGTTCGCGCTGCGCCATCCCACTTGGATGGCCAGTCCTGCCGATTCCACGGTGGTGATCATCCGTTCTGCGGTGGGTGGGACGTCCAGCAACACGGCCGGCTCGTCCACAATGTCACGCAGCCACACCGAGTCCTGGTCCGCGAGGCGATGGCCCGCCGGCAACATCACATGCAGACGTACCGAGGCGATCTGGATTTGTTCCAGGTCCGGGTCCGTCTGCCAGGAGTAGAGCAGGGCCAGGTCCAGGCGGCCAGCCCGCAACTGTTCCTGCAGCGCGTCCGGCGCGCCTTCGACGAAGCTCAGCTCCACGAGGGGATGTTCCGTGGTGAAGTGCTCGATCAGCGGGGGCACCACACGCGGCGACATGGTCAGGCTCACCCCCACCCGCAACAGGCCCCGGATGGCGCCGCCCTGGTCGCGCACGGCTTCCTGGGCCTCCTCGACCTGTTCCAGGACGGTTCGTGCGTGGGCGGCGAACTCCACCCCTGCCGCAGTGGGGGCCACTTTTCTGGAACGGCTGCGCACCAACAGGGTGACCCCGACGGCCTTTTCCAGATCCGCCACGGCCATAGACGCGGCCC
>ENA-UOUJ01001674-UOUJ01001674.1-activated-sludge-metagenome-genome-assembly--contig:-NODE-1674-length-11197-cov-7.401005_pt1 | contig 11197 bp, 11 predicted proteins | sample MGYA00249839_ERZ747224 | MGnify/ENA primary metagenome ERZ747224 (study PRJEB28782, sample SAMN03220277) | activated sludge metagenome | biome: wastewater; feature: sewage sludge; material... | reverse complement strand
GACCCGGAGCTGTCCGTGAGCACCTGGGTCCAGGACGGGGCGGCGTTCGAGGCCGGCACCGTGCTGGCCGAGGTCAGCGGCCCGGCGCGCGCGATCCTGCGCGGCGAGCGGATCGGCCTGAACTTCGTCCAGCGGATGTCCGGCATCGCCACCGAGACCTCGCGCTACGTGGCCGCGGTGGCGGCCACCCCCGCGCGGATCGTGGACACCCGCAAGACCACCCCGGGCCTGCGCGTCCTGGAGCGCCAGGCGGTGCGCGACGGCGGCGGCCACAATCACCGGCACTCCCTCTCGGACGCGGTGATGGCCAAGGACAACCACCTGGCGTTCCTGGCCGGTGCCGGCGTCAGCCTGACCGAGGCACTGGTGCGGGCCCGGCACCTGCTCCCCCACACGGCCCACCTGGAGGTCGAGGTCGACCGGCTGGACCAGATCCCGGACGTGCTCGCCGCCGGGGTGGACACGATCATGCTGGACAACTTCACCCTGGACGAGTTGCGCGAGGGCGTGGCGATCATCGGCGACCGGGCCATCGTGGAGGCCAGCGGCGGCGTCAGCCTGGACACGGTCGCCGACATCGCCGCCACGGGCGTGGACGTGATCTCCGTGGGGGCGTTGACGCACAGCGTGCGGTCCCTGGACCTCGGGCTGGACGTGGGGACGTGATCTACCTCGACCACGCCGCCACCTCCCCCGTGCGGCGCGAGGCGCTGGAGGCGATGTGGCCGTACCTGACCGGGGACTTCGGCAATCCCTCCAGCCACCACGGCCTGGGCGAGTCCGCCGCGGCCGGGCTCGAGGCCGCCCGGCGGTCCGTGGCCACGGTGCTGGGCGGGCGCGCGGCCGGCGTCGTGTTCACCGGCAGCGGCACCGAGGCGGACAACCTGGCCGTCAAGGGCATCGCCCTGGGTGCGCCGCGTGGCCGGCACCTCATCACCACGCCGCTCGAGCACGAGGCGGTGCTGGCCTCGGTGGACTACCTGGTCCGCGCGCACGGTTTCACCGCCGATCACCTCACCCCGGACGAGCACGGTCTCGTCTCCCCGGCGGAGCTCGCCGGGCTCATCCGTCCGGACACGGCGCTGGTCTCCGTGCAGTACGCCAACAACGAGATCGGCACCGTCCAGCCCATACCCGAACTGGCGGCGGTGGCGCGGGAGCACCGGGTGCCGTTCCACACGGACGCGGTGCAGGCGGCCGGTTGGCTGGACCTGGATGTGGGGCGCCTGGGCGTGGACGCCCTGAGCCTGTCCGGGCACAAGGTCGGGGCCCCCAAGGGGGTCGGCGTCCTGTGGGCCCGCAGCCGGCTGGCCCTGGAACCCGTCGTGCACGGCGGCGGCCAGGAGCGCGGCCGGCGCAGCGGCACCGAGAACGTGGCCGGCGCCGTGGCCCTGGCCACCGCCCTGGCGGCCGCCGAGGCCGAGCGGGCCGGCGTCGGGCCCCGGGTGCGCGCCCTGCGGGACCGGTTCGTCGAGCAGGTGCTGCGCGAGGTGCCCAGCGCGCGGCTGACCGGAGATCCGCAGCGGCGGCTGCCGGGGACGGCGTCGTTCGTGTTCGCCGGCACGCACGGGGAGGCCGTGCTGCTGGAACTGGAACGGCGCGGGGTCGTCTGCTCCTCCGGGTCCGCCTGCGCAGCCGGCTCGGATGAGCCGTCCCACGTGCTCACGGCGCTGGGCGTCCCGGCCGGACTGGCCAGGACCGCGGTGCGGTTCACCTTCGGCCCTGACTCCGCGGAACAGGACGCGGAGCTGGCGGCGAGCGCCGTGCGGGACGCCGTGGTGGCGGTGCAGGGGCTGCAGACCGCGGGCTGACCCGGCCCGCCCGGCCGCTCAGCCGGCCACGCCGGTCCATCCGCAGAAGGCCAGTCCCACGACGATCCCGACGATCGAGCCGAGCACCACCTCGGCGGGCTCGTGCCGGGCCAGGCGCACCCGGGACCAGCTGACGCCGAACCAGAGCGGGACGAGGACGGCGAGCAGTGTCCAGGCCCCGGCGACGGCGGGGACGACCACGGCGGTCAGCGCACCGATGAGGGCGTGGACACTGACCTTGATGCGGGTGTTCAGGGCCATCACGACCAGCAGGGTGCCCACGGCCAGGACCACCGCGGCCCGCATCACGGTGCCGGTGGGCACGAGGAAGGCCAGGGCCGCCCCGAGGAGGATGGACCCGAGGGCCAGGGCGTAGAACAGATGCCGTTGGGTCCGGTGGACGATGAACTTGTCCGTGACCACCTTCCGGTGTGTCATCACGAGGGAGATGGCCTGCGGCACGACGGCGATCGGCACGACCGTGAGCAGCGCGCTGCGCGCCCAGTGGGGATCGGTGTGCACGGCCACCACCACGAGGACCACGGCGACCAGGACGAAGGGGCTCGCCGCCTCCGTCAGGACCGTGGCCAGCCGGTCCAGCCCGCGCGCACCGGCCCTGCCTCCGCGGCCGTCGTGCCTCGTCAGGTCGTTCGTCGTTCCCGTCATCGTGCCCCTTCCCCGGCCAGTCTAGGAGCCCGAGGGACCGCCGCCGTGCGTGGCACGGGGTCTGGCCGCGGCGGGGCAGCCTCCGTTACGGTGGCCAGCACGACCCCCGGGCGCACCGGCCCGGGCCGAACCCCGGAGGACACCATGGCCAACAACGTGTACAACGTCACCGAGATCGTCGGGACGTCCCCTGACGGCGTCGACGCAGCGGTCACCAACGCCGTCACGGAGGCGGCGAAGACGTTGCGGAACCTGGACTGGTTCGAGGTCCAGTCCATCCGGGGTCATATCGAGGACGAGCGGATCGCCGACTGGCAGGTGACCATCAAGCTGGGCTTCCGGCACGAGGGCTGAGCCGTGCGGGAGCTCCCCTCACCCGGCATCCTGACGGCCTGGGAGTTCCCCCGCGGGCCGGCGGACCTCGGTCACGGCCCCCTCCTGCAGGCGGGCGGCGGAGCGCCGGTCCAGCCACCGGGGCACGGCGGCACAGTAGTCCTCGTACGCGGCGCCGAACCGCTCGCGGAGTGCCCGTTCCTCCGCGGGGATCTGGGTGCGGTCCATCAGCATGACGAAGGCCGCCACCGGGACCCACGCGGCCCAGCGGCCCCGCCGGATGGCGTGTGCGGCCAGGAGCCCGGCCATGCCGAGATACATCGGGTTCCGGGTGACCACGTTGGGCCCGCTGGTCACCAGGGTGGAGGCCCGCTCCGGTTCCCGGGGGTCGACCGTCGTCCGGTACACCAGGAACTGGGCCGACGCCCCGATCATCGTGACGGCAGAGGCGGTCGCGACCGTCTGGGCAGCTGCCCGCCGGAGCGGTCCTGCTGTCGCGCCGGCCGGCAGGATGCGCTGCAGGGCGGCGGCGGACAGTGCCAGAAGGGGCGGGGGGATCCGTGGGTTCTCCATCCAGTGATTGTGCAGGTCACGGCACGGAGGCACCAGAGGTGAGGCGTGGCACCCCGCCCCGGACCGGCTCTCCGGGTGTCAGCTCACCCGGCCGGGGCCGCGTCCGCATCGTCCCCAGCGCCCGGGGCAGCCAGCGTGGCCTCCCGGGAGCGGCGCCGGGACTGCGCCGGCGGGGCCAGGTCGAGCTGCCGGTCCAGCGCGAGGGCCGCGTCGATGAGCGCCAGGTGCGTGAAGGCCTGCGGGAAGTTGCCGATCTGCTCGCCCGTGAGGGCGATCTCCTCGGAGTAGAGGCCCAGGTGGTTGGCGTACGTCAGCATCTTCTCGAAGGTGATCCTGGCCTTGTCCAGACGACCGGACTCGGCCAGCGCGGCGACGTAGGCGAAGGTGCACAGCGAGAACGTCCCCTCCGTGCCCCGTAGGCCGTCCGGCGAGGCCTCGGGGTCATAGCGGTACACCAGGCTGTCGGTGACCAGCTCACCGTCCATCGCCTTCAGCGTCGAGGTCCACATCGGGTCGGTGGGGCTGATGAACCCGAGTGTCGACATCCTCAGCAGCGAGGCGTCCAGCACGTCGGTCTCGTAGTGCTGGCGGAACGCCTGCCGGGTGGGGCTCCAGCCGCGGTGCATGATCTGGGTGTAGATGGCGTCCCGTTCGGCCCGCCACCGCTCCAGGGGCGCGGGCCGCCCGTTGTCCGTGGCCAGCCGGATGCCGCGGTCAAGGGCCACCCAGTTCATCAGGCGGCCGTAGGTGAAGTCCTGGCGGCCGCCGCGGGTCTCCCAGATGCCCTCCTCCGGCTGGTCCCAGTTCTCGGCGACCCAGTCCAGGAGGTCGCAGATCCGGAGCCAGCCCTGATGGGTGGCCCGGAGACCGTGGCGCGAGGCCACGTAGAAGCTGTCCATCGCCTCACCGTAGATGTCCAGCTGCAGTTGTCCGGCCGCCCCGTTGCCGATGTGCACCGGCCTCGACCCGCGATACCCCTCCCAGTGGTCGAGGACCTCCTCCGTGAGGTCGGTCGATCCGTCGATGCGGTACATGATGTTCAACGGGCCGTTCCCGCCGGGGTGCGCCTGGTCCTCCATCCGTTCCCTCAGCCACCGGGCGAGCGCCGCGGCCTCCTCGGAGAACCCCAGTCCCAGCAGGGAGTAGACGGAGAAGGACGCATCACGCACCCACGTGAAGCGGTAGTCCCAGTTGCGCTCCCCGCCGATCTGCTCCGGCAGGCTGGCGGTCGGTGCCGCGACCAGGCCGCCGCTGGGCGCGTAGGTCATGAGTTTGAGCGTGATGGCGGAGCGGTGCACCATGTCGCGCCACCGCCCCGCGTACGTCGACCCCCCGAGCCACTCCTCCCAGAAGTCCACCGTCTCGTCGAACAGCCGCCAGACCTCGGCCACGCGCACTGACCGGACGGGGCCGGCCACGCCCGTCTCGATGAACAGGCCCCGCGCCTGGCCGGCGGCCAGGGTGAGCTCGACGTGCACGTCGCCGCCGTCGAGCACCCGCACCCGGCCCAGTCGCTCGTCGTCGGGTTCGCGGACCAGGTGCGCCGTCATCGACGTGCGGGGGCCCTCGAAGACCGCACCGTCCTCCGTGACGCGGGTCTGGTGTGGCTCGCGCCCGTAGTCGAACCGCGGGGCGACCTCGATCTCGAAGTCCATCTGCCCGCGCACGCACCGCACCATGCGGACCAGGCGCCGGCCCGGAGTCGCGGCCGGACCGGCCACCGGCATGAAGTCGACCACCTCCCCCACGCCGGCCTCGGTGATGAACCGGGTGACCAGCACCGCAGTGTCGGGGAAGTACATCTGCTTGCCCGTGAAGACCTCCGCGGTCGGGCGCACCCGGCAGCGGCCACCGTTCGCGGCGTCGAGCAACGCCCCGAAGACGCTGGGCGAGTCGAACCGCGGTGCGCAGAACCAGTCCACCGACCCGTCGGTCGCGACGAGCGCAGCGCTCTGGAGGTCACCGATCAGACCGTGGTTGGCGATGAGCGGGTAGTCGGTCATGGCAGAACCCTTCGTTGGACGACGGGGCCGCACCGCCGGCGGTGCAGACGTGTCGTTCTCAGGGTCGGGCGTCGGGACCGCGGCCGCATCATACGCGGCGGGTGATGTTCCGGGATGCCCGACGGCGGCACGATGGCCACGGGCCCCGGGCGCGGGGACAGGTCTCGACTCGAGTGGGGTGCCAGATGACCGGAAACGGAATGGACGACCGACCATCACGTGCCCAGCGCGGGGCGCTCCTTCCCCTCGCCCTGGCACAGTTCATCTGCAGTTTCGCGGGATCGAACATGAACGTGATGATCACCGACATCAGCGAGGACCTGGACACCACGGTCCAGGGCGTGCAGATCGCGATCACGGTCTTCCTGCTGGTCATGGCGGCCTTCATGATCCCCGGGGGAAAGCTCACCGTCCGGTACGGCCGCAAGCGGTGCTTCATCACCGGCCTCATCGTCTACGGCGTCGGCGCGCTGGTCAGCGCCGTGTCCCCCGGACTGGGTGTGCTCATCCTGGGCAACTCCCTCCTCGAGGGCATCGGCACGGCGCTGCTCATCCCGCCCGTCTACATCCTCGCCACGCTGTACTTCGCCGACCTCACCTCACGGGCACGGGCGTTCGGCACCATCAGCGCGATGGCCGGCGTCGGGGCCGCGGCCGGGCCGCTGATCGGTGGGGCCATCACCAGCTTCATCAGCTGGCGTGCCGCCTTCGTGTTCCAGGCGCTGATCATCGCGGTCATCGTGCTGCTGAGCCGCCGGCTCGTGGATCCCCTGCCGGCCGAACCGGACCGGCCGTTCGACACCATCGGCGCGGCGACCTCGGCGGCGGGTCTCATCCTCATCGTCGCGGGCATCCTGGCCGCGGACGACAACGCCTGGCTCATGCTCGCCCTGCTCGCGGCCGGCGCCCTCCTGCTGACCCTGTTCTTCACGATGGGGCGGGCCAAGGAACGGGCCGGGAAGGAGCCCCTGCTCTCGAGCGCCATGTTCCGCGACCGGACGGCCAACCTGGGGATGATCACGCAGAACCTCCAGTGGCTGATCCTGATGGGCGTCTCATTCACGGTGGCTGCCTACCTCCAGGTGGTCCGGGGTTACGGTGCGATCGAGTCCGGCGTGATCTTCACGTTCGCCACCCTCGGGATCCTGCTGTCCTCGATCGGTGCCCAGCGCTTCGCGGAGCGGCGGCCACAACGGACCCTGATCATCGCGGGTTTCGCCATCACCGTCGTCGGCATCGGCGTCCTGATCCTGATGGTCGACGTCTCCCCCAGCGCCTGGGCGTTCTCCCCGGGCCTGTTCCTCATCGGTTTCGGTCTCGGCGGCATGCTCACGCCCTCGGTGAACATCGTGCAGTCCGCCTTCGCCGACGAACTCCAGGGGGAGATCTCCGGACTGTCCCGGAGCGTGTCGAACCTGGGCTCCTCGCTCGGCACGGCGATCGCGGGCACGATCCTCGTCGCGGGCCTGTCCACCGGCGCCTACGCCACCGCGATGATCGCACTGGCCGTCGTGGGGCTGCTCGGACTCGGGCTCGCCACGTTCCTGCCGCGCACCCCGGCCCCGACGGGTGCCCGTGCCTAGCGTCACAGCGGTAGGACGGATGTCGAGGAGGATCCTGGTCCCGGCCCCGCCCGGTGCCATCGTCCGCGGTGAGGCACACTGGTCGGGTGGATGACCTGCACGTGCCCCCGGGCCCCGGAGCACCCCGTGGCCTCACGGTGCCGGAGGCAGAACTGGTGGAGCAGTTCTCCCGGTCCTCCGGTCCCGGGGGCCAGGGCGTCAACACCGCGGACTCACGCGTGCAGCTCAGCCTCGACCTGCGGACGACGACGGCGCTGAGCGACACCCAGCGTGCCCGCGCCCTCGACCGGCTCGCCGAGCGGCTCACCGGGTCGGTGCTCACCATCACCGCCTCCGAGCACCGCTCGCAACGACGGAACCGCGCCGCCGCGAGGCAGCGCCTCGCCGGACTCCTGCGCGAGGCCGTCGTCCCGCCGGTCCCGCGACGATCGACCCGGCCCACGCGTGGCTCACAGCGTCGGCGGCTGGAGGCGAAGGGCAGGCGGTCCGAGGTCAAGCAGAACCGTCGGCGTCCGCGTCACGACTGAGGCCCCGGCGGGGACGGCAGCACCGTGGCGGCCCGCCTCCGGCCGGGCGACGACCGTGCCCCGATGCTTGCGGGCCCCCGGGGAGCGGGCCGAGAATTGCCGTGGGTCCTGACGACCCACGGAGCGAAGGAGATTCCGATGTCGGACTATGAGCTGAAGAACGTCTCGGCTCCCGACGAGGTCAGGGAGTTCCCGCTGGGCACGGGCGAGATCGTCACCATCGGGGGTGGGCAGGTTGCCCTCATCACCCTGCAGCCCGGCTGGAAGTGGTCGGAGCACGTCAAGCCGGTGGCCGGCACCGATCTCTGCGAGGCGCCGCATTTCCAGTACATGATCTCCGGTCAGGTGCACATCCGGATGGCGGACGGCAGCGAGTTCGACGCCCGCGCCGGTGACGTGGTGGTCGTCCAGCCCAGGCACGACGCCTGGGTCGTCGGGGACGAACCCGCGGTCACGGTCGACTGGGGCGGCGCGCACGTGTGGGGCAAGCCGCAGGGCTGAGGGGCCTCAGCGCCGCCGCTCGGTGACCTGGCCCGCCTCGACGTCCCACCACCGGTCCGTGCGCACAGTCGCGAGCATCCTGCGGTCGTGCGTCACCAGCAGCAGCGCCCCGTCGTAGGACTCGAGGGCCTGCTCCAATTGCTCGATGGCCTCCAGGTCCAGGTGGTTCGTGGGCTCATCGAGGACCAGGAGGTTGACCCCGCGCGCCTGCAGCAGGGCCAGCCCGGCACGCGTGCGCTCCCCCGGGGACAGTTCGTCCACGGGACGGTTCACGTGGTCCGCCCGGAGCCCGAACTTGGCCAGCAGCGTTCGGACCTCGCCCGTCGCCAGCTCCGGGACGAGCGCCTCGAACGCCCCGGCGAGCGGCCGGGTCCCCGCCAGCAGGGAACGTGCCTGGTCGACCTCCCCGATCTGCACGCTGGTTCCGAGGGTGGCGGACCCCTCGTCCGGCAGGTGCCGGCCGAGAAGTCCCCGGAGCAACGTCGACTTGCCGGCCCCGTTCGGACCCGTGATGCCGATGCGCTCCCCCGCGTTCACCTGGAGGGACACCGGCCCGAGCGTGAACGACCCGTGCCGGAACACCGCCGCGCTGAGCGTCGAGACCACCGAGCTCGATCGCGGTGCCGCGCCGATGCTGAACTCGAGCCGCCACTCCTTGCGCGGCTCCTCCACCTCCTCGAGCCGCGCGATCCGGCTCTCCATCTGCCGCACCTTCTGGGCCTGCTTCTCACTGGACTCGGTCGAGGCCTTGCGCCTGAGCTTGTCGCTGTCCGGCGCCTTGCGCATCGCGTTGCGCACGCCCTGGCTGGACCACTCCCGCTGGGTCCTGGCCCGGACGACGAGGTCGGCCTTCTGCCCGGCGAACTCGTCGTAACGTTCCCTCAGCTGCCGGCGGATCGTCGCCCGTTCCTCCAGGTACGAGTCATAGCCCCCGCCGTACACGCGGTTCGACCCCTGCGCCAGGTCGAGTTCCAGCACCCGTGTCACGCAGCGCGCGAGGAACTCCCGGTCGTGGCTGACCAGCACCACACCGCCGCGCAGGCCGCGGACGAAGTCCTCGAGCCGCTCGAGGCCGTCGAGGTCGAGGTCGTTGGTGGGTTCATCCAGCAACACGATGTCGAAACGCGAGAGGAGCAGCGCCGCCAGTCCCACGCGGGCCGCCTGGCCTCCCGAGAGCGAGGTCATCAGCGCCTCCTCGACCGGGACGCCGTCGAGGTCGAATCCGAGCTCCGCGAGTACGGCCGGAAGCCTCTCGTCGAGATCGGCGGCGCCGCTGGCCAGCCAGCGGTCCAGCGCGGACGCATAGGCGTCGTTCGCGGCCTCGGCGTCCACCGGTTCGGCGAGCGCCTCGGCCGCCGCGTTCATCTCCCGGGTCGCCTGCGCGCATCCGGTCCGCCGGGAGATGTAACCGGCCACGGTCTCACCGGCGACCCGTTCGTGCTCCTGCGGCAGCCAGCCGACGAACGCGTCAGCGGGAGAGAGGGACACCGACCCTGCCTGCGGGGCGTGGACACCGGCGAGCAGCGAGAGCAGCGTCGACTTCCCGGCGCCGTTCGCGCCGACCACCCCGACCACGTCCCCGGGCGCCACCGTCAGGTCCAGCCCGTCGAAGAGGGTGCGGTGGCCGTACCCGCCCGCCAGCCCGGCGGCCACCAGTGTCGCGGTCATCGTTCACTCCTGTCCGAACAGGTCAGAGGACCTTCTTGACGACGCTCGACTTCAACTGGATCCGCCCGAAACCGGGCACCGTGGCGTCGATGTCATGGTCACCCACGCCGTCGGTGATGAGGCGGATTCCGCGCACCTTCGTGCCGACCTTCACGACTCCGCCGCCACCGCCCTTGACCTTGAGGTCCTTCGCGATGGTCACGGTGTCGCCGTCGGCCAGGGGGTTCCCCACCGCATCCCTGATCCCGGCCGGCGTCTGCTCGGGAGCCTCACCGGCGGTGCCGTCGTCGGCAGCCCACTCGTGCCCGCACATGGGGCACACCAGCAGCGGGCCCTGCTCGTAGGCATACGCCTCACCGCACTCGGGGCAGGGCGGGAGCGCGTCAGACATTGAAGCGGAACTCCACCACGTCGCCGTCCTGCATGACGTACTCCTTGCCCTCCATGCGGACCTTGCCGGCGGCCTTGGCCTCGGCCATGGAGCCGGCGGCCACGAGGTCCTCGAAGGACACGATCTCGGCCTTGATGAAGCCGCGCTCGAAGTCGGTGTGGATGACGCCGGCGGCCTTGGGGGCGGTGTCGCCCTTCTTGATGGTCCAGGCGCGGGCCTCCTTGGGCCCGGCGGTCAGGTAGGTCTGCAGCCCCAGGGTGTGGAAGCCGGTGCGGGCCAGCTGGTCCAGCCCGGACTCGTCCTGGCCGTTGAGCTCGAGCATCTCGCGGGCCTCCTCCTCGGAGAGCTCCACGAGGTCGGCCTCGAGCTTGGCGTCCAGGAACACGGCGTCGGCCGGGGCCACGAGGTCGCGCAGTTCCTGCTGCCTCGCCTCATCACCGAGCACGCCCTCGTCGCAGTTGAACACGTAGATGAACGGCTTGGCGGTCAGCAGGCTGACCTCGCGCAGCCACTCGGTCTCGGGCGCGTCCTTGGCCTTGCCCTGCACGGCGGCGTAGATCGTCTCCCCCCGCTCGAGCACGGCCAGGGCGGACTGCAGGGCCTCGAGCTCGGCGGCGTCGCGCTTCTTGCCCTTGACCTCCTTCTCGACGCGCGGGATCGCCTTCTCGACGGTCTGCAGGTCGGCGAGGATCAGCTCGGTGTTGATGGTCTCCATGTCCGAGGCCGGGTTGATCTTCCCGTCCACGTGCACCACGTCCGGGTCGTCGAAGGCGCGCACCACCTGGGCGATCGCCTCGGCCTCGCGGATGTTGGCCAGGAACTGGTTGCCGAGCCCCTCGCCCTCGGAGGCGCCCTTGACGATGCCGGCGATGTCCACGAAGGACACGGTGGCCGGCAGGATCTTCTGCGAACCGAAGATCCCGGCCAGCGTCTCGAGCCGCTCGTCCGGCAGGTTCACCACCCCGACGTTCGGCTCGATCGTGGCGAACGGGTAGTTCGCCGCGAGCACGGTCTGACGGGTCAGGGCATTGAAGAGGGTGGACTTGCCCACGTTGGGCAGGCCGACGATTCCGATAGTAAGAGCCACGGTGGTCCATCCTACCGGCGTGCGGGGCGGCGCCCGGCAGGGCGTCCGGCAGGG
>ENA-UOUJ01001673-UOUJ01001673.1-activated-sludge-metagenome-genome-assembly--contig:-NODE-1673-length-11200-cov-10.844773_pt1 | contig 11200 bp, 8 predicted proteins | sample MGYA00249839_ERZ747224 | MGnify/ENA primary metagenome ERZ747224 (study PRJEB28782, sample SAMN03220277) | activated sludge metagenome | biome: wastewater; feature: sewage sludge; material... | reverse complement strand
TGATCGGTTGGTGCAGGAACCACCAGGCAGGTAGGTCGCCGCCTTTGCCTTTGCGTTGTTCCCACATGTTCACCAGTTCAGATTGCAATACCTCGGTTGCCTCTTCCACGTTGTCCACCACGTGGATGAAATCCATTTCGCCCGGGCTGATGGTGCCTTTCTCCACCATCAGCTTCAATTGGTCCAGCACCGGTGCCCAAAATTCCCTGCTGTACAGAATGATGGGAAACCCCTTCACCTTGCCGGTCTGGATCAGCGTGGCGGTCTCGAAGAGCTCGTCCATGGTCCCTGCGCCGCCGGGCATCACCACGAAGCAGATGCTGTATTTCAGCAGCAGCACCTTGCGCACGAAGAAGTGGTCGAAGGTGAGGCTCACATCGAGGTAAGGATTGGCATACTGCTCCATGGGCAGCACGATGTTGCAGCCCACGCTGGTGGCGCCCACGTCCTTGGCACCACGGTTCGCGGCCTCCATCAGGCCGGGCCCGCCGCCGGTCATCACCGTGAAGCCCACGCGGCCCACGCGCCGCGCGATGGAGCGGGTGGCTTCATAGTACTCATGGCCTTCATTGTAGCGGGCACTTCCGAAAAAGGTGACGCAAGGCCCCACGAAGTGCAGCTTGCGGAAGCCGTAGAAGAACTGCTGGGCGATCTTCAGGAGCGTCTTGAACTCCTTCCAACGCGAGCGAGGACCGCTGAGGAAACTGAGGTCGATGTGGGCGCGATCGCTTTTCGGTGGGGTCATGGCGCGAAGGTAGAGCGGCGCTCCACCTTCAACGGACCAGCACGCGACGGGTTATCCGGTGCCCGTTGTTGGGGGTGTACGTCACCAGCATCACGCCTGCACGGTTCATGGTGATGGCCATGTCTTCACCCGTGACCTGCACGGATCTGATCGTTCGTCCCGCCACATCACGAACCTCCAGCATGCTGTGGCCTACCGCATCGGCCCCTACCTGTACGTGTACCAGGCCGCCGCTTTCCACCGAGGCGGGGAACACGGTGAAGGAATCCGGCTCCGGTGCTTCAACGATGCCCGTGACCAGACTGCATTGCGGGTACTGCGGGTTGAGCATATCCATCTGCCCGTCCGTGAAACAGCGCAGATCGATGAAGGACTCCCCGTCACACACGCCGCTGGTCCAGCAGAATGGAGCGGTGGAAGGTCCCAGCCGTTCCGTCACCAACCCATTCGTCGGAGCGATCAAGGCGAACTGTCTTGAAAATTGGTTGACGGTCAGCGTCCGGAGGGTGATACCGTCCACATCCACATGGCCGGTGTCCGCAACAGTCCAGTCCAACGTGTCCACGCCATCAGGGCCGATGGGGGTGGACCAAGTGTCTCCAGGGACGGCATTCCAACGGAACAAAAGATGCTCCTCCGTTCCTCCCGCTTCCCGATAGAACATGGAGTCATTGACATTCCGGATGAAAGGTGCGATCGTGTAGCAAATGAACCAGCCTGAGGAGGCAATGAGGTGATGATAGGCATGACCATCGATCGAGGTATCGCCGGCTACGATGATCACCGCCACGTTGGTGTCCGGCCCGCAGCAGGAGCCTTGGGTGTAGGTCCATGTGCTGCCGATGGCCGCGAAGGGTTGTTGGGCGGGAGCCAGCGAGGGGAGGGCCAGGGCCAAAGCCAAAGCAAATGTGAGGCGATGCATGGTTGTTCGAAAAGATATGCAATGAAGACAGGCCATGGTGCGGAAACGCGGCCTGTACACGGTGACCAACCTCACGGAACGCATGGCACCTGCTTCCGACCTTTGGTGCATGAGCTACCATTTCTCCAAGACCCTTTCCACGGACTTCGATGCGGCCATTGCAAAAGTCACGGAGGCACTGAAGCAGGAAGGCTTCGGCATCCTCACCGAGATCGACATGCAGGCCGCGCTGAAGAACAAGCTGGGCGTGGATTTCCGTAAGTACAAGATCCTCGGGGCGTGCAATCCGCCCTTTGCGCACCAGGCCGTAACCGCCGAGCCGCACATCGGCACCATGCTGCCCTGCAACGTAATCGTGCAGGAGCACGCCCCCGGCCAAGTGGAGGTCAGCGCCGTGGACCCCGTAGCCAGTATGATGGCGGTGAAGAACGAAGGACTCGGCGCCATCGCCGGTGAAGTGCGGGACAAACTGAAGCGGGTGGTGGAGGGGTTGTGAGGCACGCCTGCATGGCACCTGCCGGTGGCTCGCGTATTTTCAAGCCCCACCGTTAGAGAAGCACGTTTCCGAGATCTTCCTGCGCGGCTTGTGCAGGAGTTTCAGCCCTCGCCTTCCGGGCCGGCTTTCTTCAACTCCGCGAACTTCGCCGTCATCGTAGGGTTGCCACGCGTGAGCTTCTTGATCGTGAGGTCCTCCGCCTTGTCGTTGGCGATGCGCAGGTTGTTCGCCGATTTGTGAAGGGCGTCTTTCGTCTTCTCCAGGTCTTTGATCGCCTCGTCGATGCGCTTGATCGCCTCCTCGAAGCCCTCGGAAGCCAGTCTCCAATTGCGCCCAAAGCCCGCTTTGAACGCCTCCAACTGATCCTCGAAGTTGGTGATGTCGATGTTCTGCGCCTTCACCAAGGCCAGCTCCGTCTTGTACTTCAGCGCGTGCTGGGCGGCGTTGCGCAGCAGCGTGATGATGGGGAGGAAGAACTGCGGCCGCACCACGTACATCTTCGGGTAGCGGTGGCTCATGTCCACGATGCCGCCGTTGTACAGCTCGTTATCGGGCTCCAGGAGTGAAACGAGCACGGCGTACTCGCAGCCCTTCTCGTTGCGGTCCTTGTCCAGCTCTTTCAGAAAGTCCTCGTTCTTCTTCTTGGTAGCGGTGCCGTCGTTCTCGTTCTTCATCTCAAACATGATCGACACGACCTCGGTGCCGGCCTCGTTCTGGTCGCGGAAGATGAAGTCGCCCTTGCTGCCGCTGCTGGCGTCGTTGTCTTTTTCGAAATAGGCGTTCGGGAAGGCGGTGTGCCGGATCCGTGCGAACTCGATCTCGCAGTGTTGCTCCAGTGTTTCGCCCACCATCTTCGTGGAAAGCTTCGCCTTCATGTCCTTGAGGCGCTCGATGGTGTCGTCGCGGTCCTTGATCTGCGTCACATACTTGTCCTTGAGCGATTTCTCGGCAAGCTCCTTCTCCAATGCCACCTGCTTCAGGCCGTTCTTCAACTCATCGCGCTCCTTCTCCACCGCGCCCAGCGCCTCGGTGATGGCGAGCTTCTTCGCTACTTCTACGGCGTCGAGCTTCGCCTTCAGCCCTTGGATCTCGGCATCCTTCACCGCAGCGGCTTTCTGCAATTCGTTTGCGCGCTTCTCATCGGCCAATAGGGCGGCGGTCTGCAGCTCCTGCTTCACCTTCGCCAGGTCGTTCACCAATCCATCGCGCTCTTTCTCCACCGCGCCGAGCGTTTCCTTCAGGGCCAGTTGCTTGGCCACCTCGGCTGATTTCAGCTCCTGCTTGAGCCGTTCGATCTCGGCATCCTTCTTCGCGGCATCGTCCTTCAGGTCATTGCTGGTTTGCACCCGCGCCAATTCCGCAACGGACTTCACCTCCTCCTTCAGCAGCTTGATCTCCGCGTCCTTCTTGATCACTTCCTTTTCCAGCTTGCCTGTCACCTTGGCCTCGGCGAGCGCAATGGCGGAATTTTTCTCCTTCTCGGCCAATTCCAGCCGCTCGTGCAAGGTTTTCTCGAACTCGCCGTCGCGCACCTGCTTGAGGATGTCGGCATAACCGGCCTCGTCGATCTTGAAGGCCTTGTGGCAGTGGGGGCAGATGATCTCGTTCATGGATGATGGGCGATGGCACCGTTACGTCTTCTTGTGATCGCCAAGGTAGATCACGGGGCCAGTAAGCGGCCCACGCCCACAGTACCTTCGTGGCATCTTCCGATCCTGATGAACACCATCTACTCACCAACGGGGCATTTGGCCCAATTGAAGATCACGGATAATATTCATCTTCAAGATGCACGCTTTGGGCTGGATGCTGCGCAACGTACGGAGATTGAGAAATGCCACGCCATGGCACTTGCGGGCTTGGCCAGCGGCGGCAAGTACATCCGCAAGCAAGTGGAACGCTATCCGGGCAATCCCATCTTCCTCAATTACTTGGGCACCTGGCATCAAAAGCGGGGTGAGCAGGATCAGGCAATCGCCATGATGGAGCGGTCGCATGAACGGTTCCCGGAGTATCTCTTCGGCGTTACAAGCTTGGCAACCATACGTACCGCGCAGAACCGCATGGAAGAGGCGCTGCAGCTGCTCGGGCCGGGCCTTCGGATCGAGGAGCGATTCCCGGACCGGGAGGAGTTCCACATCATGGAGGTGGAAACGTTCGAGAATGCCTGTATCCGGTACCTCATTCTGACCGAGGACCTTGATCGTGCCCAAGAGCGTGTGTCAACGCTGCGATCAATCTGTGATGACCAGGAATGGCTTGATGACCTGGAGATGGGGATCACCTTGGGCCTGGTAGCGAAGGGTCACGCGGAGGAACAGGCCGAATTGGAGGGCATGCCAAGGATGGAGTTCAAGGTACAACCGGTAAGTCCGCATGCGGATCGCGAACTGGTTCTGCACCATGATAAGCTGCGTGTGCTGTTCAACCGGTCGATGGACCTGCGGGCCGAAGAACTGGAAGGGATCTTGGCGCTTCCCCGGGAAACCCTGGTGGAAGACCTGCATGCCATCGTGCGGCACAGCATCGACCGGTTCCACTACTATCTGGAGCACGAGGAGGACTATTGGTACGACCGGCTGTCCTTCGTTCATCATGCCCTGCAATTGCTGGGCGAATTGCGTGGCGCGGACTGTTTGGAGACTGCGCTGCTCGCGCTCTCCCAGAGCCGTGAGTACCTTGACCTGTACCTGGGCGACTGGCTGACGGAGGATGTGTGGGAACCACTGACCAAGATGGCGGAGGGCAACTTGTCCAGGCTGGATACCTTCATGCGGGCCTCGCAATTGCATGGCTTTAGCAAGGTGGTGGTATCTGAGGCCGTGAACCAGCTGGGCCAACATCGGCCGGACCTGTTGCCGGAAGTGGAACGCTGGTATGCCGGGCTCCTGGATTTCTACAACTCAGCCTCGCCCTTGGATGAGGTGATGGATGCCACGCAACTGGGCCTGATGGTGGCCGACATCCTGGACCTGGGACTTGGCTCGTTGATGCCTGTCGTTGAATCGCTTTATGCGCGCGGGTACGTGCCATCGAACATTTGCGGCACGATCGAGCGGGTAAGGGAGCAGTTCGCTGAACGCACCACCGGAAGGCACAAACAGGATATGCTGGGCATCGTGGAACGCTATGCCGAAATGGCCAGCATGGAGGAGCGTTCAGCCGCCATGGATGCGGAAGAATGGGAGGATGAGGATGAATGGGAGGATGACGGGCTTGATGATGCACCCCTGGTGACGCTGCCCATTAAGCGCGCTACACCGAAGGTCGGACGCAACGATCCATGTCCGTGCGGCAGTGGCAAGAAGTACAAGAAATGCTGTGAGGGGAAGGAAGCGGCGACGACTGCGGGCTTGCCGCCGATGTGGTGACCTGATTGAGGTGCCTCAAGCCGCCTTGTTCGTTGCCAGTGGAATCCCCGCCAACTCCATTCCCTTACCGACCAGCTCCTCCTCCAGGTCAAAATCATTCTGAAGCCCCAACCAGAACTTGGCCGAGTTGCCGAAGTACTTGGATAGGCGCAGCGCGGTATCGGCAGTGACGCGCCGCTTGCCTTTGATAACCTGCGACACGCGGGTTTGCGGAATGCCGATGTCCTTGGCGAGTCGGTAGGCACTGATGCATAAGGGCAGCAGGAACTCTTCTTGGAGCACGGTGCCGGGATGAATCCCGCTGAGGCGGGACAGGTTGTTCGGGAGCTTGTTCATGGATCAGGTCTTCTTCCGCTTGCTCGGGCTGTTCTGTTGCACAGATGCATCATTTTTACCGGTAAGCCGCCTCACCTCCTTGTCGAAATCGCTGATGTACTCCCGGTCTTGCTGCACGCGGAACTTCTCATACTCGCCTTCGGCCAGCTTCAAGGCCACGTCGTGGCTCACCTTTCCGGCGTTCTTCAGTACGTTGTAGTCGTTGAACTGCAGGAAGGCATCCAGTTTGTCGGCCCAGTCCTTCATATACATGGTGATGCCGCGCCGCGCTTGGTTCTCGGCATAGTCCAGGTACATGCTCACAACGCGGTCCAATTCGGTCACCTCCTCGGCATTCAGATAGTTCTTGGCCACCGCCACGTCGCTCTTCAGCACCTTGCCACTGGGCGCGTTCTTCCATGTGGTCAGGCCCATGTACGGCAGTTCATCCTTGGCCCGTTCGGCGATCAGTTCGGCGGCGGTGTGGTGGTGGATGGCCCAATGCAGCTTGTTCTGCACCGTCTTGTAGAAGAGCCGTGTCACCTCGTCGTTGGCATCGTAGTCGCGGCTGCACTCCTTGTAGATGTCCGTGATCTTTTCGTAGAAGCGCCGCTCACTCGCGCGGATCTCGCGGATGCGCTCCAGCAGTTCCTCGAAGTAGTCCTGCCCGAACCGTTTTCCCTGCTTCAGCCGGGCATCATCCAGTACGAAGCCTTTGATGATGAACTCGCGGAGCGTGTTGGTGGCCCAGATGCGGAACTTGGTGGCGCGGCTACTGTTCACCCGGTAACCCACCGCGATGATGGCGTCGAGGTTATAGTGGTTGGTATTGTAGTTTTTACCGTCCGAGGCAGTTATTCGAAGAATTCGAATAACTCGTTCTTCTTGAAGTTCAGCCGTTTGGAAGATGTCCTTCAGGTGGTAGTTGATCGTGTTCACTTCCACGCCGAAGAGCTCGGCCATCTTCTTTTGCGTGAGCCAAAAGGTCTCGTCCTCGAAGTAGACTTCGATGCGCACCTCGCCCTGTGGCGTGGTGTAGAAGATGATGTCGGAGGTACTCATGCTTGCTGCTTGACGGACTTTCTGGCAAGGCGTTGGTGGCAACTTAATGCCGCTGGGCCGATCGCGGGTGAAATGGAGTGGGCGAAGTTCTGAACAGGTGGCGGAAGTGCGCACGGAACCGGCTACATCAGAGAGCAGGGGTCCTTTGCCTGAGAAACACGTAATGTCGTGATGCTTCCTATTTTGGACGCCTACGGTTGCCGGTTTTCCTGTCAATACCCACCATGTCCCAAGCAATGCAAGCTCAGATCAACTGCCCCAAGTGCGGCACACCCATCGACGTGAACAAGGTGCTCTTCGAGAAGGTGAGCAGCGAGGTCGGTCAACAGTACGAGACCACTATTGCCAAGGAGCGTGAGGCGCTTTTGGCGGAGAAGAAGAAGGTGGAGGCCGCCCAAAAAGAAGTGGAGGCCCAAGTGAACGCCGCCGTTTCGCAGCAACTGACCAAAGCCAAGAAGGAACAGGAAGCCGCCTTGCGCACGTCGATCAAGGGGGAGTTGGAAGCAGGAGTGAACGCCTTGCAGGAGGAGTTGAACCGAAAGAGCGAGGAGGTGAAGGAGTTCAACAAGACGAAGACGGCATTGGCCCAATTGCAACGCGAGAAGGACGAACTGGCCGAGAAGATGAAGGTCGAAGCCGAGGAGAAATTGGCAGAACGCTTGGCGGCCGTGAAGAAGGAGCAGGAACAGGCGATCCGATCGGAGGTGGAGGCTGCGCAGAAAGTGTTGCAGGACGAACTGACGGCGAAGAGCGAACAGATCAAGGAACTCAACAAGACCAAGGTATTGCTGTCACAAGCCCGGCGGGAAAAGGATGAACTGGCCGAAAAGCTCAAGGCAGAGGCCGAAACGCAGTTGAACGAGAAACTGGCCAAAGCGAAAGCCGAGATTGCCAAGACCGAGGCCGACAAACAGGAACTGAAACTGAAGGAGAAGGAAGACCTGATCGCCTCGCTGAAAACGCAGATGGACGATATGAAGCGCCGTGCCGAGCAGGGGTCCATGCAGTCGCAGGGCGAAGTGCAGGAACTGGCCATCGAGGAGTGGCTGCGGGGCACATTCCCGTTCGATAGCGTTGAGGAGATCAGCAAGGGTGTACGTGGTGGTGATTGCATCCACCGGGTGCATGACCGCACGGGTCATGAGTTGGGTGCCATCTACTACGAGAGCAAGCGTACCAAGCACTTCACCGAAGGCTGGATCGCCAAATTGAGGCAGGACATGCAGGCCGCCAAGACCCAAGTGGGCGTGATCGTGACGGAGGCCATGCCCGCCGACATGGAGCGCATGGGTCAGCGTGATGGCATCTGGGTATGCACCTATGAGGAGTTCAAGGGCTTGTGCTTCGCGTTGCGCGAAATGATGCTGCAAGTGGGGCAGGCGGTCAGCGCCCAGCAGAACAAGGGCGACAAGATGGAGATGCTCTACAACTACCTCACCGGTTCGGAGTTCCGCATGCACATCGAGGCCATTGTGCAGAGCTTCACCAAGCTGAAGAACGATATTGCTTCGGAGCGCCGGGCCTATGAGCGTATTTGGAAGGAACGAGAGAAGAACTTGGACTTGGTGATTTCGAACACCGCTCAGATGTACGGCTCTATCAAAGGGATCGCGGGCAACGCGATCGCCCCGGTCCAGAGTTTGGAACTGCCGCCCGCGCAGGAAGCAGAGTTGGATTTCGAGTAGAACAGGCGGTCAATTCCGTGAGTGATGCTGAAGAAGATCATTTCCATTCAGAACGTAGGCCGCTTCTCCAGCCTGACGGCCGAATCCGGCAATCAGGGAGAGTTCGCCAAGGTCAATGTCATCTACGCAAGAAATGGGGATGGCAAGAGCACGCTATGCGATCTCTTCCGGTCATTGACGCAGAACGATCCTGCGTATGTCGTAGGGCGAAAGCGATTTGGCAGTGGCGCTGCAAGCAAGGTGGAGGTCCTGTTGGGTGGTAGTCCGAATTGCAAGGCTGAATTCAGTCCGCAAGGCTGGACCACAAAGCCCCAAGGCGTACTGCCCAAGATCATGATCTATGATGAGCGCTTTGTGCTGGAGAACGTGCTCGTCGGACATCAAGTTGAAACGGCGCAGCGGCGCAGTCTGTTCGGGCTGGTCATCGGCGCTCAGGCGATCGCGCTGGAGGATCGTGTTGCGAAAGCAGGAGAAGCTCAGAAGACGGCAACGACCGAGCATGCTACTGCCGAGGTGAATGTAAAGGCACTGCTTCCCACAGGATGGACATTGGCAAATTGGCGTCAACTACCCGCCGTGGACCGTATCGAGGAATTGATCCGAGAGAAGGAAGAAGAGTACAAAAAGGCCAACACCACAGCGACCAATGCTGCTGCCATAAAGTCCAAAGCCCTCCTTGCGATCCTTGTGCTTCCCGAAGTTCCCGCCGACCTGATGGAAGTATTGGCAACCTCGTTGGAAGGAACAACAGCAGGTGCGATGGAGGTTGTCAAAGCCCACTTGGAGAAGCACAAGAACATTGACCTGAATTGGCTGGAACGAGGATTCGACGTCGGGGAGGCAAAGGAGTGCCCATATTGTGCTCAGGACACCACGGGGTCGGAACTGGTCCAGCTTTACGCGAGCATATTCAACGAAGCTCTGAGGAGCCAGCAGCAGCGCCTCAATGAGATCGAGGCTGCCGTGAGCAGTGGCTTTGGAGAGGTCAGCCGGCTCCGCCTGAAGCAAGCATTCGACACGAACGGTTCTGAGCAGCAGTGGTGGAAGGACACAGGAGGTCTGTCGATCAGCCTGAGCTCCGACGTGAATGTGGATCAGGTGGTCGATCGTATGGCCGATGTCGAAACCACCGTGCGAAACGTGTTGAAGCGCAAGCGGAACAACCCGAACCAAGCGATCACGCTCAGCGATACCGAAACGCAAGTGCTGGATGCTTGGCGCGGCTGTGTTGATGGGGCGAAGCCCTACCTTGATTCACTTTCACAGGCAAATGCCGCGATCAGGAAGCATCAGTCAGGCATTGCATCGTCGAACACCGAGCAAATATCGAGGGAGCTTGACCGTTTCAAGGCAACACAGGCGCGCTATGCCGCCAATGCGGTCGCTGCCTTTGCCCGATTGGAGCAAGCTGAACAGAAGAAGGGGCGGGCTGACAAGGAAAAGACCAACGCCAACACAGCGCTCAAGGAAGAATCCATCAAGATGTTCAAGGAATATGGTGGACGGATCAATCAGAATTTGACCGCTTTCGGAGTGGCTTTCCAGATCAAGCAAACAGGCGTGAGTTTCACAGGCGGTAAACCGTCTGGGGAGATCGTTATCGAGATGCTGAATAACGAGATCAAGACAAGTGCTGCCGATGTGGGGGATCCGAGTAGACCGTCCCTTCTCAACACATTGAGCAGCGGGGATAAGAGCACGCTGGCATTGGCTTACTTCCTTGCCGTTCTGGACACACAGGACAAGGCCAATAGCGTAGTCATCTTCGATGATCCATTCCATCGGCAGGACAGTGCACGGAAGGGGAGAACGATAGATCGGATCAAGGATGTTGTGTCGGATTTCGGGCAGACGTTCGTCCTTTCACATGACTTGGATTTCGCTTGCGATGTCGAAAGGATTCAGGTTGATGGTGTGCGCACATTCGCCTTGTTCCACAAGAACAACTCTGACTCGACCCTGAAACGACAGGATTTCCCTGCCTTGGCAAGGAAGGCACATATCAAGGACTACAAGACCCTTGAGGATTTCGTCACGGACCCATCAAACGATGATGAGCGTTGCAGGTCGGTAGTGCGAGCAATGCGCCCAGCTTTGGAAGGTTATTACCGGGTCAAGTATCCGAGCCAGTTCAAGAGCAACGATTGGTTGGGCGACATGATCGGAAAGATCAGGGAAGCTTCGTCAGGTTCTCCGTTAGCGGCATCGAAAAGCAATGTTGAAAGTCTTGGGCAAGTCAATGACTATTCCAAGAAGCACCACCACTCTGACACGGATGTCGAACCTATTGACCATAACGAACTATTGAACTACGCGAAGCAAGCGCTGTGTATCATCCATGGATAGTAATGGTGGTAACTGTATTCCGCGTGAGCGATTGCAGCGGAAAGCCCACAGGCGGCTGAGGAACGAAGCCGCCGAGGACTTGCAGCGAAAAGCGCGACCCGGCTGCTCTTGAGCCGGGGCACGCCCACACTTCGACTATGCTCAGTGTGACGTGCGTTTTCTACACTCCAACCACCCCCTCCAGCGCCCGCTTCGCCTCTCCAATGTTCTTTACCGCCGCCACCGAGATCCGCAGCGTGCCGTTCTTCTCGTACACCT
>ENA-UOUJ01001672-UOUJ01001672.1-activated-sludge-metagenome-genome-assembly--contig:-NODE-1672-length-11207-cov-3.355093_pt1 | contig 11207 bp, 10 predicted proteins | sample MGYA00249839_ERZ747224 | MGnify/ENA primary metagenome ERZ747224 (study PRJEB28782, sample SAMN03220277) | activated sludge metagenome | biome: wastewater; feature: sewage sludge; material... | reverse complement strand
ACCGACGCGGGGCTGCGTCCGCATCGGGTCGGCCATGACCGGCTCGAGCGCCTGTGTCCGCGCAGGCGGCACCAGGGCGTCGTCGCCGTGGCCGAAGTGGCTCCGCCTTCGGTCGGGCTCAAGGAGCTTCTCGAGCGGATCGAGCGGCCGGCCACGCTGTTGCTGCTCGATGGTGTTACCGATCCGAGAAATCTCGGCGCCTGCCTGCGGGTGGCCGACGGTGCCGGCGTGGCGGCGGTCATCGCGCCGAAGGATCATGCCTGCCTGTTGACCGACGTTGCCGTGCAGACCGCCAGCGGGGCCGCCGAGACGGTCCCGTACATCATGGTCACGAACCTGGCGCGGGCGATCGACACGATCCGAGACAACGGCTTCTGGGTGATCGGTACCGCCGATGAAGCCGATCACTCGCTCTACGAGGAAAAGCTCGACGGCTCGCTGGCTTGGGTGCTCGGCGCCGAAGGCAAGGGGCTGCGGCGACTGACGCGTGAACACTGCGACGTGCTGGTCAGCATCCCGATGATGGGCCAGGTCAGCAGTCTGAACGTATCCGTCGCCGCCGGCGTCGTGCTCTACGAAACGCTGCGCCAGCGCGAGGCCGCGCCTGTGGTCAGCGCGAGCCGCGCCTCCTGAAGTCCCAGGGTGGCTCGGGCGTGTCATCGCGCCACAAGCCGACGCGCTCGCGACGCGCGAGCGCAGCCGCATCGGCATAGCGAACACGCAGCGCCGGTGGCAGATCGCGGTCGTAGCGTGCGAAATGCCAGGCCAGCCCCGCTTCCAGCATCGCCAGCGCCGGGTCGACGCCGTCGACGTCCACCTGCGCAACGAGCCGTCCGAACGGATCGATCTTGATCGGCTCGAGCACGAGCTCGCGCTTGCCGAGCAGCTCGTCGAGGTGCCGGCGGGCGACTGCCGAATAGGGTTGCGATCTCTCCGGCGCGTCGATGCCGGCCAGACGAACCCGCAGCCGGGCGCCGTCGGCGCCGCGAACGACGAAGGAGTCGCCGTCGCTGACGGCGATCGTCGCGGCTCGAAAGCTTTCGCCGGCGGCAGGGGCCTGCGGCGTGCGTGACGAGGCCCACGGCGAGACCAGTGCAAGCGACAGCAGCAGCCCGGCGAACAGCACGGCCTGCCGTCGTGAACCGGAGATCGGTCCGAGCTTCCGGGGGCCGGCCATCCACGGGCCGGCCATCCGCGGGCCGGCCGTCCGGGGGCCCGTCATCCGGGGGCCGGCCTTCTGCGGCGAGCGGTAAAACGGCGCGGCTGCCAGGCCGCGCAGCAGTTTCACCGGAAAACCAGCACCGGGATGCTCGAGTGGGTCAGCACCTTGTTGGTCTCGCTGCCCAGTACCAGCGCGCTGAGCCCGCGCCGGCCGTGCGAGGACATGAAGATCAGGTCGCAGCCCTTGTCGCGCGCAACGTCGATGATCGCCCGATAGGGCTGTGTATGCCGCAGCGAGACCGTTTCGCAGGCGACCGAGGCGTCGTCGGCGGATTTCTTCGCGGCGCCGAGGATCGATTTCCCGGTTTCCTCGGTCGCCTTCATGAACTCGGCGAACGAGGCCTGACCGGCGGCCGGGAATTCGGCGAAAGCCGGCGGAATGTACTCGGGCATCACGTGCAGCACCGTGAGTCGTGCGCCCGTCTCCTGTGCGAACTGGACGGCTTTCGTGATCGCGTCGTTGGACAGGTCCGAGCCATCGGTCGGGACGAGAACGTGTTTGTACATCGCGGACCTCCTGGAGCCGTGTGGGGTCGGTTTCAAGCGGAAAGCATAGCCGAAAGCACGCGCGCGCCAACCTGCGCGCGGCGCACCTGCCGCTCGGGCACTGCTGCGCAGGCTCGCGCGGCGTCGGATCGCCGACGCCTCGTCTTCATCGAGATCAAGCCCGCGGTCGAAGCAGCGTCGAAGTTCCTGACCGTGGTCAAGGCGTTCGCGGCCGAAATGTCGTCCGGGCCGTTACAAACCGTTACCGACCGTTGCCGCTCAGCCATCGAGTCCAAGGCCGGGGTCGTTAGATTCCTCGCTGACAGACCCGACACACTCTGGACGACGACGGAGCGACGCATGTTCGATATCAGCCCCAGCCCTGCAGTTTCCGGCCAAAGCGGCATTTTTCCGGGTGTGCCGTCGGGCCGGGGCTCGCAAGCGCGACCGGTCCACAGCGGGCTCGATCCGCTGATCACGCGCTTCGGCGGCGGCATTCGCCGGCGTGTGCGCCGCGGCGAATATCTGTTCCATTGCGGCGCTTCGTTCCATGCGCTGTTCGGCGTGCGTGCCGGATCGTTCAAGACCGTGCTGTTGACCGAAGACGGCCGCGAGCAGGTCACCGGCTACCACATGGCCGGCGAGATCCTGGGGCTCGAAAGCATCGGTTCGGAGCTCTGCAGCAGCGACGCGATCGCGCTCGAGGACAGCGAGGTCGTCGAGATTCCGTTTGCCGAACTCGATGCGCTGGCCTGTCGCGACCCGGCGCTGCAGCGCGAACTGTTCCGGCTGCTGGCTGCCGAGATCCAGCGCGAGCGAGGCCTGATGCTGCTGCTCGGTTCGATGCGCGCCGAGGAGCGCCTGGCCACCTTTCTGCTGAACCTGTCGAAGCGCCTCGCCGCGCGTGGCTGGTCGGCCACGCATTTCATCCTGCGCATGACGCGCGAGGAGATCGGCAGCCTGCTCGGGCTCAAGCTCGAGACGGTCAGCCGGATCCTGTCGCGCTTCCAGACCGAAGGGATGATCGCCGTGCGCAACCGCGAGATCACGATCAAGCAGATGGACGCGCTGAAGGCCGTGATCGGCCGCGCCGAAGCGCGGCGCGAACCCGAAGCCTCATAGTCCGACAGCCTCCCAGCCTAGGAACTGCAGCGTCGACCGTCCCGCGGAGGCGGGCGGTCCAGCGAGCGACGCAGCATCCGCGCGAGCTGGCCGATGCGGTACGGCTTGCTGAGCAGCTCGAAGGGGACGTCGGGTCCGATCTGTCGCGGCAGCGCGTTGCGCGCGTAGCCCGACGTGAACAGCACTTTCAGGCTCGGCCGCCGGCGCACGGCTTCGCGGGCCAGTTCCGGTCCGTCGACTTCGCCGCGCAGGACCACGTCGGTGAACAGCAGCGCGATGTCGGGGTTGCGATCCAGTTGCTCCAGCGCATCGTCGGCACTGTTCGACTGAAGCACCCGGTAGCCGAGCCGCTCGACGAAACCCACCGCCACTTCGCGCACCGATTCGTCGTCCTCGACGATCAGGATCGTCTCGGTGCCACCGCGCATCTCCTCGACGCTCGCGGGCGCATCGCGCAGGGCGAGGTCGCCCGCGGTCGGCAGGTACAGCTTGATCGAGGTGCCGATACCGGTTTCGCTGTAGACCTTCAGGTGGCCGCCGGACTGTTTTGCGAAACCGTAGACGAGGCTCAGGCCGAGGCCGCTGCCCTTGCCGCGCGCCTTGGTCGTGAAGAAAGGCTCGAACGCGCGCGACAGCACTTCGGGCGGCATCCCGATACCGGTGTCGCTGACGGCGATCTGCACGTATTCGCCGGGCACCACCTCGGGCTCGCGCGCGGCGTACTCCGCGTCGAGCGTCTCGCGCTGCGCCTCGAGCGTGAGCTGGCCGCCGTCGGGCATCGCGTCGCGCGCGTTGACCGCCAGGTTCAGCAGCGCGGTATCGAGCATGCCGGGGTCGGCCTTGGCCAGCGGCAGGTCGGCGTCGAGCACGGTCCGGACCTCGATGCGGGCGCCCAGCGTACGCCGCAGGATTTCGGCCAGCGAAGCCAGCAACTGGCCGACGTGGATCGCTCGCGGCTGCAGCGTCTGGCGGCGCGAGAAGGCAAGCAGCTTGCGCGTGAGGTCGGCGCCGCGTCCGGTGGCCCGCAAGGCCGACTTGACCAGTTTCGCCGCCAGCGGATCTTGCTCGAGCCGCTCGTCGAGCATCTGCAGGTTGCCCGAGACCACGGTCAGCAGGTTGTTGAAGTCGTGCGCGACGCCGCCGGTCAGCTGTCCGAGCGCTTCGAGCCGCTGCAACTGGAACAGGCGCTCCTCGACATGCTGGCGCTGCAGGACAGCCCCCACGGTATTGGCCAGTGCTCGCAGGAAGCTGCCGTCGTCGCGGCTGAAGCCCCGATCGGCCGCGGCATGGACGACCAGCATGCCGCCACCGCCGTCCTCGCCGGGGATTGCGCACAGGAGCAGGCTCGATTCGTCGTCGGTGTCGGAAAGGCGGACCTCGAGCGACACAGGCTGGTCCTACGCGACGCCGCCGTTCTCGATGCGATCGGCGATGGCCGCGAGCAGCCGGCGCTGCGTGCCGGCGTTCTCGCGGTCACCGGTGCTGCCGGCGTTGGCCACGACGGCGAGCGCCCGCTTTCCCCGTTCGTGCCGCAGCAGCAGCGCTGTCGGCACGTCGAGATGCAAGGCCGCCAAACGACAGGCTTCGCTCTGGATCGAGGCCAGGTCCTGGCTCGACAGGGCGAGCCGGCCGAAGTCGGCGATGGCCTGCGTCTGGCGCGCCTGCGACAGCACGGCGCGCGCGCGGTGCAGCTCGCTGACATCGCGAACGTTCGCGCAGACGAACACCCGGCCGTCGAGCAGCAGCGGATTCAGGCTGATCTCGACCGGGAATTCGTGGCCGTCACGATGCAGGGCCCACAGCGACAGATTCAGTCCCATCGGCCGCGCAGCCGGTCGCTGCCGGTAGCGCTTGCGATGCTGCTGGTGGTCGGCGCGGAAACGGTGCGGAATCAGATCTTCGATCGACAGTTCGAGCAACTCGCTGCCGGAGTAGCCGAACAGCCGCTCGGCCTGCCGGTTGACGAGCCGGATCCGACCCGATTTTTCCGAGACAAGCTGCGCATCGGCCGCCATCTCGAAGATTTGCGGGTAGAGGGCAGGATGCGCCGCTGCCAGTGGCTCGCATGGTTTGGCGGACGGAGGCGGAGCGGATGCCGGTACGGATGCCGGAGCGGATGCCGGTACGGCTGACTTCGGATCGGTCATGACCCGCCTTGCCTCCGTTCACCCCGGCGAGACCCGAGGCGTGAACTGGTAGCCCACCCCGCGGACCGACTTGATCATCTCCGGCCGGGCCGGGTCGCGTTCGATCTTGCGGCGCAGCCGGCCGACCTGAACGTCGATCGAGCGGTCGAAGGGGCCGGCTTCGCGACGATGGATGAAGTCCATCAGCTCGTCGCGGCTCAGCGCGCGGTTCGGGTGCCGGGCGAAGATGCTCAGCAGCTCGAATTCGCCGGTGGTCAGCACGACCGGCTCGCCATCGGGCCGGCTCAGTGAGCGCGCGGCCAGGTCGAGCTGCCAACCCTCGAAGACGAGCAGGTCGTGGCGGCCCGGCGCGGCCGCCGGGGCCGCTGCAGCGTTGGGCGCGGCGGCCTTCAGCCGGCGCAGCACGCTGCGCACCCTGGCGAGCAACTCGCGAAGTTCGAATGGCTTGGCGACGTAGTCGTCGGCGCCGATCTCGAGTCCGATGATCCGATCGACCGGCTGGCCACGACCGGTCACGATCACGATTCCGAGCTGCGAATCGTTGCGCAACTCGCGGGCAAGCGTCAGCCCGTCTTCGCCGGGCAGTCCCAGGTCGAGCAGCACCAGGTCGTAGCGCGCCGTCTTCAGCGCTTCGCGCATCGCCCGGCCATCGGCGACGGCCTCGACCTCGAATCCGTAACTGCCGAGGTAGTTCTCGAGCAGTTCGCGGATTTCCTCTTCGTCGTCGACGATCAGCAGTCGTTCGGCCATCTGGAGCGGCGCAGGACCGCCGGGCCGGCCCGCTGCGCACAAAATCACCATGTTCGGAGTGCTGGCGATTCTAGCCTACCGACGTGGTCAGCAAACGGCGCAACACCGCTGGGTCGACGGGCTTGCGCAGCAGCGTGACCCCGCTGCCGGCCGCCCTTTCGTCGAGCGCCGGGTCGGTGTCGCCGGTGACCAGGACCCGACGGGCGTGCGGATGACGGTCCCCGGCGAACCCCAGCAGCGCCAGGCCGTCGAGGCCGCCAGGCAGACGGAAATCCGAGACGACGACGTCGAGCGCCGTTGCGGCGTCCAGCACCCGGATCGCCTGCGCGCCGTCGCGGACCCGCCGGGCGCGGAATCCCGCCTCGCGGAACCAGGCCAGGAAGGCCGACGCGAGCAGCTCGTCGTCTTCGATCAGCAGCAACTGCCGGGGGTCGTTCGTCGGTTGGCGATCCGAGGAGGGGATCGGTGTCATCGTCGTCGGCGCGTGATCCGTGCTGTCGGGGGGCGCCGATCCGTCGACTTGCGCCGATTCTCCGGCTTTCAGCGACCGGTGGCCGGCAGAGCGGAATTTCAGTGTGAACACGCTCCCCTGGTCCGGCGCCGAGACGACACCGATTTCCACGTCGTGCAGCGCGGCGATCCGGCGCACGATCGCGAGTCCGAGGCCGAGCCCATGGTTGCGCTGGCGTGAATCGTTGCCGACCTGGTAGTGCTCGTCGAAGATCCGGGCCTGATGCTCGGGGTGGATGCCCGAGCCGGTATCGGTGACGCTCAGCGTCAGCCGTTCGTCGACGCGCGCGCCGAGCGTGATGCTGCCCGAACCCGTGTGCCGCAGCGCGTTGTCGGCCAGGTTGCGCAGCATCCGCATCGTCAGCAGCCGATCGCAGTCGAGTTCGTGGCCGCAATGCTCGACGCGCACGACCAGGCCGCGGTCGGCCGCCGCCGGCGCGATTTCGCGTGCGACATCGTCGAGCAGCTCATCGACGTCGACGGCGCAGACCTCGAGCGCAATGCGCCCCGCGTCCAGCCGCGACAGGTCGAGCAATTGACCGAGCAGATCGTTCATCGCCTGGACCGAGCGTTCCAGTCCTCTGACGGTCGGAGCCAGCGCCGGATCGGTGACCCGCTGGCGCAGCAGGCCGGTCATCAGCGACAGCGCGGCAGCGGGCTGGCGCAGGTCGTGGCTGGCTGCGGCGATGAAATGGCTTTTCGCGCGGTCGGCCGCCAGCGCGCGGGCGTGTTCGGCGGCCAACGACTCGGCGAGCCGGCGATTCTGGATCGCGGCGGCGAGAACCTGGCGACCGAGCCTGTCGACAGCGGTAGCGGCGATGCCGGCCAGCAGCCAGAATCCGAGGAGCGCTGCCGAGACCAGCTCGCTGCCGGGGTCGCCCAGCCGCCACCAGGCCAGTGCGAACTGGCCGATGCAGCAGGCGGCATGCAGCCGGAACGGCAGGCCTTGATGGCCGAAGTCGAGGATTACCGCGAATACGCCGGCGCAGGCGAGCAGGGTCAGCGCTACCTGAGCGGGTGGGTCGAGCATCTGCAGGAACAGCGTGCCGGCGGCGCCGGCAACGAGACCGCCGGCCGCCGCGCCGGCTCGTTGCAGTCGGTCGATCGCGGGCGCGTGCGGGACGCTTGCGACGGCGACCAGACGGCTGGCGTGCAGGCGCAGCAGCAGCGCGCCGACCGACAGCGCGATCCAGGCGGCGAGCGCCGAGGCGGGAACCTTTCCGGCGGCGATGGCCGCGCTGCAGAGCGTGATCCCGAGCGTCGATACCATTGCAAGACTGCGCTGGCGCGCCTGGAGCTGGCCGCGCTCCACGATGATCGCTGCATCGCCGGTCTCAACCATTGCATCCCCGTCTCGGCCCTGTCGCCTACCGCGGAGTCTAGGGATCGGACGTGAATTCGGCGTCAGCCTGGCGGATTAGTCCGCTCGACCGTGTCTTCGAGCTGCCGGGCCTATTGCAAGCGGCGCAGGATGTAATAGACGATGACCGAAAGCATGCAGAGGACTCCGGCCCAGACCAGCAGGGGGCCGTTCCGCTTGTCCCTTTTCGTGTAGCCGACGATCAGCGTGAACAGGCCGACGAAGATGAGGGCGATGCTGGTGGAAATGATGTCGGTCATTGCTCGGTCTCCGGGCGGCTGCTCGTGGAGGGTCTCGAGGATGTCTGCGCGCCTGGCGCTTCGAGCAGCTCGCACAACATCCGGACATGGGCGCCACGCGCGTGCTGCAGCGCGTTTTCGTCGGGACTCGTGCCGCAGACCAGCAGGCCGACGATCGGTTGCAGTGCAGGAGTGAACGCCAGCCAGGCATCGTCGAGTACCACGCTCGGGCGAACCGCGCCGCGTTCGATCCACGGTTCGAGCGCCCGGCGGAACACGGTGAGATGGTCGCCGGGAAACCGGGCTCGCCAACGCGAGACGATCTCGCTCGCGCGTTCGCTTTCGCTGACGAGCAGGCGCAGGGTCACCAGGGCCTTCGGGTCCTTCATGGCTTCGTAGAACGGATCGACCAGCGTCTCGATCAGGCTTCGGATCGAAGTGCAGGCGACCAGGGCCTGCTCTTCGATGACGATGTCGGGCAGCGATCGGTCCAGCAACGCCTGGAAGATCTGTTCCTTGCCCGAAAAGTGGGCGTAGAGGCCGCCCTTGGATAAACCGGCGCCGGCAGCGACGTCGTCCATCCGCGTCGCTTCGAATCCACGAGCGGAGAATTGCTGCAGCGCAGCGTCAAGAATCAGCTCGATGCGTGCTGCCGGAGCGAGTCGGCGGCGCAGGCTGGTTGAGGCGCCATTGGGCGCCGAGGCTGCACGAGCGGCGCCGGCGTCAGCCGGCGTGGGCGCAGCACGCAAGCGCTGTTTCGGGCTGTCATGGCGCTGCATGGTGATGTCGATACGGTCGCCTGGAGGGGGCTGGTTTGTTCTATAACAACCGACCAGTCGGTCGTTAAGGCTACAATACCCGTCGTTGAAGCCCGATGTCAACGTCGCGAGGAAGCTCGGAATGCAAGCGAAGTCGAGGAAGATCGTCATCTGGATCGTGGGCGCCGCGGTGCTCGCGGGCGCCGGCTTCGGGCTGTGGCGCAGCGCTCAGGCGCCGGATTCGACGACCGGTTTCGTCAGCGGCAACGGGCGGATCGAGGCGACCGAGATCAATGCGTCGACGAAACTGGCCGGCCGGGTCGAACGGATCCTCGTTCGCGAGGGGGATTTCGTGAAGGCCGGCCAGCCGCTGGTGCACATGCAGATCGACGTGCTCGAAGCGCAGCGCGACGAGGCGCGTGCGATGCACCGGCAGGCGGTCACCGCGGTCGGCACGGCCAAGGCGCAAGTGGCCGTGCGCGAGAGCGATCTGGCGGCAGCCAGGGCCGTCGTCGTCCAGCGTGAAACCGAACTCGACGCTGCACAGCGCCGCCTCGCGCGATCGGAGACGCTGGCCAAGCAGGGCGCGTCGTCGTTCCAGCAACTCGACGACGACCGGGCGCGCGTCGGCAGCGCCCGCGCCGCCGTAGCGGCTGCGCAGGCACAGGTGCTGGCCGCCGAAGCGGGCATCGGCGCGGCGCAGGCGCAGGCGGTCGGTGCCGAGGCGGCAGCAGCGGCGGCGGCCGCGACCGTCGCGCGTGTCGAGGCCGATATTGCCGACAGCGTGCTGCGATCCCCGCGCGACGGCCGCGTCCAGTACCGGATCGCACAGGAAGGCGAAGTGCTCGGTGCCGGCGGCGCGGCGCTGAACCTCGTGGATCTCGGCGACGTCTACATGACCTTCTTCGTGCCCGAGACCGACGCCGGCCGCGTCGCGCTCGGCAGTGACGTGCGCATCGTGCTCGACGCCGCCCCGCAGTACGTGATCCCGGCCCGGGTGTCCTTCGTGGCGAGCGTCGCGCAGTTCACGCCGAAGACCGTCGAGACCGCCAGCGAACGCCAGAAGCTGATGTTCCGCGTGCGCGCGCGCATCGACCGGGAGCTGCTCGAGAAGCACCTGGAGCAGGTCAAGACGGGGCTGCCCGGCGTGGCCTGGCTCAAGCTCGACGACCAGGCGCAATGGCCCGAGCATCTGGCCGTCCGGGTTCCAGAGTGAGTTCACCGGCCGTCGTTGCGGTCACCGGAGGGTCGCCGCCGGGCGGCGCGACTCCGGTCGCCAGCATCGCCGGCGTCAGCCTGCGCTACAGCAGGAAGCTGGCGCTCGACGAGATCGACCTGGCCATCCCGGCTGGCCGGATGATCGGCCTGATCGGGCCCGACGGCGTCGGCAAGTCGAGCCTGCTGTCGCTGATCGCCGGCGCGCGTGCCGTGCAGCAGGGCCGCATCGACGTGCTCGGCGGCGACATCGGCAGTGCGGCGCACCGCAACCTATATCCGACGCTGTCGATCGAAGAGAACCTGCAGTTCTTCGCGCGCCTGTTCGGCCACGGCGCGGGCGAGCGCCGTCGTCGCATCGACGAGTTGACGCGAGCCACCGGCCTGCATCCGTTCCTGGACCGGCCCGCAGGCAAGCTGTCGGGCGGCATGAAGCAGAAGCTCGGGCTGTGCTGCGCGCTGATTCATGATCCGCGCCTGCTGATCCTCGACGAACCGACCACCGGCGTCGACCCGCTGGCGCGCCGGCAGTTCTGGGACCTGATCGATCGCATCCGCGGCCGCGAGGCGCGGATGAGCGTGATCGTCGCGACCGCGTACATGGACGAGGCCAGTCGCTTCGACTGGCTGGTCGCGATGGACGAAGGCCGGGTCCTCGCCTCCGGAACCCCGGCACAGCTCTACGCCCGAACCGGCACGCGATCGCTCGAATCGGCGTTCATCGCGCTGTTGCCTGAGCACAAGCGCCGTGGCCACCGCGAGGTCGTGATTCCGCCGCTGCAGACGGCGGCATCGACCGCCGACGACGCGGAGATCGCGATCGAGGCGCAGGACCTGACGATGCGCTTCGGCGATTTCACCGCCGTCGACCGCGTCAGCTTCCGGATCCGGCGCGGCGAGATCTTCGGTTTTCTCGGTTCCAACGGCTGCGGCAAGACCACGACGATGAAGATGCTGACCGGGCTGCTGACGCCGAGCGCCGGCCGCGCCTGGCTGTTCGGCCGCGAGGTCGACCCGCGCGACCTCGACACGCGCAAGCGCGTCGGCTACATGTCGCAGTCGTTCTCGCTGTACGGCGAGCTCACCGTCATGCAGAACCTGTTGCTGCACGCGCGGCTGTTTCACGTGCCCGCGGCGCGGATCGCCGAGCGGGTCGAGCAGACGATCGAGCGCTTCGGCCTCGGCGAGGTTCGCGACAGCCTGCCCGCCAGCCTGCCGATGGGCATGCGCCAGCGGCTGTCGCTGGCGGTAGCCGTCGTGCACGAGCCCGACATGCTGATTCTCGACGAGCCGACCTCGGGCGTCGATCCGATCGCGCGCGACGGCTTCTGGCAACTGCTCGTCGACCTGTCGCGCCGCGACCGGGTCACGATCTTCGTGTCCACGCATTTCATGAACG
>ENA-UOUJ01001671-UOUJ01001671.1-activated-sludge-metagenome-genome-assembly--contig:-NODE-1671-length-11208-cov-5.887116_pt1 | contig 11208 bp, 10 predicted proteins | sample MGYA00249839_ERZ747224 | MGnify/ENA primary metagenome ERZ747224 (study PRJEB28782, sample SAMN03220277) | activated sludge metagenome | biome: wastewater; feature: sewage sludge; material... | reverse complement strand
AATCGCCCCCGTCGCCAGGCAGGCGGCCCACGAAGGATTTGTCGATCTTCAGCCGGTGGATGGTCAGCTTTTTCAGATAGGCCAGGCTGGAATAGCCGGTTCCGAAATCGTCGATGGACAGGCCCACGCCCAGGCGCGCCAGGGCGTCGAGCACCTGCTGCATCTCCTGGGCGTCCTGCAGCAGGACGGTTTCCGTCAGCTCCAGCTCCAGCCAGCGCGCCGGCAGGCCGTACTGGGCCAGCAGCGCGGAGATGCGCTCCACGAAGCCCGCCTGCCGGAACTCCAGCGCCGATACGTTGACAGAGACCACCAGGGGAGTGCCGCAGCCCATCCAGTGCGCCGCTTCCTTGACGGCCTGCTCCATCACCCATGCGCCCAGCGTGACGATGTAGCCCGACTCCTCCGCCAGCGGCACGAAGGTGCCTGGCGAGACCACGCCGAATTCCGGATCCGTCCACCGCACCAGCGCCTCGGCCCCCACGATGCACCCCGTCGCCATGTCCACCTGCGGCTGGTAATGCACCGCCATGTGCCCGTGGTTCAGCGCCTGGCGCATGGCGTGCTCCATCTTCATGCGCGACAGCAGGTGCGCGTTCATCTGCGGCTGGTAGAAGCCGTAGCTGCCCCGGCCGCGCTCCTTGACCCGGTACATGGCGGTATCGGCATGCTTGATGAGGTCGTCCAGCGCATCCCCATCCTGCGGATACAGCGACATGCCGATGCTGCACTGGATGGAAAACCCCATTTCGTCGAGCATGAAGGGGCGCAGCATCTCTTCCTGCACGCGGCGCGCCACGCTCTCGGCAATGGCCGCGTCCGCATCGTGCAGATAGATGACGAATTCGTCGCCCCCGAGGCGGCACAGCATGTCGGACTGGCGCAGGCAGCCCTGCAGGCGCTCGGCCACGAGTTTCAGCACGCGGTCCCCGAAGGGATGCCCCAGGGAATCGTTGACGTTCTTGAACCGGTCGAGGTCCAGGAACAGGATGGCGAACCCGCCGCCATGGCCGCGCGAGGCTTCGATGGCCGCGGCCACCCTCTTGTTGAGCGGCAGCCGGTTGGGCAGTCCCGTGAGCGCGTCGCTATAGGCCAGTTCCTCGATGCGCTTCTGCGCGGCATGCTGCACGGAAAGGTCCCGCATGAAGCCTATGCTCTGCGCGACGGCGCCCGCATCGTCGCGCAGCGCCACCCATGACAGCTGCACGCAGCAGTGCGCATCCTCTTCCTGGCGCAGCCGCAGTTCGCCTTCCCAGAAGCCCGCCTGCTCCCAGCCCTGCCGCACCTCGGCCATGAATTCGGCATCGTCCTGCGCCATGGCGAAAAGCGCCGTCACCCGCCGGCCGACCACCCCCTGCGCCGCCGCACCCAGGAGTTGCTCGCACCCAGGGTTGATGCGGGCCACGGCATGCCGTTCGTCGGCGATGAAAATCGCGTCCAGGCTCGACTCGAACACCCGCGCCGCCAGGCGCAGTCCGGCCTGCACCTCGGCCTGCCGGGAAATGTCGCGGAACGAGTACACCCGCCCCGCAGGACGCCCCTGGATGAGCTGCGGCACCGAGCGCTGCTCCACCGTCATGCCGTTGCGCAGGTGCAGGATGTCGGTGGTCTCCAGCATCGGCTCATGCGCGATCGCGGCCAGGCGGAGCCGATAGGCCTCGGCATCGAGCACCTGGCCCTCCATGTGCGCCCTAATCGCCGCATCGTCGCGCCGCAAAAGCAGCTCGCGCGGCAGCTGCCATATCTGGGCCAGCCGCTGGTTGAAGGCGCGGATCTCCCCGTGCAGATTGCAGGTCAGCACGCCGTCGGCCGCGGAATCGAGGGTCGCACGCAACTCCGACAGCAGGCTCTCCAGTTCGCGCTGGGAGGCCTCGTGCTCCGACCGGTCCTGCATGGTCAGCAGCAGGTACCGGTCCGCGGGGTCGCCCTCGGACGCCTGGATGGCAAGCACGCGCCTGTCCACCGGCACCAGGTTGCCGCTGTGCATGTTGCGCACCCAGGTATGCGAGTGGATGCCGGCGGCAATGCCGGCATGGGACTGCCCCCAGAAAATCAGGTCTTCGGGCGTGACCACCAGGCCGTGGACCGGCATGCCCTCCATGTCCGCCACGCTGCGCCCCACCAGCCGCGCGGCGGCCTCGTTGGCATGGCGTATCTGCAGCGTGTGGCCGTCCACCAGCCACGCGGCCAGATCGATGCCGTTCCATATCGCAGCGAAGGATTGCCCGCCGATGATCACGCGCCGCCCCCGCAATCCCGAGGGCTGAGGGCACGCTCGAAAAAGTAGGAGATACGTGGCCGCGGCAGCAGGTAGTCGAGGGCGTCCCGCGGCAATTGCGCGGGCTTGAGGCTGCGCAAAATGCCGACCTCGTCGTTCTGCGCCAGGTCGAGCAATGGCGCCTCGTCCCTGGGCACGGCCGGCTCATACAGCACGACGCAGGGACGCAGAGAATGCAAGGCATCCACCACGACTACCAGCCCGAAACGGCCATCCACCAACTGGACCAGCGAGCCCGGCGGATAGACCCCCATCATCCGGATGAAGGCCCCCAGCACCGTGGCGTCGAAACACTCGCGCCGCAGCGCGAAGATCCTGGCCAGGGCCTCGTGGGGCGTCAACGCCTGCTCCCCGTGCAATGGATTGCACAGGCGGTCGTAGCGGTTGACAAGCGCCAATATCTGCCCGCACCGGCTGAGGTCCTCGCCGACGAGGCGCAACGGAAACCCGCTGCCATCGGCCATTTCGTGGTGCTGCGCAATCGCGATCAGCACGTCGCTGGACAGCCCCATGCGCTGCCCCAGGTCCACCGACAGGCCCACGTGCTCCTGATAGCGCTGCATGTCCGAAGGGCTGAGTGCGGCGCCCGGCTCCGCGATATGGATCGGCAGGCCCACCTTCCCCAGGTCGTGCAGCAAGGCCGCCGCCCCCAGGAGGCACAACTCCTGCGCCTCCATGCGGAGCGAGCGCCCAAGCAGCAAGGCCAGCACCAGCACGTTCACCGCATGGCCAGCCGAGCGCTGGCCCAGGCTGTCGGCCAGCAGGTGAACCGCGCACGGCCCCTTTTCCAGCAGTTGCGCGACGCATGCGCGGACCAGGGATTCCGCCTGTTCGCGCATCTCTTGCGGCGCCGCCTGCACCCCGGCGCAGACCGATTCATAGACGGTGGCGGCCTCCTGGTAGCGCTGCCTGCAACGCTGCTGCGTTGCGTTGAATATCGCCCGCACGTCGGCATGCGCGGTGGTGCCGTGCCCCTGCCGCTCGGCAGCGGGTTCGCTGGCATCGACCGATTCCGGTGGCATGTCCGCGTCCGCCATCCGCCCGGGCGCCTCCGACGGCGTTTGCGCCAGGGCCGTGCTCTTGGCCGGGATGTGGCGTACGGATTTCAGTCCCAGGTCCCGCAGAACGCGAATCTGCTCATGCGTCGAGATTCTGAAGCTGTTCATCGGAAAGGGATGGTTCATCCAACCCACTTCGAGCTGGATGAACATGCCGACGCGGAGGGCATCGATATCAATCAGAACAGATTGGTTCACTTCAGTTGGCTGGGAGCAAATCCACGCGCGCCCATCTTACCGAAGCATTATGGTCAGTTACCAGCGTTGCGTATTAGTTACAAACAACCGGGATGATCGTTGGCAGCGGGTGCGAAACGTTTTTCAAGGCAGGCACCACGGCGCTGGCTGCCCGTGCACCACGTCCATCCACAAGGCCCAGCCCCCCAGCGTGAAGAGCACCAGACCCGCCAGCCTGGGCCCCCATGTGCCCGCCACACCGTTGACGCGCGCACGAAGCCGGCCCCACGCCACAGGCCCCATCACCAGCCAGACGCCACTGCCAACGCCAAACAGCACCATGCACAGGGCGCCACGCGGAACGCTGCCGCTCAATGCCGCGGTGAGCAACGCGGTGTAGAGCAGGCCGCAAGGCAGCAGCGCCCAGGCGCAGCCGGTCACGAACAGGCCTCCAGGCCGGGACACCAGAGATCGCACCCTGCCCCAGACCGCCCTGCCGGCGCCGTCCAGCCATACGGGCTGGCGCACCTGCAGCATCATCAACAAGCCCCAGGCGAGGATCAGCACATGGAACATGGTCCAGACGGGGCGCAGCGCGGCGCTGCCTTGGCTCAGCCACGCCAGCCGCTCCATGGCGAAGGCAGCCAGGGCGCCCGCCACGCCATAGCCCGTCAGCCGCCCCAGATGGAATCCGACGGTGCGCTGCACCACGGTTCCGCGCGGCATCCAGCGCACGACCTGCTCGCCGCCACCCGGGGCGCCGCCTGCCCCCGTCAAGGCGGCGCAGGGCGCCGCGCACATGACGAGACAATGCGTCCCGCCCATCAAGCCCATGAAGAATGCCGTCGAAGCCAGCGCCAGCAACATGGATCAGATGATGCGCGAGAAACGTGCCCGATTGCGGTCCGCCTGCAGGTACTTGTCGAACACCATCGCCACGCCACGCACGAAGAACCAGCCCATCGTGGTGACCTCGATGCCCTCGGCGCCGACCTTCACAAGGCCCTGCTCCGCCATTTCTTCGAGCTGCTGCAGCTCGGCCTCGAAATAGCGGCGGAAATCGATGAGCCAGGACTGCTCGACCGGCTCGAACAGCACCTCCCCCTGGCACATCAGGGCCATGATGACCGCGCGGCGCACCAAGTCGTCCCTGGTCAAGGCCAGGCCTCGCACTATGGGCAGGTGCCCATGGTTGATCGCGTCGTAATACTCGTCCAGCGTCTTGACGTTCTGGCTGTACGTTGCGCCCACCCGCCCGATGGCGGAAACGCCAAGCGCGATCAGGTCGCAGTCAGGCTGGGTGCTGTACCCCTGGAAATTGCGGTGCAGCCGCCCCTGGCGCTTGGCCACCGCCAGGGCATCCTCGGGCAACGCGAAGTGGTCCATGCCCACGTACACATAGCCCGCATTCATGAATACGTCGATGGAGCGCGCCAGCATCGACACCTTGGCCGAGGCCATGGGCAGCTCTGCGGAAATGATGCGCCTCTGCGACTTGAAGCGTTCGGGCAGATGGGCGTAGGCATACAGCGCGATGCGGTCGGGCCGCAGTTGCGCCACCTGCGCCAGGGTCCGGTCGAAAGACTCCGGCGTCTGGCGCGGCAGGCCGTAGATCAGGTCCACGTTCACCGACTCGAAGCCCAGCTTGCGTGCGCTCTCGATCAGCGCGAATACCTTCTCGGCAGGCTGTATGCGATGCACCGCCTTCTGCACCTCGGGATCGAAGTCCTGCACCCCGAAGCTGAGCCGGTTGAAACCCAGCTCGGCCAACAGGGCAAGCCGCTTCTCGTCCACGGTGCGAGGATCCACTTCGATCGAATACTCGCCCCCTGGCACCAGCACGAAGCTGCGCTTGAGCATGCCTATGAGTTCGCGCAGGCCGTCGTCGGACAGGAAGGTGGGCGTGCCGCCGCCGAAATGCAGCTGGCTCACGTGCTGCCCCACGCCGCAGTGCGCGGTGTGCAGGTCGATCTCGCGGCTCAAGTACCGCAAATAGACCTCGGCCCGCTCCGGATGCCGTGTAATGATCTTGTTACAGGCACAGTAGTAGCACAGGGATTCGCAAAACGGAATGTGCACGTAGAGGGACAGGGGCATGGCCTTGGCCGCCGACCCCACGCGACGCTGCTGCAGGGCCAGGATGTACTCCTTTTCACCAAATGCCTCCACGAAACGGTCTGCTGTCGGGTAGGAGGTGTAGCGCGGCCCAGGCACGTCAAAACGACGCAAGAGCTCTGTTGTAACGACTGTCATGGTGGGATTCCTTGCATTTGCGGCGTACTGTGCCGTAGAGTCCCCAGGGCGTTCTTGATGTTGATCAAGCACCCATGCGGTCCGGATGGGGACAATTGACTTTGGATCAAAGTCTTCGAACGATCCGTGACATTCCATGCCTCGACGGCGTTCAGATGTAAGCTCGCGACATGAATAGGGTTTCCACACATTCCAACCTGCAATCCATCAAAGTTGCCTGTTCAAACTGCAACTTGCGCGAACTGTGCATGCCCGTCGGGCTGGATGAGCAGCAACTCAAGCGCATCGATGACGTCGTCGCCGTGCGCCGCAAGGTCAAGCGTGGCGGCACGTTGTTTCGCAATGGCGAGCCATTCACCTCCCTGTTCGCCATTCGCACGGGCTTCTTCAAAACCTGCGTGGCCACGGAGGATGGACGCGACCAGGTGACGGGTTTCCAGATGGCCGGAGAAATCATCGGCCTGGACGGCATAGTGAACGACCGGCACACCTGCGATGCCGTGGCCCTGGAAGACGCCGAGGTCTGCGTCATGCCGTTCGACCGCATCGAGGAACTGTCGCGCGAAGTCACCGCACTGCAAAACCACGTGCACAAGATCATGAGCCGTGAGATCGTCCGCGAACACGGCGTCATGCTGCTCCTGGGAAGCATGCGGGCCGAGGAGCGCCTTGCCGCCTTCCTGTTGAATCTGGTGCAGCGCCTGCATGCGCGGGGGTTTTCCCAATCGGAACTGGTGTTGCGCATGACGCGCGAGGAAATCGGCAGCTACCTGGGCCTCAAGCTCGAGACCGTGAGCCGCACCTTCTCCAAGTTCGTCGAGGAGGGCATCGTGGAGGTCAGGCAACGCCACGTACGCATCGTGGACACCGATGCCCTGAAGCGCATCGTCAACAGCCAGCAATCCTGCCTCTAGCCACCCTCGCCCAGGCTGCAGTCCCAAGCCCGTGTCAGGGCATGTATTTGGCGCAGTCGAGCGGCCTCTCGCCCTCCGGTACCGGGCAGCGGTTGAGCTCGAAGGGGGAGAGCGACAACATCGTGGTAAGCATGCTCGACGCCATGATGATGGCCCAGAAAACGAAGAACGCCACGGTGTAGACGCCTTGCCTCGAAAGAGTAACGGGCTGGTCGAACCACTGCAACGCCTCGGGGTCCACGAAGGCAAACACGACCATCTCCATGACCCCCGCCATGAGAAAGGCGGGCCAGGCTATCCACATCAACCTCTGCTTCCACATCAAGCTTGTCTCCTTGTCATGGTGACAGCCTAGCACCATGCCCGGCGCAAGCAAAGTGCCATCGTCTCCCTGATTCCCCTTATCAGCGCGGCTGGTCCTGCGCCGGCGTGGCAGCGTGGTTGCGCCCTTTCATTGCGGGTGTCATGCCGGAGTCCGCGTTCTTCAGCGTCTTGTTGATGTCCAGGCCACGCTGGTAGTAGTCCTCCGCCAGCACGGGGTCCGGCCGGGAAAGCGCAAGCCAAAGGGTGACGAAACCGGCAATGACCACGATCACCGGGCCCGCGATGATCAGCCACACATGGCCGTACCGCCACCAGGGCTGCGGCTCGGGGTCTGCATTCATGGGTCTATCTTTCGACATCGTTACGATCTCCGTGCCCCTTCCGGGGCCATGCAAAAACTCGGTACGGGTCCGCGCCCTCAGCGCGGGACGAGGAATACGGATTTCTCCGCCACCTGCCCCTTGTTGCCCTGCGCCTGGATATCGAAATACACCGTGTGCGAGCCCGGTGGCGCCGACCCGTAGGGGATCTGCAGGCGCACGGCAACCCAGCGGGAGTCCGCAGGGCCGATATCGACCTCGGACTCGGAGGCGACCTCCAGCCCTGGCAGTCCGCGCGCGCTGATGACATAGCGCTGGGCCCCTTCGGTGGCGTTCATGATCTGCAACCGGTAGATGTTCTCCAGCTTGCCCCCCGCCACGATGCGCGAAAGCGCCGCGCGGTCGCGCACCACGTCCACCTTGAGAGGCGTGCGCACCACCAGGCTGGCGAGCATCCCGATGCAGAGCACAACCAGCACGCTGGTATAGAACAGCACGCGCGGACGCAGCACGCGCTTGAGCATCTGCGACTGGGTCCAGTGGTTCTTGACGCCGTTCTGCGTGGAGAAACGGATCAGCCCCCGCGGATATTTCATCTTGTCCATCACGGTATCGCATGCATCCACGCACAGGCCGCAGCCGATGCATTCGTACTGCAGGCCATTGCGGATGTCGATGCCCGTAGGGCAGACCTGCACGCACAACGTGCAGTCGATGCAGTCCCCCAGGCCCTTGGCCTTGTAGTCGACGCTCTTGGTGCGCGGCCCGCGGGGCTCGCCCCGCTCCGGATCGTAGGTGACGATCAGCGTGTCCTTGTCGAACATCGCGCTTTGGAAGCGCGCGTAGGGGCACATGTACTTGCAGACCTGTTCGCGCAGATAGCCTGCATTGCCATAGGTCGCGAAACCATAGAAGAACACCCAGAAGATCTGCCAGGAGCCGTGCAGCACCAGCAGCTCGCCGCCGAGTTCCCGGATCGGCACGAAATAACCGACGAACGTGAAACCGGTCCAGAAGGCCACAGCGATCCAGATCACCTGCTTGAGCGATTTCTTCCAGATCTTCTCGAAGGTCCACGCCCCGTTGTCCAGGCGCATGCGGGCACTGCGGTCGCCCTCGATCTTGTGCTCGATCCACATGAATATCTCGGTATAAACCGTCTGCGGACAGGCGAAGCCGCACCACAGCCGCCCCGCCACTGCCGTGAACAGGAACAGCGACAGCGCCGAGATGATGAGCAGGCCGGTCAGATAGATGAAGTCCTGCGGGTACAGCACCAGGCCGAAGATGTAGAAGCGCCGCGCCCCGAGGTCGAACAGCACCATCTGGCGCTGCCCCCACTCCAGCCAGGGCAGGCCATAGAAGACCAGCTGCGTCAGGAACACCATCGCCCAGCGCCAGCGCGCGAACACGCCGCTGATGGATCGGGGATAGATCTTCTTCTGGGCTTCGTAAAGCGACACCGTCTCAGGCTGCTGGCTCTCTGCTGCAACGGGAGTAATGGGTATCACCTTGCGGGGCCTGTCTTCGGCTGGCTTCATGATGGGATCTCGTGGGGGGAAGTACGACTTCCGGAAAACAAAACGGCCGGCACCCTCGGGGAGGGAGCCGGCCGCAGAGCTGGCGTCAGCGAGAAGCGCCGGCCTTGTGGGACAAGCCCCAGACGTAAGCCGTCAGCACGTTGATCTGCGCGTCGGTCAGCTTGCCTGCCTGTGCCGGCATTTCATTGGTCTTGCCGTTGTTGATCATAGCCGTGATGGCGGCCTCGCCCCAGCCGTGCAGCCAGATGTCATCCGTCAGGTTGGGGGCTCCCAGCGCCGCGTTGCCCTTGCCGTCCATGCCGTGGCAGGCGGCGCAGGCCGCGAACTTGGATTTGCCGAGCGAAGCCCTGAGCGAGTCGTGCGGGCTGCCCGACAGGCTCAGCACGTACTGCGCCACATTGCGCACGTCCTCGGGCGATCCAACCGCAGCGGCCATGGGCGGCATCACGCCCACGCGCCCGTCGTGGATGGTCTTGCGAATGTCATCGGGCATGCCGCCATGGAGCCAGTCGCCATCGGCCAGGCTGGGAAAGCCCTTGCTGCCGCGTGCGTCCGAGCCATGGCACTGCGCGCAGTTGTTCATGAACAGGCGCTCGCCGATGGCCATGGCGGCGGGGTCCTTCGCCATGTCCTCGGTGGTCATGCTGGCGAAACGCGCGTAAAGGGGCTGCAGTTCGGTATTCGCCTTCTCGACCTCTTGCTGGTACTCGCCCAACTGGGTCCAGCCAAGCTGGCCCTTGAACGCGCCCAGGCCGGGATACGCCACCAGATAGCCAAAGCCGAACACGATGGTCAGCACGAACAGCCACATCCACCAGCGTGGCATGGGGTTGTTCATTTCGGTCAGGTCCTCGTCCCAGACATGGCCCGTGGTGTTGTCCGCCGTCGCCTCGACCTTCTTGCGGGACGTGATCCAAAGCAGCAGGCCGCAGCCGACGATGCCGATGATGGTGATTCCGGCCACATAGATGGACCAGAAATTGCTAGTGAAATCGCTCATGGGTTATCTCTTTGCTTTTAAGGAGTTCTTCAGTCCTCGGTGAAGGGCAGCTGCGCCGCCTCCTCGAACCGGGCCTTGTTGCGGCGCATGAAGGCCCAGAACCAGATGCCCACGAAACACGCCAGCGATGCCAGCGTGACCACAATACGCATGGTGGTGATGTCCATGGCCACTACTCCCTCTTGTTGTTACCTGAGCGTGCGGCCCAGTACCTGCAGGTAGGCGACCAGGGCATCCATTTCCGTCTTGCCCTTGACCTGCTCGGCCGCACCGGCGATCTCCTCGTCCGTGTAGGGAACGCCTACGGTACGCAGCGCCTTCATGTGCGAAGCGGAGACGGCGGGATCGAGCTGGCTCTTTTCCAGCCACGGATAGGCCGGCATGTTCGACTCGGGCACCACGTCGCGCGGATTGTTCAGGTGGATGCGGTGCCATTCGTCGCTGTACTTCCCGCCCACGCGGTGCAGGTCCGGGCCCGTGCGCTTGGAGCCCCACTGGAACGGGCGGTCGTAGACGAATTCACCGGCCACCGAATAATGGCCGTAGCGCAGCGTTTCCGCGCGGAAGGGGCGGATCATCTGCGAGTGGCAGTTGTAGCAGCCCTCACGCACATAGATGTCGCGTCCGGCCAGTTGCAGCGGGGTGTAGGGCTTGAGGCCCTGCACGGCTTCCGTGGTGGACTTCTGGAAGAACAGCGGCACGATTTCCACCAGGCCGCCAATGGCAACCACCAGGAGGATCAGGACGATCATCAGGAAGTTGCTGGTCTCGACCTTCTCGTGGGTGAAGCCGGACGAGGTGTTGTTCTGTGTATTGGACATATATCTGGCTCCTGAACCTTCAAGCGTGCGCGGGCTTCACAGCCGGAATGGCCACCTTGACGGCACGACCGGAAATCGCAGTCATCCACACGTTCCAGGCCATCAGGACCATGCCGGACAGATACAGCAGGCCTCCGAAGAACCGGATGGCATAGAACGGATAGGTGGCCTTGACGCTTTCGACGAAGGTGTAGGTCAGCGTGCCGTCGGTGTTGACGGCGCGCCACATCAGGCCCTGCATCACGCCCGCGATCCACATGGCGGCGATGTAGAGCACGATGCCGATCGTCGCCATCCAGAAGTGCAGTTCGATGGCCTTGATGGAGTGCATCTTGTCCTTGCCGAACAGGCGCGGAACCAGGTAGTACAGCGAACCCATGGTGATCAGGCCCACCCAGCCCAGGGCGCCGGAGTGCACGTGGCCCACGGTCCAGTCGGTGTAGTGCGACAGGGCGTTGACGGTCTTGATCGACATCATCGGGCCCTCGAACGTGGACATGCCGTAGAACGACAGCGACACGATCA
>ENA-UOUJ01001670-UOUJ01001670.1-activated-sludge-metagenome-genome-assembly--contig:-NODE-1670-length-11217-cov-4.874843_pt1 | contig 11217 bp, 12 predicted proteins | sample MGYA00249839_ERZ747224 | MGnify/ENA primary metagenome ERZ747224 (study PRJEB28782, sample SAMN03220277) | activated sludge metagenome | biome: wastewater; feature: sewage sludge; material... | reverse complement strand
TTGCCGGTGATGGCCCGCATCGACAGCGCCGCCCCGCCGCGCCCGTCGCCCGAGGTGACCCCGCCCCGCGAATCGCACGCGCGCCGCATGGTGGAGATCCCGATGGTGGCGCCCGGCATGGTTCCGCGCGAATCGGACTATGCTCCTTCGGTCACGGTGACGGAACCCGAGGAGATCACGGTGGTCCAGGTCACGCCCATGGCCGCCAGCGCGGCGCCGCTGCCCGACAGCAACGGCAACCCGCCCGTGCGCCCCGATGTCGAGCCCCTTGCCCCGCAGGCCGAGGCGAATTCGCGCTGACCCCCTTTTCCCCTGCGCGGCAACATGCTAACCCGCGCAGCACGCCGCAGTAGCTCAGCTGGTAGAGCACGTCATTCGTAATGATGGGGTCGGGGGTTCGAGTCCCTTCTGCGGCACCAGAACATCATGAAAGCGCCTGCGGTCCGAACCGCGGGCGCTTTGTCTTTCCGACGAACGCTTTATCGTTTCGACGAATACCGATCACCGGTGCGGCGCCGCATAGACGGCGGTCCAGAACACCGTCTTGCCATCCGCCGCAATGGCATGGCCGATCCCATAGTCACGCAGCTGGGGGATCAGGATGTTGCCCAGATGCCCGGGCGAGCTGTTCCACGCCTGCAGCACGCCATCCAGGCCGAAGCGTCCGGCCGCGATGTTCTCGGCGGTGACCGAGGGACGATAGCCGCGCGCCTTTACGCGCTGGGCGGGCCCGCTGGTGCGGCTGCCGTGATGGGCCATCACGCCGCGCCGGGCCATGTCGCAGGCATGGTCGGCCGCGACCTGCGCAAGTTACTTGCTCGCGGCGACCGGGGTCAGGCCCCGGCGGGCGCGGGTCTGGTTCGTGGCCGACGCGGCGGCAGCGTTCACCTGCGCGCTGGTGGGCAGGCAGCGGGCGATGCCGGACGGAGCCGCCTGAATGCCGGCCGACCCTTTCGGGGCCGGGACGGCCGGTCCCGCCAGACCGGCCGAAAGCATGACGCCCAGAAACGCCTTCAAGAATTTGCCCTGCATCGGAGTCTATTCCTTGTCGTGGAAATCTTGTCGCTGAAATACCGCGCCGATTAAGATGCTTGCCGCGTCAAAAACAACCATTGATTGCAAAGCCTCTGAACGACCAAAGGTCGCACCTCGGCTGACGCCGCGTTTCCCGCAGCCGTGCTTGCCCCCAGCCAGCCTTTGCCGCCATGCTTCGGGCCGCAGCCCCGTACGTCCGGGGCGGGCGCGCGCGCGGAGGAGACAGGGGGAAACATGGGCCGCTTTGCCAGCAGCGCGGATCGCGACCGCATCGAACACGAGATGCCTTACAAAGACCGCGATCTTCCGGTCACGATGCATGATTACCTGACCCGAATCCGTGACCTGCACGGCAACCGGCCCGCAGTGTCGTTCCAGCTTCTGTCAGACCCTCGCAGCCGCGCCTGCACGCTGACCTGGACCGAACTGCACGAACGCGTGACGGAAACCGCCAACCTGTTCCGCAGCCTCGGGATCGGCCCCACGGATACGGTTGCCTATCTGCTGCCCAACTGCCTGGAGGCGCCGATCGTCCTGCTGGGGGGGGCGACGGCGGGAATCGTCAGTCCGATCAACCCCCTGCTGGAGCCCGAACATATCGCCGGCATCCTGCGCGAGACGCGGGCCAAGGTGCTGGTCACGCTGAAATCGATGCCGAAATCCGACGTGGCGCAGAAGGCCGCGGCGGCGCTGGAACTGGCGCCCGAGGTTCACACGCTGCTGCAGGTCGATCTGGCGCGTTATCTGACAGGGCTGAAGAAATACATCGTCCCCTTCCTGCGCCCCCGCGTGAAGGCCCGGCACAAGGCGAAGGTGCTGGATTTCGAGGCCTGCGCCTCGGCCCGGCGCCACGACGGGCTGGATTTCGACGATCCGGCGCAGGACCGGGTGGCGGCCTATTTCCACACCGGCGGCACCACCGGGATGCCCAAGGTCGCGCAACACAAGTATTCCGGCATGATCTATAACGGCTTTCTGGGCGGCACGCTGCTGTTCGACGAAACCGACGTGCTGATGTGCCCCTTGCCGATGTTTCACGTCTTCGCGGCCTATCCGATCCTGATGTCGTGCATCCATTCGGGCGCGCATCTGGTCATGCCCACGCCCGCCGGCTATCGCGGGGATGGCGTCTTCGACAATTTCTGGAAGCTGATCGAACGCTGGCAGGCCAGCTTCCTGATTACCGTGCCCACCGCCATCGCCGCGCTGATGCAGCGGCCCGTGAACGCCGATGTGTCCAGCCTGCGCACGGCCATTTCCGGCTCGGCCCCCTTGCCGGTCGAACTTTACAACCGCTTCAAGGCCGCGACCGGGGTCGAGATCGCCGAGGGTTACGGCCTGACCGAGGCGACCTGCCTTGTCAGCTGCAACCCCGTGGACGGGATGAAGAAGGTGGGCTCGGTCGGCCTGCCCCTGCCCTATACCAGCGTGCGCATCCTGCGGCAGACGGGGGACGGTCCCGAGGAATGCGCCATTGATGAGATCGGCGAGATCTGCGTGGCCAACCCCGGCGTATTCGAGGGATCCACCTATACCGATGCCGACAAGAACCGGGACCTGTTCATCGAGGGTCATTACCTGCGTACAGGCGATCTGGGGCGGATGGACGGCGACGGCTATCTGTGGATCACCGGCCGGGCCAAGGACCTGATCATCCGGGGCGGGCACAACATCGACCCCGCGGTGATCGAACAGGCGCTGCTGTCGCATCCCGCCGTGGCCTTTGTGGGCGCCATCGGGCAGCCCGACAGCTTTGCCGGCGAACTGCCCTGCGCCTATGTCGAGCTGGTCGAAGGCGCCACCGTGACCGAGGCCGAGTTGATGCGCCACGCCCGTGCCCATATTCCCGAACGCGCCGCGATCCCCAGGCATGTCGAGATCCTGTCCGAGTTGCCCAAGACGGCGGTGGGCAAGATCTTCAAGCCCGACCTGCGCCGCCGCGCCATCATGCGTGTGCTGAACGCGGCCCTGTCTGACAGCGGGGCCCGCGTGACCGAAGTATTCGAGGACCGCAAGCGCGGCCTTGTCGCCCGCATCGACCGGGGCGGGGCGGACGAATCCGCGCTGCGCCGGATACTGGGCAGCTATACGGTGGCCTACGACATCCTGTGACCGAAGCCCGCACCCTGCCTTGCAGGGCGGCGAATCCGGCGGCGCCCGCTTGCCGGGACAGGCGCGATATGACAATCAACCGGCGGTAGTTACCCCGAGTCCGCTGGAAGGAATCCGTCATGTCCGAGCCGCTGCCCGACGAAGGATGGTCGCGCAGGATCGTGATTGTCCGCGATGCGCTGGTCTGCCCTCCCGCCGGGCCGGGATATTTCCAGAAATGCGGCATCCTGGGGCCGGACGGGGACTGCCTGCATGGCGCCAACTGGCGCGAGGGCGAGCGGCTGACGATGGCGGTGACGCGGCGGCCAAAGCCTGCCCGGCGGCTGTCCGGCCGCCATCTGTGGGGCGGGATGTATTACGGGCATTTCGGCCATTTTCTGACCGAGACGCTTTCGCGCCTGTGGGGGCTGAAGGGCAGCGGCGCCGAAAGCGTCCTGTTCCTGCCCAAGCACGGCGCCCTGCCCGGATTCTCGGGATATCGGGCCGACGCCTGCCGGCTGTTCGGCGTCGATGTTCCCGTCAGCGTCGTTGACCAACCGATCGAGGTCGAGGAATTGATCGTTCCCGGCCAGGGCTTCGGGCTGGGCAAGATCTCGCGCGGCACACCCGAGTTTCGCGCAATGCTGCGCGAACTGTCGCACAGGATCACCGCCCAGGGGCCGGAACGGATCTATATCTCGCGCACCCGGTTCGGCGGAAAGGGCGGCATCATCGACGAGGCCGCGCTGGAACGGAACATGGTCGCTCAGGGCTATTCTGTCATTTACCCGGAAAAGATGCCGCTGGAAAAACAGCTGGCCCATTACAAGGCGGCAACCCATGTGGTGGGGCTGGACAGTTCCGCCTTTCACGTCTTCGGCTTCGTCGCCCGCCCCGACCAGCGCGCGGCCATCATCCTGCGCCGCAACGCGCACGCATGGCAGCATATCGCGTGGCAGCTTGAGGCGGTGATGGAACAGCCGCCGCTGGTGATCCAGGCACTGCTGGCCGACTGGCTTCCTGAAAGGCAGAATTCGGCAAATCATCTGTCATGGGGCGAACTGGATTTTCGCGCCGTCGCCGGCAAGCTGGCGGAAGGGGGATTCATTTCCGATCCATCCTTCTGGGAATTGGCCGACGAAACCGGATTTGCCACAGCTGTGGCTGCGGCCGAGCAGGTCAACCGGGGACCGCTGATCCGCTGCCCCGCGCCCGAATTCATTCAAGCCCATTGAACACGCATGCTGCGGCAGGACGGCGACTGTCGGCCGCAGGAAAGGAAAACCGTGGCCGCCAAGAACAAGATCAACATCGTCGGCGTCTGCCGGTTTTCGATGCTGGGACGCGGGGACTGGAAGGCCTATCGCAATCAGCCGGACGAAAATCTGGAACAGATCTATCGGGAAAAGGCGGTCGAACTGTTTGCGCCCGAACGGCTGGAGGCGCGGCTGGCGACCTTCGAACATCTGACGCTGAAATCGATGGCCGCCCAGACGGATCAGGATTTCACCTTCATCGTCCTGTCCTCGGACCGGATGCCCCTGCCCTGGCGCGAGCGGCTGATCGAGCTTTGCGCGCCCATCGAACAGGTGGTGCTGCGTTTCCTGCCGCCGACGCATGTCGCCGAAGCGCAGCTTGCGATGATGGAGGAGCTGTCGATTCCGCTGGCCGACACGCTGCAGTTCCGCCTGGACGACGACGATTGCGTATCGAAGGAATTCATCCGCCGCGCCCGCCGCCATGCCACCGGTCTGTGGAAGAACACGATGTTCGGGCTGAGCTTTTCGACCAATTATTATTGCGTCCTGGATGGCCCGACCGAAGGGGTCTATCACTGGCCCGTTCCGTTCTTCAGCGCCGGAGCCAGCGTCCGCCATCCCCGCAACTCGGTCTTCGAATTCGGGCATTTCCGTATCCCCGACCGCCTGCTGGCGGTGACGGACCCGTTCTTTCCCAATATCGTGACCCATCGCGGCGACAACGACACCCCGCGCCACGAGGCCAGCGTCCTGCGCAAGCGCGGCATGGTCCCTGCCACGCCCGATGAATTGCGCAAGGCGGTCGCGCGGCATTTCGATTACCTCACGGAAGAAGGGCTGGCCCTGTGCGGATTCGACAAGTTTCTGGCCACCGCCCCCGCCACGCCCGAACCGGCCTGAGGGATATGCGGGCGGCCCCAACATGCCACGCGGCTTGGCCGGGCAGGCCGCGGATGCGCCATTCGGGCCAGCGCCCTGCGATACCATGCCGCAGGAAACAGAGGACCGGCAGGTTCCGTTGCCTTGAAGACCGGCGAACCCAAGCCCCGCATCGGGCGCAGATCACCCGTTGCCCGCGCCATGTCCCCCTGACAGGAAGCCGCCATGCATCTTGACCTGGAAGATGTCGCCGACGACATCACCATTCACCGCGACGCGCTGGTCATTCCGCCGCAGCCCCAGATCCTGCGGCGCGAACAGCCCTCGGGCGTGCTGACCGCAGACGGGTCATTCGTCGAGAACGCGCGCAACTGGACCGACAGCCGCACGCCGGTCAACGCCCCCCCTGCGCTGCTGCCGGGTCAGCAGGTCGAAACGCTTGCCGGACGGCATCTGTTCGGGGGCGTCTTCTATGGCCATTTCGGGCATTTCATCGTCGAGACGCTCAGCCGCGTCTGGGCGCTGGATCATCTTGACGCGCCGGTGGACAGCCTGATCCTGACGCCGAAGGTGATCGGCACCTATGACGACGCGCTCGCCAGATATCAGGCGATATTCGACGCCTTCAACGTCAGGATTCCCGTCCGTCTTGTCAGCGCCCCGGTCCGGGTCGAGGAACTGGTGGTGCCGCGGCAGGGATTCGGCATGAACGACCTCGTCGGCGGCAGCGCCAGGTTCCGCGATTACGTCAACCGCTGGGCCGGCCATGACATCGCGCCCGAAGGGGGACGGAAAATCTATATCTCGCGTTCCCGGCTGCCGCCCGACCGGGGCAGCATCCTGGGCGAATCCCGGCTGGAGGCGTATCTGGCCGCCGAAGGGTACGAAATCTATCACCCCCAGAAGCAGACGACGGCCCATCAGATCGCCCGATACAAGGCCGCAACCCATATCATCGCCACCGACTGCTCGCCCGTGCATATGGTCGGCCACGTCGGCAATGCGGGTCAGAAGGTCGCCATCATCACCCGGCGCAGCACCCCTGTCGGCAGCCACCTTGAAAGGCAGCTGCGCGAATTCAAGGGGATGGAGGCGACCGAGATCAACGCCCTGGTGAACGACTGGGTGCTTCAGCCGGGCGGGCGGCCCGGCCGCAGTTCGTTCGGCGAGGTCGATCTTGCCGCCATCCAATCCAGGCTGCTGGACTTGGGCATGATCGAAAGCGCAGCACCCTGGGCAAATCTGACCCGGCAGGAACGCGACGCCGAGGTCGCCCGACAGGCTGCCCGGCACAAGGCCATCATGGAACCGTTCAGAGCGGACGCATGAAAAGCCCCTTCGCCCGAGTCCCGGGCCGACGGGTATTCCCGACCTGAAGCGGAAAGCCCCCGTCCCGGGCAAATAGCGGCAACCGCGCAACTGGGACGGGAACATCGCAGGCCGCTTTTCGTTGAGGTCCCGGGCGTCCGCGCAATTGCGGGCTCAGACAGGGGAAAGCTCATGGCGAATGCAAGCAGCAAGAAGTTCGGCGCGGGACAGCAGGATCAGGGCAAGGGCGATGGCACGGGTGGAATGACCCCGGAAGAACTTGATGCCCTGCCGCGCACCGAAATCCTGTCGAACCGCGACACCTCGCGCCATTCGGAACAGCGCGGCCTGGATTCCCGTCACGTCCAGACGCAGCAGCATCACGAACATGTGGGCAACCATGCTGCGGGTGCGGGCGAGCCCGGTCCCGTCGACAGGGAAAAGCTGGCGGACGAGCGCCCGGATGCCGATGACGTAACGACGCAAGAGAGCGGCAGCCGGTAAGGCTCAGGTCGCCCGAGGAGCCTGTCGCATCGGCCCTCCATCAGGCCGAACGCCTCGATCCTGCGGGCAGCATCGCCAAGCCCTGGAAAGGAAGGCAGCAGATGACCAGCAAACATCCCAAGACCCACCAGCCGTCCGACGCGGATCTGCGAAATGATCCCGGCATCGGCAGTTCGAAGGGCGCCGACCGGTCGGACCCGGAGATCGGCGGCGAGAATACCTTCGAGGGAGATGTCATGAACGACACCACCCCCGAGGGCGGCATCGATCCTCTGCAGAGGGGCCGCGAGAACAAATAGGCGGAAGGACGTTTCCGCGCCAAGGCCGCGGGAAACCGTGCAGATCGGCAGCCCGGCCCTTGGGAACCCATGCAAAGGAGGCCCGTGATGAGCGGCACCAAGACCCACCAGCAGCAGCGCCAGATCATCGAGAAGCGCGTGGATACGAGTAATGCGGACAAGGACTTCGACCCTCGTCCCTATTTGAACACGCCCAGGAGCGTGCGCGACCGCATCACCGAAACCGATCTTCCCGACGATCCCACCCCCCTGGCAAGCGAGGACGGCGATCCGGCGGTCAGGGGGGAAAACCAGGAAAGCCAACACAACAAGCATGACGGCCAGCCGGGAGACGAGGGAAAAGGCTGACCGGCCCGGTTTCACTCTCACGCCCCCTGCCCTGCCGCCTGCCCGGACACCTTCTTGCCCTGTGCAATGCAGGAGCAGGAGGTGTGCGGATGAAACCACGCGGTGCCATGAAAACCTGTCATCATGAAAGTCAGGCGGGTCCCTTTCCGCTCTCGGTTCCCGAGAGTCGGCGGAGTGGCCTTGAGGATGCTGCCGATGAAGGAGCAATCGGCAGTCTGCAGGTTCCTCGGTGGCCTGGAAACCGGCGGCAAGACCACAGACGTCCGCGCTGCCGACAAAGGAGGAGGCAACGGTGGCGGACGTACTCGGTTAAACTCGTGACATCGGAACCTTGCGGCAGGAGGGTCGTCTGTGGATGCGCCCTTCGACGCACAAGTTTTGTCGGCCGGCCGGACCGGTGAGCGGATGCGCACATGTGTCAGGTCTCATGGATTGCGGCGTCACATGCTGCGGGCCGGTATGGTGATGCGCGGATCGGGTCCAACTCACCTGGTCGAGCTGTCGGCGCGCTGTCCGGTTGTGGTTGTTCCGAACCCGATCATGTCGATCAGTTGCCCATACGGTGTGGTGCCTTTTCACGTCGCCGACGCTCCAGCCGGGAGCCGCTGCCTCAGCAGACGACGCCCTTCGGATTGAACTGCTCCCCGATCCTTGGAGAGGTTTCCGGCTGATTGAAGCCATTGCCTGCCCCTGCCGATCGGTTTCGATGCTGTTGAAGTAGATCAGGGCAGGCGGCTGCCCGCGGTGCCCTCGCCCCTTGCGGCTTCCAGCTCCACGCGAGCCCTGAAGCCCGCGTCATGGCTGCCTCGCGCTTCTTCATGTCCCGATCCCCTCGTTCATGGAGATCGGCAGAGGTCAGACCAGGGCTTCCGTCACTGGCCCTCTGGCAGGAAGTGGCTGAGGAGCGTAAATACCAGTTGCTCCCCGAGCGCGATCATAGCGAAGCAGACGCAGATGCCTCGAAGGTTGCGGAACTGGAGGCAGCCCTTTGCCGCGGCACAAGCCGCGAGCGAGCGAGCGAGCGCGCTCCATGGCCGAGATGACGAAATGCGGGTATGTCTACATCATCTCCAACGTGGGTTTGCTCAGCGAAAACGTAGTGAAGAGCGGCCTGACCCGTCGCCTCGATCCGGATGATCGGGTTCGCGAACTGGGTGATGCGCGGGTGCCGTTCTCCTTCGATACGCATGCCATGATCCATTCGGAAGACGCGCCTGGACTCGAGGCAGCCCTGCATAGGGAATTTGCAGATCGCAGGATCAACATGTCCAACATGCGCAAGGAGTTTTTCCGCGTCTCGCTGGATGAAGTGGAAGATGCTATGGAACGTCTGGCGCCCACTGCATCCTTCTTCAAGGATCGCGAGGCCCAGGAGAGGCACGAGACGATGGCTCGGCGAAAAGAAACCCTTGCTGCTCTTCAGCAGGCGCCCAGCGCATTGCTGCCGGCTGAGATCTGAGGGCATGTGCAACCTCTACAGCCAGACCCGCGGCCAGCAGGCAATCCGCGAGATCGCCCGCGCCATGCACGACCTGACCGGCAACCTGCCACCTCTGCCGGGGATCTATCCTGACCAGCAGGCGCCGATCGTCCGCAACGGCAAGGAGGGGGTGCGAGAGCTTGCCATGGCGCGATGGGGGATGCCGACGCCGCCAATGCACATGAAGACGGCACGGGATCCTGGCGTCACCAACATCCGCAACACCGGATCGCCGCACTGGCGCAGATGGCTTGGCCCCGAGCATCGCTGTCTGGTGCCGCTGACGTCCTTCTCCGAGCCGGGGCCGGACAGGAAGCCTGTCTGGTTCAAGCCGGCGGAGGATCGGCCATTGTTCTTTGCCGGCCTGGAGACACGCGCCTGGCGCTCCGTGCGCAAGGTGAAGGACGGAGAGACGGTCGATGACCTGTTCGCGTTCCTGACGACCACGCCCAACGCCGAGGTCGGGGCGATCCACCCCAAGGCCATGCCGGTGATCCTGGCGGAGCCGGACGACTGGGAGATGTGGATGACGGCTCCATGGAGCGAGGCGCGCGGACTGCAGCGGCCGCTACCGGACGGATTTCTGGAAACTGGAGCGGAGCCAACCTGACGCCCGATCCGATTTTCGGACCTGATCGCGATTTACCTAATTCCCTCCCGTAATGGCAGGTTGGGAATGGAATGCTGCGGTTTGTCGGGGATCATGGATATGTGTTGATCAAGGCCGACAGCCGATTGATCCGGGAGCGTCGGCGGAACTGGGAGCAGGCATACGGACCGATTCCAGAAGGCCATCGAATCCGTCATCGCAATTGCGGCCATGTCTGGAAGAACGGGCGCTGGTACAAGGCATGCACTCGCTGCGAGGTGGAGGCGCCGGAGGAGGATTTCCCGACCAGGAAGCTGGCGGGCGGCGTCAGGATGGTGATCATCCACAGTTGCGACTGAACCCATTCGATAATCGGCTTGTTGCTCTGCGCTATGCTGTCGAGCGGATATATCTCGCGCATGTCCGCAACTGGTCGGAAGCGACGCGCGCTGGCCGACCGTTCATGTTCGGAACTGACGAGGAATTGCGGTCGATTTCCGAGACTGCCGCTGATCGTCCGTCGAACTGGAATGCCGGCTATCTCCGCCGATGCGCGGTGCGGCAGTTCGCGATGGAAGAGCAGCATTGGCGCGCGACCGAAGCCGCCCACGAGCGGATCGAACGATTTGCTGCAACTCGAGCGGCAATGGAGTACGAACGCGCCAGGTCGCTGATATTGCGGAAATAGCACATACTCAGGCATCGAACGACTTTTCGAAGATATTCTGGTGAAAGTGCGTTGGGCGTTCCCGGGCAGGACCACGAGGCCCTGCTTCCAGTTCAGGAAGCAGCGCAAGCCCAACGCTTCCTGGGCAGGGAGAGAACCAGAGGCCGAGCGAACGGCACACCATCAGGAGGGGCTGCGGACACACCGGCAGCCATCAGCTCGTGGCTGCGGACCGTCGGGACACGGGCCGCAGGTTGCAGAAGATCTACGCCGAGCCGTGCGAGATCTGGCGACATTTCGAGGGCATCGAGCGGGAGTTCACTCTGCCGGCGCTAACCGGTAGCCCAGAGCAGTGCGCCGCGGTTCGTGGCCTCCGGGCTCGATTGATCATGGATGCCGTGCGCCCGGCTGACACTCGGAAGGGGTATCTGGGCGAGGCCAGCTTGCAGGCGGCCTATGTTTTGGACGTCCTCGACGGATGGTTCGGCTGGTTGCACGCGCAGGACCAGGCCACCGATTGGATCAGCATGGGTAATTGCGGACCTGATCACGGCAGGGAGGATGACCGCAGATGACGCGCGCAAAACCTGGGCGGCCATGTCCTCTCATGAACGCCTCGCGTGGATGGGATCCCGCAAATGACCCTCGCCGAGATCGGGATCGCTCCAGAGGATTCGGCGCTACTCCGGCGCCGTGCATTTCACGGTAGCGTCCACGGGCGTGGTGTAATTTCATCGGCGCAGCCGGTGTAATCCGAG
>ENA-UOUJ01001668-UOUJ01001668.1-activated-sludge-metagenome-genome-assembly--contig:-NODE-1668-length-11221-cov-4.421906_pt1 | contig 11221 bp, 5 predicted proteins | sample MGYA00249839_ERZ747224 | MGnify/ENA primary metagenome ERZ747224 (study PRJEB28782, sample SAMN03220277) | activated sludge metagenome | biome: wastewater; feature: sewage sludge; material... | reverse complement strand
AAACTGTCTCACCAAGCGGGTCCACCTCACCCACGATCATTAAATACTTAACGTAAACTCGGCCCATAGTCGTTCAACGCGTACTTTCAGTATTCGCTTTCCTTGAGCCGGATACTTGAGTCGGCGAGTTAAATTCAGCTTCCGACGTCTGCCCCCCAACACGCAGGTCGATGTCCTACCGAAAAGCCCCTGGAAACCCATAGCGGTTTTGTGTGAAGCATGTCCCTTGGTCTTCTGGTTGATCCCGTAGTGCTTCGCCAGCGCTCTCAGGCTCTCTTGACTATCTTGTATTGCTCGACGGACCGCCGCTGTCGTCGTGGTGCTCCCATGGTGAACCTGGCCCATAGTGCATCCCTCCAGCCGTCGGAAAATAATGCACCATCAAAACTCGGGATCAAACGCCTAGTAATGCAGGCTACTGCTCGAACATTCAGGCAAGGTTTGGTGTTCAGGCGGTTTCAGCAGCAGGTGTTCCTCAACGCGACCGCCCGTCCTAAGATTGACGATAGACGCGCGAGCGGCGCCTTCATACTTGGTCAGATCGATTCCGCGGCTTGTGAGTAGCCGAGGGTAAGAGCCTGTTGGCTTGGACGCATTCACCAACACCCAAGCGCGCGCGAGGTCGTTGCAATCCGTCGTGCTTAGCGCTGCATCATTGTACTTTTCGGCGTTAGGGTATCCGTAAACAAGCCATCCCGTGCCGGGAGCGGTTCCGCCGACGGCGAAAACGGTCCCAGGGTACTCTCCTGTCATGTCGAGAATGGGCGTGTCATCGAGAAAACCCGCGCGTCTTGCTCCGTCGCGCATGGAGTTGAGATAGGTCGCTATCTCTTGGTCCACTTTGAGCGACGTTGGACTGCGGCCGCCAACTGTCGCTGGCGTCGCTTGCTGCAAGATAGCGGTGGATTGTCGGTAAGGAGTGGATGCCGAATCGTAAATCAAAACGGCTGATATCAGCAAGGTTGCAAATGCAATTATGCTGTATGAAAATTCCAGAGATACTCTGGTTTGTGAGGTCAAGGGCAGCGCTACCGCGACCCAGAAGACCGGGGCCAGTGAAACGATGGTCCAAAAGTTGTTGGCTGTTCCAATCGCATACACCAACGGCATGAGCGCGAGATAGATAGCGATTCCAATGGCGTTCGAAGGCAGTGCTGATCTGCGTACGAACAATAGAATGACGGCGCCCAAAAGCGCGGGAACCGCAGCGAGAAAACCAGCCGTTGAGGCGTCGAATGGAATTGCGCCGACGCGGATCAGGCGCTTGAAATCGTGATCGTCGGAAAGTGTGTGAAGGAGCTCGATCCCTACCTGATTTCGTTGCGCGAACTGAGCGATTGACCCGTCGATTGCGATGGCAGAAAGCAAGAGGCACGCTATTGCAACGGTTCCAGCGACGGCCAATGGACGGAGCAGCGGCCTCAGTGTGAACGCCAGATAGATGGCGACGACCGGAGCAAGGGCCGCGGCCGAAGACATTTTCGCCATGAAGCAAAGCCAGCCTCCCACGCCGATGATTGAAGCTGACACATAGCGTGTCGCTGGCCGCTCGCTGTCGATGGCGACAATGCCGCAGGCTGTCAACAGCAGTGCGCATATGGCAAGCGAGTTATAGCTCGGAGTTGGAAACCAAAGCCTTAGAAGAACGAGCGCCGATGTTGCGAGAGCGGCTGATAAGATAAGGGCTGCTGAACGGCTGACGGGCTTATGAAATTTTGCAAACAGCAGCGCGAACAGTGTTGTCGCGAGAAGCCATATCGCTAGCAGGTTTGCTTGGCGCAGCGCGGCGACGCTTCCATTCAACGCGATATACAGCGGATGATAAATCCAGCCGAACTGCAAGTGAGTATACGTCTGAGTCCACGGTTGCGAAATTGTATTGAGGTAGAAACCCTCGTCGGTGAAATCGAACCCTGCCTCGCAGACATAAAGTATGCAGGTCACGGCTGTTATTGTTGCGCTGGCGATAAGCGTCCTAAGAAGGATCGTCATCACGGGGCGAAACCAAAACGATAATAATGGACCGGACGTCGCATGGTCTGAGGGTCTTGCCGTTGTGAAAAGGTGATTGGAGAAACAGGAGCCGTGACGGTGTTCGGTGTACTCTGAGAGCCGGATATTCGATTATCTAAAGGAGTCCGCTTTCCCTGTCTATCGTTGTTGGTCGAACTCGATCATCGATGCGTTCCGGCAAGCGGATATGCCTACGGCGACGCCGTGATTCCGGTAAGCCGGTGAAGTCGGCTTTCCCTTCTGAATTCATGATCATGAACTCATTGTCACTTTGGGCCGCCCGTTGCGGGTGCTAGTAAGCTCATAAGCGGATAGATTTGAGACATGCGAAACACCCTAGACGGATTTGATCCGTGACGGCGTTAGGCAAGCTGTTCCGTACCACGGCATTTCGGCTGACGCTGGTCTATTTGCTGTTGTTTGCGCTGTTTGCGGCTTCTCTTCTGGGATACTTCGCTTGGAATACCCGTCGCCTGATCACCGGTCAGATTGCGGCGACGGTGGGCGAGGAAATCGGGCTGCTTACCGGCGTGTTCAACCGCCGCGGCTTGCGCGGATTGGTCGGCGCCATCGAAAATCGCGCGCTGCGGCCCGGCTCCAACCTTTATCTGGTGACGACGCCGGCGGGACTTGGGGTCGCGGGCAATATCGGCTCGCTTCAGCCCGGTGTGATGGAGACCACCGGCTGGGCCGAAACCGCCTACCGCAGGCTCGACGAGCAGGATCAGGCTCATCACTACGCGCTGGTGCGCGTGACCGAACTGTCGAATGGTTTCCGGCTGTTGATCGGTCGCGATCTGGAGGAACGTCATCGCATTTTCGGCGTGGTCGCTTCGGCCGCGCAGTGGTCGCTGCTGATCGTCGTGGTCCTGGGCCTCGGCGGGGGCGTCTTCGTGGCGCGGCGCGTGCTGCACCGGATCGACGCAATGACCGGGACCACGAAGCGCATCATGGCTGGCGATCTGAGCGGCCGGCTTCCGGTCGGCCGCAGCGGCGACGAACTGGACCGGCTGGCGGAAAATCTCAATGCGATGCTCGAACGGATCGAAGCGCTGATGGATGGATTGAGGGAGGTGTCTGATAATATCGCCCACGATCTCAAAACGCCGTTGACGCGACTACGCAATCGCGCCGAGGAAGCGCTCGCCAAGTCCGGCCATGAGAGCGATTATCGTTCGGCCTTGGAACAGACGATCGAGGAATCCGATGGCCTGATCCGCACTTTCAATGCGCTCCTGATGATCGCTCGGGCGGAATCCGGACATGCCCGCGACAACATGGCCGATTTCGACGCTGCGGACGTCGCGCAGGGCATTCACGAGCTCTATGAGCCGCTGGCCGAAGACAACGGAATGAAGCTCCGGGTTCAGACGGGGTTCGCACCGCTGCATGGCAATCGCGAGTTGATAAGCCAGGCGCTTGCAAACCTCGTCGAAAACGCGATCAAATACGGGCAGCCGAAGCCGGCCTCGCCGCCGCTCGGGGCGGATGCCGCCGCGACCGACGCCACCATCCTGATCGAAGCCCGCCATGATGGCGATCGGATCATCCTCGCCGTGACCGATCATGGCGACGGGATTCCCGAAGCCGACCGCAAGCGCGCGGTCGAACGGTTCGTGCGGCTCGAGACCAGCCGGACCTTGGCGGGATCCGGGCTTGGTCTCAGCCTTGCGTCGGCGGTGGCCAGGCTGCACGGCGGTGATCTTACGCTCGACGATGCGCAGCCGGGTCTGCGCGTGGCTTTATCGATACCCGCGCGAAGCGCTTCAGGGCTTGCGGCCCCGACGGTGGACGTGCAACAGAATGATGCATGATTTCATCCGTTAAGGACGACGCGGACCCGGCCTGCCTGGCGGCGCGTCTTGCGGACGGACCTAAGCTGTTCGCGCCTTTCGAAGCCGAGCGCCGGCTTGAGGATTGGCTGTCCGATCTGACGCCGCAGCAATCGGACGAGATCAGGACGTTGGCTGGCACATTTCCGCACGTCAAGGCCATCCTGCTCGGCATCGCGGAATCCTCGCCCTATCTTTTTGATCTGATGCGCTCCGATCCCGAGCGGACGCTTTGCCTGCTCCGGAGCGATCCCGAAAGCCATCTCGGGCGGCTGATCGCCGACATATGGGAGGCGGCGGAGGCTGCCGATGAGGCCGAAGCCATGCGGCGGCTGCGGAGGGGCAAGATGGCGGCCGCGCTGTTGATCGCGCTGTGCGACATCGGCGGAGTTTGGCCGGTGATGCAGATCACGGCCGGATTGACCGACATTGCCGTTGCCGCGGTCCAGAGCGCGTTGCGATTCCTGCTGCGGCAGGAGACAGGGCGTGGCCGCCTCAACCCGCCTGAGATCGACCATCCGGAAGACGCCAGCGGCCTGGTGGTGCTCGCAATGGGCAAAATGGGCGCCGGCGAGCTCAACTATTCCAGCGACATCGACCTGATCGTATTCTTTGATCTTGCGGCTCCGACGCTCGCGAGCGGGATCGAGGCGCAGCCTTTTTTCGTGCGCCTCACGCAGGGACTTGCGCGCTTGCTGCAACAAAGGACCGGAGACGGCTACGTTTTCCGGGTTGATCTGCGCCTGCGGCCGGATCCCGCGTCGACGCAGGTCGCGGTCTCGACCGCCGCGGCACTCGACTACTACGAGCGGGAAGGACGGACCTGGGAGCGCGCCGCCATGATCAAGGCGCGGCCCTGCGCTGGCGATCGGAAGGCCGGCGAGACCATGATCGCGGAGATATCGCCCTTTGTCTGGCGCAAGCATCTCGATTTCGCGGCTCTTGCCGAAGTTCACGACATGAAGCGGCAGATGCAGACCTTTCGTGGGCAAAGCGAGATCGCGGTCGAAGGCCACAACGTCAAGATCGGACGCGGCGGTATTCGCGAGATTGAGTTCTTCGCGCAGACCCAGCAGTTGGTGGCTGGAGGGCGGCATCCCGAACTGCGGGTGCGTCCCACGCTCGATGCGCTGAATATTCTGGCCTCAAGCAATTGGATCACTCACCAGGCGCGGGACGAACTGACCGCCGCATATCTGTTTCTGCGAAGGGTCGAGCATCGCATTCAGATGGTCGCGGACGAGCAGACCCACGTTCTGCCCGCGGACGCCGAGGCGATGGAGCGGTTTGCGTGCTTCCTGGGATTTGAGGATCGGGCGAGTTTCGCGACTGAGTTGCTGGCACACCTGGATTGCGTGCAGGGGCATTACAGCCGGCTGTTCGAGGGTGACCCCGTTGGCACGGTAAACATCCCTGTCGCGGATTACAGGGCCGGACCCGACGACGCGCGACTTCTCGATCATCTGGCGAAACTCGGCTTCAAGCAGCCGAGAATGGTTGCCGACACCATCCGGCAATGGATGGCAGGCGGATATCGCGCCCTCAAGGTCGAGGCGACGCGTGCCGCGTTTGAAGCGTTCGTGCCGGCGCTGATCGATGGCCTGGCGCGTGCCGAGGAGCCGGACAGCGCCGTGATGGCGTTCGATCGCTTCCTGCAGGCGCTACAGCGCGGCGGCCGGCTGATATCGCTGCTGAGCCAGAACAGGGATCTCGTCGCGCTGGTTGCACTTGTGCTCGGCGCGGCGCCGCGGCTCGCCGACATGCTGGCTCGACGGCCCCAGATCATGGACGGGCTGATCGATCCTCGCTTTTTCGGCGCCATGCCTGACCGGCTGGAGTTGTCGGCGCGGCTCTCGGCAACGCTTCAGGATGCGGATTCTTACGAAGAGTTTCTCGACAGGATACGGCTGTTCGGCCAGGAAAGTCTTTTCCTGATCGGCACCCGCATCCTGTCCGGCACCGTATCGGCGCGGCAGGCGGGGCATGTGTTCGCCGATGTCGCCGAGGGGATCGTTGATACCGTACATGGACTGGTGAGGCACCAGTTCGCAAATCAGTATGGCAGGATCCCCGCGCAGGAGACGGCGATTGTTGCCATGGGCAAGCTTGGCGGCCGCGAAATGACCGCATCGTCCGATCTCGACCTGATTCTGCTGTATGATTTTGATTCCGATCATCCGGATTCCGACGGGGCGCGACCGCTGCACGGCGCGCAGTATTTTGCGCGCTTCACCCAGCGTCTCATCAGTGCATTCACGACGCGAACGAACTACGGCGTTCTCTATGAGGTCGATATGCGGCTGCGCCCGTCCGGGCGCTCCGGTCCCGTCGCCTCGCATATCGATTCATTCGCCGAATACCAGGAGCATGAAGCATGGACCTGGGAACACATGGCGCTTACGCGGGCGCGAGTGATTTCGTCGTCGCCCGAATTTCGGGCGCGGATCGAGCGAGTCATTCGCGATGTTTTGACAAGATCGCGCGACGCCCGCCTTATCGCGAGCGATGTCGCGGAGATGCGCCGCGCGATCGCGCTGGAAAAAGGCGAGGACGATATATGGGACCTGAAAAATGCCGCTGGAGGCATGGTCGACATTGATTTCATCGCGCAGTACCTTCAACTCGTCCACGCTGCGGACATGCCGGACATTCTCAACATCGATACCCAGCAGGCGCTCGATAACGCGCAGCGGCTCGGTGTTTTGTCGCTGCCGGATGCGGAAATCCTGCGGCCGGCGGCGCGCCTCTATCACGATCTGACCCAGATCCTGCGGCTCTGCGTCAGTGACAAATTCAAACCGGAAACGGCGGGCGACGATCTGCTGCCGGTGCTGGCGCGAGCGGGGGACGCCCCCGACTTTTCGTCGCTCGAAGCGCGCGTTCGCGAAACTCAGGCGGATGTCCGTGCCGTATTTCTCAGATTGCTGGAAGGCAAGACGTGAGTTGCGGCACAGGTCGTCGGCGCGCCTGGCGGTGACGGGGCAGGGTGACGCGGACCACGGTTCCCGCACCGGGTTTTGAGCGAATCCGCATCGAGCCGCTGTGCAGGTTGACCAGCGACTTGGCAATGGCCAGGCCAAGGCCGGACCCCGCATGGGTTTTGGTCAACTGGCTTTCGACCTGCTCGAACGGTTTGCCCAGCCTGCGAAGCGCGTGTGGCGCGATCCCGATTCCGGTGTCGGCAATCGTCAGGGTTACGGAATTCTCGAATACTTTGCTTCGCGCCATGACGCGCCCGCCGTTGGGCGTGAATTTGACTGCGTTGGAAAGCAGATTGACCATGACCTGCTTGACCGCGCGACGATCGGCAATGATGGAGATGCCATCATCGCTTCTGACGTCGAAGGTCAGGCCCTTGTCGCTGGTGCGGCCCGAGACGACCCGCAGCGATTCGTCGAGTACTCCGGTGAGATCGAGCGTCTCCATATCGAGGTTCGTCCGGCCGGCTTCGATCTTGGACATATCCAGGACATCATTGATGACCTCAAGCAGATACTGGCCGCTGGATAGAATATCACGGCAGTACTCGCTGTATTTTGTAGAGCCGAGCGTTCCGAACATGCCGTTGCTCATGATCTCGGAGAACCCGATAATGGCATTAAGCGGCGTTCGCAGTTCATGGCTCATGTTGGCGAGAAATTTTGATTTCACCCGATTGGCGTCTTCGGCACGATTTTTCTCGTCCGCGTATTTTTGAGCGAGGTCTGCGAGTTTGATGGCCTGTTGCTCAAGTGTTGCCTGCGTCCGTTTCAGATCGATAACGGTTGCCCGCAGTCGAAGATCGTTTTCGACAAGTTTCTGCTCATGCTCCTTGATTCGGGTAATGTCGGTGCCAACCGACACGTAGCCGCCATCCTTGGTGCGGCGTTCGCTGATGTGAAGCCAATTGCCCTCGGCGAGCTGTACATCAAAAGTATGCGCCTCCAATGTCACCGCTCCGTTTTCAAAGTGGCGTGCCCTGATTTCGGGCATGCGGCCGACCTCGACCACGGTTTCATAGGGGGTGCCAACCGTAACAGCGCTGTCCGGGAGCTTGTGGAGCCGCTGGAAGTGGGAGTTACAGAGAACAAGGCGGTCGTCCGCATCCCACAGCACGAACGCCTCGGGAATGGATTCAATCGCGTCCCGCAGCCGGAGGTCGGCTTCGACCGTTTTCTCCGCGAGGCTCTTCTGTTCCGTGACATCGACGGCAATCCCGATCAGATGAGCGCCGCCGTTCGAATTTCGGCTGAGTTCACAGCGGACGCGCAACCAGATCCAGTGTCCGCTGCTGTGCCGCATCCGAAAACTCTGATCGATATGACCGATCTTTCCCGAAATGAGCTGGTCCGCGACCTGGAATAGGTCAATATCGTCGGAATTGACCAGAGAACTCACCTCACCGAAGGTGAGAAGGTCGCTGCGACTTTCCAGCCCGAGCAAGGTGAACATTGATTGCGACCAGAAGATTCGGCCACGCGACAGATCCCAGTCCCAGAGTCCGCATCGGCCGCGGTTGAGCGCGGTATCGATGCGGCTGCGGACTGCATCATTGATCAGATCACCTTCGCGCGCCCTGGTGGATTGCCAGTGAAACGCAAAGCCCAGAATCAGGACCACGAATCCGGTCGTAGCCGACAGGGTGATCGACAGCGCGGTGTCCGGACGCCACACCGTGTCGGCTTCCTGGACGACGGTGACCTGGCCCAGCAATGATCTGACGACACGCTGGACCGCAAGCGCGCTGCCGCCGTCCAGCAGGACGATATCGGCGACGCTCGCAGGCGAAGCGCCGCGCAAGGCCGGCGACTGCGTGATGCTGATGAGTTCAAGCATCCGGCTGCTTTCGCCAGATGCTATCCCGACCGGTACCCGCGCGAGAACGCGCTGATCGACACCGGTGACGATGATATGACGACCGGTAGCGATGCTCCATGACGGGATGAGTTTCGGCAACAGGTTCTGGAGGCGTTCGATGGAGGCGGGGCGATCCTGATCGATGACGCCGGCATGCTCAAGCCGTTCTGCCAGCAGATCGGCAAGCGCCAGCAGATCGTGTTTCGTCATCGCCTGTTTTTGCCGTGTCTGGTCGATGACCTGCACCAGAGCGCCGATGCATATCGTCAGCAGGAAAGCGATGATCAGGGCTGGGACGGCGCGTCGGAGCACGGGCTCCGCGATCAGCAGCCTGCGATAGGCAGGTTTCGCGATCGATTGCGCCAATCCCTTGATCGAATCGGATTGAGCGCAAGCGCTCGCCGCCTGAGCGCGCGCCATGCCTTGGCCCCCATGTGAATTTTCCGCGCCTGGATTCGAAGCGACTTCTGATCTTTCCGAATCAGTTCGATTTGAATCGAATTTTTCGAATCTGTCGAGAGTCAACGATTCGTTAACGCAAAGAATTTTGCCCAACAGAAAAGTTCAGCAACCGTCGCCGATTGAGTCCGAAACGGGAACGTTGGCGTTTCGACGAGTTTCAGCTTTCGCGCGGTGGCTCCGCGTGGCTGATGACGCGCTTGATGGTCGGGAAGGCGCGGCGCAGCGCCCGCTCGATCTCGTCGACGCCTTCGTGCACTTTGGCGACACTCATCGACGCCGCGGCGCGGCAATGGAAGTTGACGATCTCGCCGGCTTCGGTGTCCCTGACCCGTACGTTGTGAATGTCATGAATCGCTCCACCGGCGGCGAAACCGGACAGGGCTGCCTGGATGGCGTGGATGCGCCCGGGGGCAGCATCTGTCCCGAGCGGAAGCTCAGGTTCCAACGGCTCGATGTGAGTATCCACTTCGACGTCTGCGCCGAATTCGTGACGGATATTGTGCTCGAGCCGATGCGCGATTGCATGGGCATCCACCAGCGCCATTTCGCCGTCGACCTCGAGGTCGATGCTGACCGTCAGCTTTGCTCCAAGGTCGTGCACCGTGACGTGGTGAATTGCGAGGCCCAGATTGCGCGCTATCACCATGATGCGCTCGCGGACGCTTTCATTGTCGCGAGCGACAGGTATCGCTGTGAACGTCAGATCAGCATCGCCGAGAGCCGCGGACACTGCGTCCTGGGCCTGCTGCTTTATGGCGTCGATGCGGTCGATCGGATAGGTTCGGGGGACTTCGACGATGACGTCGACGAAATGCCGGGGACCGACCATTCGCACCCTCAGCCTCTTGAGATCGACGACATCCGGCAATGCCTTGATCGCGGCTCCGGCCCTTTCCGCGGCACCTTCCGGTGCACGGTCCAGCAGGGTTTCGACGGTGGCGCGTCCAAGCCGCAAACCCAAGAGGGAAATCAGGATGGCGACGCCGATTGCAGCAGCGGCGTCGCCCCACGCATAGCCCAGTCCGGACAGGGTCAGGCCGATGATGACGGCGACAGATCCAAGGACGTCGGAGGCGAAGTGCAGGGCGTCGGCCTCCAACGCCTGGCTGCGTGTTTCGAGCGCGGCCCGGTGCAGCGCCCGGGCGCGCCAGGCATTGACGGCAATGTCGGTGACGAGGACGATGAACGGAATGGCGGAAAGCGTCGGCGGCGTCGCGCCTTCGCGGAGGTAGCTATATGCCTGCACCACGATGCCGCCAGCAAGCACATACAACATGGCGATGATGCCGAGGGCCGAGAGGCTTTCAATCTTGCCATGACCATAGTGATGTTCGGCGTCGGCGGGACGGTCGGAAATCCGGACCACGATCCAGGTGACGATAGTAGCGACCAGATCGATCGAACTGTGCAGGGCTTCGGAAATCAACGCCAGACTGCCGATCGCAACGCCGACCACGAGTTTGATCGCCGCCATGCTGGCGCTGGCGATCATCGAGATAGCGGCGACTTTCGTTTTCGACCTGGCGGCGAGACCTGACATTTCGCGGGGTTTATAGCGTTTTCGAGCGAAGTGGAAACCGGTTCGCGTGAAGAAAACGCGTCAAAACAGCAATCTAGAGCTTCGCTTCTGATTCAATCAGAAGCGACAATGCTCTAGCAGCCTGCCACCCCGGATAAAAGCGCGTGCGATGGTGCAAGCGCCATTCATTCGCAGACTCTGTTTGTTACAAATTATTCTGATTTAGATACGGCTGGCGACGCTCTCGTAAGATTACTAGGATCTGGACCCGTGCAATCGTGCGGTAAGCCAACCGATCGCGGCGGCGCCGACAAGGCCGAGACATGCCGCCGCGGCATCGACCAGAAAATCCTCCAGCCGCGCATGGCGGCCGGGGGCCCATAGCTGCATGAGCTCGAGAATGCCTATCAGGACGATGACCATCGCCGCCACGCGCCATCGTCTCCGGGGGAACGAAAGGCCCACCGAGAGACCGACCAGCACGAAAGCCAGGGCGTGCTCACCATCTTGTCCTAGCGGGGAATGCGGACGATAGCGCGCCGGCCCGAGCGTCGCGAAT
>ENA-UOUJ01001667-UOUJ01001667.1-activated-sludge-metagenome-genome-assembly--contig:-NODE-1667-length-11225-cov-3.499821_pt1 | contig 11225 bp, 11 predicted proteins | sample MGYA00249839_ERZ747224 | MGnify/ENA primary metagenome ERZ747224 (study PRJEB28782, sample SAMN03220277) | activated sludge metagenome | biome: wastewater; feature: sewage sludge; material... | reverse complement strand
GATGTACGCGCTCTCGTTGCGCTTGCCGCGATGCGGCACGGGCGCGAGGTAGGGCGCATCCGTCTCCAGCACGCAGCGGTCGGGACCAAGCTCGGCCATCACCTGGGCGAGGCCGCTCTTGGGGTAGGTGATCACTCCACCAATGCCCAGCAGGAACCCATCCAGCGCAAGGATCCTCCGCCCCTCCTCCACCGTTCCGCCGAAGCAGTGGAACACGCCGTGCAGGTGCTCGTCCTTCTCCTCCTCCACGATGGCAATGGTCTCGGCGAAGCTGTTGCGACAGTGGATCACGATGGGCAGCCGCAGCTCCTTGGCCCAGCGGATGTGCTGCCGGAACACCTCCTGTTGCTGGGTGAGCCAGGTCTTGTCCCAGTAGAGGTCGATGCCGATCTCGCCCACCGCGCAATACCGGCCGGTGCGCAGTTCACGCTCCATCACGGCCATCACCTCCGCGTTGTGCTCGCCCACGGAACAGGGGTGCAGCCCCATCATGGGAAAGCAGCGGTCGGGATGTGCGGCCGCCAGGGCGTTCATGCCATCGATGCTCTCCAGGTCGATGTTCGGCAGAAAGAACTTGTCCACACCGGCGGCGATGGCATGGGCCAGCATGGCCTCGCGGTCGCCATCGAACTGCCTGCTGTAAAGGTGTGCGTGGGTGTCGACGAACATGAACGGTGGATCGGTCCGCGCAAAGGTGCGACCCCGCCACGGTTCCACGGACATGCTGCCGTCTACCTTTGGGCGCCACCGCCTTCGCGAAAACGCTTCGGCGGCCCATGCATGAAACTCCTCGTCCTCCGCTTCTCCTCCATTGGCGACATCGTGCTCACCAGTCCGGTGCTGCGCTGCGTGAAGGAACAGGTGCCCGGTGTGGAGCTGCACGTGGCCACCAAGAGCTCCTTTGCCGATCTGGTGCGCTTCAACCCGCATGTGAGCAAGGTGCACGAACTGGGGGAGGACCTCGGCGCGCTGGTCCATCAGCTGAAGTCCGAAGGGTTCGACGGGGTGATCGACCTGCACCACAACCTGCGCACGGCCCGGGTGAAGCGGGCGCTGGGCGTCCCGGCGCACAGCTTCAACAAGCTGAACATCGAGAAGTGGCTGCTGGTGAACCTGCGGATCGACCGGATGCCGCGTGTGCACATCGTGGACCGTTACCTGGCCACCGTGGCGCACCTGGGCGTGAAGAACGATGGCCGCGGGCTGGAGCTGTTCATCCCCCCGGACCGCGAGGTGGCCCCCGAGGCCCTGCCCGAACCCCATCGCGCCGGCTATGTGGCGCTGGCCATCGGTGCGGCGCATGCCACCAAACGCCTACCAGCCCGCAAGCTGATCGAACTGGCCGGGCTGGTCAAGGGTCCCATCGTGCTCATCGGCGGTGCGGAAGACCGCGAAGTGGCCCGCGCCATCGTTTCGGCCGTGGGTGGACGCGTGTTCGATGCCACCGGGCGTTTCGACATCCTGGGCAGCGCCTCCCTGATCCGCAGGGCGCGCACCGTGATCGCGCACGACAGCGGGGCCATGCACATCGCGGCCGCGTTCCAGCGACCGGTGGTGAGCATCTGGGGGAACACCGTGCCCCTGTTCGGCATGGGACCCTACATCCCCCTTCACCCTGAACGGGCGCACATCAGCGAGGTGAACGACCTGCCCTGCCGGCCCTGCAGCAAGATCGGCCACGACCACTGCCCCAAGGGGCACTTCCGGTGCATGGAGCAACAGGACCTGCGCCGCATCGCCGAACTTTCCCTTCCATGAGCTGGGACATCTACATCCAGGACCTTCCCGACGTTCCCACCATCCATCAGGTGCCGGAAGATTTCCGTCCGCGCCCCATCGGTGACCGCGCCTCGCTCCTTGCGGGCATCAAGGAACTGCTGCCCGCAGCGGATGTGGTCGACAACGACTGGGTGTTCGTCAAGCATGGCGGCATCGACCTGAGCATCCAGCTGCACCTGGAACAGGGTGACGAGGTGCGCTACATGGTGGTGCACGTGCATGGCGGCGACCAGAGCGCTTCCGCCGTGGCGGCCTTGCTGCGTCACCTGGGGCTGCGCGCGCACGACACCGCCACCGGCGATCTGTTCGACGGATCCAGCCTCGACGAAAGCCTGTAAGCTCAGGCCAGCAGCGACGGCCGCACCAGGTAGGTCCGCATCGCCTTCCGTGCCCGGTGCAGGTAGACCTTCACCTGTGTCAAGTTCAGTCCGCTCACCTGCGCGATCTCCTCGTAGTTGAGCCCGTGCATGTCGCGCAGGGTGATCACCTGGGCCTGGCGGGGCGGCAATCGCTTCAGACCCGCGTTGAGGTGCTTGTGCAGGTCGGGCTCGGGTTGTCGCACCGCAGCGGCCGGTTCATGCCAGGCCTCCATCCGTATCGGCACATGCTTGCGCCGCATCTGGCTGGCCACGGCATGGGCGGCGATCGTGAACAGGTAGCTCCGGGCCTTGTCCGCGCATACGCGATCGGCCTTCAACCACAATCGCATGAAGCTCTCCTGCACCAGATCACGCGCCAGTTCGCGGTCACGCACCTGCCGCAGGATGAATCGGAACAGCGCATCGGCATGCTGGTCCACGATCGCGTTGTAGGTCTCCGGGGTCAGGTTCGCGGCTTCCACGGGTGTGCACGGTTCCATGCCGCAAAACTCCCGCCGCTGGTGGGCGCCGGCACTTGATCCAGATCAACATCGCATCGTGCGACCCCAAAAAGGGCGAGCGGACCGATCGCTTGGGCGAAGGTCCGCTCGCGGATGAGCCGTGGAGTGCGGAGGTCAGGCGCCCGCAGGAGGAATGGGCGCAGGCACCACGTTGGCCACCGGCTTCGTGCTCTTCAGGTACAGGAACATGGCGTGCACGTCCTCGTCCTTGAGGTCCTTGAGGTTCTGCCAGGGCATGGGCGGAAGCAGCGGACGCGAGCCTTCCAACCCCTTGTAGAGACCCTGGGTCAGCGCACGCTTGAACTGTTCCTCGGTCCAGTTGCCGATGCCGCTCTCATCACTGGTGAGGTTGGCTGCGAAGCTGGTGCCCCAAGGGCCGACCGCGGCGGTGAGGTCCATGGACATCAGGGCCCAGCCGGCAGCATCCTTGGGCACCGGCGGCAGCTGCGTGCCAGCAGGATGCCCGCTGAGGAGACGGTCCGGATCGGGATAGGGACCCTGGGGGCCCATGAGCTTCGGCGAGTGGCAGTCATGGCAGCCCATGACCTGTACGAGGTACTCGCCACGCTTCACCAGTTCGGCCTCGGTGGGCTGGGCCGCTTCGGCAACTTCGGGCGCAGCGGCCGGAGCCGGTTGGTTGCAGGCCACCACAAGGGCAAGCGCCGAAGCGGCCAGTAGGAAGGAAAAGGTCAGTTTCATCTGTTGGAGGGAGGTGTTGGTGAACGGAAAAGAACGGGGGGCGGCTCGACACCCCCGGGTGATCATGCGCATAGGACGCCCTGCCCTCCAAAAAGTTACTGGAACAGGGCCTTGAGCTCCGTCGCCTCCTCCGGCTTCATCTTCCCGCTGAGGATGAGCCGTAGCTGCCTCCTCCGCAACGCACCGTCGTACCGCCGCTGTTCCTCCTCGTTGGTGGGCACCGCCTCGGGCACGGTGACCGGACGTCCGGCCTGGTCCACCGCCACGAACGTGTAGATCGCACTGTTGCACTTGATCTTCTCCCCCGTCACCTGGTCCTCCACGTACACATCGCTCCATACCTCCATGCTGCTGCCAAAGGCTCGGCTCACATGGCTCTGGATCGTGACGAAATCGCCCAGCTTGATCGGCTTGTCGAAACCCACGTGGTTCACCGCCACGGTCACCACCACGCGCTTGCAGTGCCGGTGCGCACTGATCGCGCAGCTGATGTCCAGCCATTGCAACAACCGCCCACCGAACAGGTTGCCCAAGGTGTTGGTATCGTTGGGTAGGACCACATGCGTGGTCTGCGCGTAGCTTTCGCTTACGGGGCGGGAGGTCTTGTTCATGGGCTTGTTGACCCCGCGAAAGTAGGCGACCGTTCAGCGCCACTGCGTTGGAAGGCCGGTGCTATGGACCAACGTTCCGCAACTTTGCGGCCCGCATGCTCCGACCCGGCTCCCCTGCTCCCGACCTGACGCTCCTGGATCAGCTCGGTCGTCCGTTCACGCTTTCACAAGCCTGGCAGCACGGACCCGCCGTGGTCTTCTTCTATCCCAAGGCCAATTCCCTGGTGTGTACCAAGGAAGCCTGCGAGTTCAGGGATGCCTATGCCGACCTGAGAGCAGTGAATGCCACCGTGGTCGGCATCAGTCGTGATGGCCAGGAGGCACAACAGGCCTTCGCCAGCCAATGGCAACTGCCGTTCACGTTGCTGTGTGATACTGCGGACAAGGCACACCAGGCGTATGACGTTGACCGCTTGCTGGGCCTGCTCTCCGAGCGGATCACCTACGTCATCGATCAAGGCGGCGTAGTGCGCCGTGCCTACAGCGGACTGTTGGGTGCGCAGCGCCACGTCCAGGAAGCGCTCGATGCGGTCGGGGCTCAGCGCAAGGTGTAGAAGAGCACGCGGCCATCATCCGTGCCGGTGATGAACCACTCCTCCCAGAACAGCAGGGGGGCGCGATGGTGCTGATCCTTGCTCTCCGGATACTCCAGCTTGTGCGTGACCTGGCCCTCCTTCACGAACTCGATGCTGCCGTGCTTGCCGGTGCGCACCGTGTAGTCACCGTGGGTGGCCTCGGCCTGCTGGTAGAACCGGTCGAAGGCCGAATTGCCCATGTCAAGGCCCATGGCCTTCACGGCACGTGGATCGGGCACCCAGCGGTGCTGGATCAGCGACGGCTCGGGCTTGCCGGTCTTCACATCATAGACCACCCGCTTGCCTGAATGGCCGATAAGCACCACGTACTCCCCGTTCTCGTTGAACGCCACGTAGTAGGCGGTCGTCCCACCATCCTCGTTGTAGGGGAAGGTTACCAGCTTCTTGCCGCTCTCCAGGTCGTAGAGCTCGGCGCCCTTGTTCAGGCCCACCAGCAGGCGGTCACCCTTGGGTGAGATGGCGAGCGCGACCACTTCGGCCTTGGTGGTGCGGATGGTACGCGCTTCGGGCCCCTCGGCCAGCTGGGCGTTCACGGGGTTGCCCAGGAGCACCAGGACGAACAATGAAACGGCGGTCAACGAAAAGCGTGCGATCATGCGGGGTTGATGAGATGGTGTTGTTGAAGAAGCCAGGCCCGGGCACAGTCCTGGTCGGGGAACATCCGGATGGGGCGACCGGGGCGGTGATCGCGCACGAAGACGTTGGCGGCGAGCTGGTGGCCGAAGTCGCGCACCACGATCGCATCCGCTGGGATCAGGCGGTTGGAGGCCTCGGAGGAAGCGAAGTTGCGGGCCTCGTTGCTCAGCGCGGTGGCATTGCCCACGGTGACCATCAGCAGCACCTTGCGGCCCTGACGTTCCCGATCAATGGCCGGGAACATCTGCTGCACGGCAGCAGGCTCAACGAACCGATGCTCCTTGAGGTGAGCGTGCACGACGTCGCCTTCCAGGAAGGACACCGTGCGGTCCCCCAACTCGACCGTATGCTTCGTGGTGGTCACCGGTTGTTCCCAAATCTACACATGGCCCACATGGCCCCTGGCGATCAACGCACCAGCAACCAGGCGTTCTCCCCAGTGGCCCGGATTCCCGCCATGGCCTCTGCGGCCGACGCGCGGTCGACGGAGCTGCCATAGGCCACCGGGTGCAGGTCACCATTGCGGGGCAGGCGCACCGCCGGATATCCTTTGGCCTGAAGCTCCTGCAGCAGGCGGTCGGCGTTCTCGGGTTGGGCGAAGCACCCTCCGATCACATGGAACCGGGCCCGCACGTTGACCACTTCCACCTTCGGCATGGCCACTGCGGTGCTGTCCACGGCGGTAGCGGCCACGCGCAGCACGATCCCTTCCTCGGGAACGAGCGGCACCTCCGCCACACCGGTCACGGCATCAGGCAGGGTGACCTGACCGGCGTGCGCCACAGGCTCATTGGAGGCCCCGGTGGCAGGTACGTAGCTCCGTGCAGGCGTGGTGCCCAACGGTGTGAACCCGCTCCATTGGCCGGTCTCGGGCCCGCCCATCCGGTACGCGAAGAGCGCTGCACCGGTGAACAACAGACCGGCCACCACCGCGGCCGCCCAGGTATACGCCGCACGGCGACCTGGCACGTGATCATCCACCACTTCGGGCAAGGGGAGCGGGATCACGGGTACGGGAGTCGTACGCTCCACCGCCACCGCGGCCACTGGGCGCAGGCCATGGGCATCCTTGAGGTACTCACCCCGCGGATCGGGATCGAACTGCAGGTTGTGCTCGTGGTCGCGGTGGAAGATGCCGATGAGCGGCAATTCCACCCGGCCGTGCCGCTGCAGGCGCTGATGCCAGCCGCCCACCTCCTGGGAGATGAGCTGCAGGGCCTGATCGAAAGGGATGCCTTCCCGCCTGGAGACATGGTCCGCGAGCAGACCGTCGTTCCGCACGAGGTTCCGGTTGAAGCTCAGGTCCTTGCCCGGGGGATGGACCAACTGGCGGGCCTCATCGAGCCGTGCCGACCGGTAGTGGGTCAACAGGCCACCCCATTCCGGCACGATCACACAGTCGTGGTCGTAGAGCAGGTCGCGGATGTCACGTTCGATCGCCATGGTCCAGCGCGGCCAAATTACAAAGCCGCCACACGTTGGCGCGCCAATTCCAGATCGGCGGGCGTATCCACGCAGAACGAGGGGTGTTCCGTGAGCCCGATGCGCACCTTGAAGCCATGCTCCAGCCAGCGCAATTGTTCCAGGGATTCGGCGACCTCCAGGGCCGAGGGGCGCAGCTGCACCAGCCTGGCCAACACATCCGCCCGGTAGCCATAGAGCCCCACATGCTTCAGGAACCGGAACCGGGCATGGCGCGGACCTTCACCGGAGTCGCGCAGGAAGGGGATCGCCGCACGGCTGAAGTACAGGGCATCCATGTCCACCGTGGTGGTGATGAGCACCTCGCCCGCATCGTCCAGGTCGCGGTCGTCTGTCACCACCTGGGCCAGCGTGGCGATGCCCCCCGGTGCCTGGATCAAGGCGGTACAGAGCTCATCGATCTGGTCCGGCACGATGAAGGGTTCATCGCCCTGGATGTTCACCACCGCATCGAAGCGGTCGGCACCCATCTTCATCAAGGCCTCGTGGCAGCGATCGGTGCCGCTGGGGTGGTCCGGCGAGGTCATCACGGCCTGTCCGCCCAGGCTGTGCACATGGTCCAGGATGCGCTGATCATCGGTGGCCACCACCACATCGGACAGGCTACGCGCCTGCCGGGCCTGGTCCCACACGCGCATCACCATGCTGCGCCCGGCGATATCCACCAAGGGCTTGCCGGGCAGGCGGCTGCTGGCGTAGCGGGCGGGGATGATGCCCAGGATGCGGAGGTCGCTCATGGCCGTGGCTCGTGTACGGTGATGGTGATCCGGTCCACCACGGCGGGCAAGGTATCACGCAGCCATGCATACACGGCCAGGGGATCCTCCGCCCGCCGCACCTCCGGACTTTGATACCACTGCCGCACCTCCACCCACGCTCCGGGCTCGGCGCTCTGCAGGTCCACGTCGCGGGCCATGTATTGATAGCTGTAGCCATTGTGCTCGAAGGTGGTGACCAGCGCCAGCTTGGGCAGAGGGCCGGTCAATGGCCTGTGCACCCGGCAGGTGACCTCGAACCAGACATGGTCCGCAGCGGAGATGCTGCGCCAGGGAACACGGACCGCCGGCGTGAACTCGCGACCCGGCTTCAACAACCAGGCATGGCCCCCATCGAAGGCGATGGTATCCGTCCTCCCCGCTTCATCCACGTCGGGCTCTGGCGCATCGAACCCCATGGTGCGCAAGGGCCAGCTGCGGTAGCCGGACAGGTCCGGAGCGCCATGGTCCATGGTCAGGGCCCGCTCCACCAGCCACAGCTTCTCCAACCCTTCGGGACGCTGGGTGCGCCCGAACACCGCCTTGTAGGCCGGCCAGGTCATGCGCGAGGTGTGGATCAGGCCCAGCGTTCCCTGATGCACTTGGAAGAGATTGAGCCCCGTGAGGCCCAGCAACAGGAATGCACCGGACCACCGCCACACGATCCTGCGCTCTGCCAGCCAACCGAGCACTGCACCCAGCGGCAGGGCCATCACGGCATAGCACTGCACCAGGGCCCGCTGCCCGAAGCTGTCGGCATACCACCAGCATGACCAGCTGGAGACCACATAGAGGTTCAGTACGAAAAAGGCCACCAGGGACCACCGCCAGGCCGGCAGTCGCTTACGCAGCAGGAACAGCCCGGCGGTGGCCACGGCCATCACCGGCGTGTAGATGTACCAACCCTTGCGGAAGCTGAAGAGCACCTCCCACGTGTAGGGATGAAGGAACTCGAACCCCTCGCCCGGGTTGTTGTAGCTCATGTAGAGCAACTTCCCCGTGAGCCACTTCCAGTAGAGCAGCTGGGGGACACCGACAAGCAACAGAATGCCCGCCACAAGCATCAATTGCCCCTTGTAGCGCATCTGCCCTTGCACATGGTCGCGCCAGTTGCTAGTGGAAAGTCCGTACAGCAGGGGAATGAGCACGACCACCGCTTCCGAGGGCCGGGACAGGGCGAGCAGGCCCATGAGCACCGCCAGTTTCACCGCATCCGAGCGCCGGTGCTCCTGGTACCACCGATGCGTATGCCACAGCACGCCGGCGTATAGCGTGAACAGGAACACATGGGGCATGCCCGTGGAATACAGCGCCTGGTGCACGTAGTTCGTGCCCATGACCACCAGGGCCAGGACCGCTGCGGAAAGGCCATCGGGGAAATGGGCCAGTAGCAGCTTGCGCAGCAACAACAGGCCCACCCCCACATAGGCCAGACAAGCCACGATGATCGACCACTGGTACGGCGCGGAAAAGCCATCGGCCGGCGCGCCCGAGAGCAGCGCCACCAGATGCCCCACCAGGAAGAAGGGCAGCCACAGCAGCGCCAGTCCCATGGGGTACTTCAGCACCCAGGCACCATCGGGCTGCTGTTGCACCTGATACAGCGTGGCCGTGCTGTTGTACGTGGCCACCGCATTATTCACCCAACCGATGTCGTGGATCGCGGGATCGTGGTGGATGAAGGTGGCAGGCAGGTACAGGTAGTACCCGAAGGTGTCCCAACTGAGGATGTTGACCGGCGGCGTACGCAGCAGGGCCAGGGCGATGAGGCCCCAGAGCACCAGCACCGCCGCCAGCGATAGTCGTCCGCCTCCGAGCACGCGCATCATAGGTTCACGCTGAGCTGCACCTGGATGCTGCGCGGCGCCTCGATGGAGAGCGGCCGGATGGAATACACCTCGTTGGTGAGGTTGTTCACGATGAAGGCGATCTTGGCCTGCCTGGACAGTTTGAGCCCTACGCGGGCATCCACCAAGAGATCGCCGGTGGTATGCGTGGCCATCCATTCACTCACCCCCGTGGTCAGGAACTGGGCCTCATCCAGGTCCACGAACACCCGATCGATGTTGCGCACATGACTGTTGTAACGGAGACTGAACCCCGCCATCAACCGCTTCCAGTCACCCTGCAGGTCGAAGCGGAACAGGTCCTGCACCCGGAACTTCAGGATGTTGTCCGTGGGGTCATAGCTCGTGTTGCGGTACGTGGAAGGCGGGGTGTTCGGCATGACCGCCGTGGCATAGACCAGGTCCGGAGTGGTGCTCACGGGAAGGGTGTGGGTGTATCCCATCAGCAGGGTCAGGTCCACCTTGCCGATGGCCCCCTTGCCCACCGCCTCGAACTCGTAACCCGTGACGCGCGCGCCACCGGTGTTCACGCTCTTGAAACCGAAACCTCCCAGGTTGGTCAATGTCGGCGGCACCCATTGTCCAAAGGTGAACTCCACGTAATCCTGGAAGTCCTGCCGGAAGACGACCGCGTCCACGTAGCCCATGAACCGTCCGATCTTGAAGCCCTGCTTGAGGCCCGCCTCCACGTTCCAGCTCTGCTCGGCACGCAGTTCGGGGTTGGGATAGATGTTCAACACACCCAAGGCGGTGCGGATATAGCGCTCGCCGATCGTGGGAAAGCGGAAGCCCTGGCCATAGCTGGCACGCAGGAACGTGGCCTCGAACACCTGCCACGTGGCACCGGCACGGAACACCGGCTCGGAGGCGCTCTCGTCGTTCACGGTGAACTGCTCGTAGCGCATACCGAGTGAAAGGGCGATGCGCTCGATGAGCTTCTTGTCCACCTGCAGATAGCCGGCCATGTTGCTCGACGTGTTGCGGCCATTGCCATCCTCATCGCCGCTGTACAACATGGCCTCGGAATTCGTGCTGCGCACTACCACCCCGGTGGTGATCATCGTGGGACCGAACAGGTCCAGCTCCTGCTGCAACTGATACTCGCCGTAGATCGTGCTGTTCGAGTTGCTCTGGTCGTTGTCGTTGTCGAACTCCTGGCGGTGGAAACGCCCGCGCAGGGTATGGCGGGTGCCTTTGGCGCTGCGGTAGTTCACCTGCGGGTCCAGGTAGTACTGAGCTCCCCGAGTGCGGGTCACGGTGCCGGTCTTGGGCCGGTACAGGCCGTCCTCGATGTCGTTCCACACGAACACGCTGGTGGACCGGCTGCGCATCACGTTGCCGCTGATGCCATAGGTGAGCCCCTGCACCTTCTTGTTGCGCCAGCGCAGCCCCGCGTTCATCCGCACCCGTTGGTCATAACCGCCGGGAGCGGTGCGCAACGGGTCCGCGGCCAATGAATCCGCAGGGATCGGCTCCGGTCCCACAAAACCGGCATCGGTGAAGGCATTACCGCCCAAGACCAGGTCCAACTGCCCGATCTGCCGGCTGTGGAAGAAGTTGGCACCGCTGAACAACGGCGCATTATCACCCCACCACTTCGCGCCCGCCTGGCCGGGGGTGTCGTACATGCCCGTGAAGGCGATGACACGCGTGCGCGGCTCGCTGCGCGGGTAGGCCGTGCGCACGTTGATCACACCGCTCAGGGCCGCGCTTCCGTAAAGCACCGAGGATGCCCCCTTGACCACCTCCACCTGCTCCAGGTTCTCCAAGGGCAGGAAGGTCCAGTTCGGTCGCCCGATATCGCCGCTGAGGATGGGCATGTCGTCCACCAGCACCTGCACCCTGCTGCCCGCTCCATAGCTGAAGCCGCTGCCCGCCCGGATCTGCGGGTCCTCGTCCACCACCACCACGCCCGGCACCTGGTCCAGGGCCTGGTCCAT
>ENA-UOUJ01001666-UOUJ01001666.1-activated-sludge-metagenome-genome-assembly--contig:-NODE-1666-length-11225-cov-3.599910_pt1 | contig 11225 bp, 9 predicted proteins | sample MGYA00249839_ERZ747224 | MGnify/ENA primary metagenome ERZ747224 (study PRJEB28782, sample SAMN03220277) | activated sludge metagenome | biome: wastewater; feature: sewage sludge; material... | reverse complement strand
CCCGATGCCGGCGCAACAGCAACGCCGACACGAACAACGCTCCGGCGGTCACGGAGACAACCCAAGCGACGGGCTCGTGATCGGCGGCGAAATAGATCGCAATGCCTGCGCCGAACGCCACCGGAATCCATGGCAGGAGGCGAACGGCCGCCGCTTCGGCGCTCGCCCAGGCCCGCAGCCGCGCGACAATTGCCGGCAAGGCTCCCGAAGGGGTTTGCGAAGGCGCGGCGACGGCTTGCCGCGTCGTCGGCCACGTTTCTGCGTACCCTCCCCTCCGATCGCGAGCCCCGCCCCGCTCCGCCATTCAGCCGATCCTCTAAGCCCTCGCGGCGATGCTAGCGGAAGAGGACGCGCGGCGAACAGTGGAACGGATGCGGAATACCGGCGAAATCAGGAGCCGGCCGCCGCCACCTTGGCCCAGGTGTCGCGCAGGCCGACCGTCCGGTTGAACACGAGCCGGCCAGGCGCCGAATCCCTGTCCCGGCAGAAATAGCCCTGCCGTTCGAACTGGACCGGGGCTCCGGCATCGTCCCCGGCGAGAGCGGGCTCGACCATGCAGCCGGACAGGGTTTGAAGCGATTGCGGATTGAGTTCGGATGCGAAGTTCGCCGCATCGGGCTGCTCGGTTTCAAACAGGTGACCGTAGAGTCGGACTTCGGCCGGCACCGCGTCCGCCGCGTTCACCCAATGCATCGTGGCCTTCACCTTGCGGCCGTCTGGCGCGTTGCCGCCTCTGGTGGCCGGATCGTAGGTGCAGCGCAGTTCCAGCACGTCACCCGCGGCGTTCTTCACAACTTCGCGGCAGGTGATGAAATACGCGTATCGCAGCCGCACTTCCCTGCCCGGTGACAGGCGGAAGAACTTCTTCGGCGGGTTCTCCATGAAGTCATCCTGCTCGATATAAATCTCGCGCCCGAACCGTATCCGCCGCGTGCCCTGCGAGGGGTCGTCGGGATGGTTCACGGCTTCGAGCTCCTCGCTCCGGCCTTCCGGATAATTCTCGATCACGACCTTGAGCGGGCGCAGGACGGCCATGCGGCGGGGCGCGCTCCTGTTGAGCGCCTCGCGAACAGCGAAGTCGAGCATCCCGACATCGACCGTGCTGTTGGCTTTGGCGACGCCGATCCGCTTGACGAACTCGCGCAGCGCCTCGGCCGGCACGCCGCGCCGCTGGAGGCCGGCGAGCGTGGGCATGCGGGGATCATCCCAGCCCGCGACATGACCACCGCGAACGAGCTCGGTCAAGACCCGCTTCGATAGAAGCGTATGCGTGACGTTAAGCCGTGCGAATTCGTACTGACGTGGTCGCGACGGCACCGGAAGATTGTCGAGAAACCAGTCATAGAGCGGCCGGTGATCCTCGAACTCCAGCGTGCAGACGGAATGCGTGATGTGTTCGATCGAGTCGGACTGCCCGTGGGCGAAATCGTAGCTCGGATAGATGTTCCACGCGGTCCCGGTGCGCGGATGGGTGGCGTGGAGAATCCGGTAGAGCACGGGGTCGCGCAGGTTGATGTTGCCGGCCGCCATGTCGATTTTCGCGCGCAGGACCCGCGCGCCGTTGGGAAACTCTCCCGCCCTCATCCGCGCGAACAGATCGAGATTCTCGTCGACCGGACGGTCGCGGAACGGACTGTTCCTGCCGGCCTCGGTCAGCGTACCGCGAGCGAGGCGGATCTCCTCCTGTGTCTGATCATCGACATAGGCCTTCCCTGCGCGAATGAGGTGCTGCGCCCAGGCATAAAGCTGTTCGAAATAGTCCGAGGCATAATAGAGGTGCTCTCCCCAATCGAAGCCAAGCCAGCGGACATCGCGCTGGATCGCGTCGATGTATTCCTGCTCCTCCTTGGCCGGATTGGTGTCATCGAAGCGCAGATGGCACCGTCCGCCGAAATCCTCGGCGATGCCGAAATTCAGGCAGATCGATTTGGCGTGTCCGAGATGCAGATAGCCGTTCGGCTCCGGCGGAAATCGGGTGACGATGCTCTTGTGCTTTCCGGACGCAAGGTCGGCGGCCACGATATCGCGTATGAAATCCCGGCCCGCCTCGGCGGTCGATTCGTCGGTCATTGTGCGCCTTTCACTCGGACCCTATGTGCCAAATCCGCAAGCGCCCGCCAAGGGCCGATGCGCCGGCAGCCCCGGGGAACAGCGCCGTTCCGGAAATCCCTCATCGAAATAGAAACCGACAAAACAGCCCTTCGCTACATTGACGCCACGAAGCAGGCCAGCTAGCCGTGCATGCGAATCCGGGGCGTGATAAGCGCCCCGCCGATACCATCCTCCGAAGTGTCAGATCCGCCATAATGACAGCACCCGTCGTTACACGCTTTGCGCCATCCCCGACCGGCTTTCTTCACATCGGCGGCGGCCGGACCGCGCTTTTCAACTGGCTCTATGCGCGCAAGCACGCAGGCAAGATGCTGCTGCGGATCGAGGATACCGATCGCGCGCGGTCCACGCCGGAGGCGATCGACGCGATCCTTGACGGGCTGAAGTGGCTGGGAATCGAGTGGGACGACGACGTCGTGTATCAGTTCTCGCGCGTTGCGCGGCATCGCGAGATCGCCGAGCAGCTGCTCGCCGAAGGCAAGGCCTACCGATGCTATGCGACCTCGGAAGAGCTGTCCGAGATGCGCGAGAAGGCGCGGGCCGAAGGTCGCGCCAAGCTTTACGACGGCCGCTGGCGCGATCGCGATGCGTCCGAAGCACCGCCGGACGTGAAGCCGACCATTCGTCTCAAGGCGCCCCTGACCGGTGAAACCGTGATCGAGGATCAGGTTCAGGGACGCGTTGTCTGGCAGAACGAGAACCTCGATGATCTCGTGCTGCTGCGCGGTGACGGCACGCCGACCTACATGCTCGCCGTCGTGGTCGATGACCACGACATGGGCGTGACGCACATCATTCGCGGCGACGACCACCTCATCAATGCGGCCCGCCAGAAGCAGATCTACGATACCCTCGGATGGGCACTGCCGGCGATGGCCCACATTCCGCTTATCCATGGACCCGACGGCTCGAAACTTTCCAAGCGTCACGGCGCCCTGGGCGTCGATGCCTATCGAGCGATGGGATATCTGCCGGCGGCGCTTCGCAACTATCTGGTCCGGCTCGGCTGGAGCCATGGCGATCAGGAAATCTTCTCCACGCAGGAAATGATCGACGCGTTCGACCTGCCCGCCATCGGGCGCTCCGCCGCGCGTTTCGACTTTGCCAAGCTCGAAAATCTCAACGGCCATTATATCCGCAATTGTGACGACCCCGCGCTGATGACGCTGTTCGAGAATGCGCTTGATTTCGTTCCGGGTGGAGCGGACCTCAAGCCAAAACTCAACGATGTCACGCGGGCGCAACTCCTGCGCGCGATGCCGGGCCTCAAGGAGCGGGCCAAAACCCTGATCGAATTGATCGAGGGCGCCCGATTCATCTTCGCGGATCGGCCTTTGCCGATCGAAGCCAAGGCCGCCGCATTGCTGACGCCGGAGACACGCGCGCTGATCGACAGGCTTCGCGCGGCGCTTGAATCCGTGACGTCATGGAACGCGGAGACGACCGAAGCGGCGATGCGGACTTTTGCGGAACAGAACAATCTCAAGCTCGGCGCCGTCGCGCAGCCGCTTCGAATCGCCTTGACCGGCCGAACGACATCGCCCGGCATATTCGACGTCCTCGCCGCGCTGGGTAAAGAGACGTGCCTGGCCCGGCTCGGCGATCAAAGCCCACGATAGCAACCGGCCATCCAGATCTGGCGATCTTGCGGTGCAAACACCAATACGATACCCCTTTGCGCGGCGCTTTTGAATGACCGGCTGGTCTCTCTCAACGAGAAAGACCAGAGCGGGCGGCCGGTCAAATGGAATCAGGGCCGCCGCTCCAGTTAATTGATTGAGCATCGGATTTATCACGAAACCGGTTCCCACTTTCGGGTCCGATGCTCTAGGTGATCCGCAACGATCTCATCGGGGGGCTTCACGATGAACGCAACGAGCACAAAAAACGCAACGTTGACGGTCGATGACAAGAGTTATGAGTTTCCCGTATTAAGCGGCACGGTCGGGCCTGATGTCATCGACATCGGCAAGCTCTATGCGCAGACAGGCATGTTCACTTACGACCCTGCCTTCACATCCACCGCCAGTTGCCAGTCCACGATCACCTATATCGACGGCGATGAAGGCGTGCTCGAATATCGCGGTTATCCGATCGAGCAACTCGCGGAGAAAGGCGACTTCCTCGAGACCTGCTATCTGCTGCTCTATGGTGAACTGCCGACGAAGTCGCGGAAGCACGATTTCGAGGAGCGCGTCACGCATCACACCATGGTCCATGAGCAGATGACGCGGTTCTTCCAGAGCTTCCGCCGCGATGCTCATCCCATGGCGGTCATGGTCGCGGCGGTCGGTGCGCTCGCCGCCTTCTATCACGACTCCACCGACATCAACGATCCCAAGCAGCGCATGATCGCATCCATGCGCATGATCGCGAAAATGCCGACGCTGGCTGCGATGGCTTACAAATATACGATCGGCCAGCCGTTCATTTATCCGAAGAACTCCCTGAACTTTGCCGAGAACTTCCTTCATATGTGCTTCGCCGTGCCGTGCGAGGACTATGACATCAATCCGGTTCTAGCCGACGCGCTCGACAAGATCTTCATCCTGCACGCTGACCACGAACAGAACGCATCGACATCGACCGTGCGCATCGCCGGCTCCTCAGGCGCGAATCCATTCGCATGCATCGCGGCCGGCATCGCCTGCCTGTGGGGCCCCGCGCATGGCGGCGCCAACGAGGCGGCGCTGAACATGCTTTCCGAGATCGGAACGGTAGACAGGATTCCGGAGTTCATCGACAAGGTGAAGGACAAGAACAGCGATGTCCGGCTGATGGGCTTCGGACATCGGGTCTACAAGAATTACGATCCGCGCGCGAAGATCATGCAGAAGATGTGTCACGCGGTGCTCAACGAGACCGGCCACGGCAACGATCCGATGCTCAAGGTGGCGCTCGAACTGGAAAAGATCGCTCTGAACGACGAGTATTTCATCAATCGCAAGCTGTATCCCAACGTCGATTTCTATTCGGGCCTCACCCTGAAAGCGATGGGCTTTCCGACCTCGATGTTCACCGTGCTGTTCGCGGTCGCGCGCACCGTGGGCTGGATCAGCCAGTGGAGCGAGATGATCGAGGATCCGCAGCAGAAGATCGGCCGTCCCCGGCAGCTTTATACGGGCAAGATCCGGCGCGACTACGTGGACATGGCTCACCGCACGTAGTTTCGCGGTGCCAGGCTCTGCCCCCTGCCTCTTCAAATGGAAATGAGAATGAGCATGCGCGCTCCTACTTTCGCCTTCGTTGGTAGTCTTATCCTTGCTTCCACCTCATTCGCCAATGGCCAGGATATCGACTGGTCAAAGGTGGATTCGATACTCGGCCGCAAGCCCGCCGTATCCGGCGATGTTCATCGCTACGGCTTTCCACGGAGCGACCTCGAGGTAACCCTTGACGGGGTTTCGATTGCGCCGGCTCTTGCACTCGGCGGCTGGGTTGCGTTCAAGCCAGATCACGACGGCGCCATGGCCATGGGTGATCTCGTTCTCCTAGAAACCGAGATCAATCCAGTCATGTCGAAATTGATCGAGGGCGGTTTGGAAGTAACAGCGGTCCACAACCACCTGCTTCGCGCAGTCCCGGCAACTTTCTATCTTCATGTTGGCGGACATGGAGATCCGATCAAAATGGCCACCACACTTCATGACGCACTCGCAGAAAGCAAAACTCCACTTGCCGCGCCGACTGCATCTGCTTCGACTCTTAACCTCGACACGGCCAAGATCGACGAGATCATCGGTGCGAAGGGGCATTCCAATGGTGGCGTTTACCAGATCGGCGTGGCCCGCCGCGACGACATTACGATGGACGGAATGGCGATCACTCCTGCGGGTCCCATGGGTGTGGCCACCGGGATCAATTTCCAGCCAACGGGTGGCGGCAAAGCTGCGATAACCGGTGATTTCGTTCTGACAGGCGACGAAGTGAATTCGGTGGTGAAGGCATTGCGTTCGAACGGTATCGAAGTGACGGCCATCCACAGCCACATGCTGAGAGAACAACCGCGGCTCTTCTTCCTGCATTTCTGGGCGAACGACGACTCCATCAAACTCGCGCAAGCGCTCAGGACTGCACTTAATGCAACTAGGCTCAAGGCTCATTGATTGAGAAAGAAGGCGACTGTAGCTGCGATACCCGACAAGAAGGAGCTCAAACAAAATCAGACTATATCCGCACGCGCGACTCCCGCATGACCTCGATCACGATATCGGCCGCACGCTCGCTCGGCGAGCGCTGCCCTGTGGCCATGATGGAATCGAGCCTGGCGAAAGCCGCCAGCTGACGCTGCCGCATCGGTGAATCCGTCAGAATCTCCCGCAGCGCCGGCGCGAGCTTGCCGGGCACGCAGCCCTCCTGAAGGAATTCGGGGATCACATTCTCGCGCATCACGAGGTTGGCCAGAATGACCGATGAGACGCGAATGACGCGCCGCGCGATCCAGGCCTCCACGCTGCCCGCTTTGTATGCGGCAATCATCGGAACCCCGGCCAAGGCGAGTTCAAGCGTCACGGTGCCTGACTTGGCGCGCGCGGCGCGCGCCACGCGGAACGCGGCCCGCTTGTCATCCTCGCCGACCACGACCCTTGGCCGGCGCGGCCAGGTTGCGAGCGCCGTCGTGATCTCGTCGACAAAATGCGGCGTCGTGGGCAAGACCACGTCGATTTCGGGAATGCCCTGCCGTAACATCCCGATTGTCTCGCCGAAGACGGACAGGTGATGGCGGATTTCGCTACGCCGGCTTCCGGGCAACACCAGAAGCGTCGGGGGATCCGCATCGCGCCGCTGACGTTCCTGCGCATCCGGCCGCAGCACGCCGACCTGCTCCAATAGCGGATGGCCGACATAGGTGCAGGGCGGCCCTTCAAGCCTGCGATAGGCTTCCGGTTCAAACGGCAGCAACGCCAGGACGTGATCGACATAGCCGCGCATGGCCCGCGCACGACCGGACCGCCACGCCCACACCGAGGGAGAAACGTAATCCACGATCGGCAAGCCACGGCATCGGGCCCGCACCCGCCGCGCCACGCGGTGGGTGAAGTCCGGACTGTCGATAATGATGAGCACATCCGGCGCGGCCGCGATAACGGCATCCGCCGTCCCGCGAACCCGCCGTACGATCATGGGAAGCTGCTTCACGACGGCCGTGAATCCCATGATCGACAGTTCCTCGATCGGGAACAACGACACCAGGCCTTCCCGCGCCATCGACCGGCCGCCGACGCCTTCGAACCGCACGGAGTCGCCGAGCCGCCGACGCAGAGCCTTCATTAGGCTAGAGCCCAGGCGATCGCCGGACTCTTCCGTTGCGATGAGGAATATTCTGCGGGAAAGATTTGCGGATGCCTGGTCCGGCATTATTCAGACAGCCCGACAACGAACAGGTTTGATGCGTCCGCCTCGCCGACCAGCGCCTGCGGCTCCGCGACGAGCGTATTGCCGGCGACAACGGCCAGCCCGGCCAGTCCGGCGGCGGCCGCATTGGCGATGGTCCGCGGACCCAGCGTCGGCAGATCGTAGCGCAAATCCTGTCCCTGCTTTGGCGCCTTCACGAGCACGCCGCGCGGAGCCTTGGCGCGAATTCGTCCCGCGGCGCGCAGTTGAGCGATACGGGCCAGAAGCGCGTCGGTCCCTTCGATGCCTTCCACGCCGACCACATGAGCGTCGATCACAACGACGGCCTGCCCGACATCGAAGGGACTGAGCGCGCGCAGCACTTCCAGCCCCCTGGCGATGTCAGCGGCCGCGGATTGGTCCGGCGCCTTCCGGGTCAGGCATCCGGCCGGCATCAGCAGATCCGGCGCGATATCCTTGATTCCCACCATTCGAAAACCGTCGCGCTCAAGAATGCGACCTATCCCCGACAGCAGATGATCGTCGCCGCCACGGAATGCCGCCAGGACCTGCGCCATGACCCGGATGGTCCCCCAGTCCAGGCGAATCTCCGACAGCGCCGGGCGAACCAGCGTCCCGATGAAAACCAGATCGCGACAGTTTTCAGCGCGCAACAGCCGCACGACCTTCCCGATCTGGCCGACCGCGATCCAGTGATGCGGAAAGCGCAACACTCTTTCCGGATCGCACACGCCCTTCAACGCGAAAAAGACGGGCTTGAGACCCCGCGCGGTCAGTGAATCGGCGACCGCGAACGGCAAGACTCCGCCGCCGGCGATCAAGCCGATCGGCGAAGACACATCCGAAACACGATCAGTCATGACTGGCACGCCGGCTCCGCTATGCGGATTTGTTTGCGCCACCCTCCGGCAAGCAGAGAGGACGATGCTTATCCTCGCCAATGAATGTCAGGATCTCCGCGATGGCGGGATCGTCCGACGCACGTGACTGGACGCGCTGGAGACGGTCCGCGAAGAGACCCGGCCCGTAGAACAGTTCCTGATAGAACGTCCTGACCCTGGCGAGACGCTCGCGGGTGAACTTGCGGCGTCTCATCCCCACGACGTTGAGGCCCTCAAGGTGCCCATGCTGGCCATTGACGAAGCCGTAGGGAATGACATCACCGCGGATGCCCGTGAGGCCCCCGATCATCGCCTGCCTGCCGATGCGCGCGAATTGATGCACGGCGGAAAGACCGCCGATATACACACAATCCCCGATCTTGCAGTGTCCGCCCAGCGTTGCCGAATTGGCGAAGATCACGTCATCGCCGACCTGGCAGTCGTGGCCGACATGGCTGTAGCTCATGAAGAACCCACGCGCGCCGATGCGCGTCACGCCGACATCCTTGGGCGAACCGACGTTCATCGTCACGCTTTCACGGATCGTGCAGCCCTCGCCGATCTCCAGGCGCGTCGGCTCGTTTCCGTAACTCATATCCTGCGGCGCGCCACCCAGCGCGGCGAAAGGATAGATCGTGCAACCCGCGCCGATGGTCGTGTGTCCGGTGACGGATACATGCGAGATGAGGCGGCAGTTCGGGCCGAGCACGACATGAGGACCGACCGTGCAGAACGGTCCGATCTCAACCGATTCGCCGATCACGGCGCCATCTTCAACCCGGGCGGTGGGATCGATCCTGCTCATCAGTCGGTCAGCATCGCGCCGACGTCGGCTTCGGCGACGATCGTGCCGTTCACCTTGGCATCACCATGGAACCACCACATCGTCTTGCGACGCCCGATGCTGCGCATGTGATACTCGACAATATCGCCGGGCATGACGGGTTTCCGGAACTTGCATTTGTCGATCGTCAGAAAATAGACCGCGCGCGGCTTCTCCGTGCCTTCCACCGACATGATTCCGATGACGCCTGCGGTCTGCGCCATCCCCTCGATCATAAGCACTCCCGGATAAACCGGCCGCTCCGGAAAGTGTCCCTGAAACGCAGGCTCATTGAACGTGACGTTCTTGACGCCGATCCCGCTATGGTCGGCCCGAATATTGAGGACACGATCGATCAACAGAAACGGATAACGATGAGGAAGGGTTTTGAGAATGGTGGCAATGTCCACGTGCTCGAACCTGACCGGCGACTCCATCACTCAGCACCTCGATCCTTCATTCGATAACCCGATCTTTCGGAGCGGCTTTGGGCGATCCGGCATCGGGAGCGCCATCACGCACGAGGCGTTCCACCGCGATGATCTCGCGAAACCACTGTTTGGTCGGCTTCGCGAAATACCCGCCCCAGCGGCCGTTCGCAGGAATGTCGTCCTTGACCCCGCTCATCGCCGTGACCTGCGCACCGTCACCGATGTGGAGATGGTTGTTGATCCCGACCTTGGCCCCCAGCGCGACGTTGTCACCAATCGTCAGGCTGCCCGCCAGGCCGATCTGCGCCGCCAGCAGGCAGCGACGGCCGATCGTCACGTTGTGTCCGATCTGAACCTGATTGTCGATCTTTGTGCCTTCTCCGATAACCGTATCGCGCAGGCTGCCACGATCGATGGTCGTGCCCGCGCCTATTTCGACATCGTTCTGGATCAGCACACGCCCGGTCTGCGGAACCTTCACATGGCCTTCCGAGCCGAAAAAGATGAAACCATAGCCATCCTGCCCGATATGACAGCCGGGGTGGATGAGCACATTATTCCCGATGAGAGTCGCCTGAATCGTCGTTCCGGCGCCGACGTTGCAGTCTCTGCCGATCCTAACGCCCGGGCCGATCACGGCGCCGGACCCGATAACCGAACCGCGTCCGACCTGGACGTCGGGGCCGATTACCGCCAGCGGATCGATCACGACATCGTCTTCGAGATAGGCCGAGGGATGGATAACGGCGGACGCAGCGACCGCCGCATTGTCGAACCACGACTGTGGCCGCAACACATCGCCATGGAGGTCCCTGGCGATGCTGACGAACGCGCGAAACGGAGCCTTCGAGCGCAGAACCGCCACATGGGCCGGCACATCGGCTTCGAAACGCGGGCTGACCAGACAGGCGCCCGCCTTCGTCGCCGCCAACTGCCCCGCATATTTGTGGTTGTCGAAAAATGCAAGGTGCATGGGCCCGGCCTCGTCGAGTGAAGCCAGGCCGATAATCCGAATGTCGCCGCGGGACGCATCGACCAACTGCGCTCCCGTCGATGCGGCGATCTCCGCCAAAGTCGACGGCGGCGGGCGCTTAAAGAATGCCGGTTGCGTCATTCCATCCGTCGCAGTTGGCGGTCATGGTCACGTTCAGAACGTGGTTCCGCCGCCGAACCTGAACTCCTGCACCCGGTCGAACCTGCCCTTGGTGATCGGCACCGCATAGTCGAAGCGAAGCGGACCGAACGGAGACTGCCAGATCAGGCCGACGCCGACCGAGCTTCGGATCACATTGGTGTCGTCATGCTGAAGGCCGGCGCAGGTGCCCGGATTGGCGTTCGATGTACTTGGCGAACATCCCGGCGCATTGAATTCATTGGTCAGCGCGTACGACGTCGGCCCCTGATACCCCCAGAGCGAACCGGCATCCGCGTAAACGGCGCCCTTCAGGCCCACTTCCTTCGGCATGAACCAGAACGGCATCTGCAACTCAACCGACGCTCCCCAGTACTTGGTGCCGCCCAGGGCATCCATCGTGCTCAGATAATTGACATCGCGCGGACCGATGCCGTACGGCGCGAAACCGCGCACCATGCCGTTCACCCATTCGGCGCCGAGCCGCGTCT
>ENA-UOUJ01001665-UOUJ01001665.1-activated-sludge-metagenome-genome-assembly--contig:-NODE-1665-length-11227-cov-4.400644_pt1 | contig 11227 bp, 10 predicted proteins | sample MGYA00249839_ERZ747224 | MGnify/ENA primary metagenome ERZ747224 (study PRJEB28782, sample SAMN03220277) | activated sludge metagenome | biome: wastewater; feature: sewage sludge; material... | reverse complement strand
TCTAATCGAAGTCAGCATATTATGGACACTCATGTGTCTAATCGAAATCAGCATAATCGTCTTCATTCATTTCCACGACTTCGTCGTCTCCTCCGCCTGAATACAAATCCATGTCGAGACTTTCGAAATCAATGCCATCAGAGTACTTCTTATCAGCGAAAGTTTTCTTCAGAAAGTCTTCAATAGTATTACGTGTCTTGGGACTTCTTCGTCCGAGAGCATACAATAATGCAGCACGTCCGTCATAGACAATCCAAGCGCATTGTTTTGCTCGTGTCACTGCTGTGTACAACATATTAACACTAAGGAAGTATTTATTGGCTTTGTGATCGGGTAAGTAGATAATCGAGAATGGATATTCAGATCCTTGTGACTTGTGAATACTCATGGCATAAGCCAGCGCCAAATGTTTGTCAATTTCGAGACAATCAGGGGTAATACCTTCTAGCGCATCCAAGAACTGTTTTGGTGCTGTGTGGTAGTACGTCAGCTCAATGTACTGCATTCCTTTGGTATCGATTGTTGCTGTTTCTTCAACAATTTTGGTACTTCCGTCTCGCATAGTTACTTCTTTAGTCGTTTTCTCATCAAACTTAACACCATTCGGATCATATCCAAAATTGGGAAACTCAACAACGAGATCTTGACCAATAATCTGAATAATCTTACCGATCTGACCATTCATCACACCAGTATCATCGCCAAGATAACAGTTCTCAAGATTCATCACTCGATCGCCGACATGCCAACGCTTACCATATTTGGACACAAGCGTTTCATTAGATCGAAGAGTCTTGGCAAAAACCTTCTGAAACAATGGATTAATCTCTGCGATAGCGTCATTATAGGGTGTAAGTACTGTGATGTCATCAACTTTGCAACTATTGTCACGTAGTTGTATCAAGATCTTCTCAAGCAAACGAACATTACCGTTACCAACACAAAAGCTTGGACTTCCAAGGTCGAACTCCAGATGATGACTCATCTGAAGATTCCTAGTGTGATCGATAATTTTCTGACTGTTAGTAATGATCTCTCGTCCAAGAGCAGCATTAACACGATAGTTGTGCGTTAGCCGCTTAATGGGTACTCTCTGACTCCAGATAAGAGAATCGAAGATGTGCCCCCAACCAATAGGAGGGAGCTGATCAAGATCTCCAACAAAGACAATCGAATACCCAAGAGGATGAAAAGTGGTAAACAACCGATACAAATGTTCAGTAGTGACCATACTGGATTCATCAATAATTAGAAAACGGAATGAAATCTTATTCGGCCCTTTGTTGACCATCCGATCGATAGTGCTAGCTTTGATTTGCATGGGTTGGCAGACTTCCTTAATCCGAGCAACAGCCTTTCCTGTGAATGAAGTGGCAAAGTACTTGTACTCTTTCACATTCAGTTGCTTGATGACTTCCGAGATGATACGAGTCTTTCCTGTACCAGGACCACCAGTAACAACACTGATAGGACATTGAAGGATCATCTTCACCGCGGCGATCTGATCGTCTGACAATTTGTCATCAAAAGCTACAAATTCTGCCTTTACCCATGAATCTTGAGCCGGACAACGAGAGATTTTCTTAGATAGCATATCACGGACATACGTCTCCATCGTGTAAATTGACATTGGCATCACGCGAACAATCGGATTTGAAGTCGTAAAATACGGAGGTTCTAAGAACTTGATGCCATACGACTCCTCGATTTGTTCTATTGGCTTTAAAGTTGATACAGCTGATTTGCCCCCGGTTGAAGCATCCTTCGCCGCTGTAGATGTGTCATAGTCCTCAATCTCTATCCCATCTCGCAATGCATTAAACTCCGATCTGTTGATAAACTTGAATGAATGTCCTGAACTGACAGAACTCCATAGTTGTCGCAGGAAAATCTTCCTAGTCGAACGTTGGGAATCGGTTTTGTAACCGAAGATCAGCTCCAAGTTAGCAACCTTCTCTTCGGTCAAGAAACCGAAGCGCTCAGGAAACTCGAACATATTCTTTACCAGTGACTCAATCGTTGGCTTCTTGCTTCCTAAGAGGCTGTCAGCACATTCGATCGATTCTTTCTTCGTTAAACCCCAAAGGTAAAACTGTCGAAAGATACGTCTATTAGCCCATTCCTTGGCAAACTTGAACATGTTAATGCAGTTTGTCTTGTCTTTTCCTCCAGCCGCGGTTCCGCCAACAAGATCTTCACCAACGGCGATAATCAAGGGCTTCAAATCGGCCTTCAGTCGATAATTTTTCCAAACAATCGAGTTTAAGAAGTTAGCAACAGTGACAGGTTCTTTAGCTTTAGAGATTCTTCTGACACCCTCCTCTTTAGGTGTGGTGTCGTCAGAATTAAAAATGCGTTGAACATATTCTTCAAGACGATCCCAGAACTTCTGCTTAGCAACTTCTGGGATACCATATCCATCGTGTTCCATGATAACTCGTCTAGTAGTGTCGTCATCATTCTTGACAAACACCAACACTTTTTGGAAGGACGTCTTTGCAAGACGTCCGGATTTGGCTCCAGGGTTATGGATACAGACAGAGTCATCAACTTCAGCCAAAGGTTTTGAATGGCACTTAATGATGTCTCCATCATCGAGTTCATACGACTCTGTATTGACTCGAACAACTGTAGCAATCTTCATCTACGAGATAATTTGTATTTGCATTTTTCGGTCATGAACATCAATTATCCTATTGGATAATCCCAACTTCACTAGCAGCTGTATCAAACTGTTATTAACAACTGCAGTTCGAGCGCTTCTTCTTGCAACCGGAGCAAGAGTCTGTACAGAATAGCCAAGAAAAGAACTTGGCCACTGCATACAAGAAGAAGATAACAAAAGAGGCAACAAGACTCCAAAACAACGCCTTGAAGAACATGCTGCTGCGGTGTGTATCCAAGAATCCTGAAGCTCCAATGGACTCGATATCTTGATTCTTAATTCCTTTGATCCTAATATCACCATCGTTCTCAATAGTGATACGAGCAGTCTTGACATCAACATAAGGACTGAAACGGAGATACTCCTTCCCATCAGCACCGATGACCTTCTTTACTGTTGGAACAGCAGACTTTGCGTCTGTAATTCCAGTACCCTCTACGTTACGTTTATTTTTAGCGTCATTAAGCAATTGACCATGACTGATTAAATGCTGTATCAAAATTTGTAGTTGCTTTTTCTTTACTGGATGATCTTCTAAGCTAGCTAATAGTTGAGTACGATTAATCATTTCTCGAATAGTGTCAGGTAATGGTTCAGTGTTAGTGGTAATTAAAGGGTCTGTTGAGTTGATGTCCTTAATAGCCATCGGAATAGGGTAAGACACTGATTCGAGATTGTAGCCTGGAACTCCAATCCCCTGACCGTTATAACGACTAACAGCGCCACATCCACTGGTATATGGTACCATAGCACCGTCTACGCGTCTTCCAACATCGTCAGTCGCCATGCGACCCTGTTCGCGAAGAATTTGGAGATCTCGAGTAAATCGAGAGGGCATCGATCCATTATAAGGATTCAATCGATCTCCGAGCGTCACATCGAGATACTGATGCGTGACATCAGGGGGTAGTTGTGGTCTACTACACACCTTTGGTTCGTAAACAGGAACTTGCGGTGTAAGTTTATCTCTTTTATTAACAAGGGCAGCCCCGTTTTCTACAGCAATTGGTTGCACATCCATTCCTGTTGTATCTTGAGGACTTTGATGGCGCATTGAAACAAGAGCCCCATCACTCTGAGATCTATTGACTTTCAATGGAGACGCTCTTTTAAAAGGCTCGGTTGGTAGAAAGTTGCGATCGGCCATTTTTACTCTTCAGAAAAATAACCGGATAAACTAGTATCCTTTTCTTTAGCTAGATTTTTTGTGATGTATTCTAATTTACGACATTTGATTAGGAAAATCTTAGACAAGTGTATCATGTTTGACGATTCTGACATAATCTTGGTCACTAACTGTAATGACAATGTGAAATTGAAAATTAAAACTCATAGAAGTAAGTACAAAACTTGAGATCTGAGATCCGAATGACTACTACTGTTGTTGCTGAATCTGTTGCCCTTGATGTAACCACAGCGGTTGCCGCCGGCCCGCAAGATGAATGGTTCCAACCTGAAAGCTCCAGTAGGTGGGTCGACAAGGCCACTGGTCCCGTTATTGATAAGCCGGCTATTCGTGTTATCAAGCGTGAGTCAGTAAAGGTTCTGGACGAAGAAGAACAGGCTAAGGTTGCAGCACAAAAGGCCAAGGCTGCTAAGACAAAAGCTGAGAAGGCCCAGAAACTTCGCGATCTCCAGGATATGGATCCTCGTGAACGCCCTACTCGGAAGAGTCTCTCGGACATTGCTCTTCAATCGAAGACTTGTCCCGGATTCTACCTAGGGCGTGAGCCTCATGAGAAGGAGAGCCGTGATGACGACTACTGCAAGAACTGTCTTAACGACAAGCGGCGCTGGCTATCGCGTTGCCCGAACTTCTCAGACACCAACGATCGCGAGGGATGTAGAGGGTATCGTTTCTATGACAAGGAGGCCGGGGATTATGTCCCATTGTGCTCTAATTGTCATGCTAAGGCCCGAAACAGTGAAGCGCCGCAGTGCCCTTACTTTGGAGAATTCTGCAACAACTACTTGATGTGGAACCATCGTGCTCGGGCTTATTTCGAGTACTGTAAGTCTTGTCAGAACTACTTGGACAAACGTTGCCCCAATTACGAAGGCAGCAATGGTCGCCAAGGCTGTGGTGGCCACAGACGTTGGAACCACGATCTGAAGAAGTACACCGGCTTTTGCAGGGAGTGCTCTCAGGTTGTAGGTCCTCGTCCTAAGGGCTTCCAACGCAACCACGATCCGCCGAAGGAGTATTAGATGCGCTAGCATCGAGAATGATCACATGTGGTCATTAATGCGACAACTACACACGTTTACCGCTATTTTGATCTATGCTTTGGTCACCCATTTATAAATCATTTGATGATTATACCGAAGACGAAATCTTTAATGAAGCTCAGGACACCGAGTAGCGACTAAATTCTAGTCACTATTTTTCAGTTTTAAAAATATCATGTCCATTCATAGCACCTTCGAATCAACTAACACTCCACTTAATGAGCTGTTGAGCCTGATTCGATATACACATCCTAACATTCTTTCGAAAAAGATACGTTTCATTGAGCCCGATTCTAAGCAACTAGCATCCAGTGGATTATCTATTTCTCATGAAGATTTGTATTTTGTACTCGAACGTGACGTAAAGCTGCCCATTTCTGCTTCTCTAATCAAGCGTGTATTAGGTTCTGATCATAGTGTTGTCAAGCTATTGACGTATGTGAAGATCACTGTATTTACAACCAAGATTATAACAGGCCAAAGGCCGGTTCAGGTACTATCAGGTCTCGATCAGTCATCAGTCACTCAAACTCCGATGATTAAGGTTGATATGATCACTTCTGTTCCAAAGTGTTTCCATTCATATGTTAATGGTTATGAAATTGTCAGCTTCAAGTCTGATACAACATCGTCTGGAGCTGATGGTAGCACCAAAACAATTGGTTCATTCACGTTGAAGTACAAGCTTATTAAGTCAGAAGAAGAAGGCATTCTTGCTTCTTTTGGATTTTCGATCTCTAGCGTGACTAACAATTTCCTCGATATGTCGAAGGACATCATTATCAAGAGATACTCAGTTAAGCGGAAGGAACACTTTGGTCAGCCGTTAGACACCGGTGGCGTTGCAGATTTTGAGGGGTTTAAGACGGCTTTGAGAGAGTTTCTCTAAGAATATCCGTATACGGATATTCTTTGTCATGACGATGTCCCGATCCGTATACGGATATTCTTTGTCATGACGATGTTCAAGGATTCAGTAGTTTCTTCGGGACATAACAAATCAAGAACACATCTCTAATGCTACATCTCTGACCTGTTCCATGACTAGGGTCAACGTAGTAAACAATATTATAATTGGGGGAGAATTCGATAAAGGCCACAGCATGACTCTTATTAAACTCTAATACTAATACCTTTAACAAATCATGATCACCAAGAATCGACTGCGCTTCTCGGAGTGTAATATTGTTATAGAAGATACGTCGAAAATCCATAGGTCTATCACAGAGAACAGTTTGAGTATTTTCTACAATCGACTGTTTTTGTTCTATTGTAGCGCCAAATAATCCAAAGATAGTCTTAGGATACCCAGGACTAATGCAAGGTAAAGACTCTTTCTGCATTTGAACGCGCTGTTCATCATCCTGACCTAACAACGAATGACGGTCTTGATAGCTCTTTGATGTCAATATAGTTCTGACAGCTCTACTCACAGCCGTGAAAGAATTGTCAGCGGGAAGTTCATGTCGTAAATTGACTGTTGTAAACCCAATACCCTTAACCTGATGTTCATATGAGTTGTAAAACTTATCAAAATATTCTTCCCCAAAGTTTCGCCTCATTGACACTAAAGGGCCAGTAATCCAACAATCGTAATCTTGAATTTGTTTGAATTCGTATCGATTCATGTCAGCTACATTATTTTAGTTGCTACGAAATATACCCTGGTCCGTACTCTTTGATAGAGAAACGAACCTTCTTTTCAGGTTTAGTAATATTAGCGGCGGAGTTGCTTCGATCAACGCCTCGACTAGAATCATTAGATTTATTAGATTTGTTGATAGGGGCTCGACGTTTGGGCGGCACAATAGGGCTAGCCATCATAGATGCCGACGGAGGCACGGGAATTTCCGACTCATCAAAGTACAAAACAGGACGTACCGGTGGTACACACATTCGTTTCTTCCACAATATAGCCCCGATTGCTAATCCCGCTACCAAGACAATTGCCAAGAAAATCAGAAATGTAAGTAATTTTTTCATTACAAAAGCCCTTTTATCACATGGAGTTTTTTCAAAACACCGATCTCGCCACTCTAACCGCAGTCGTAATAGGTATTACCTTAACTGGTATTGCCGTATATAAACTAACGAAAACGAAATTCACTGCTTTAGGGTCGCGTTGGACGTGGCCTCCGGAGATGGGATATACTGTACGAGAACACGAGGCCTTTATGAATAAATGGTTTCCCAAAACAAACAAGAATCAAAAACATTCAGTGAAAGAAAGTTCTAATTCGGTAAAAGATGGGGATACCAAAACTCGGCGAGTGGTTGAAGACCCAGAACATCAAACTTAATCCTAACGATCCCTACGACGAACGCCACGGTGGCAAAAGATATGATGATCGGAAAGGACGTGATACCAAACGAGGGCTAGCCCCTGACTTTTCAACCGAAGGGATGTTGATTGACATGAATGATCTTCTGCATTATGCTGCTAAAAAGACATGGCAATATGAGGACTTCAAAGACTTCCCGCCTATTGGACCTAAGGTTCTTGATGTCGAGCTTGAAATTAAGTATTGTCGTGAATTGACTAACATCTTGGAGACTTACCTTGATGAATTTGAGCCCAAACAATATTTTATTGTTGCTATTGACGGGGCAGTTCCTTTAGGAAAGATTTTCGAACAAAGAAAGCGTCGGTTTGCAACAGGTGGAGAGATGACAACCGAACGTTGGAGCTCGATGTATCTCACACCTGGAACGGCGTTTAGCTCCAAGATCAATGTTCATCTCCGTGAATGGTTTGAAAGCTACCCAAAGCTACCGAAGTTCTCCATGTACTCTGGATATCAGATTCCTGGAGAGGGCGAGCACAAGATGTTCAAGTACCTGAAGGAGGCCTTAAAAACAGGTGACATCGTTGAAGGAACAGGGCTTCATATCTATACTGGTCAAGATGGTGATCTATTGATGATCGGTAGTCTGGTGAACGTCAAGAACTTAATTTGGTTGAAGCAATATCGAACTGTTGAAGGTTTTACTAATCTCCCAAACTCTATTACTGCTTTCCGTAATCGCATTAATTCAACATTTGGCCGAGGACGAATGAATGACTTTATTGTTATGATGTTCATGTATGGTAACGATTTCATTCCCCACCATCCAGCGTTAACTGGACCATCCATCAGTGTTGTTACTTTCTCGGAGGCATATAAGGAGATGAAGCTCCCGCTTGTAAATGCAGATAACAAGATCGATCGTAAGTCTTTGGAAGTGTTCTTTAACATCATGGCTGATAAGGAGTTGATGTTACTTGAGGAACAAGCCCGTAATTATCGGTCATTGGAGAATGAGTTTGATCTTATTACTCAAAACATTCGAGTTGATGCTCGGAAACGAGTCATCGACTTCGACTTCTTTCAGTTCCGTCTGGATTGGTACACTCGTGTATTAGAACAGTATCACCCCGAGAAGCTCTCCACTGGCGATTTAGAAAGCCATATCGACGATCTTGTTCAGAAGATGACATCGAATTACATTGACATGCTTCAATGGAATTTGGATTACTATCGAGGAGAGACACCGAATATTTCTTGGGAACGAGCTTATCCTTACGCTTTTGCTCCATTGTTTCACGATTTAGCGATGAGTAAGAATTCGATTGCTAACAGCATTGACTCAGTTGACGCCGACGGAACATCAAGTTCAGACATCACTGGAGCCTCGATTATTCGCCAATTGTTAATGGTTATCCATCCAAAGATCTTACCAAAACTGGTTCCGAAGGATTATGCAAAGTTGGTAACAGATCCCGATCCAAAGATCGGGGTATTAAGTAAGTTCTCTCCACAAACACCGGTATGGTTTGCTGACGGACATCCATTGAAGGAGAAGCTTCATCTTTGGTATTCGGTATTACCAATCGTTAATATCTCTGAATACGATGAAGCTATCGCCGAATTAAAAGCTAAAGGGAAAGGAGATATTCCAGACTACATGAACTTGAAAACACAGCCGTTGATTCGTCGGACTAACTTTGTTGGCGAAGTATCAATCATTCGAGCTACGCCCAAACCTAACGCCGAGGACTCTAAATATGTTTGGGTTAAACGTCAACTGATGTAGATAATTACACTCACGAGTGTAATTACACTCGTGAGTGTAATTACACTCGTGAGTGTAATTATCCCGAGAACTCATTCTAACGAGTCTGATAAATAAAGCAAATTTCATTCGTAACGAGAAATAAGTTCTTGAATTTGAGATTCGGCAATTGACTTCATTAGAAAATCAAGTCATGCAAAAAAATGGACCATCGTTCTGAGAATACTAACGTGAATCAATCAGATGAGTATCTGTCTAAGGATCGTCATGATGTCTTTGAAACAACTATAGATCGGGCACTTCGCTCGACAGAAAAGATCCGCAATGGATTCTTGCACATTCGTGATCTAATTAGCCGTCTAGAATCACTTCAGACAGAGCTTCAAGATCATGCTATGCTATTGGTCGGTGGATTTGAGCGCGTTATAACAACCATCTCTGATCGACAGCCTATGGGTAGTATTACTGCTGCAGTCACTGATTGTGGACCATTGTGTCGTCAGGTTGAAACCATCATGGAAGAGATCAAGCAAATCAAACAGAACATTGATCCTCTCCATAAGGAATGTCAGGATTGCTTTGAATTTATCAAAAAATCAGATCTGATGAAAGAATCGATTGAGGAATGGATGGTTTACATCGAGAAGTCTGTTCGAAGAATCAAATTTGATTCCCGACATTCTTTAGATCTAGTAACGTACATTCAAGAATCGCCGTTGACTGGTGTTAGTAGCTTTGACGAACCACCAGACGTTTAATTAACCAATCGGTTAATTGACACATATGTCAAAGTCTTGATATTCTTCGAACTCAGTTTCGCTCAGATTGAAACAAGCATTTTGGCACGAATCCGACAACGGCAGTGTCGTCACAACACTCGGGTAGCATTGTCGTTGTTAGACCTGGTTTAGCCAAAAACTTCTCATATTGCTTCAACTGGTACAAAAATCCAAAATTGGGCAATGCAATGTAACGACGACTTTGTACGTAATTCCACGCATCCCAGAAACGCATCTTCCCAGCATACATGAGATGAGCAACAGTGAGCGAAACAGATCGTGACATTCCCATTGAACAATTAATAAGGATCTTGTTCTCTGGATTAGCACGTATACTTTCGATAAGAGGCATTGTAGCCTTGATAACCGAGAGTATATCTGATGTCGGTAAGTCGGCGACATTGATATAATGGTATGTAATTCCTGGGAACTCTACTCGAGAGCGTTCAGGACAAGCATTAATGGAATGGGTAATGCCTAGAGACTTTAGTTTGGCTCCATTAGAATAATCGTTATGATTACCGAGGTATAAGTAGTTTAAGATCCTGGTGGGAGATTCAATGAATGGAAAATCGAAGAAACTTGGATGAACAGCGCAAGTCATGTTTATTTTTAACGCTCGGTATTATCTGATATATCAGATAATTTATGCCCTGTCATTTGGTGGGTTGATGACTTTTAACATCATCCCAATCTAATAGTGAGGATACATCTCACCGTCTGAAAAATTCTGATTTGATATTTAGGAGAAATAAGTACTTCCATAAGAATAATACTTAGCAATAACATGTTCATATTGGCCAGTGTTAACATTACTGATGAAAATGTTCTCCAAAGAGCTATTCAGCACGAGTGAGAATATATCAGTTTGTTGTTTCCATGAACTCCGCTACTAAAAATGTGATCAAACCTATCAGACTAATCTGATAGATCATACACCCCAAACGCCTAAGCGAATGGTGGGCTGTAGCTGCCCATATATCGAGTCAAGATATTAAAACATGACAGGTAGTGGATTTAAAACCTATAGGTTTTAATCAAGGTTCTTATTTGTCAAACGTCGGAATATCAACTTTTATATTTCGAGGGACATACCTAAGAGCATTCCCATTCTCTTGAATGGCAGCTAGGCAAATTTCTGATGTCATTAACTCTTCAGGGACATGCTCAATAGCATATCCATACTTTTGAACGGCAGCTAAACAAAGTTCAGGTGTCCTTAACTTCTTAGGAACATACCCAAGAGCGTATCCATTCTGTTGAATGGCAGCTAGGCAAATTTCTGATGTCATTAACTCTTCTGGGACATGCATAAGAGCGTATCCATTCTCTTGAACGGCAGCCAGGTAAAGTTCAGGTGTCTTTAACTCTTCTGGGACAAACAAGAGAGCATCCCCATTCCGTCGAACCGCAGCCATGCAAAGTTCAGGTGTCTTTAACTCTTCTGGGACATACCTAAGAGCATTCCCATTCTCTTGAATGGCAGCTAGGCAAATTTCTG
>ENA-UOUJ01001664-UOUJ01001664.1-activated-sludge-metagenome-genome-assembly--contig:-NODE-1664-length-11243-cov-4.187165_pt1 | contig 11243 bp, 9 predicted proteins | sample MGYA00249839_ERZ747224 | MGnify/ENA primary metagenome ERZ747224 (study PRJEB28782, sample SAMN03220277) | activated sludge metagenome | biome: wastewater; feature: sewage sludge; material... | reverse complement strand
GCAATGGCGGACATCAGCAGCTTGGATTTCATGGAATACTCTCCTTGTTGAATATTGCTTTTGGGAGATGCCGCACGGTCAACCGCGTGGCGCACTTTTAGTGCGGCGCATCACGATTTTCGTGCATGCGGCGGGCGATAATCTGCCTGTTCCGCAAACGTCGTCCCTGACCTTAAGTTCCTCGCCTTCTTCCGTTTCTGCGTGATGTCGTCGTTTGCGCAAGCGGGCAGCGCCGCCCGCGTCGCCCGTGATTAACGCGTGTGCCAAATGAGATCTGCCGATCGCGTCCGGAACCCCGACGCGGCATATCGGTTGTGTCACCGTCGGGGTGATAAGGGCGTTCTCGCTCCCGCCTCGGCGATCCAGAAAACGAACAAGGAGGACATCATGAAAAAGCTGTGCACTGCGAGCATAGCGGCACTCCTTATCGCCACTGGAGGCACCGCCTTCGCGCAGGCCGATGCGCCTGCGGAAGCGGAAATGCAATTGTCTCAGGCTGAGTGTCAGACGATCTGGAACCGCGCCGATGCCGCTGGCTCGGGTAAACTGTCGGCCGCCGACGCGGACCGCTACGTGTCCAATTTCGCTGCGGCGGATACGGACGGCGACGGCGCTCTCACCAGCATGGAGTTCATGGCCGCATGCGACCAGGGACTCGTGCACGACAGCTCCGCGACCGGCGCTGGCGACGGTGTTCAGGGCAGCGACACCCTGCCTGCCCCTGAAGGCTCACCCAGCCAATACTAAGCTTTGTTTCGACCGTTCGCCGTGGGCCTCCGGGCCTGCGGCGACTTTTCTCCTTCACTTCTCCCTGCCCCTATCCGCATTGCATCTATCCGGCCCGGCCTTCGAACGGTCGCCATAATCCGGTTGTCATATCGACGATGATGGTCATTATGTTTTTCGGCGTCCCTTCAGGGTTCGTCCACGACGAACGTGACCGTCGGCCACACGCGGCGGTGCTGCCCACCATCAGGTGCAAGGGCAAAGAACCACCGCAAAGACCTCAACCGCTTTTCGGCCAGGCAAGGCGCGCTCCTGCTGCCGAGGCAAACTCGCTTGGGGAGCGTCTCATCACGTGGATATGCCGTCTCAATCTCATCATCAGGTCTCGATGATCAGCAACACCCAAGCCCCGCAACCGCTCGACTACGCGATCATCGGCAACGGTCGTATCGCCGCCCTGCTCGATCGTTCGGCCCGCATCGTCTGGTGGTGCTTCCCGCGCTTCGACGGCGATCCGGTCTTCTCGCGCATGCTCGCGGGCGACGAGGAAAAAGGCTTCACGGATGTCATCGTCGAAGGTGCGGTGCGTACGCGCTCAGCATACTTGCGCAACACCGCCATCGTCGAAACCGTCATCGAGGACGATGCAGGAAACGGCGTGCGCATTATCGACTTCGCGCCCCGCTACCCCCGCTTCGAGCGGATGCTGCACCCCGCGCAGGTGATCCGACGCATTGAGCCCATCGGGCTGCCGCGCGTGAAAATTCGCGTGCGCCCAACCTTCAACTACGGCGAGCCGCGCGCGGCGCAGGTGGTGGGCTCCAACCATATCCGCTACAGCGGCGGCGAGATTACGCTGCGGCTTACGACCGACGCGCCCCTCTCCTACATTGTGCACGAGACCTCGTTTGCGCTTGGGCGGCCGGTAACGCTGGTGTTCGGACCCGACGAGTCGCTCGAAGCCGCGGCGGATACCGTCTCGCGCGAGGCCCTGGAGCGCACGCGCGAATACTGGCTCGGCTGGGTGCGCGGACTTGCTGTCCCGCTCGATTGGCAGAGCGACGTCATCCGCGCCGCGATTACGCTTCAGCTCTGCAATTTCGACGAGACAGGCGCCATCGTCGCGGCGCACACGACCTCCGTTCCCGAGGCGCCCTTCACGCAGCGCAACTGGGACTACCGCTACTGCTGGCTGCGCGACGCGTATTTCGTCATCATGGCGCTCAACCGGCTCGGCGCGACGCAGACGATGGAATCCTATCTCGATTACATCACGACGCTGGCCATCGACTCCAAAGGTGCGCTACGCCCGGTTTACGGCATCGTGCACGACCAGCCGCTGACGGAGAGCGTGGCCGAGAACCTCGACGGCTTCCTCGGCATGGGTCCGGTGCGTGTCGGCAATCAGGCCGCCGAGCAGATCCAGCACGATTCCTGCGGCAGCATCATTCTCGGCGTTTCTCAGATGTTCATCGACCAGCGTCTGCCGCGCATGGGCGACGAAGCGCTTTACAGACGGCTCGAAATTCTCGGACACCATGCGTTACGTGTTTTTCTAGAGCCCGATGCGGGCATCTGGGAATATCGCGGACGCTCGCGAATTCACACGCACTCAGCAACCATGTGCTGGGTCGCGCTCGACCGGCTCGCGCGCATCGCGGCACTGCTGGGGCTGCAAGGCGATGCCGATCAATGGAGAACGCAGGCGGATCGGGTGCGGCGCGAGATCCTGACGCGGGGTTGGAGCGAGAAACTCGGCGCGTTTGCGGGCGCTCTCGATCTTGACGAACTCGATGCCAGCGTCCTGCTGCTTCCTGAGCTCGGGCTGATCTCGCCGAAGGATCCGCGCTTCACGAAGACGCTTGACGTCATCGGGCGAGAACTCGGCCGCAACGGTTTCATGCTCCGCTATACCAACGACGACTTCGGTGCGCCGGAGACGTCGTTTCTCGCGTGCCAGTTCTGGTACATCGATGCGCTCACGGCCGCGGGACGCGTAGATGAAGCACGCGTTCTTCTCGACGAGCTTCTCTCGCGGCGCAACGCGTTCGGTATTCTGTCGGAGGACATTCATCCCGAGACGGGGCAACTCTGGGGCAACCTGCCGCAGACCTATTCCATGGCCGGCATCGTCAATTCCTGCATGAACCTCTCGCGAAACTGGGCAGATGCCTGGCCCCGCGATACCGCGCCGGAACCGGGGGCGACCTCAAGCGTTTGATCCATGACAGCATTTCGTTTTCTGCACCCTGCGATGGCAATTTGAGCCGCCGCTGACGCGTGCTTGTGGGCTGCGCGGAGGCAAACCTTGAGTCGCATCGTCGTCGTGTCCAATCGTGTGATGGAGCTGAGACGCGCCACCCAGGCGGGCGGGGTCGCAGTCGCCATCGCCGACCTCCTCAAGGCGAAACCTGGTTTGTGGTTTGGCTGGAACGGCAAGGTCGTCGAGGAAGACGACGCGGGTCTCTCCGATATCAAGGTCCGCAAGGCGGCGGGGCAAAGCGCGCTCGCCACGCTCCCGCTCACAGCCGAGGAACACCGCGACTACTATCTCGGCTATTCCAACTCGGTGCTGTGGCCGGTGTTTCACAACCGGCTCGACCTCGCCCATTTCGATGCCGGATTCTATCCGCGCTACATGGGCGTCAACAAGCGGTTCGCAGCCGCGCTCGCGTCTCTCATCCAGCCGGACGACATCGTGTGGGTGCACGATTATCATCTGATCCCGCTCGCGGTGGAGCTGCGCCGGCTCGGCATCCAAAACCCGATCGGATTCTATCTGCATATTCCGGTGCCGCCTCCGCAAACGTTCCTCGCAATTCCGGAGTACGCAGATCTTGCGCAAGCGCTTGCCGCCTACGATCTCGTCGGACTGCAGACGGAAGCGGATGTCTCGAACCTGATCCAGGTTTTCAAAGACAGCGGGCAAGGGCGCATCCTGCAGGACGGGCGCGTGCTTGCATTCGACCAGCGGCTTTCCATCCACCGCTTTCCCGTGGGAATCGACGCACGCGATTTCATGGGGGCTACGCCCGTCCGGAATCTCGTGCAGTCGCCGTCGGACGCCCAAAGGCTCATCGGCGTCGATCGGCTCGATTACACCAAGGGCCTTCCTCAGAAGCTAAGGGCATTCGGCCGCTTTCTCGAAAAGTATCCCGAGTATCTTCGTAAAGTCGTGCTCACCCAGATTGCACCGCCGACGCGCGAAAGCGTGGAAGCGTATACGGACATCCGCCAGCAGCTCGAAGCGCTGTCCGGAAAAATCAACGGCATGTTCGGCGAACTCGACTGGGTGCCCATCCACTACATCCACCGCTCCGCGCCGCGCGACCGTCTGCGCGACATCTATCGTGCTTCGCGCATCGGCTTCTTTACGCCGCTGCGCGACGGCATGAATCTTGTCGCCAAGGAGTATGTTGCGGCGCAGGCGCCCGACGATCCGGGCGTGCCGATCCTTTCGCGCTTCGCAGGCGCGGCCGAGCAGCTCGTCGATGCGATCATCGTCAATCCCTACAACGTCGAAGAGATGGCCGACGCCATCAAGCAGGCCCTCGAAATGGATAAGGCGGAGCGCATCGCCCGCTACGAGCGGCTAATGAGCGTCATTCGCACCTACGATTCTGCGGTGTGGTCGGCTTCGTTCCTCGCGACGCTGGAAGCGTCTGCCGAAGAACGTTCGACCGCGCGCATCTCGGCCAGCACGCCCATTCATGCGGCGCTTGCCAAGCTTGCCGAGGCCGCGCGCCGCTCGTCGGGCCTGCCCGCGAACGATGCCGATGCAAAGTCCGCAGCCGAACTCAAGGCCGCCTCGCGAAAACGCCCGGGCGGGCGGTCATGAAAGCGCTCACGATCGGCGGCGCGATGGTCGATACCATCGCGATCATCGAGAACTCCGGCATCGAGCGCATGAGCATGCTGAACGCGGGAACGTCGTTCCTTCTGCTCGAAGAGGGCGGAAAGACAGAAGCACTCGAAGTTTCGACGCACGCGGGCGGCGGAGGCATCAATGCGGCGGTCGCGTTCGCCCGCCTCGGGCTCGACACCTCCGTTCTGATCAAGCTCGGCGCCGATGGCCGCGCGGAACAGATCCTCGCCGCCCTCGACAGAGATCACATCTCGCACCGATGGGCGCTTCGAGATCCCGGCGCGCCGACAGGCGCATCGGTCCACGTCTCGTCGCATGACCGTAACGCAGCCGTGTTCACGTTCCGAGGCGCCAATACGCTGCTCGTGCCGAGCGACCTGACGTACGAGGCCTTCGCCGTCGATCTCGTCTACATCGCCAACCTTTCCGACCAGGCGGCGCAGTGCTTCCCTGAGATTGTCGAGAAGGCGCAGAAGGCGCGCGCGCTGATTGCGGCCAATCCGGGCATCCGCCAACTACATGCCCACGCCGGTGCCTTCCAGGGCACGCTGCCGGCACTCGACATTCTCTCCCTCAACCGGCGCGAAGCCGACGAAGTCGTGTCCATGCTGGAAAAGGACGAAACAAAAGATGGAGCGCCGCTGGCGTTTCCCGAAGGGATGTCGCCGCCTGCGCTCGCAATCCGTGGGTTCCGGCACGAAGGGCGCAAGGTTCCGCTCACCGCCTTCATGCGAGCCCTTCTCGGGCGCGGCGTCGGTACGGTTCTGGTGACCGACGGGCAGAACGGCGCGTTCGCAGCTTCCCGCGGAGGGCTTTATCACTGTCCGGCGCGCGCGGTGACGGTGCTGGGAACGGCGGGCGCGGGCGATGCCTTCGCATCCACCTTCGCAGCGGAAACCGCCATCGGGAGCACGCCCGACCGCGCCCTCCAGGCAGCGACGCTGAACGCGGCGGCGGTGCTCGGTCATGTCGACACGACGACCGGCCTCATGCAGCGCCGCGAAATCGACGCAGCCCTCGACGGAAAGATTGAGACACCAAATGTGATAAGCTGGAGGCTATGAAAGCTCACGCTGTTTGCGCATCTGCCCTATGAGGGCCATGCGGCTTCTTGATGGGCAACCCAGGATCTGCGGCTTTCGAACGCGCTGTGACTGCTGCGGTTCTCGTCCGGCTCAACCGAATATTATCCTGAAATGGCCTTCAAAACGGGCACGGAGCGCACTTTGAAGCAGAGATCGACCGCCGCCGACAGAATTCCCGACATGACGTCGCGGCTCGCCACGTGCACCGATTTCGTGCTCTCGAACCCCCGACGGTGCGCCCTCTTTCTCGACGTTGACGGCACGCTGATCGAACTCGCCGACACGCCTGAAGCCGTCATCGTGCCGGAAGGTCTCATTGCGCTTTTGCAGCGGCTCGCACTCGGCCTCGGCGGCGCGATGGCTATCGTCACCGGGCGGCTCATCTCGGACATCGACCACCTGCTTTCCCCTCTCCGGCTAGCCGCGGCCGGCGTGCATGGCGCAGAGATGCGTCTTGAGCCGGACATGGAAATCGAGCGCGTTACGGCGAGCCTTCCCGACGAAATCGTTCAGACGATGCGCAAACTCTCGCTCGATATTCCGGGCGTGATCGCCGAACCAAAGGGTGGTGGCCTCGCTCTGCACTACCGGCTCGCACCAGAAGCCGAGAGCGAAATTCTGGCCGCCCTCACCGCTGCTATCGAGCGGCACGCGGGCGCGCTCGAACTGGTGCCGGGCAAAAAAATCTTCGAGGTCATCCCGTCGGGACTCTCCAAGGGTACGGCGCTTGCGAAGCTCGCCTCGCTGCCCGCGTTTCGCAATCGCATTCCGATCATGATCGGCGACGACGTGGGCGACGAAGCCGCGTTCGCGGTGGCGGAAGATCTCAACGGTTTCGGCCTGCGCGTGGCGGGCGAGCAGTATCACCCGGACATTGCCGATTTTTCCGGGCCGAGCGCCGTCATGACGTGGCTCGACCAGTTGTCCCATCGGTTCTCAGCTCCTGGGAAGCTCCGCTCTCTCCCCTAGAGCGAACGCGTTTTCTGCACGCTCCACGCGTGACGCTATTCTCCGCCAAAGGGCCGCGAATAATCGCCAAGTCCCGAGCGCGAACCACCTTTTCCCTGTGACAGTTGGGCACCGTTCAACAGGTGCGGCGCTGGTGCGCGCCCGGCCACGTTGACCCCAGCGGCCCGGGCGCCTAGACAGCTTGCATGGGCAAGCGCCGAATCGGCGTTCTTGCCGGGGTCTCTAAAGCGCTCGAGGGAGCTCGTTTGAGGAGAAACGTTTTCGCAGCGTGCGCAACGCTGGCGGCTGGCCTCGGGCTGGCGGTCGGGCTCGGCGCGCTCTCGGCAGAGGCGCGGGACCGTGCCTCCGGCCAGGAGTTCCGGCTGCTCGAACTCGAAGGGCGCACCGTGCGCTGGACCGCTCCGGCGGAAGGCCTCCCTGCAACGATTACCTACGCCTTTCTTACCGGGCCCAAGGATTTTCCCGGCGCGCGCAACTGCGATTCCATGCTGCCACCGGAAGCCGCGCTCGACGCGTCACGTATCTCATCGGAAGCGTTTCGTGAAGAGACGCGGGCTGCGTTCGCACTTTGGGAAGAGGCCGCAAACGTCGTGTTCAAGGAAGTGCCGGTCGCTGACGCCGGCATCCTCATCGGGGCCGATGCGAAGGACCGCGGCCGGGCCTTCACGAACGTCGCGCTCAAGGCCGGTTCTCAGCGCGGCGTGGGCTCCATCCGCCAGTCGCTGATCTGCCTCAACCCCAACCAGCCCTGGAAGATCGGTTTCGACGGCAATCTCGACGTCTACGATTTGCGCTTCACGATGGCGCACGAGATCGGGCACGCTATCGGGCTCGACCATCCAAGCCCGCAAGGCCAGCTCATGAGCTTCCGTTACGTCGAAGACGGGCGCACCCTCACCGCTGGCGACGTTGCGGGAGTGCACGCGCTCTACGGACGCAAGGGGACGCGGCAGCCTACGCCTATTCTACCGACGGACGCCGCGAGTTCCGCTGCGCTTTCATTTCCTGCGGAGGGTGATCGTGCCGCGCGCGAGCGGACCTTCGGTCTCGGCGAACGCGAGGCGCGTGCCGGCCTCCGCTGATCTGGCCGGAACCATCGTGCGGTCAACCCCGTTTTCTCTGTGAACCCTCGTCAGCCGCCGTCATCGGTCACGGCCCCATCCGATCGTCCGTAGAGGTCGCCCATGACCCCCATCAAACCACTCGGCTTGGCATCATTGCCGCTTATGGCCTCCCTGGCGTTTTCTCCCGCGTTGGCGCAGGTGCCGCCCGGTCCGGCGGACGCTCCGCCGCCCGAAGCACAATCTGCGCAGCCCGGGACGCCGGTGCAGGGCGCGTGGCGCGCCAGCCAACTCATCGGGCAGACCGTGACGACGGCTCTCAACCAGTCGGTCGGCACCGTCAACGACATCGTTATCGAGCCGGACGGCAAGGTCGCCGCCGTGATTGTCGGCATTGGGGGCTTTCTCGGCATCGGCGAACGGCCGGTGCCCATCGCATTGCGTCATCTGGTAATCACGTCCGGTGACCGGGATCAGATGACGGTGCAGACGTCGCTGTCCCGTGAAGCGATTGCCCAAGCCACCATGCACGATCCGCACGCGAGCCCACTGCCGCCCGATCAACGCCTTCCCTGATGCCGGCCGCGCGTCAGCTCGCGGCGACCCTCCTCATCGGCAATACGAAATCCGATGCTTCCTCGACGGCAATGATGTTGAGCGGCACTTTCAGAGCGCACGCTAAACCATCGTGCGCGAAATCGACTTTCGGCTCCGACGTCAGCGTGCTGGCCAGCGTGTCGATCAGCGTGAGGCCGAAGCCCTTGCGTGTTGCGGGCACGACGGGCGGTCCGCCGGTCTCCTTCCATCGAAACACGAGATGACGCTCGCCATCCGTGTCGTCCATGATGTCCCACCAAATTCTGATGCTGCCATCGGTCGTGACGAGCGCACCATACTTTGCGGCGTTGGTCGCCAGCTCGTGCACGACGAGCGCGAACGTCTGCACGGCAGATGCGGTGAGGAACACGTCGGGACCTGCTGCCTGCACACGATCCGAGAAGCCTGCCACCTCTGCATCGACGATGTCGGCGAGCCCTGCGCCCTTCCAACAGGCTTCCGTCAGAAGCTCATGCGCGTGCGCGAGCGCGTGCAGGCGTCCGAGCAAAATTCCGCGGGCTTCAGCAACGTCGCGGCTATCGCTCAGTGTGCGGCTCGTGATCGACTGCAGCACCGCGAGCAGGTTCTTCACGCGGTGCGTCAGCTCGCTGACCAGGATCGACAGGCGCTCTTCGGCGCGCTTGCGCTCCTTTACCTCGACCTTTAGCACCTCCGCTGTGCGTTCAAGCTCGGCCGTGCGCTCCTCGACGCGCTCTTCGAGCAGTGCGTGAGAGCGGGCGAGTTCGCTGCGCATGGTGTGGAGATCAACGAAAACCTTGACCTTGGCGCGCAGGATCTCCGGCACGACGGGCGAGAGGATGTAGTCGACGGCGCCTAGCGCATAGCCTTCGGCGGCCTGCACATCGTCGGCGAAGGCCGTGATGAAGATGATCGGCGTGTGACGCGACTTGCGGCGCTGGCGGATCAGCGCTGCCGTCTCATGTCCGCCCATGCCTGGCATGTTCACGTCGAGCAGAATGACGGCAAAGTCCCGTTCGAGCAGCAGCCTCAGCGCCTCTTCGCCCGACGTGACGGTCACGACGTTCTGGTTCAGCTCCTCCAGGCTCGCGCGATAGGCGAGATGCTTTTCCGGAAGATCGTCAACGATCAGAATATCGGCTGGCACGGGATTGCTCATGATGGCGACCTTCGTCAGTCTCCGGTCAGCGATAGAGCCACGACTGCATGACAGTCAGCAGGTGGCTGGAATCGACAGGTTTGGCGAGATAATCCCACGCTCCGGCCTCTATGCAGCGCTCCCGATCCCCCTTCAGCGCCTTGGCCGTGACGGCGATGATCGGGAGATCCTGACACGCTGGAATCTCCCGGGCCGCGCGGATCGTGGCCATGCCATCCATATCGGGCATCATGATGTCCATCAGGACGATGTCCAATCCGGGACTCTCCGACATGATTTTCAATGCGTCACGCCCGCTTCCCGCCGACAGCACGTCCATACCATGATCTTCCAGAACGGCGGCAAGCGCGAAAATATTCCGTGCGTCGTCGTCAACGATCAGAACTTTCTTGCCCGTGAGTGCCGTCGTCAGAGCTGCGGAGATCTCCCGCGGCGGCGTGAGGTAGCGCGCAACCGACGTGAGCTCGGTCTTCTCTCGCCTGCACTCTCGTCCACACTTCCGCCGTCGCTCTCCGGCTGATCGCGATCCAACGCAGCGATTCCGCCTGACGGGCGGCGCGTTGCGCGGGGCGGTGCGTAGTTGAGCGGCAGGTAAAGCGCGAAGCTCGATCCTTGCCCGAGCGACGAGACGAGCCTGATTTCGCCCCCAAGCAGGCGCGACAGCTCGCGGCTGATGGCGAGGCCGAGGCCCGTTCCACCGTACTTGCGGCTGGTGGAGCCGTCCGCCTGCTGAAACGCTTCGAAGATGATGCCCTGCTTGTCCTCGGAAATGCCGATGCCCGTATCGCTGACGACAAAGGCGACGACGGCGGGCGCCTGAGAAAGCTCGACCGTATCGGGATGCCATCCCTCTTCCGCCAATTCCACGGTGAGCGCGACCTCGCCCTGCTTGGTGAACTTAAACGCATTCGAGAGCAGGTTCTGCAGGATCTGCTGCAAGCGTTTTGCGTCTGTCACGATGGTCGCCGGCAAGCGCGGATCGATCGTCACCTCGAAATCCAGATTTTTTTGTTCGGCAATGTGGCGGAAGGTTCGGTTTACGTAATGGTAGAGGTCGTCGAAGCGCAGCTCGACCACATCCACGGCTACTGTTCCTGACTCGATCTTGGCGAGGTCGAGGATGTCGTTGATCAGCGTGAGCAGGTCGTTGCCCGACGCGTGGATCGTCTTTGAGAATTCCACCTGACGCTCGGTCAGATTTCCGTCACGGTTCTGGCAGAGCTGGTCGGAGAGGATCAGGAGACTGTTGAGCGGCGTCCGAAGCTCATGGGACATGTTGGCCAGGAATTCGGACTTGTATTTCGACGTGCGCGCGAGCTGATCGGCTTTTTCCTCCAGATCCTGGCGGGCCTGCTCCACTTCCGTGTTCTTGCGCTCCACTTCCTGGTTCTGGTAGGCGAGCAGACGCGCCTTTTCCTGCAACTCGGCGTTGGTCTGCTGCAGCTCCTTGGCGAGCGACTGGGACTGCGCGAGCAGATCCTCGGTGCGCATGTTGGCCTCGATCGTATTGATGACGAGGCCGATGCTCTCGGTAAGCTGATCGAGAAAGTCGTGGTGCACGGAGTTGAAGCGTTCGAGAGAGGCAAGCTCGAGTACGCCCTTCACGGCGCCTTCGAACACGATGGGAAGCACGAGCACGTTGACGGGCGGAGCTTCGACAAGGCCGGTCGCAATGCGGATTGGACCTGCGCAGACATCCTCCAGCATGATGCGCCGCTTATCCTGTGCGCACTGGCCGACGAGGCCTGCACCCAGCTCCACGACTTTGCCGTGGGTCCGCTCGCCATCCGCCGCATAGCTCG
>ENA-UOUJ01001663-UOUJ01001663.1-activated-sludge-metagenome-genome-assembly--contig:-NODE-1663-length-11245-cov-69.339142_pt1 | contig 11245 bp, 10 predicted proteins | sample MGYA00249839_ERZ747224 | MGnify/ENA primary metagenome ERZ747224 (study PRJEB28782, sample SAMN03220277) | activated sludge metagenome | biome: wastewater; feature: sewage sludge; material... | reverse complement strand
AGTTTTATATGGTTAAATTATTAAAACTTTCAAATCATTTAAACTATGAATGGTTAGGAGAACTTATGATGTTAAGCTTGTAAAACAATGCGGACCCTTAAAAGATCGAGTAACTTATTATGACTATTTTGTTGACTTTTATGATAAAATTGATTGTTCAATATTTAAGAAGAAGTTAAAAACAAAACCCAAAATATCACCAAATGGAATTTCTAATCTGGTAGATACCAATTGCTGTTTATATGAAATTTATTTTGAGGAATCGCCTAAATAGGCAATTGACATTCATAAATTGGTTGTGTAGGCTATAATACCCCGTTCTCGGTAGTGTTCAATTCTTATTTGATTAATAAAATAATAAATGAGGAAGAAATAGCTTCAACTTTGGAAAAGTTTAAAGGTTTGGAAAAGTTAGAAATTCTTCCCCGCCGATTCTCCTCCACCCAACCCATGACCCAAGGAAATGAACATGTAAGAGGGACTCGTCAGTGCTGATTTCAATTATGTTTTTGTTTGGTCACCAACAAGTTTAAGCCCGTTTACCCGTTCTCGGTAGTGTTCAATTCTTAAATGATTAATAAAATAATAAACGAGGAAGAAATAGCTTCAACTTTGGAAAAGTTAGAAATTCTTCAACTTCAAGTTTCCACGTATCATTTTTTTCCCATATTGCTTGAGTAAACATTCTAATGTCGCTGGTCAAGAAAACAGGCGACGGCTGCGGAAATTCTTAGGCTCAGCGATAAAAACCTGTAAACCACTAAGCGCACAATGGAAAACACACAAAGAGCATAATTAAGATTTTCTCTGTGGCCTCTGTGCAATGGATAAAAATGTTATTACAAATATCAAACTCTGTGTCCTCCGTGGTTAATAAAATATTTAGCCACACAAACTGCACAGAGAAAATACACTCCGCGGCCTCTGTGGCTAAAAAACTCGAAACCAAATTGAACCACACCACCGGCACAGCAGATTGCTACTTTCGTTTAAACGTGGGAGGAACGGTAGGATAAGGTATATACTCCTCCTCTTCACCCTTAATTTTTTCAAACTGCTGATTTATCCATTTTTGCTTCGCCGCCTGTATCAGCTCCTTGTCAGAAGACACAAAGTTCCAGTCTATATAACGCTCCTCAGGAAAAGGATCACCACCAAAAATATATATCGTACTGTAAGGTAAAATGGTAAACGAACACAAGTGGCTTTCTTTCGTTACCAGCATTTGTTTCGATGCATATTCCTGTCCGTCACTTTCAATCCCCCCTTCTAATATGTATAAACCGGATTCCCCGTATAACTGATCCCCTATATTGATCAGTTTTCTTTCGTTGCTTTTAATTTCTATCATGTACATCCTGCTGTACACCGGCACAACCGATGTGCGTTTAAAAGCTTCACCCGCAATGAGCTTGTAGTTTACACCGTCCTGCTCCCACGCCGGTATCTGCTCAGCTGTTATATGAAAAAACTCCGGGTTCATCTGCTCTAACTCTTTGGGAAGCGCCACCCATATCTGCAATCCATGCAACAGGTTTTCAGAATGTCGTAAATATTCAGGCGTACGTTCACTGTGTACGATGCCCTTGCCGGCCGTCATCCAGTTTACCGCCCCGGGCGTTATCTCCATTTCGTTTCCCAATGTATCCCGGTGCATGATGCTGCCTTCAAATAAATAAGTAAGGGTTGATAAACCGATGTGCGGATGGGATAACACATCAAAATGATTTCGCTCGCTCAGCTTCACCGGACCCATATGATCAATGTAAATAAACGGCCCCACCATCCTCTTTTGCCGGAACGGCAGTAACCGTCCTACTAAAAATTTACCAATATCGGCAGCGCGCTCTTCAATGATTAAATCAATGTTCGACATATCCGTTTGTTTTTATCAAATGAATCATCTGCATGTACTACATGGAATTACCGGTATGCTGTGTACAACCTGCGATTCGTAAACCTGTTTGTACAATGTAAATTAAAAATCTGAAAACCTTCTATGTGAATTGAATGCATTAGAGTTATCATAACTGCACCCAAATTCCGTCTTCTTCTTTTACAGGATAGGTTTTGAGGTAATAGCCTTCTCCGCTGCAATTGTATCCGTTCTTCATAGTGAATTTGTAACGGTGAAGCGGACACACAATATTACCCAGCGCATCTACATATCCTCCCGATAGCCTTCCACCGGCATGAGGACATTTATCATTGAAAGCAAACAGTACCTCATTGTGCATGGCAAAGCAGAGATGCTTCCCATTCACTTGCATAGCTGCCGGATGTTGCTGAAACAATTCCGCACGCGATTCTGCCACTTTGTACCACTGCTCCATCAATAGAAATATTCTGATTTGTACGGATATCGAATCCGGTACATTTCACGCACTTTATTTAATATGGTTTGACGCAACTCGTCTACATTCGTTTTTTGGGTGGCGGATATAAACACACAGTTGCCTTTTGTTTCTTCTATCCAGCGCGATTTTAAATCTTTCATAATATCCTGCTTCACTTCCTCTTCCAGCCACTCATCAAAGGTTACCTGTTCGTACTGATCCAGCTTATTGAAAACCGTGATGGTGGGTTTTTCTCCCGCACCCAGTTCAGCCAGTGTTTTGTTCACCACCTGCAATTGTTCTTCATATTGTGGATGTGAAATGTCAACTACATGAATTAACACATCGGCTTCGCGAACTTCGTCTAGTGTGCTTTTAAAACTCTCTACCAAATGATGCGGTAATTTTCTGATGAACCCCACGGTATCACTTAATAAAAAAGGTGTTTGCCCGAACACCACTTTACGTGTAGTTGTATCCAGTGTGGCAAACAGTTTATTTTCTGCGAGCACTTCACTCTTGCTCAGCAATGTCATTATGGTTGATTTTCCCACATTGGTATAACCCACCAGTGCCACACGAATAAATTCACCGCGTTCTTTCCGTTGGGTAAAAGCCTGCTTATCAATTTCGGCTAACCGTTTCCGTAATAAACTGATTTTATCTTTCACCAAACGACGGTCGGTTTCAATCTCCGTTTCACCGGGGCCTCTGGTACCCACACCACCGCCTTGTCGTTCAAGGTGTTTCCACATCCCGCGCAGGCGGGGTAAAATATATTGATACTGTGCTAACTCTACCTGTGTTTTCGCCTGGGCTGTTTTAGCGCGACTGGCAAAAATATCGAGGATTAAATCGCTTCGGTCGATGGTTTTTTTCTTAATGGCATTTTCAATATTGATGATTTGTGCACCGGTTAGTTCATCATCAAAAATCACCAGGTCAATATCTCCGCGCTTAATGATGTAGTCTCTGATTTCTTCCAGCTTTCCTTTTCCCAAAAACGTTTTGCTGTCGGGCCGTTGCATCTTCTGTGTAAACCTTTTAATGGTAACGGCGCCGGCAGTTTCGGCTAAAAACTGCAGTTCATCGAGGTATTCATTTACCTGCTGTTCGGTTTCATCCTTCTTCACCATGCCCACCAGAATAGCATGTTCCTCTTTTTGAATATGTGCCTTTTTTTCTATCAACGTATGCGGATTATGACGATATAAAAATAAAACGTTCCGAATTACCGGAACGCTTTCATCAAATATTATTTCTGATTATTGTTTTGTGGTTTCCTGCGGCAGCCATTTTTGCAGCACTTCGCAATCGTGAAACTGTTTGTCTACCACAATATGATAGGTTTTCACTTTTTCGGAGAACCATTTATCCAGCGCTTCATCTTTCTTAATTTCCAGTGCGCGCAGTGCAATTTTGCTGTAATCGTCTTTCAGGTTTTCAACGTGTGGTTCGCTTTTCGATTTGAGGTACACAATACGCACCCCGCGGCGTCCGCGCTCATCGGTATATTCTACGGGTTGAGAGTATTCTCCGGGTCTGAGGGTGGCAATTACCGGAATCATAGATTTATCCAACTCGTCGATGGTTAAAAAAGATCCGTTGCGGCCCATCAGCATACCGGCTGTAAACTTGTGCATATCATCTTCACTGTAGCGGGCAACGGCTGTACCAAAATCAATGGTGCCGGCAATGAGCATGGAGCGAACACTGTCCATTCTTTCCATTCCGGACTTAATTTCCACCTGAGTCACTTTCGGTATTTTCAGGATGTGCCGCACCACGGCATCGTCGCCCATGCGGCTTTCCAGTTTAATGATGTGATATCCGAAACGTGATTTAAAGGGCTGGCTAATCTGACCTTCTTTCAGGGTAAAGGCTTTCGATAACCATACCGGATCCAGATCGCGCTGCGTGCGATTGATTTCATACATGCCGCCGCGGTCTTTACTTCCGCCATCTTCGGTATGCATGTTGGCCAGCACACCAAAATCTCTTCCGGCTTCGGCCTGCTTGCGAATATCGTTCAACTGTTCAATGGCATACTCTTCCACGTCTCTGGATGCTTTAGGGAAGATGATGATTTGCCCAACCTCCAGTTCTGCTTCATACAGGGGCAAACTATCCGTTGGAATCTTATCGAAATATGCTTTTACTTCCTGCGGGGTGATGCGGATACCATCCACAATTTTATTGCGCATGGCTTCGGCCAGTTTTCTCTCGCGGAAACTTTCCTTGAAATCTTCTTTAATCTGATACACCGATCTTCCGGCAACGCGTTCCAGTTCATCTTTAGAACCATAGGCATTGATGAATCCTCTGATCTGATTTTCGATTGAGGTTTCCACTTCTTCTTCCGACACCGGAATAGAATCTTTCTCAGCCTGCAATACCAGTGCTTTCATCCCCATGGATTGTTCAAGTACCAAACACTCAGCGTTTTCGGGAACAGGTACTCCCTGACGTTGCATATCGAGGATGGTATTATCAACATCGCTTTGCAGTATCACCTTGTTCCCCACTACAGCAATGATTTTATCTGCCACCACTTTATACGGTTGGGCATACATCACGCTTGCAGCCAGGAGAATACACAGGGTTAAAAAAGATTGCTTCATGGATAAGGTTCAATTATAATGTACGTTTCACTTCCACCTCTTCAAATGATTCCACAATGTCGCCGATCTTGATATCGTTGTAATTGCGAATAACCAGTCCGCATTCCATATTAGATGACACTTCTTTCACATCATCACGGAAGCGTTTCAGGCTGGCCAATTCACCGGTGTAAATAACGATACCGTCTCTGATTAAACGCACGCGGTTGTTGCGGGCAATTTTTCCGTCGAGTACATAACATCCCGCCACGGTAGCTTTATCAAAGCGATAGGTTTCGCGTATCTCCACGTTTCCGAGCACTTTATCTTCCACGGTGGGTTCCAGCATCCCTTCCATCGCGCTCTTAATTTCTTCGATGGCGTTATAGATGATAGAGTATGTTTTGATTTCGATGGATTCAGTTTCTGCCAAACGTGCGGCCTGCAGTGAAGGACGAACGTTAAAGCCGATAATGATGGCATCAGATGCATTGGCGAGGGTTACATCACTTTCGGTGATGGCACCTACCGCTTTGTGAATTACTTTCACGAGGATTTCTTCAGTGCTCAGTTTTTGGAGTGAGTCACTCAATGCTTCTACGGAACCATCCACATCCCCTTTAATAATTACGTTCAGTTCTTTAAAGTTTCCGAGAGCCAAACGGCGTCCGATTTCATCCAGGGTGATGTGTTTCTTCGAACGGATACCCTGTTCGCGTAAAATTTGTCCGCGCTTATACGCCACTTCTCTTGCTTCCGCTTCATTCCCATACACTTTGAATGTTTCACCGGCCTGAGGCGCACCGTTCAATCCAAGTATCAATACCGGGGTGGATGGAGGTGCCGCGTCGCGTTTTTGGTTGCGTTCGTTGTACATGGCCTTCACTTTACCGAAGAACTGTCCGGAAACAATCATATCGCCGGTTTTCAGTGTACCATTTTGTACGAGGATGGTGGCTACATACCCACGGCCTTTATCGAGCGATGCTTCAATAATGGTTCCGTTAGCCGGGCGGTCGGGGTTCGCTTTCAACTCGAGGATGTCGGTTTCAAGTAATATTTTTTCGAGGAGCAAATCAACATTCAGTCCTTTCTTGGCACTGATTTCCTGACTTTGGAATTTACCACCCCAGCTTTCCACGAGGATGTTCATACCGGCTAATTGTTCTTTAATTTTTTCAGGGTTGGCTCCGTCTTTATCAATTTTGTTTAGTGCAAAAATCATAGGTACACCTGCTGCCTGCGCGTGCGAGATAGCCTCTTTGGTTTGTGGCATCACAGCATCATCAGCGGCAATTACGATTACTGCAATATCGGTAACCTTAGCACCACGGGCACGCATAGCTGTAAATGCTTCGTGGCCCGGTGTATCGAGGAAGGTAATGGCTCTGCCGTCTTTTGTTGTTACTTCGTACGCTCCTATGTGCTGGGTAATTCCGCCCGCCTCACCGGCAATTACGTTGGCACTGCGGATATAATCGAGCAGGGATGTTTTACCATGATCTACGTGACCCATGATGGTAACGATAGGTGCGCGTGGCACAAGGCTTTCAGGATCGTCAACATATTCTTCTTCTTCCAGATCACCGGCATCATCTACACCAATAAATTCCACTTCATATCCAAACTCAGAAGCTACCAGTTCAATTACGTCGGCTTCGAGGCGCTGGTTGATAGACACCATGATACCGAGGCTCATACATTTGCTGATGATATCGGCAAAACTTACATCCATTAAACCGGCCAGTTCACTCACGGTAACGAACTCGGTTACCTGCAGTTTGTTGTTATCTCCTTCCAGGCCTGTTTTCTCCGCCATTTCTTCGCGCTTGGCTCTCCTAAGTTTAGCCTTGGCGCTTTTACCTCTACCAGTGCTACCGGCCAGTTTAGCCTGTGTTTGTTTGAGTTTATCCTGAATTTCTTTTTCGTCGATAACGCGTTCTTCTCTTTTCGGTGCGCCTGTGCGCGGCTGGAATCTGTTTCCACCAGCACCGGGAGCTCCGGGTCTTGAACCGGGCCTTTGTGGTGCACCGGCTGGACCTGCTTTTTTAACAGGGATGCGTTTGCGTTTAGATTTTTCGTCTTCACGCTTCGGACGGGTGTCACTTTCAATTGGTAATTCAATCTTACCGAGAATTTTCGGTCCGGTAAGTTTGGCTGCCTGAATATTTTCAATTACTGGTGGCAGGTCGGGAGCTTGAGGCACTGCAGGGGTTACCGGGGCTTCTTCTGAAGTGGGGGAAGCCGGCACTTCAGGAACTTCCGGTGCTGGTGTTGCGGCCGGAGGTGCCGGAGTTTCTTCTGCTTTTTTGGTTGTTTTTTTGCCCTTGGACGTTTGAATAGACCCCAAATCAATTTTAGAAACCACCTTTGGACCTTCCAGTTCAGGCGCTTCAATTTTGGTAACCGGCGGCGTGCTGGTTTCGGGAACTTCCACCGGTGCAACTACCACCGGGGCTTCAGGAACTTCTGGTTTTACTTCCTCTACCGGTGGCGGAGGAGGTGGAGGTGGTGCCACGGTTTCTACCTCTTCTTTCTTTGTTTTTGCTTTCTCTTCTTTTTTGCGAATAGAAAGGTCTTCTTCGTCTTTCTTCTTTTTGGCATCCGCAGCGCCTTTGGGCAGGTCAATCTGCTCAGCTTTTTGGCGTGCCACCTTATCCTGCTGGAACTCTTGTTGCAGCACGCGGTACATGTCTTCCGACAGCTTGGATGTAGGTTTCAACTCATCCGTACTGAAACTTTTAGACACGAGGAAGTCAATCAGTGTTTGGGTACCGATATTAAATTCCTTGGCCGCGGCCATCAACCTTGGGGTTTTTACTTCTGACATTCTAAATTGATGTAGTGATGCGATCCCTTTGGATGCAAAACTCGTTTTTAATTATTAACCAATGCTCATTTTAGCATTTCATAAAACTTATTCCCTGTCGAACTCTTCCTGCAAAATCCTTCTAACGTCTGCCACGGTTTCTTTTTCGAGGTCAGCGCGTCTTTCAATTTCTTCCGGCGATAAATCGAGTACGGAACGGGCGGTATCGCAACCAATTTTCTTGAGTGCGTCAATTACCCATTCTTCTATTTCATCTGCAAATTCATCCAGGTCGATATCAAAGTCTTCCTCTTCACCTTCATTGTCGCGGAACACATCAATCTGGTAACCGGTTAATTCGCAGGCCAGTTTAATATTCACTCCGCGGCGGCCGATGGCCAGAGAAACCTGGTCGGGCTTCAGGTACACACTCGCGTGTTTAGTTTCTGAATCCAGTTCCATGCTGGTAATTTTTGCCGGGGTGAGGGAGCGTTGAATCAGCAACTGAATGTTGTTTGTCCAGTTAATGACATCAATATTTTCATTTTTCAGCTCACGCACAATACCGTGGATACGGCTACCTTTCATACCTACGCAGGCGCCTACCGGATCGATACGGTCGTCGAAACTTTCCACGGCCACCTTGGCTCTTTCACCCGGTTCACGCACAATTTTCTTCACTACGATGAGGCCATCGAAAATTTCAGGTACTTCAATTTCCAGTAATTTTTCAAGGAACATCGGGCTGGTGCGCGACAGGATGATTACCGCCTGGTTGTTTTTCAGTTCTACGTTCTTTACTACGGCACGAACGTTTTCTCCTTTTTTGAAGAAATCAGAAGGGATTTGTTCTGATTTTGGCAACAGCATTTCGTTTCCGTCTTCATCGAGGATTAATATTTCTTTTCTCCACACCTGGTACACCTCGCCACTAACGATTTCGCCTATACGATCTTCGTATTTTTTGATGAGGATATTTTTCTTCAGGTCGTTGATGCGTGCCGCCAGGGTTTGTTTGCCCGCTAAAATGGCGCGGCGGCCAAACTCTTTCTGAATATCCACTTCTTCATACAACTCTTCCCCTACCTGATAGTCGGGCTCAATTTTAATAGCGTCGCTGTATTCAATTTCGGTTAAGGTATTGTACAGGTCATCATCATCCACAATAGTACGACGGCGGAAAATTTCGAGGTCACCTTTCTGGTCGTTCACGATTACGTCGAAGTTTTCATCGCTTCCGTATTTTTTTCGGATGAGCGTTTTAAAAACATCTTCCATCACCTTCATCAGGGTAGGACGATCAATGTTTTCGGCTTCCTTAAACTCCTGAAAGGAATCTATCAAATTAATACTTGCCATATCGGTGCCGGATGCTTGACCCCACCGGCCGGGATTTTTTAATGATGAATTAAAATTTAATCTGAACTATGGTTTTCAGGATATCGCCCATGGGGATGATTTCCTGTTTGGTAATTGCTTTTTTGTTTTTTCCTTCTGTGGTTTCCAGGGTGATCTGTTCATCGGTAACGGCTATCAGCTTTCCGGTTTTTACGGTTTTATCCTGAAGGGTTACTTCCACTTCGCGCCCTGTGTTTTTAACATACTGGCGCGGAAGTTTGAGCGGTTCATCTACACCCGGACTGGAAACTTCCAGAGAAAAATCGCCTTCGGGATACATGCCGGACTCTTCCACAGCCTTGTACAAGGCCCGGTTGATGCGGATACATTTTTCAATGCCCAATCCGGTATCCGCATCGAGGTACACCTTAATATTATTAGTGGGTTTGATGCCGATACTTACCAGGAACACATCCTCTGCAAGGAGGGGCTCCAGTAAATGGGAAATTTTTTCTATTTGTTCGTCTTTCGTCATAGGTGTAAACAGAAGAAGGGAACGCCTCCGTTCCCTTCTATTCTCCTTTTTTCCGCTGCAAAGATACGTAAACTCTGCACATCGGCAAAATTCTTCTGTTTAAATGCCCGTAAATTTTAACGGGGAAGTTCGGCGGCACACAATAATTTTGCAGGATGAACATCTTTAAACTGGCGCTGCAGCTTTTCCTGCTCTATATATTGTACAGGTTCATCTTTCATTTTGTGATTCCGGTTTACCGCAATGCAAAAATCATGAGTCGTAAAATGAAGGAAATGCAGGAGCGAATGGACCAGCAGCGTCAAGCACCTCCCCAGGAAGCGCCAGTGCAGAAAAAGCCGGCACCTGCCGGAGAATACATTGATTACGAGGAGATTAAGTAATCAAAAGCGTCCTCTACCAGTACCCCTGCTTCCAGTAAACGGGAATGGATGCCCAGTTTTTGAGCGGCTTCAATATTGGGCAGGGAATCGTCGATGAAGAGGGTGTCGGCCGCCTGGATGCCCGCATCTGCCAGCACAAATTCATATACTTCGGCATGGGGTTTACGCAAACCAATCAGGTGTGAATAATAGCATTTATTAAAAAGCGGGTCGATGGCGTTCATGCCAACCTGTTGTTGCAAAATGGCATCAAACTTTCTTTTGTGGATGATGTTGGTATTGCTGAGTAAAAAGATGTTATACTGAGGTTTGAGTTGTTGCAGGAATTGCAGGGTGGATGTGCGGAAATCCAGCAGCATGGCGTTCCACGCGTGGGTGATTTGATCGCGGGTAATGGTGTTACGGGTGCTGTGTATCAGGGTTTGGTAAAATGTATCTTCGCTAATGTGGCCGGTTTCCAGTTGTTCGAAGAGGCGGTTGGCTTTAAACTGAGAGTACATTTCTTCGAAGTGAGGAAAGCCCAGTTGTTGAAATGCCTGAATGGTGAGTTGATAATTTATATTGATAAGTACGCCGCCCAGATCGAAGACGATGTTTTTCGGTTGCATTTTTCACTAAAGTTTCAGCAAATATCTGTTTTTACTTTACTTTTGCAGCCGGCATTTGTGAAAGCAGGTGCTATTGGGCCTATAGCTCAGTTGGTTAGAGCACCTGACTCATAATCAGGTGGTCCCTGGTTCGAGCCCAGGTGGGCCCACACAGTAGCACAAAGGGTTCTATCAATTTAGGTAGAACCTTTTTTATTTGAAGTGCATTAGAAAGTGCATGATTTTATTCCTTCTTAGTTCAAAATCAATCTTTTATCTGCCTTGATATTCTAATTGGAAATGAAAAGAAAGGTGAGTACTGAACAGCTAATGAACTCAGAAGTCTTGTGGATTGAGTTTCATGTTTCCTGATGGTTTATATCTTTTCAGGCGTTCAAAGGCAGGATTAGATGATTTGGTGATACCCTCTTTTGATACCCTATTGACTGTTTCAGTGATACCCTGTGGTGATACCCTGTCTTTTTTTGATTCCCTAGGAGTGATACCCTGTTTGTTTCCACAAACTCCCTTCCAATGCCTTTTTACAGTTGCAATGGACAATCCCGATTCTTTACATACTAATTTCTGGGTTGGAGTGATGCCTATAATACTCCCCAAAATTCAGGCCATCGAGTTAGTTAAATATTTCTCACCTTT
>ENA-UOUJ01001662-UOUJ01001662.1-activated-sludge-metagenome-genome-assembly--contig:-NODE-1662-length-11246-cov-4.453579_pt1 | contig 11246 bp, 11 predicted proteins | sample MGYA00249839_ERZ747224 | MGnify/ENA primary metagenome ERZ747224 (study PRJEB28782, sample SAMN03220277) | activated sludge metagenome | biome: wastewater; feature: sewage sludge; material... | reverse complement strand
TTAATAGACTGGATTGTCAACAAAAAGGTGGGCCTGGAAAGAAAGAATATTTTAGGTAGCTTGGTAGTTGTGCAACAGGGACATGGTATTGCCAAAAGCGGGGCAGAACGGCTTCGATTGACATTTGTGCAAAGTTCAACTTTCGTTCTTCGATTGAACTTTTGTGCTAAAAACCCCCGCCTTCGGCAATACCCGAAACGTTAGCGGCTATTCCTCAACCACTCTCCAATTCCCAGCCTCTTAAATATCTTGACAATTTGTCATACTAAATATATTGGCAGATGAATTGCTAAAGAATTTGTCTATAAAAAACTAAAGCTTATGGCAAAAACATTAGATCAAGGTTTTGACACCTTTTTATCATGGCTGGTTCCTCTATCATCAGAGCACGACAAAGCCAAATCTCATAAAGACTCAGTCAAATCATGCTTAGAAAAAAACTTTGACTGCTATAGTTTTTTTGAAACTGGTTCGTTTGGAAATTCGACGGGTGTCAGACATTACAGCGATACTGATTATTTTGCGGTAATGCCTTCTGCCAAAGTTTATAATGATTCGGCTTACACTTTAAAAAAAGTTAAGGAAGCCCTTCAGGAAACATTTTGGCGAACAGAAGGAATCTCGGTCAATACCCCTGCCGTTAAAATTCCATTTGGAAGCTACGCATCTGAAACTTTAGAAATAACTCCATCAACTTTTAACGGACTTGTAGATACTCCTGTAGGAAGCAAAGGCTCTTATGATATCCCAAATTATGAAGGAGGATGGATGAAATCAAGTCCACAAGCACACAATGCTTATGTAAAAAGAGAAGATGAAAGATTGGGATATAAGTTAAAGCCTTTGATTAGATTGATAAAAGCTTGGAAATTTTATAACAATGTTCCTATTAGCTCATTCTATCTTGAACTTAGAACTACTAAATATGCAGAAGGAGAATCGTCAATTGTTTATGACATCGATGTTAAAAGAGTTATGAAAATTCTATACGATAACGACTTGCCTAGCATTCAAGACCCAATGGGTATTTCCGGATATGTCAAAGCATGTTCAACCGATGTTAAAAGAGAAGACGCTTTATCGAAAGTAAAAACTGGATACACAAGAGCCGAAAAAGCCGTTGAAAAAAGGGAGTCAAATATTGATGATGCGTTCTATTGGTGGAATCTTTTTTATAATGACAAATTCCCAAGTCGATGAATCAAATTTCAACAGAACAAAACAGTCAGAAACAACTTGAAAGACTTGCCGCACAGCGAGAACTTTATTCTTCTGCAAAAAAATGGCATGGTTTTCAAATTATTCTTACTGTGATTGTTCCAGTTATTTTAGCCGGACTTGCCTTTATTTTGAATGACTTCGCTGTCATCGCAGCAATTTTCGGTGTAGCATCCTTTTTGATTGACATTTCAATTATTGAACCGGTAATTAAAAAGAGGAAGACTAAGGCTGCGAAGATTCAGGAATTATTCGATTGTGATATTTTACATCTACCCAAATCTCCTTTAAAGACGGTTGACGATATTACTGTCGAAGAAGTTTTATTATATTATAATGCTCACATTAAAATAGCCACCAATGTAGAGAAAATCAAAGATTGGTATTCTCCGAAAGTATCACAGCTGCCAATCAAAATTGCTCGAATTCTTTGTCAAAGAACAAATTGTTGGTGGGATTCAAAACTTAGGGAGAGGTATTCTTCATTCCTTAAGTATGCGAGTTTAATTGTGTTTGTAGTTATGATGATTGCAGGTTACATTTCTAATTTATCGTTGATTGAAATTACTTTAATTGCTGGTGGCTTAGTCCCTTTCTTTCAATTTTGCATAAAACAATGTAATGACAACTTAGATGCAGCAAACCGATTAAACGATCTTGTAAATTATTCTAGTCAAATATGGGATGATGCATTGGAAAATAAATATTCAGATGACTTGCTAAAAGCAAATTCAAGAAGACTACAGGATGAAATTTTTGAACATAGAAGTAAAAGCCCATTAATATTAGACTTGTATTATAATGTTTTTAGAGATAGTGACGAGGCGTTAATGAATCGTTCTAGTGAAATATTAGTAGATGAAGCTTTAAATAGACCTTAACAGCCGCTAACAAAAGTATTTGCGAAAGCAGGGCTTGACCTAGTAACATCAGCTATATGCAAGCATCAGCGGCAGTTCCGGCTCGACATTCAATGTTCAGCTTTAGTTCATAACTTCAACAACATATTTTCAAATGGGCATTTGTACCGGGCTGGACAATCAATGAATTCCCTGCCTTCGTAAATACTCAAACGTTAGCGGTTATTTTATTACGACACAGCAATTATGGTAAAACTCACATTTTTTATATTGACAATGTTAGCTTTGACAATGTCTTGCAATAATAAAGGACAGAAAGAGCATAAGTCTGCGACCAACAATATAACAGGAAGTCAATTGGAAACGACAGAAATTGATTGCGATACAGTGTATAAAAACAAAGGCTACAAAATAACACTGACAAAGTTTGACACCACAGTTTCAGAATTCGACACGACCTATAATACAATATTTACGCTAAAGAAAAATAATGAAATTACATTTTCAGACAGTATACACAACGCTTATCAAAACATTTTTGACTTTAGAGATTTTAATGGCGACAATGTAAAAGATATTCTAATCCAAAATACGAGCAGTGCAAGAAGTAATTTGACATATACTTTATACCTTGTGGACACTCTTAACGACAAGCTAAGAAAAGTAAAAGGTTTTGAACAAATACCCAATCCAGATTATTTAGCAGAGTATGACATTATTGACAATTATGTGCTGTCGGGCAAAAATTGGACAGGCTTTTACAAAATTCAAGGCGACACAATTATAGACTTTGACATACTAATTGAAGACGACTTATCAGACAGCAGTCTATATGAACAAGAACATAAAAACGCAATTAAACGAATAATGAAAACAATAAAAAACAACCGCTAACATGGGTAGCCGTTGCACAACCCGCCTCCAAAAACTTACCGAGTTTTATTAGCCGGTTTGCATTACCAAAATCTTTCGGCTTTCTATTGCACTGGCCACAGGCTGTGGTAGCAGAAAAGAGGCAAAAACAGCTGATTCAATCCATTATCCTTTTCCTTTTGAGGTAATGCTGCGGCTTTTGCAGCCACTTTCCCTTTCCGGGAGCACAACAAATCTGTGTAATCCCTTCATCCTTCTAATCCCGGTTCAGACAATAATAACACGTCATTCCTCCTCCGCAGGAGCGGGGAGGCTACCTTATCGTAAGGCTACTATGCCAGGTTTGACGGTCGCTGATAACTGAGACTGTATAAATACCTGCTGGCAAGCCTTTGAGGTCAACCACACTTGCATTATTTGCAATACGGCCAGAATAAACGACTGATCCCGGCATATTGGCAATGCGTACATTTGCTGCTTTTACGCCTTCCGGCAATTGAAGGGTAAAGGAGCCATGTGCAGGATTAGGATAGAGTAATATTCCATTGGCATGTTGAACGGTGCCTACACTTGCAATTGCGGAGAAATCGAACTCCATAATGCAACCTTTATTTGGAGGGGGCGTAGCCCAGGTAGCCCCGATACCTTTCATGCTGCCGAAACTATCTACTGACACATAAATCTTCTTTCCGTCGGAAGAAACAGCTATATCGCGAAACCTTCCCTGTCCGCGGAAGTAGGAAATGGTGTCGCCAACTACAGACTGTCCGTCGGCAGAGAGTTTTAACCGGTACACCACACCTCCCTTTAGGGTGGCGATGAGTAAAGAGTTTTGCCAGCCGGGTATAGCACCGGAACTATAATGCTCTATTCCCGATGCTGCGGACGAAGGATAGTAGAGGCTGTAGTTGGGAGGTTGTGTACCGTTCAAGTCATTATTGTAAAGAGTAGAGACTTCTGTTTTTGTACCTGGGAACAGGCTGAATATCGGATCGCTGTAGCTGTAGGAGGATTGTATGGCGGATCTGTTGGCAAATTCGCTGGTAATAGCAGGAATGCCTGAGCCGATACCTGCCTTACTGCCATCATAGTTACTATCGGTATATCCTACTATAAGCGGAAATCCATAATTGTAGGCGGGTTTTATAATATTGATCTCATCGTCTGAGTAAGGTCCATGTTCTGCTTCGTATAAAGTGCCATCGGGCGCAAAGGCAAGTCCCTGGGGATTGCGGTGACCCAGCGACCAAACGGCATTTTGCCCAACCCCTGCGTTGAAGGGATTATCATTCGGTATCCACGCATTAGGGCCTGCATCCCCATCAGCAGTGAGGTTGAAACGTAAAATTTTTCCTTCCCATATTGCCGGCTGCTGACCGCGGTGGGGACGAGATCCATTGCTCAAGTGTCCGGCACCCATATCGCCTACACTATAAAATAGGAAGTTGCTACTGCCTCCGGCTGGGCCGATGACAAGCCGTCCTGCATTATGGTCGTTGCTGCCCGGAATAGCGTCTGTTACAATAGTTTCGTTGGAGAACACTTTAGTGGTTGTGTCATAATTATAGCGGGCGATTCTCGTTTTGAAAAAGCAACTTCCGGTAGCTGTGATGCAACTATCAAACTGGTACACATAACCGATATAGACATAAGGATTGTTATTGAAATCGGGGTGAAAAGCAAAACCCTGTAATCCGCCTTGTGGCCATGTAGCGGCAGCACCATAATTGAGAAAGTTTTTCTTGCTGCTGAGGTCGAGCATCATTTCTGTGTTGCCTGTAATGGGGTCAACCCGCGAAAGCTGATAGCTAAAAGCTTCTGTAACCCAGAGCCATCCATCCGGTCCGAATTTGATTTCCCAGGGTTGGCTAAGTCCGCAAGCCAACTGGCGTGTGTTGTAAGGTTCCGACTGTGCATGACCCAGGTATGCGGATACACAGAGACAAACCGCAAAAATGATGCGTAAAATCATTCCTTTCATAATTTCATAATTTTAGTGTATTGATGTTGCACAGGAGCACTTTCATAAAAGTGCCGTGGACACATACCTGCAATTTAGTAATTGTGTACAACTTCCCAACGCCAGTCTTGCAGCCATTTAAACATAGTGTTGGTTCCTTAATTTTACCAGCGAGTCTTTTCCCTCTTACTACACACTGACATCTCAAACAACAATTTTTATGTACGATATCTTCTTTCAGAAATTCAATGAAAAAGTTTCGCTGACAGCGGAAGAAGAAGATTTTATCAAACAATACCTCACACCCAAAAAGCTACGGAAAAGACAATACCTGCTACAGGAAGGCGATGTATGCAAACATATATGTCTGGTGGAAAAAGGGGCTTTGAAGGCTTACCTGATTGATGAAAAAGGAAACGAGAGCATTACCGCTTTTGCATTGGAAGGATGGACAATTTCCGATCTGTCGAGCTTCTTTAAACAACTCCCGGCTACGCTGAATATTGATGCTTTGGAAGATTGTGAGTTGGTATTGATAAGCAAAGCGGCGCATGAAGAGCTATTGCAAAAGATGCCGAAATATGAAACCTATATGCGCCTGTTAATTACAGATGCATATGTTGCTTTGCAGCAGCGCATGACTTATGTACTTCACCTTCCGCTGGAAGAACGCTACAAGGCATTTACCCAAATGTGCCAGAGCATTTACCAACGTGTGCCGCAGCACATGATAGCCTCTTTTATGGGGCTTTCGCCGGAAACCCTGAGCAGGGTACGAAGCCGGATCAGCAACAAAAAATAGCCCGCCACTCTTACAGCATTGACAAAAGTCAAGAGATTTCCTTGCGCTGAAGCAATGGTATTTCTTGCCCGAACGCATTGGCGGCGCACCGATTGTGACGGAATTTTGTGTTATCAAAAAAAGGATAAAGATATGAGCACAAAACAAGTGATCGCTGTAATAGGAGCGTCGGGAAATATGGGATCTAACATCGCCAGAAATCTTTCAAACGGCAACAATAGAATAGTGTTGTTTGACAATTCGAAAGAAAAGGCTGAAGCCGTTGCACAGGATATTAAAAGCAAAAATGCTACTGCCGATGTGGAGGCGCTAGAATGCCCTACAGATGCATCGTGGGAAGCGGATGTGATTATACTTGCTGTTCCTTTTCATGCCGAAAAAGAGATTGCAGAGAAAATCAGGGAAGTAGCCAATCAAAAGGTAGTTATCTCTATCACCAATCCACTAAACGAAAATTACAACGGTTTGGTAACAGCACCAGATACCAGTGCAGCGGAAGAATTGCAAAAGTTGTTGCCCAATTCAAAAGTGGTGAAAGCATTCAATACCACATTTGCTGCCGACTTTGCTACGCCGGTTATTGCAGGTACACAAGTAGATGCTTTTGTAGCAGGTAATGATGAAGAAGCAGTAGCTACGGTAGCAGAACTTGTGAAGACAGCCGGTTTTAATCCGATAATTGCGGGCGACCTGACGGTGAGCAGAACTTTGGAAAACATGCAGCTACTACTGATACAACTCGGTATGAAATACAACTATAACTGGCTGGCAGGATGGAAAATTCTCCACAATTAATTCAAACCAATTTTTAAAAAACACTAAAAAAACAACCAAATGAAAAAGTTAGCAATCATTATTTCTGTTTTCGTATTTAGCGCATTTACCGCTGCAACACCTACATGGACCAACGACGACCCGCATACACAACTGGGATTTACGGTAACGCACCTCGGCATAGTGGATGTGTCTGGAACATTTAATGATGTGGATGTTTTGGTCAGGGCATCAAAGCCGGACTTCAGCGATGCCATATTTGAATTGACGGCCAAAACGGGATCTATTGACACAAGAGTAGAAGCAAGAGACAACCACCTGAAAAGTGCAGATTTTTTTGATGCAGCAAAGTATCCTACACTGGATTTTAAAAGTACATCGATCAGGAGTGCAGGTAAAAATCAATTCAAACTCAGTGGCAATTTAACCATGCATGGTGTAACAAAACCTGTAAATATGGACTTGCGCTATAACGGCACAGTGGAAAACCCAATGAGCAAAAAACAAACAGCAGGTTTTCAACTTACAGGCACACTTAAGCGTTCGGATTTTAATATCGGTTCCGGGTTTCCCGAAGCCGTAATCAGTGATGTAGTGCGTATTAAAGCAGATGGAGAATTCATTCAAAACGATAAATAAAAAACTCTGAGACTTTGTGCCTTTAAATCGCTGCGAACTTTGTGTGAAACTAAGATTGGAAAAGAGACTTTGTGCCTTTAAAATCTCTGTGAGCTTTGTGTGAAAACTAAGATTCAGTAGGAGACTTTGCGCCTTTAAATCTCTGCGAGCTTTGTGTAAAACTAAGATTCAGTAGGAGACTTTGTGCCTTTAAAATCTGCGAGCTTTGTGTGAAAACTAAGGGTTCAGTATGGGACTCGGTGCCTTTAAAGTCGCTGTGAGGATTGTGTGAAACTAAGATTCCGTATGAGACTTTGTGCCTCTAAATCTCTGTGAGCTTTGTGTGAAACTAAGATTTGGAAAGAGACTTTGTGCCTCTAAATCTCTGCGAGCATTGTGTGAAACTAAGATAATACTGAAAGTCCGTAGAGGCAGATTAAGTAACAAAAACAACAAGAAAATTAAACAATTTAGTTATGGAGAACGAAAAGATAAAAGACATGAGTTGCGACATAGAAACAGGTGTTTGTGAAGTGAAGCAACCTGCGGAGGCACTTAAAAATGAGGGACAGCAAAAGCCTATAAAGCTCTTGTATTTCACCGATCCTATTTGTTCCTCCTGCTGGGGAATAGACCCGCAGTTGCGAAAGTTAAAACAGGAATACGGACATTATTTCGACATAGAGTATAGAATGGGTGGCTTACTGAAAAGCTGGGATGAGTATGGTGGAAGTGATGTGAGCGGACCAGAAAGTGTAGCAAAACACTGGGAAGAAGCAAGTGCATATTACCAGATGCCTATTGATGGAAATGTATGGAACGATGATCCGCTGCATTCATCCTATCCGCCTGGTATTGGATTCAAAGCTGCACAATTACAAAGCCCCGAAAAAGCAGAAAAATTTTTGAGAAGGATAAAGGAAATGGTATTCCTTGAGCGAACAAATATTGCAAGAGAAGAAGTGCTGGCTCGGGCGGCAAAAGAGGTGGGTTTAGATCAGGAAAGATTCATCGAGGATTTCAAGAACAATGCAACGCCATTGTTTGAAGAAGACCTGGCAATGGCAAGAGCGTGGGGAGTGAGAGGATTTCCAACAATCTTTTTTATAGACGACGAAGACAACCGTTTGAAAGTGTATGGCAGCAAGCCGTATCAGGTGTATGAGCAAACATTGATTAAATTGCTGACGGGTACAGTTCAAAAAACAGAAGCAAAATCTTACGACGTTGTTTTTAATCAGTACAACACGGTAACATTGAAAGAGTTTGCTGTATTCTATGATTTGGAACTTGGAGAAGCAGAAAACGCTTTAGTTAGCCTTCAGGAACAAGGCAAGGTTGAAAGAGTGGTTACATCCGCGGGCGCTATCTGGAAAATAAAATAACCAATGAAAAGGGGACAATTCATCAAGACAATAATAACAGGAGTAGTAGGTATGACAACGTTATCAGCATTCAGGAATTTTACAAATGGTCTCGACGAGCATGAGCAGCTAATGCCTGTGCTTTTCGTAGGACATGGTTCGCCCATGAATGGCATAGAAGATACAGAGTTCAGCCGCAGATGGACACAAATGGCAAAGGAGATTCCTACGCCAAAAGCTGTATTGGTTGTATCAGCACATTGGTTTACGAAGGGTACTAAAATCACTGCAATGGATTTCCCTAAGACTATTCATGATTTTGGTGGATTTCCGCAGGCGCTTTTTGATGTTCAGTATCCTGCACCTGGCAATCCTGCATTGGCAAAAGAAACCGCAGACTTGCTTCATTCCGCACATGTGGCGTTAGACCACGACTGGGGTTTAGATCACGGTGCATGGACAGTGATAAGACACATGTATCCAGAGGCAAATATTCCTGTATTGCAACTAAGTATTGATTACACCAAAGGCCCACAATACCATTACGATTTGGCCAAAGAGCTATTTGCTTTACGAAAGAAAGGCGTACTGATTATCGGAAGTGGCAATATGGTTCACAATCTCGGTATGGTTGCCTGGGATAGGTTGAATGATAAAGAGTATGGCTATGACTGGGCACTAAATGTAAATGAAAGGTTTAAGTCTTTGATACTGGACAGTGACCATAAACCTTTGATCAATTACACAACGCTTGGTAAAGACGCGCTGTTAGCAATACCTACACCGGAGCACTATCTTCCTCTGATGTACACATTGGGAGCGAAAGGCAGGAAGGACAATATTTCGTTTTTCAACGACAAGGCAGTAGGAGGGTCGCTAACGATGACATCGGTGAAGATTGGATGACGGAACTATAATTAATAACCGAACTTTAGAAGTGGTATAGATTAAAAAAACATTTTTTCACTTAAAACAGAATTGATATGAAAAGGTTAGAAAATAAAGTAGCTATTATCACAGGCGGAGCTATGGGTATGGGTGCTGCCACCGCAGAACTTTTTGCGCAGGAAGGCGCTAAAGTGGTTATTGCAGATTTTAATGAAGAAAAAGGAAAAGCACAAGTTGAAAAAATAAAAGCAGCAGGCGGTGAAGCAGCGTTTGTGAAAACGGAGTGTCGAAATCCGAAGACGTACAGAACATGGTAAAATTTACCGTTAACACTTACGGACGGCTGGACGTTGCCCTCAACAACGCAGCTATTACCCCCGACGACAAACCTATTGCCGACTTTGATGAAGCCTATTGGGATCGTTTAATGTCTATTGACTTGAAAGGAGTTGCTCTGGGACTTAAATACCAAATACAACAAATGATGGCGCAAGGGGGTGGTGGCTCCATTATCAATACATCCTCCGTTAGCGGTATTCGCCCGCAGCCCGGCACCCCCGCTTACATCGCCGCAAAGCACGCCGTTATTGGTTTAACCAAAAGCGCGGCAATGGATTATTCTCCGCATGGCATACGCATCAACTCTGTAGCACCCGGAGCCATAGATACACCTATGCTAAGAGTTGCCTTGGAACAGTTTGGATTTGACCCGCAGGCATACGCGAAACAACTAAGTATGCTGGGAAGATTTGCCGACGCAGATGAAGTAGCAAAGGCACACTTGTGGCTGGCATCCGACGACTCTTCTTATGTTACAGGTGCTGTTATTTCTGTTGACGGTGGTTATACTTCCATGTAAGAACAGAAACAAGTGTGTTAGGGTTATGGAATGTATTGGCGTGAGTGCGTTTGTAATGCGCTCGCGCCTTTTTAGTTTTTAGAATGGAATAGTGCAACTTGCTTCTTAACGTAAAGGAATGGCGACTCCCAAATTTATATTGAACAGCTTGTTTTTGAGATTGTTGAACGCAATGTAGTTGGTAAGTGGGAAATATAAATTGAAGTAAGGATTTAAAGCCCGCTGCATCAGTACCCATTGATACATTACACCAAGATTGAAACCCAGTTGAATTTTCCTGTCTTGCGAAATATTCTGGAATTTATTCTCGCCATACGCAGTGCTCATGCCATTATAAGTGCTGGTGCCATATTGCTTTTCCCGGGCCATTAGAATAAACGCCACTTCAGGACCTGCGAAGAGTGCTAACCTTTGCATCAGATAGTATCGTGCGTTCGAGCCAAGCGATAAGTCCATAAACCGGTAAGCATAGTGGTCTTCGTTTGAATAGTTGCCTACTTGTTCTGTTCTTTTTGCCGAAACCATGTTTAGATTGAGTTTGACATAAGTCATTACCCACAGGTATTGCATCAAAGCGAAATCTGCATAGCCACCCAGCGCAAAGTTTAAACCATATAAACGCAGTTTGTCGTCTTTGTAAGTTTCATTTTTCTGATTGTAAACGGCCAGTCCCCCATCCACTACTAACCCGAAGTTCGTTTTAGGGTCGTCCATGCTTGTGCGTGTCTTTTCTTCTTCTTTCTTCTTACAGCATTCTTCGTCGCATACAAATGTTGCATCGTTTGCCATTCTTACAAATGCCATGATATTGCTTTCGCAGGAAATAGATTTCGTTACATCTGTGCCCATGCAATCGTGTTCAAATCCCGGACAAGCTGGGGTTGTTCCTAATTGCGCGGTTTTACAAGTGTCACCATCTTTGCAGTTATCGTTAAACTTTCTCCAGGGGTCTCTGCATTCCCGATATCTATCAGGCAGTCCACACAAATGCAATACTTCATGACAATAAACTCTTGGGCTGTATTCATGT
>ENA-UOUJ01001661-UOUJ01001661.1-activated-sludge-metagenome-genome-assembly--contig:-NODE-1661-length-11251-cov-3.496785_pt1 | contig 11251 bp, 10 predicted proteins | sample MGYA00249839_ERZ747224 | MGnify/ENA primary metagenome ERZ747224 (study PRJEB28782, sample SAMN03220277) | activated sludge metagenome | biome: wastewater; feature: sewage sludge; material... | reverse complement strand
TGATGACGTGGGAGATGGCGTTTGCTCCGCTGCTGCATGCGCTGCCGCCACTTACGCATATACCTGCCATATCGAGGTTGAAGAGGAGCATTTCGGTTTTTTCGGTTCGGGGGAAGGAGATGTTGAGTACTGTGTAAAGGCTGTTGCCGTTGGTGTCTCCGTTGCACACTACGCCGGGAAAGGTGGATGTGAGGCGCTGGCACATGTAGTTTTTGAGGTTTGTGACGTGCTGGCTGTCTTGTTCGAATCGTTGCATGGCGAGTTCGAGGGCTTTTGCGAATCCTACGATGCCGTAGAGGTTTTCGGTGCCGGCGCGCATGTTTCTTTCCTGGCTGCCGCCGCAGAGTAGGGGGTTTATTTTTATGTTTTGGTTTATGTATAGGATGCCTACGCCTTTTGGTCCGTGAAATTTGTGGCCTGCGGCAGATACGAAGTGTATGTTTAGTGCTTTTAGGTCTATGGGGTAGTGTCCGATGGTTTGTACCATATCGCTATGGAATATTGCTTGGTTTTTTTCGCATAGGTCGCTTACGGCTTTGATTTTTAGGAGGTTTCCGATTTCGTTGTTGGCGTGCATTAGGGTTACTAATGTCTTTTCATTGGTAGCAAGCAATTGTTCGAGATGGGAAAGATCTACGTGGCCGTTGGGTGTGAGGTTTACGAAGCTGAGTTTTATGAGTCCGCGCTTCTGAAGGTTTTCTACAGTGTGTAATGTAGCGTGGTGCTCAATAGGTGAGGTGATGATATGCTTGCAACCAAGATCATTTACCGATGCGTGAATGGCGGTGTTGCTGCTTTCGGTTCCACCAGAGGTAAAGAAGATTTCACCTGGGGTGCAATTCAACATTTTTGCCACAGATTTGCGCGCACCTTCTATTGCCATTTTTGTTTCCCTGCCATAAGAATAAATGGAAGAGGGATTACCAAACTTTTCGGTGAGGTAGGGCATCATGGCTTCCAGCACTTCGGGATCGAGCGCAGTGGTAGCAGCATTGTCAAAGTAAATACGGCGCATTGGTACTAAATAATTTTTATTGAGGACGCGAATTTACATAGAAATGTAGTTTATTAAAGGATGTGTTGATTTATAAGGTCTTTTAAAAAGGAGTGTCTTCTTCCGGTGAGTTTGGCTTTTTGAAGGGTGGAGTCATATCTTCATCATCATCGTAGCTAAAGTTGTTTGCTTTTGACTGAAGTGTTTGAAAGCCCCCGGGAATAAACATTTTTGATCCGCCAAAATCACTAAGGTCGCGGTTTCTTAAACCTGCCTGCGGGTTATCTGCCGGATTGAAAGGCTTGGGACTGTTTCCTCCACCGTCAAAATTTCCGCCGCCGCCGAAGTTGCCAAATCCTCCAAAGTTGTCTTCTTCTATGTCAACAAACTTTTGGTATTCTTTTATGAACCGAACTTTTACGGTATCCGTTTGTCCACTACGGTTTTTAGCAATATGCACATGGGTTTCGCCTTCAATGGGGTTGCCCATCTCATCGTTGTTGATGCCATAATATTCAGGACGATACAGAAACATTACCATATCGGCATCCTGTTCAATAGCGCCCGATTCCCGCAGATCGCTCAACTGAGGTACTTTAGATTCTTTTCTTGATTCTACACCCCGGTTCAACTGAGAGAGTGCGATGATGGGTATTTCTAATTCCTTTGCAAGCGATTTCAGGTCGCGTGAGATCTTTGAGATTTCCTGTTCCCGATTCCCGCCTTTGTTTATATCTGCCTGCATTAGCTGCAAATAGTCAATGATAATAAGCTGGATGTCGTGCTTTTGTTTTAGCCTGCGCGCTTTTGCCCTCAATTCAAAAATATTAAGCGCAGCCTGGTCGTCAAGAAAAATCTGAGCAGATGCGAGTTTAGTCATCCGTTGCGTCATCTGAACAAACTCGTGTTCCTGCATTCTACCTTTGGTAATGGCATCCATACTTACTTCCGTAGTTGCGGAAAGCATCCTTTTTACCAATTCTCCCGCACCCATTTCCAGTGAGAAAAATGCAACGGGAAAAGGCTTGTTGGTATTCATAGCTGCATTCATGGCAAGGTTCAGACAAAAAGCAGTTTTACCGACAGCAGGACGGGCAGCCACAATAATAAGTGCATTCTTTTGCCAGCCAGAGGTTATGCGGTCAAGATATTTGAAGCCAGTAGGAACGCCAGTGACGTCCTCTTGTTTATTCTTAGCCTCTTCAATATCACGAACTGTAGTTACCAATACTTCTTTCAGACTTTTGAAATTTTTTCTCAGGTGCTTGTCCGTTATTTCATACAAACTCGATTCTGCTTTATCCAAAAGGTCGAAAACGTCTGTACTGTCTTCATAAGCATCAGAAATTACATTGCCGGAAATACGGATCAATTCGCGTTGAATGAACTTTTCCATCACTATGCGTGCGTGTGCTTCTACGTGTGCACTCGACACAATGCTCATGGTAAGGCGGGTGAGGTAATAAGCGCCTCCTACAATTTCCAGTTCATTTGATTTTCGCAGTTCATCAGTTACGGTCAGCAAATCCACCGGCATCCCCTTGTCGAACAGACGGCGAATGGCAGCATATATTTTTTGGTTGGCATCTACATAAAAGCAATCATGGCTTTGGATTATCTCAAGCACTTCGGCAAGCTTATCTTTTTCAAGCATTATAGCGCCGAGTACAGCTTCTTCTAATTCATTCGCCTGCGGCGGAATTTTTCCATAAACAAGGGTAGTGAGATCGGGTTTACGATTTCTTGTGTTTCCAAAGTCTTTCTTGATGTTTAGCGCCATTATTCTTGGTCGGTTAGTCGTATTAAGTTGTTCAATTGTAACTGCTTCTTTCAATAAAATTCTTTAACAGCCTTAGTGATTGATGTTGGCAATATTCACTGTTAAGCCTGTATTAAGTGATCGTTATTTCAGTGGCATGGAAACGAATGTAAACGCAAAAATGAAACCGCCGCATGACTTCAATAAATATAATTTTCAGCCCTGACTACACACCAGTTTCACAACATGTCTACAGCAACCCACCCAATTTCTTTGTGTTACCAACATTGCAGATTAAAAGCAAACATCAACCCACATCGAATCCACAAAAATATGTGGACAAATGCTTCAGCATTGGATTTCTTTTAGAGGATGCAAATTGCTATTATCATAGGTTATCTTTACCCAAATTTTTCTCTTTTCAATGATCATTTCCTACCAGTGGCTACTTACTTTTCTGCAAGAACCTTTACCTGTTTCCGATTTGAGCAATATGCTCACTTCAATAGGTTTGGAAGTAGAGGCCGTTGAAACCACAGAAGCAATAACAGGCAGTCTTGAGGGGCTTGTAATTGGCGTAATTCTTACTTGCGAAAAGCATCCAAATGCAGACAAGCTAAAGATCACAACTGTAAATATTGGTACTGATGCCCCTTTGAAAATTGTGTGCGGCGCGTCCAATGTTGCAATTGGTCAGAGAGTAGTGGTAGCGCCCGTTGGCACCACAGTATTTCCTACAGAAGGACAACCATTTGAAATAAAAAAAGCAAAAATCAGGGGGGAAGAAAGTGAAGGAATGATTTGTGCGGAAGATGAAATTGGGCTGGGGGCAAGCCACGCAGGAATAATAATTTTACCCGAAAATGCACCCATCGGACTTTTAGCCAAAACATTCTTTAATATTCCTGAGCCTGATTATGCCATCCATATTGGTTTGACACCCAATCGCTCGGATGCGATGAGTCATATAGGAGTGGCAAGAGATGTTTGTGCTTATTTGTCGCATCACCGCGCTAAAAAGCATCAGGTGCAAATGCCAAAATTGGAATTGCCACCAAACAAAGGCTCGTTCCACATAAATGTAAATGTAGATGCGGCAGAAGCTTGTCCGCGATATACAGGGCTTTGCCTGACCAACGTAAAAGTGGGTGCTTCACCAGATTGGTTACAGCAAAAATTAAAAACTATCGGTGTCCGGTCTATCAACAATGTGGTGGATATTACCAACTATGTACTCCATGAATTTGGACAACCGCTTCATGCTTTTGATGCCGATAAAATAAAGGGTAAAACGGTAAATGTTCGTTTTCCTGACGAGGGTTCAGACTTTCTTTCTTTAGACGAAAAGGTAAGAAAACTAAAGTCTCACGATCTGATGATTTGTGATGAGGAGGAAGGAATGTGTATTGCAGGGGTATTTGGTGGACTTCATAGCGGGGTTTCTGAAACCACTACCAATATTTTTCTCGAAAGCGCCTACTTCGACCCTACATTTATACGCCGCACCTCCATGCACCACGGACTGCGGACAGATGCAGCAACGCATTTTGAAAAAGGAGTGGACATCAACAATCTTATTCCTGCATTAATGCGTGCGGCTATGTTGATTTGTGACATTGCAGGGGCTGAAATTGCTTCGGAAGTAATTGATGTTTATCCAAAACAGCTTGAACCAAAACAAGTGACGATCCGGTATGAATACATGAGCAAACTAAGCGGCAAATCGTATTCCAGCGAAGCAATAAAAAACATTTTGCTCTCACTTGATTTTCAAATTCTCAAGGAAACCGAAGAGAGCCTGACGCTGTTAGTGCCAACAAATAAAACGGACATTACTCAGCCCGCAGATATTGTGGAAGAAGTATTGCGCATTGATGGCTTAGACAATATTGCAATTCCTGAAAGACTTAATATTTCTCTAAAACCCACAAAACCCAATGAACGGGATATTTATGAAAAACTGGCGGAAACACTTTGCGGCGTAGGCTTTCAGGAAATAATTACCAATTCCATTGTCAACAGTAAATATTATCCCGAGAACAATGACCTGGTACAAATGCTGAATAGTTTGAGTAGCGAACTTGACGTGATGCGGCCTTCCTTGCTTGAAAGCGGATTGGAGGTGATTCAATACAACTGCAACAGAAAGAATACGGATTTGCGCTTGTTTGAGTTTGGAAAAACTTACAAAAAGCAAAACGACCGCTACATTGAAGAACAACAAATTGCGCTATGGATTTCGGGAAATGCAGTTTCTGCCCATTGGGATCAGAAAGCAAAACCTGCAAACCTTGCTTATCTAAAAGGCGTTTTACAAAGTTTGGTGAATCGCTCGGGTATTGGAAATGTTACAGTTACTTATGAGCAAGAGCGTGTGGTTTATAAACACAGAAACCAAACGCTTTGCACAGCTTTTGCCGTACCGTCGAAGCGACTTGGGGAATTTGACATTAAGCAAGAAGTTTATTTTGCCAACATTAATGCAAAGGTTTGGATAAAGGCCGCAACCGAAAACAAGATCAGATATACCGAAGTGCCGAAATATCCGGTGGTGGAACGAGACCTTGCAATTGTGCTTAATAAGGAAATTACCTATCAGCAGGTAAAACAAACAACCGAGCAATTGAAAATTGAATCGTTGACAGGGTTCGATTTGTTCGATGTTTTTGAAAGTGAAAAATTAGGCGCAGATAAGAAATCTTACGCATTGAGCTATACCTTTCAGTTGCTGGATAGAACACTGACGGATGCGGAAATTGATTTGGCAATGCAACAACTTATGAGTTCATATAGATCAACTTTGCAAGCCCAAATACGCGAATAATCTATGCACGAATTACAGCTACTCAACACCAGGCTCGATGTGCTTTTAAAAAAGTATGCACTACTTCATTCTGAAAATAAGAAACTCAGAATCACAATTGCCGAGCAAACAAAAAACATGGCAACGCTGAATGTAAAACTTTCGGACCTGGAGCAAAATATGATAGCTGTGCAAATTGGGAGAAGTGTGAGCTACGATGAAAAACAAAAAATGCGTCGGCAGCTTGATACTGTGATTGGTGAAATAGATAAAATACTTGCTAAGCTGAATGATTAGAAATAGTTGTCTTTTTGTCTTTTCGTTACTGCGTTTTTTTACGCAAAAATTTTGGCTGCCTACTACTTACTGCGTATTGCTTACTGCTTACTGCCTTTCTTCCTGCGAACAGCAACGAGACCCATGTTTGCAACCTACAACCGCATATTTACGCCTCCGCTCTATGAAAAATGTGGCCGATACCACAGTTGCCGATAGTCTTTTACCTAATCCAAGATGGAGCGCGATTGACTCTGGCGTAACTTTAATTTTTGGTAGAAGAACCGGGAGTTTTAGTCTGTCGCTGAATGCAAGCGCCGATAGTTCCCGATATGCCATTCAGCCTGATTCCGCCGTTTTCTCTTTCGATACCCTTACTTTTTTTTATGACCGGAGATTACAGTTTTTATCCAATGCTTGTGGTTATACCTATTTCTACAACTTGCGCAGCATAAAGACTACAAACCATAATGTTGATTCTGTTTTGCTGCGAAACAACGAGGTAAATGGCAATGTAAACACACCAGATCATGTACAGGTTTTTTTCTAGCATTTTGGTTTTATTCTTTGCTGCCAGTGCATTTGCGCAAACAGATAGTACAGACACAGAGGGAACAAGTGCAATTTTGCCCAAACAGCAGCAATTGCGAATAGGATTTGATATAAGCAAACCGATTTTTAATGCCTTATCTAAAACGAAACAGAGCTATGAGTTTACTGTAGATTACTGTCTTCCTAAAGAAATATATCTGGTGGCAGAAGGTGGTTTCGGTGGTGCTAACATTGATTATGCAGATCTGAAATATTCAAGTTCGAATACATTTTTTAGAGTGGGAATTGATAAAAGCATGTTGCAGCGTTTGTTTCCGAACGATTGGGATTTTTTATTTGTAGGAATTCGATACGGGGTAGCAATTATCAATAGAAGTGAAGCAACTTACCTTACCTCCGATCCGGTTTGGGGAACAACCACCGGTACCATTGCATCCAAATCATTTTCCGGACATTGGGCGGAACTTACTGCCGGACTACGGGTGGAGTTATTCAGAGGTTTTTTTATACGGTTCGTGGAAAATTTTTACTCAATCAATCTCCATTTCGCGAACTGCCACCCGCATTTGTAGCAGGCTATGGAAAGGGTGAAAAATCTACCAGCTTCGATTTCAATTTTTATTTGCAGTACGCACTCAGGTGGTAATTGCTATTGCTGGGTGGCTGTGAAGATCACGTCCACTGTGTAAGTGCCAGCAGGAAAAGCAAATCCAGGATTCGCTCTAAACTTGCAGGAAAATCTTTTGTCGCCACCGGCTGTTGCATTGGCAATAATATTCTGAGCTGTTGCTCCGATTCCATAATAGCTATTTGCAGAAAATGGTGCAGGAATATTTCCACCCGTAGTGTTGGCCGTTATCATACAACTGAGGGTAGAGTAAACATACATAACCGGTGCAGGTGAAGTTGTACCGGAGTAAGTAAAGGTGTTTGCGGCTGCTTTTACAGAAACATTAAATGTCCTGTTAGATTTGATTTTCATTTCCTGATCGCCCGATGTAACACCATTTGCATAGTCGTTGGCAGAGGTAAATGGAAAAGTAATTGTCCCGCCGGTTGTGGACTCATTGCTGGTGTAAGAAATTTCCAGAGCGTTTGTTAGCCCAAGTTGCACGGCTTGCTGGGCAGTGGCCGACACATCGGCATTACTTACCTGTGCCTGCGTGGTTAGGGTAATTCCCAGGAAGGCGGCTATTAGAAAAATCTCTTTCATGGTTGTTGTTTGCCTCATAAAGATTGAGAGAGGTAAACAGAATTATTATAGACCTTGGATGTTTAACATCCGATTGACAAGCGGTTAACGAAACGTTTGCAAACTGGGAGAGTTTAATCAAAACAATCAAATCAGTAATTTCCCATTCCTGATAATTTACAACATGAGCATCTTTCCATTGGTTTAGTGAAAAAACTGAGCAATTAGCCTGGTGGAAATTTTAGTAGTTTTGGAAGGCTCGCATGGCATCATTTTCATGATGCGTAGTTCCAAAAACTATCACTATGTCAGCAAATGGAAAATGGGCGCTGGTTACCGGCGGATCAATCGGTATTGGTTATGAACTTGCCAAGCTTTGTGCAAAAGATTCTTTCAACCTAATTCTTGTAGCACGCGATGAAGCAGAGTTGCAAAGTGCAAAACAGCTTATTCAGCAGGAACACAAAGTGAAGGTGGAAACAATTGCCCAAGACCTGTTTGATGTAAATGCTTCACAAGAAATTTATGATTTTACAAAATCGAAAGGGTATGAAGTGAGCATTCTCATCAATAATGCAGGACAAGGCGAATATGGATTCTTTCACGAAACAGATATTTATCGCGATTTAGACATCATTAATCTAAACGTTATTGCTCCCGTATATCTGGTGAAACTTTTTGCAAAAGATATGATTGCCAAAAAGGAAGGTCGTATTCTCAATCTTGCTTCTATCGTTAGCAAAAATCCCTCACCGCTTTTAGCCATTTATTCTGCTACCAAAGCCTTCATTTATTCGTTTAGTATGGCTTTGCGCAATGAACTGAAAGATCATAACATTTCCGTCACTGCTCTGTTACCCGGCGCTACAGACACGGACTTTTTTGATAAAGCCGGAATGTTGAATACCAAGGAATACCATGAAAATGCAACCGGCGATCCTGCTGCTGTGGCTGAGGCTGGCTACAAAGCCATGATGAATGGAGACGAAAAAGTAGTATCGGAAGGATTGAAAAATAAAATGATGGCAAATATGGCGAACGTAATGCCCGACAGTATGATTGCCAGCAATATGCGCGAAAACCACATGAAAAATATAGATGGCAGTGAAGGCAAAGAGGGTGCAAGCCAGGGCGAATCAGTGCGTCAGGCTGCTAATAGTTCCGCAAGAAATCCATCAGACCGCATTGAAAATCAAGATGAAATTCCGCGTTAGATTTCGTGGGTATGGTTTTTAATCTATAGCTATTCTAAAATCTAAAAAACTATGAAAACCTTCATTTTAATTTGGTTAGGCGCTGCGGGATTAGTCACGTGGTCGGCCTGCAATCGGGCAAACGGTTCTATTCAGGCCATAGATCTGGAAACAGGAGAAAAGATAACCGTGATTGAAGACATTGCGAGCGGCAAAATCGTTAATGAAAAAACAGGAGAGCCGGTGAAGCTATTTGTAAACCGAAAAACAAACGACACTGTTTATGGGGTAACCGGCGAGGTGGTCAATGGGAAGTTGAGTATGTCGGACGAAGGAAAGTATGTGTATTATGGAAAGGTAAAAGGCGATGGCTACAAAATGGAAGTTGAGCGCGATGGAGATTACACAATTAAGCGCGGTGACGATTACAAAGAAAAGTACGAAAACGGCGAGTATAAAGTGAAGCACGGAGATTATAAAAAGGAAGTGGAACGCGATGGCGACGTGACGATTAAGAAAGGCGATAAGAAGATAAAAATTGATGGTGAAACAGGCGAAGTAAAAGTGAAAAACTAAGCCGCCCATTTTGTGATTAAAAAAATAAAGCTCCTCAAAAGGAGCTTTTATTTTGACTTCATGTCAATGTGTTCTTTAATTACTTTGCAAACTTCGTAATGCTCCACCCCCACATAATAATTCAACCACTGCTTTAAAGATTTTATGGGAAGATCGCGGAATAAATCATGCAATTCATGTTCCGGCAATCCTGAAATATCAAACGAAATTACCTCAGCATTTTTCTCTTTTCCTTCATCTAACGTTTTCATCACACAAGCTTTTCTTATTAAATGAAATATTGTGCCAGCGAAGCAACGTTTACATTCCGTCAATAAACCCAAATTGTTTACTTTGAAATAACTGTTCGTATCTTAAGCACTGCATGAGAAACGTTCTGATAATTCTTGCAAGCCTTTTGATGTTTGGAACATTTGCCATTGGGCAAACCCATTCTATCAATACACTGAAAACCAAACTCGCACTCACCAGCGACCCACATCAAAAGCTCGCATTTTTTCTAACACTTTGCGATGAACGCAATTCACTAAGTGCTGATACCTTATTTGCTTTTGCCGCAAATGCTAAAAGCCTTGCCGCTTCGCTCAACAAACCAGATGATATGCTGCGTGCTGATTATTTTATCGGTTGCGCGCTTGAGAAAAAAGGATTGCTCGACAGTGCATATTACCTCGTAGAAAATAGTTTATCGAAACTCTCAAATAACAAAAATAAATCTGCCCTCCGGTCTAAGTTTTTGTATCTGAAAGGCTCGCTGCTTGTTCGTAAAAACGATTTCAAAAATGCACACGAAGTATTTTTTACGCTTCTAAAATTTTCCGAACAAAACAACGATACGATCAATTTAATTACAGCAAGGCACGCCATAGGGTGGGTCTATCTGGAAACAAATCAGGCAAGTGAAGCGCTTCTGTGGTTTCGAAAAACATTACAAACAGCGCCAACCAATGAGTACGAAAAATATTATGCAGCCACCTATGCAAATATGATTGCAACCCACGGCATGTTGGAGCATTATGATTCGGCACAGCATTATATAGATGTCGGCATTCGTGTGGCAAAAAAGTATGAGCAACTCACCATTCTCTGCAACATTTTAAATCTCAAGGCATCTTTATACATGATGACTGCAAGAAATCATCTTGCAGATGCACCTCTGAAAGAAGCTTTGGAAATACGCAAACAAATTGGGGATCCGTTTTATGTGGTGGCAGATATGGCGCAATTAGCGAGCTACTACGCTAACGCTGGAAAGGTGGATGAGGCACTACGATATAGCAAGGAGGGTGTGGAAATTGCTGAAAAAAATCAGATTATCGGAAAGTTACCCATACTCTATCATGCACTGGCACACAGTTACAAACTGAAAGGCGATTTGAAAAATGCAATTGCGGCACTGGAAAAAAACATTGCTGTCAAAGATTCTTTGTATCAGGTAAATACAACTGCTGCAATGGCCGAGTTGGAAACGAAATACCAACTACAGAAAAAAGAAAACACGATTATACTTCAGGATATAAAACTGATAAAGCGCGGATACCAGCTTGCCGCCGCCGCTATTTTTATTGTTTTGTCTCTCATCATTAGTTATTTCGTTTTCAAAAATTATAAAGCGAAGCAAAAAGTCAGATTGGCTGCCGCATTGGAAGAAGAAAAAATAATGGCTGCGTTAGCGGTAAAAGAAGCAGAAGAAACTGAAAGAAGAAGGATTGCAGCCGATTTGCATGACAACCTCGGAGCTTATGCCGCATCAATCGCGTACAATCTGGAAAGTATAACCCACAACACAAACAACGGTAATAGGGCACTTACGGAGTTGCGCAATAATTCGGAGGCAATAGTCACAGAACTGAGCGATACCATCTGGGCTTTGAAAAAAGATGCGCTATGTCTCACCGCAATTAGT
>ENA-UOUJ01001660-UOUJ01001660.1-activated-sludge-metagenome-genome-assembly--contig:-NODE-1660-length-11259-cov-14.237415_pt1 | contig 11259 bp, 8 predicted proteins | sample MGYA00249839_ERZ747224 | MGnify/ENA primary metagenome ERZ747224 (study PRJEB28782, sample SAMN03220277) | activated sludge metagenome | biome: wastewater; feature: sewage sludge; material... | reverse complement strand
AATCTTTACGACTCTCTTCTCCATCTTTGAAAGAACTTGCATGGCACAAACATAGTCACATAGAATACAAAGAAAAATTCATGGCGTGTTGCCTGATGGCTATATTAAATCCTAAGTTCTTAAAGGAGCGTATTCCCCTTACTACGTGGGAATGGAAGCCCCTGAAGTCCATTCCCGGATTAATGCTTCAATTTTATCTTCCGCATGGTAAAAAGAAGCGATCTTCCTGATCACATCTTCCACGAGCGCATCGGGGCAGGAGGCGCCGCTGGTAATAAGCAGTTTTGCCGGGATATTCAGGGGAAGAAAGCCCGTTGTCAGCACTTCTTCCTTTGTATGAAAATTATAATGAAGGATTTTTTCTTTAGACTGGATCTTGGCTTCACTGCTAATAAAATAAGTGGGTAATTTTTCTTCACATAATTCTACCAGGTGGGAAGTATTGGAGCTGTTATAGCCGCCTATTACGAGGGCAATATCGGCATCGGTGTTCAGCATTCCCGAAACGGCGGTTTGATTATCATTGGTAGCATAGCAGAGCGTATCTCTTGTGTCGGCAAAATGTTCTGCCAGGGTAGCTTCGGTTAGCCTGTAGTGTTGTATCATTACCTGTTTAAGATAATCCGCGATAGCCTGTGTATCGGCTGCCAGCATGGTGGTTTGGTTTACTACGCCAATGCGCTGCAGGTGCTCCGCCGGGTCAAATCCTTCTGAAAACCTTCCTTCAAATTCGCTGCTAAACTGTGCAGCCGTTTTTTCACCGGTAATATATTTCCCCAGTGCTATAGCTTCCTCCATGTCTTTTACTACTACGGCGGGAGCGTTAACGGCGCTGTGTGAAAAGGTAGCCCGTGTTTCTTCGTGCCGGGGCTTTCCGTGTATTATAATGCTGTACCCTCTTTTTGCAATTTGTTCGGAACGGTTCCATACCTTTTCAACAAAAGGGCAGGTAGTATTAAATTGTTTGGTTTCAAGCCCTATATCATTTAGCTGCTTTTCAATATGGAGTGTAGTGCCAAAAGCAGGGGTAATAACAATATCGTTGGGTGTAAGCGATTCAAAAGGTAACAATTGCTTTCCATGCGTGTCCTGGAGAAACCGTACCCCTCTTTCCTGCAGGTCTTCATTTACGTGGGGGTTATGGATCATTTCGCTCAGTAAAAAAATACGTTTGTCCGGATTTTCATCCACTGTACGGAAAGCGATCTCAATAGCGTTTTCTACACCATAGCAAAATCCGAAGTGCCTTGCCAGGTAAATATGTACATTGCCCAGGTTAAGCAGGGTAGGGGTGAAGTCTTTCTTCATCTTATCCTGCTGCTTACGCTTCTGTTTTATGGCCGATATAAGCGGACTACGGTATATGAAAGGAACATTAAACTGTTTCATACAAATGGAAAATACAATTGCGCAAAGGTACGAAGTTTGGATCAACCGGTATTGGCGGAAAGCGCATGGGTGCATTTACCTTCGGAGCGAAAAGCTCAAATTTTCGCATAGGAATCTGTAAAAAGCAGAATGAATTATCCGGATTATCAGAAAACAAAAGTTAAAGCAACTGCATAAATGCACCCAGGATTCCGGCTCTTTCTGCAAAAGTTTAAGGATATTTGAGCGGTATATTTTTCGTATAATGTGATCTATATAATTTTTAATTAAATGTTATGCCGGCAAACCATTTCATTATAGCGCTATCGGCTTTTTTTATTACCGGAATTGCATGTTATCATACACCGGCTGCATCCAATAGGAAAGAACCCGTTCTTTCCCGCTTAACAGACGGTATAAATGAAAATGATAATATTATTGCCGGTGCACAGCGTTTCGATGAGTATATTCAATTATTAAAGGGAAAAGCCGTTGCGGTTTTTGCCAATCAAACCTCAATGGCAGACAACACCCATCTGGTAGATGCCTTAAAAAGCCGTGGTGTTATTATCAAAAAAATATTTTCGCCTGAGCATGGTTTTCGGGGCACTGCCGATGCGGGTGAAAAAGTGGGAAATTACACCGATACCAAAACAGGCATACCGGTTATCTCGTTATACGGCAGTAAACGAAAACCTGCAGCCGGAGATGTTAAAGATGTAGATGTGCTGGTTTTTGATATACAGGATGTGGGCGTTAGGTTCTATACTTATATTTCATCGTTGCAGGAATTTATGGAAGCCGCAATAGCGTTTAATAAACCGCTGGTCATTTTGGACCGGCCCAATCCTAATGGCTTTTATGTAGACGGACCTGTGCTGGATATGCAATACAAATCTTTTGTTGGTATGCAGCCCGTACCCGTGGTATATGGAATGACGATTGGTGAATACGCTTACATGCTGCTGAAAGAAAATATGCTTTCGGTAAAAACAACAGCGCAACCTGTAGTGCACATTGACCCAAAACCCGGAACAAACATTAGTTCATCAAACTTCAGTCTTACTATTATTACGTGCGGCAACTACACGCATAACAGTAAATATATACTGCTGGTGCGTCCTTCCCCTAATTTGCCCGATATCCAGTCTGTATATCTTTATCCTTCCACCTGTTTTTTTGAAGGAACAGTTTTAAGCGAAGGCAGGGGAACAGCGAAGCCCTTCCAGGTGTTCGGACATCCATCTTTGCCCAACAACTTATTTTCTTTTACACCCAATCCAACCGAAGGGGCTAAGAACTCAAAACTATACGGACAGCTTTGTTACGGATGGGATTTGAGCGGATCGCCGGATGAGGTATTGAAAAAGGTGGATAATAAAGTGCAATTACAATGGCTGATAGCAGCATACCGGCTGTTCCCGGAAAAAGAAAAATTCTTTATTATTCCCCAGTCCGGCAAAATGGAAGCATCCTTTTTTAATAAATTGGCAGGCAATAATGAATTGTGGCAGCAAATTAAAAACGGTGTGCCGGAGCAGGATATCCGTAAAAGCTGGGAGCCCGGCTTAACCGCATTTAAAAAGTTGAGAAAGAAATATTTGCTGTATGAAGATTTTTAGCGGGGCGGATAACGGTTTAGTAATTTTGCATCCAATGTCGCCAACGCAACCATCTTCCCTGCCAGATCGTAAAGTTCTCCGTATCGTATTTATGGGTACGCCCGAATTTGCTGTGGCCTCATTAGACGCATTGGTGCAGGCAGGCTATCTCATAGTTGCGGTTGTTACTGCTCCGGATAAACCTGCCGGCAGGGGCATGAAGCTTACGGAAAGCGCGGTTAAAAAATATGCTGCGGAAAAAGGATTAAAGATCCTGCAACCGCTGAAGCTGAAGGATCCGTTATTTGTAGAGGAATTAAGATCATTGAAAGCGGATATACAAATTGTAGTTGCATTTCGCATGTTGCCCGAAGTGGTATGGAATATGCCGCCTATGGGCACCATTAATGTACATGGCTCCCTGCTTCCGCAATACCGCGGTGCGGCGCCCATTAACTGGGCAGTGATCAATGGCGAAAAAGAAACCGGTGTAACTACTTTTAAGCTGCAGCACGAAATAGATACCGGTAATATTTTATTGCAGCAACGTTTTGCTATTGGTGATGATGAAACCGCAGGCGAAGTGCACGAACGGATGAAAGAAACTGGAGCAAAGCTTTTGGTACAAACCATAGACGGACTGATAGGCGGAACCATTGAAGAAACGGTGCAGCACCATTCACCACTTACCACTCACCATTTACCACTCACCACCAACCACCTCAAACACGCCCCCAAAATATTTACGGAAACCTGCCGGATAAACTGGGATAAGCCGGTGAATGAAATTTATAATTTAATACGCGGCTTATCGCCTTTCCCCGGCGCTTTTACCTTGCTGGGTGAAAAAACGTTAAAGATCTTCCGGGCAAAAAAAGATATGACTATACCGCTCATTCCTCCCGGCAGGCATGAGTCAGACGGAAAACAACTGCTGCGGTTTTCGGGCAGGGATGGATATATTGAAATACTGGAATTGCAGCTGGAAGGAAAGAAACGGATGCCGGTGGACGCGTTCCTGAGAGGGAATAAGGTTTGAATGTGAAAATGTGGGAAATATGCAAATATGCAAATATGCAAATGTGCAAATGTGGAAGTGGGTGAATTTTAGAATTTGGAAAAGACTAAAAGCCAGAAACCGAAAACTATATATCCTCCCTGATCTCTTTTGCCAAAAATAGATTTCGGTTCAGTATTCCCGTGGCTGTTATGCTTTTCCCTGCAAGCATTTCAAGCGATGCATCCTTAAATGGATTGCCACCCATTTTCCTCAAAACATATGCTTTGTTTTTTGTTTGCAGCATTACAGCATTGCGTTCCGATTTGGAACCTTCCGAAAGCTTTTTCATTACAACCCTTCCGGAGAGCTGTACCTCCTGTATTTTATTTATGTTTTTTTTATCTCCGCTCATAAATCCTCCAGCCAAGTAATTGTTCACTGGATTCTTTAACCACCAGTACTTTAATATTGTTAAAACCAACGGAACCCGGTGTGGAAATGGCTTTAACGAAAGTACGGAATCTGGCTGTGCGGGGTGCGAGTTTTTTCTCTGCTATGCTCTGGGTGCCTGTTTTTATACTGGCTTTATATAACCCCTTTTTGTCGTAAGCGGTAAAGCCGGTTTCCTTCAGCAGCGTATTAAGATCTTTTTGATGCGCAGACGGCGTTACTGTTTTTTCTTTATGGCTGGGAGCAAGATTCTTTTTGAGGTCGCTGCCTTTATTGAATAGCTTCATCCGGGTATTCTGCACCGTGTTTTGCGAAACAATTTTTCTTACACTGTCGTCAATTACAGGTAATACAGACGGATCGCCCAGCAAATGAAACTGGGCAACGGTTTTGAGTTCATAGGGATCAAGGTGGGGACCTGATTCGCTTAAAAATTGCTGTCTTGCCTGTAGCAACGCCCTGCCGGTTGATGCGCCGCCGATAATGTTTTTTATAAAATACTGTGTTATGAGGTCGGCAAGTCCCTGTGCATCGGCAGGGCCGTATGCGATAGTGCTGCTGCCCATAAAAGCCACCGCGTTGTTGTTTAAATACATATTGGCAATGCTTAATGCATTAGGTTGGGGAAGCAGAACGGGATTTACCAGTTCAGCGCCATAGCAACATTCTGCCGCTACTATGGTGCCTTCGCTGATCTTCCCTTTCAATTGCGCTGAACTGATCGCAACAGGATAGCTGCTTCCTTTTTGTCCGTAAAATGCCATGTCGTTTTGTGCACCGTGGCAATTGTAAAAATGGGTGCGTTTTTTTAGCTGTGCAGCGGTATAGCTTGTTGCTGAGCCTGGGCTGAGGAGCAAATTACTGTAATTGCCCACCATGCTTTGCAGGCTCAGCTCGGTTGATTTACGCCATACATACGCGCTTATACCAAAATACTCCATATAGAGCGCCTCTTTCCGCGGTTTGGCTTTTATAATATTATTGATGATGGTAGTAAAATATTGTATATCATTTTCGCCGGGAACATCCGGAATACGGCCTACCACCCGGGTGGGGCCGGTAAAGGATTGGATGTTCTTGCTGTAAGGCGCATCGCAGGCATAGGGCAGGTCGGAAGGCACCGTCATATCTCCATCCGCATCGGCAGGGTTATGGATATCCTGGAAAGGGAAAATATCCTGAGAACCTGCCAGTACAATATAATCGGGAACGTATTTTTTATACAGATCATCCACCGCTCTTTTACATTCCCTGGCAGTTACGTTCTTTACGGGCTTAATACCGGCTTGTTTGGCAGATACTGCATCATCTATAAAAACAATACGGGCGGCTATTCCTCTTTTTTTGTCGGCTGCTTTCAGTGCCTGCAACAGCTTATTTATTTTCGGAAACGCTGAACCGTACTTTAATGTAAGCGTGCTTTTGGCAGTTATGATGATCTTTTTTGCGTACATGGCAGTTGGTATTAAAAGTGTAAAATAAATTTCAGATCCGGGCCTGCTCAAGAATTTTTTTTAAAGCAACAGACGTGCCGGGATGCGCAATTACGGCTGTTGTAAAGTGTTTCCATTTTTTTATACCTATCTTTTCGTAAGGGCGGTTTTCGTCATCAATTAATGCCGAAAGTTCGGGGTAAGTGTAAACTAACTGCGCCAGTTCGGTATTATACATTTGTATGGCCGGTACGGATTGTGCATTGTTTGTTTTAAAGATGGTACTCAAAACCGGGAACCAGGGTACCTGATCTTCGGGTGTTTTTGTTAGGTTCGTTTTTACACCTATGCTCAGTGCATCATTGGACTGCAATATGCCGTTCCCAAAATAGTGATTATAAGTAAGCGGTGCATTACGCACCATTTTTTTGGCGGATGTATATAATGCAAAACGGATGGCTTCTACCCGCTGCCAGGGCTTAAGCCGGCTGAGCGCTGTATAATGCTGCCTGTAATAAATAGCGGCTGCTGCTGCTATTTGTGGTGCCGCGCACGATGTACCCGATCCGTTAAAACGGATATTATTTTCTGCTGTACCTGCCCAGGGAACATTAGGTGTAAATGCCGCCAGTGCTTTTTTCATGTGCCGCTTTGGTCCAAAGCAGCCCTGCATTTCACCCGGCTTCAGACTTGCATAAGGTTGCATGTTGTAAGTAACGCCGCATGCTGCAATTACCCTTCCAAACCGTGCCGGATAAATTACATGCCGTGTAGGCAAACCATTAAAATTATTACCGGCGGCCGTTACCAGTGTAATGCCGGCCTCATAGGCGGCATTTACCGCTTTTGCCCAGGATGCCGAGGGGGCGCCTCCCATGCTCATGGAAGCTACATGCACAGGCGTGCCGCCGGTGCTTATCCGGGTAATATAGTTCAACGCTTCTGCAAACGCGCTTGTTTTTAATAACACTACGGAAGCGGCTATCCTGCAACAAATAACTTCTGCAAACCAAGCGGCGCCCAGATAGTCGTTGAACCGGCCATTATCCGTGCGTAAATCAATGGTATTGCCGGCCAGTATGCCCAGTGTGCCTGTACCGTGCCCCGGCATTTTTAAGAAGCCGCTTGTTAAAGGATCGTGGGCGTCATCCACCTTTTCTCCGTCAACAAAATTGCGTTGCAGCTTATTGTTCTTTACGCTGCCGGGAACAATAAAATGAGTGGCGCTATATCCTGTATCCAGATGCGCGATACGGATAAGCGCATCATTATCCTGTACACTTTCTCTGGCTTTTTTTAACTGAGACCAGGCATCATCCAAATGCCATATGATGTTTTTATCCGGCGGCCAGTCTGCATCATGATCATTCGTATCACTTCCAAAAGATTTGGCATTTATTTTTTTAGGCAGATCGTTTATTTTTTTGTTAATGGTAAACTCCTGCAAAAAATCCGGTTCTACAAAGGTATGCCTGTTGTTTAACGCAGTACGCGACATATGCGCCACATCCCAGGGGTTCACCTCAGTATCACTGATTTTTGTTTTAACATATATATTTCCCGTCATAGTGGTCTTAAATTTTGAGGCAGACCGCACAGCTATCTCAGGTGCCGGTTCCTTAACGGAACTAACCGGTATCCCTGCCGCTTTTAATTGCTGTTGTACCGCTTTTGTGGCATCGGGGTGCAGCTTCCCTTTAGCGCCTGCTCTTCCGGGCATTTGCTGAATAATCATTTCAACAGGCTGGTTGTATCGTTTCATGTCATAGCCGTTTGGTCAAAAAAGTTCCGATAAAGTAAAAATAAAAAGGGAAAAATTTTTTTTATTCATGAATACGATTAATTTGGCCGTTCGGTATTTTTATATATAGTAAACAAAAGTTTATTATATATAAACCCCGTTTTTTGCTGTAACGCTGCCGGCCGGTTGAGCTAACGTTAAGTAATGAAATAAAAGCTAATACGGTTATGACAAAAATGAAGAAAGCACTTTTTACGTTGTTCTGTATGCTGTTGGTGGCAGCTCTGTATGCTCAGCCTAAAAAAGTAAAGCATGTTATATTGATTGGTTGTGATGGCTTTGGCGGTTATGCTTTGCCACAGGCCGATATGCCTAATTTAAAAAAAATGATGGAAGAAGGCGCATGGTCTTTAAAGGCCCGTTCGGTATTGCCTTCGTCGAGCGCGGTAAACTGGGCCTCTATGCTAATGGGGGCGGGACCTACCATGCACGGGTATACGGAATGGGGCAGCGCCGTACCTGAAATACCTTCTGTTGATATCAACCAGTATGGGATGTTTCCCACTGTTTTTAGTTTATTGAAAGAACAGCAACCTGCTGCTATATCTGCGTTAATTTATAGCTGGCCGGGCATTAACCCTTTGGTAGAAAAAGAAGCCACAACTATACGTGTGTCCTCCGGTGATGATGATGATTTCTGTGCCGATACGGCTGCGGCTATTATAAAATCACACAAACCGGCATTAACATTTATCCATTTTCACCAGCCGGATGTTGTTGGCCATAACATTGGTCATCATACGCCTGAATATTTTAACGAGCTGAAAAAAGCAGATGCGCGGATAGGTAAAATTGTGAATGTGGTTCAGGAAGCCGGCATAGCGGAGCACACGGTTATACTGGTAACGGCAGATCATGGCGGCAAAGACAAAGGCCATGGCGGCAAATCATTAAATGAAGTGCAGATACCCTGGATCGTTTATGGTAAAGGCGTTCAGAGAGGGCGCCAGCTAAATAGCACCATTATTACTTACGATACGGGTGCCACCATCGCGTGGCTGCTGAAGCTTAAAGCGCCGCAAAGCTGGCGGGGAAAGCCGGTTGCTGAAGCATTTAAATAAGTTTTTTCGCGTAGCAGGTATCATAAATTGTAGTTAGTTTTGGTATGCAGGCCTTTATTCTTATTGGCCTGCTTTTTTATCCAACAGGCAATAACCATCTGCCTGCTTGAGTATATTCGCCTTTCTCCTTTCTCTCCGGAATATGCTTCAACAATCTTATATGCCCGTACACAGGGTTTTCACAAAGCTCATTGGTGTCATCTTATTGCTGTTGGCCTTTGCCTTTTCATCCGCCGCACAGCCCATACAGTTGAAAAATGCAGTTATCCTCACATCCCCATCCGTTTCGCCTGGCATGCAGGCAACCGTTTCGCAGGTGCTTTCGGAAGAGATTGCCAAGCGTACCGGCATTTTGCTTAAAAATACCGCCAATTGGCCCAAAAAGGGAACACCTGTTATTGCTTTGGTATTATCTGCCGATGAACAATTGATGGAAACTGCAATTCCAGTCAGGCAGGATAAGAACGGCGCCGAATATAAAAAGGAAGGATTTCGCATAGTGAGCAGCGTTACGAACAATGGCACCGTAGTATGGATCATTGGCGCAGATGACCGGGGTATATTGTTTGGGGCGGGATGGCTGTTGCGGAATCTTGATATGGCGCGTAATAAACTACAGCTTAATGAAAGAACAGATATCGCTTCTTCTCCTGCATACCCTATTCGCGGCCACCAGTTGGGATACCGTACAACCGCTAATTCTTACGACGCTTGGACGGTAGCGCAATATGACCAGTACATCCGTGATCTGGCCATTTTTGGAAGCAATGCGGTTGAAGGTATTCCTTTCCACGAAGATGAAACCCCCAGCCCGCTTTTTACCATACCGGCCGCCGAAATGAATATCCGGCTCAGTGAAATATGCCGGAAATACGATATGGACTATTGGGTATGGACGCCGGCTACCTTCGACCTCACGGATAAGGCAAAACGAAAAGCTGAGCTCGATATGCATGAAAATTTTTACCGGCAGTGCCCGAGGCTCGATCATATTTTTTTCCCCGGAGGCGACCCCGGCGATAACCAACCTTCGGAAGTAATACCTTTTCTCAAAGACTTACATACGAGGCTGATCAAATACCATCCCAACGCCAAAATATGGATTTCGCTGCAGGGATTTAGTGTAGAACAGGTTGATTATTTCTACCGTTATCTCAACCGGGAAAAACCCACCTGGCTGCAGGGTGTGGTATCGGGGCCGGGCAGCCCGCCCATAGCCGAAACCCGCTACCGGCTGCCTCAGCAATACCAGCACCGGCAGTACCCCGATATTACGCATTCCGTTCGCTGCGAATTCCCTGTTGAGGAGTTCGATCAGGCCTATGCGTTAACCTTGGGCCGCGAATCGGTAAACCCGCGGCCTTATGCATTTGCGAAGATCCATCAAACCTATGCCCCCTTTACCGATGGGTTTGTTTCTTATTCGGATGGCTGTCATGACGATGTTAACAAAGTGATCTGGAGCATGCGGGGCTGGGACCCGCAAATGGATGTAAATGAAATTTTGAAGCAATACGGTAAATTTTTCTTTAGCGGTACTGTTGAAGCGCCGGCGGCTGATGGCATTGCCGCGCTGGAACGCAACTGGAAAGGCCCTTTGGCCGAAAACGGCGGAGTGGAAGCTACCTTTTCATTCTGGAAAAAGCTGGAATCCGGTCATCCTGAATTCAAAGAGAACTGGCGCTGGCAGATGTTGCTGCTGCGTGCTTATTACGATGTTTATACCCGCAGAAGACTGATCTATGAACAATCTTTGGAGCAACAGGCTAATGATGTACTTGCGGCGGTTAAGCCGGTAAACATAAAAGAAGCGATGGATATAGCGCAGGCAACTGTGGATAAAGCAGACACCCGGCCGGTTGCACCTGAGCTTAGAAAAAGGATTGAAGATTTATGCACCGATCTGTTCGCATCTATAGGATTACAAACCAGCGTGCCTAAGTACAAAGCGAAAAATTATGAAAGGGGCGCTGTGCTCGACCATGTAGATTACCCGTTGAATAACCGCTGGTGGCTGGCAGATGAATTTAAAAAAATACAGTTAATGAAAACGCCTGAGGAACAAATGGCTGCCCTGCAAACCATTGCCAACTGGGAAAACCCCGGCAATGGAAGTTACTACGACGATATTTCCAGCGTGAGCAAGGGTCCGCGGGTAAAAACCATTTCTTACGATGCTACCGATGTGGCCTGGTGGGATAATGGCTTCAGCCGCAAGCGCCTTTCTTTCCAATTATTCCAGGGCGCTCCCGTACTGGATTACGGTAACCTGGAACCGGGGGCACGGTATATTATCCGTGTTTGTGGTTATGGCGATGCGCTGCTTCGCGTTGACGGGCTAAGGCTTTCTCCTGTACTTTATAATAAAGAAGCGGATACTTTTAAGGAATGGATCATTCCCTTATCGCTCACCGGTGATGGAAAAATAACAGTAACTTTTGATGAGCCGGAAGAATCTAACCTGAACTGGCGGCAGCATTCCCGTATTTCAGATGTTTGGTTGCTGAAACGGTAAGCCCGGAAGAAGGTTTTGATGTATAAGGCA
>ENA-UOUJ01001659-UOUJ01001659.1-activated-sludge-metagenome-genome-assembly--contig:-NODE-1659-length-11265-cov-10.107315_pt1 | contig 11265 bp, 16 predicted proteins | sample MGYA00249839_ERZ747224 | MGnify/ENA primary metagenome ERZ747224 (study PRJEB28782, sample SAMN03220277) | activated sludge metagenome | biome: wastewater; feature: sewage sludge; material... | reverse complement strand
CATCAATTGGGTCGTGCCGCAGGGCGGCGAAGGGCCGATCTACCAGGGCATGTGACTGTACGCTGGGTGCCCCTGGAGGCCGATGCGGCGCTCGGTGATCGGGCGCGCTGCGGCTGATCGGGATCTCGTGCAAAGAAGCACGCCGTCGTTCCGATTGGGCATCAACCCGCAGGAATTGGCGCTGGTCGGCGTGCGGACAGCGGTCTTGACTTGTTCCGCAGCATGCCCGGAAACGGAACGGGCGAGGGGTTTTCGTTATGAAGGTGACCAATGACTCGGTACGCGCGCAGGGCCGGCGCGAACAGATCCTGCGCTCCGCCGAGCGCTGTTTCCGTGACTTCGGCTTCCACGCGGCAAGTATTTCAAAGATCTCGAAAGCGGCTGGCATGAGCTCGGGCCACATCTATCACTATTTCGACAACAAGGAGGCGATCATCGCCGCGATCGTCATGCGCGACCTCGAAACCCGCCTGGCTTTGACCGAGGCGCTACGGGCCAAGAGCGGCCAGCCGGAGGCGTTGAAGCAACATATCGCGGATGCGCTCGTCCGCCAGCTCGACACGGGCCTGGCGGCATTGAAGGTCGAGATCCTTGCGGAAGCGGGTCGGAATCCCGGAGTCGCCAAGATCGTGCGGGATGCCGACCTCGCCAGCCGCCTTGCGTTTTCGAAAGCGATCCGGGAGATCCGCAGGGCGGCAGGCTTTCAGGACGACCCGAGGGAACTGGATGGAATGGTCGAGTTCCTCGCCGCGCTATTTGGGGGTTTGACGCTCCGCATCATCGGAAATCCGGCGCTCGAACCGGATCTCCTCGTGAGCAGTGCCCAACGGATTGTCGAGCAGGCGCTGTTCCGCAGTGGCACGATGACCGCAGATGGGCCTATGTAGGCTTCGAACGAAGCTGTCGAGGGCGCGGATCGAGCCGGAAGCAACAAGGGAAGAATTGCAGAGCGCAGCCGGTTCTGCAGAACAAAGGCCCCTGTGGATCACTCCACAGGGGCCTTGCTGTATTTGGGGCGACATACCGGAATCGAACCGGTGACACCTGGAGCCACAAGCCTAAGCCTGTTTGAACAATATCAAGCCACTAGCCATCGTTTCACTCTACAAACGGGAAAGTTATCCACCGCTCAAGCCCGCGCCGTTGCTGGGCGCGACTTCCCTTTGTAGAACGGTTTCATCGGACGGGGCTGACCTTTTCACCGCGCTTTTTCCGCACGTAATGTTCGGTCATGTCCCGTTTCGTGTGGCCGAGCAGCTTCTGCGCTTGGTCGAGCGCATCCACATCGCTGGCGGCCTTGGCGCGCAGGTCGCGGAACTGAATTGCCCGCAAGCGGGCTCCCGTTGCCTTGTTGGGTGCGGCATTGGCGGCCAGCTCCCGCGCCTTGTCGAACCGGTAGCGCAGCGCGGCTTTGCCCAGTGCCTCGCCCTTCTCGTTGACGATCAGCGACAGCGAGCGGACACCCTGAATGCCAGCCTTGCGCGCCTTGATGCGCTCGATCAGCGCTGCAAGGGAACCGACGATGGCGATGCGCAGCTTGGCGTCGGTCTTGTTCTGCTCCATGACGAGATGGCCGTCGCGGATGTCGGTCTCGCGGAGATCCCGCAGGTCGCCTGGACGCTGCCCGATCAGGTACGCGAGCTCGATGGCTTCCTGCAGCGGGGCGTCGGCGTGCTTCAGGATGGTCGCAAGCTCATCGTCCTCGATGTAGATCTTGCGCCCGGCCTCCTTGTGGCGGCGCACTCCGAGGGTGGGGTTCTGCGCCTTCGTCAGACCTTGGTCGCGACCCCAGTTCCATGCGGCGCTTAGCCATGCCGCCTCGCGATTCGCGCGCACGGCACCGTCGTTGGGCTGGATGGGCAAGGGCTTCTTGCCGTCCTCGACGCGCTTCACATTGGCTTCCTGCTTCGCACGTTTCGCCTCTGCGATGCGCCAGTCGAGAAATTGGCGGATGTGCACGGGCTCCACTTGGTCGAGTGGGGCAGGAGGGTCACCGAAGAAGCGCATCAGAGCGGGGAGGGCGTAGCGGATATCGTCCAGTGTGCCCGCCTTGCGGCCGACGGCAGTCGCGGAGCTCCACCGGGTCAGTAGCTCGGGCACGGTGACGGCGGGGCCCCGTACGGTTTCGACCTGCTCGGCATAGGCGCGCAGCGCATCCGGAAAGCTGTTGCCCAGCGGCACCCATTCGCGCTTCCCGTTGGACTGCTTGCCCTTGTCGAGGTAGTACCAGACCTGGCCGCGAGCGCCTTTCTTGGCGCGCATCCCGGGAGGCAGGTTTAGATTGACGGTCGGTCGGCGTCCCATGGCGGCGGTTATCCGTTGACGACGCGTGGAGCCCAGCCACGCAAAGGCTCGGGCTTGGACATCTGCTGGCCAAGCACGGCCGCGCGGGTGACAACCGGCTTGCCCAGGGCATTGATGCGAAACGGGATCAGCATGCGCTTCAGGGTCTCGATCTGCAATCGACGCATCCGGCGGCCGGTCAGCTCGACGAGTTCGTCGTCAGTGAGGAAGAGGGGGTTGCTCATGCTGCACTCTCCGCGAGTCCCGCCTTCTCGATCTCGATCTTGATGCACGTCTCGTCCAGGTAGGCGCGGGCCTCGCGCAGGGTGAGCGTGCCGGCGAGCTTGCGGAGCACGATCGAGCAGGCGCGCACGTCGTCGATGTCCTGCTGGGTGATTTCCTCGTCCGTTTCGAGCAGGCGCGCGATGCGGGCGACTGGTTGGGTGTCGACGTCCTGCCAGTGCTTGCGGCGCGCGGCGACATCGTAGAACTCGGCAATGCCGCGGATCGCCTGGGCGCTGTTGTGCCAGTCGTTCGTGCCCGGGTCGTAGAGGACCGGCTCGCCGCCGGAGTACTCGGCGGTGCCGTCGATCTCGAGCTTGGCGAGGATGCGATCGAGCGGCGCCCACACACCATGGATGTTCCACGGAATCAGGCGCAAGGGCAGGTCGGCGCGGCTGGGTTTCTGACGTGATGCGCGCGGCGTGCGGCGCATCGCCTTCTCGAACTTGCGGCGATCTGCGCGCGAGAGGGAGGTCGCTTTGTCATTCATGCTTTCGCTCATGCTTACACCCGATTCCCATCGATCCGCATGACTGCGCCGTCGCTGTGCCAGGCGCAGGGCGTGTGCATCGGCTTCGCCCCTGTCGGGTGGCTGCAGAAGTCGTTGCGATCGACGACCGGTCCAATCTGCACGGTCGAGCGCTGCAGGTGGCCGCAGGTCGCGCACCCAGGCGGGGCAGTGTGGTGCTGGATCACGCCGGCCTCCATTCCGCGCCGCGCACCGCCTTGCCGACGGGCACGAGCGCGGACACTTCACCGCGCCCGCTGCCGTTGCGCGCGGCGGCCAGCGCGGCAGCGACTGCGGTCTCCTGCTTGGCGGTGATCCGCGGGGCGCGCTTGGGCGCGCGCACCAAGTAGCCGGCTGCGGTGTAGCGATCGTCGCCCGACAAGAGGGTGGCGCCGCGCATCGCTTCGCGCTGCAGGCTCTCGAGCTGGTTGCGCAGATCCACGACCACGCCAGCCTGCTTGAACAGCTCGGCGTCCTGCATGCTGACCTTGTGCTGCAGGTCGGCAATCTTCCCGGTGCACGCATGCAGCTCGGCGAGCGCCATCTGATACGCGCCGGTCAGCGCAGCCGCGGCTGATTGCAGATCTGCGCCATCGTCCAGATCCTTAAGGCCCTCCAGGCCGGACCCGCGCAGCACATGCGCCACCCTGGCGAGGCGGTCGCCAAGCTCGCGGTTTGCGAGCGCCAGCAGCGAGGCGTCGGCGGGTGGCATCGCATCGTCGTCCTGCGGCTCGTCCGCCGCAACCGGCGCCGCCGAGGGAGTGGCGGCAGCGCCCTCGGAGGGAGACAGAGATCCCGATGCGCTGCTGCCGGTGTTTTTCGCCACCTCCGGCTGGGCGTTCTGGGTAACGGTTTCAGGGCCGGACAGCAGACGGGTGTAGCCGTAGGCCTCGGTCACGCCAGAAGATACGCGCGACACCTGGCCAGCCTTGACCATTCCGGAAAGGGTAGGGGAGATCAGGCCGAGCGCGGCGCCCGTGGCCGTGGCGATCTGGCGCGCGGTCATTGGCTTGGCGCCATAGAGCGGCAGGACGCGGTAGATCTGCGCGGCGCGCGTGCCATGGCGGACGCCTGGCGGGAGCATGACTTCGCTGATGGTTGCCGGCGCGGGAGCCGGTTCGGGCTCGTAGTCATCTGCGACAACAGCGAGCGGCACGGCGAGCCAGTAGACGAGCTCCTTCTTCTTGCCGCGCTGCTCGCACTCGACTTGGCCGTCGGTGCGCATCGCGTTGAGCTCCTTGACGACGATCGAGGGGGTATCGCCCTTGCCGATAGCGCTGGCGATCCCGGCGGCCGTGTCTTCACCGGCTGCGAGGCGATCGGCAATCTTGGCGCGCAGTGGGCTGTTGTCGCGGGCGTTCACGATGCGGACTCCTCGCTGGATTCGGCGCCGACGCTCGGGCGCAGGGCCTCGAGCTGCTTGGCGGCCTGTGCCTTGGTCCCATAGGCGATGCGAAGCAGCATTTGCACCGGGCGCGGAATGTTGCGGCCCGACTCGTAGCGGCTGCCCGCGGACTGGCCAAGGCCGACGTGAGACCAGAATTCCGACTGGTTGACGTTGAGCTTCTTGCGCATGGCAAGGGCGGCTTCGCCGGTGATGGGGGCGAACTTCGGGGCTTTGGTAGTCATGCTGCCTCCAGGGCTTGCTGGTTGGTGTGGGTGGCAATCAGGGTGCCGCGATCGATCCAGTGGCTTGCGATGTGCGCCGGCAAGGCCTGGGCGGGCGGTGCGGCCTTCAGCGTGGCGAGAACGATCGCCGTATCAATCTGCCCGGCTTCGGCAACGTCGGAGAGCCAGAACAGCGCATCCTCGCGACCGGTCGCGTCGAGCACGTCCAGGCGGTCCAGCACGACGAGCCGCAGGCCCGACAGTTGGGCGATGGTCACGGCGAGGAGGGCGTCGGCGCGCCAGCGCTCGGACTCGGACAGAAGCCCGTAGAGCCGGCTGCCGACGGTGATGGCCATGTCGGCCCCGATGCGCGGCGGCTGCCACTGCGCGAGCGCGGCATGCTCGGCCAGGCGCGCGTTCAGCGGATCGAGCGCTTCGGCGATCATCTCGGCCTGAATCCCGTTCGGGCTGAGCGCATCGGCGATCGCGGACCACTGCTGCACGTCGGCGTGATGCCGGGCAGCGTCGGCGATCTGCTGCGCACGACGTTCGGCGGCGCCGGCTGCCTCCAGGTACTTCTGGACGTCGGCTTGCCAGTCGGCGTGGCGCCGGCGGGCATCGGCCAGGCGCGTCTCGATGTCCTCTATCTTCGGCGTCTCGGGCTTCGCAGCCTTCTCGAGCTCGGCGAGTTCGGCGCCTGCCGCTTCGGCTGCGGTGAGATCCCGGCGGGCGTTCGCGGCGCCGGACTCGGCCGTCTGCATGGCGTGGCGAAGCTCCGCCAGGCGTGCCGGATCGGCGGGCTCGGCGTTGGGGTCGCCGTGGAGCTTGTGATACTCGGAGATGTGCATGCTCGCCCGAGTGGCCGACGGGAGGCTGTCAATGACGCCGACTTTCTCTGCCTCATCAAGCAGGGACTGGACTGACGCGGCCAGCCCGCGCAGCAGGTAGCTGCCCGGCGCCTTCGGATCCTCGCTGCCGGCGCCGGAAAGCTGCGCTCTGCACGAGGCGACGTTCTCCTCGGCGGTAGCCAGCCGCCCCTTAATGCGCTCGACCATGCCGGCCTGATCGCGCAGACGTTCGATGCGGATCGCGCGCTGCTGAGCGGCTTCACGCATGGCGCGCGCGGCGCCGAGCGCCTGCTGCAGCGCACCGATCTGCTCGCCGATCTCGTTCGCACGGGCGCTCGCGTTCTCGGCCAGGGCCGCAGGGTCGCCTGCCAGCGCTGCGAACGGCGGCGGCGCCCAGCCTTCGGCCTTCTTGTCGCCGTAGGTCTCGCCCGTCACAGCTTTCCACGCACCGCGGGACTGAGACGCGAGTTCCTTGGCGTGCTTCTCGCCGGCGGCGAAGCCAGCGCGCAGCAGCGGCAGCACCGCGGCGATCTTCTCTGCGCTCAGGCCTCGCCGGGTCATGCGCTCGCCGATTGCCTTGTGGCTCGTTTCGATGCCCAGCAGACCGAAGAGCATGGTGCGGCGGTCGCCCTCGGGGAGCTGCGCGAAGCGGGCAGGATCCAGAACGAAGGGCAGGGCGGCATTCGGCTCGCGGCCGGCGGCGTGATCGGTGATCTTGCCGGCCTTGCTGATGTGCACCTCGAAATTGCCGGCGTCGGCGCCGGCTTCGATCTGCACGCAAGCCGCGGACGCCCCTTCGCTGATGAGCGCTGCTGCGTCGCCTTTCTTGCTCACGCGGCAGAGGTCGGCGGCCAGGGCGAAGCTGATGGCGTCCCGCAGGCTGCTCTTTCCGGCGCCGTTCTGGCCAGCGATCAGGTTGATCGGCTCGACGAGCGGCAGGTCGATCGTGCGCGCGCCGAGAAAGTTGTCGATGTGGATGTGGTGGAGTTTCATGCTGCCTCCTTGGCTTGATCCACGAGATCGGGCGCACGTTGAATCTCGCCACCCATTGCACCGACGACCGCCGGCAGCAGCCGCAGCAGCTCGCCGGTCATCAGCGCGAACTCCGCGTCGAAGATCGATTGCGCGTCCTCGTGCTCGTCGGCCTTGACCTGGTCGCGGATCACGTCGAGAAAGTCGAGGCGCTTGATCTCGCCGCGCTCGGTCAGGACGAACGACAGGCGATCATCGAAGGTCATCGCCAGCTTGATCGGCAGATGCCCGGCTTCCAGGTGCTCGGTGACGTGCGCGGCCTCGAGGTCGTGACCCTTGAATGTGGCGCGCGCACGATCTTCGCTGATCGACTGCAGCGCGAAGTCCTGGTCGAGCGTGAAGCCATCCGGCGCCCCACCAGCCAGCCAGTCGGCCATCGCGGACATGGGGCTGCGCTCGGTGCGCAGCAGGGCGAGCGGGAAGGTGTCGAGCGTGTGGCGCAGCAGCTCGAGCACGTCCTCGGCCCTCTTCTGGCTCGATGCGTTGACCACCAGCCAGCCGGCGGCGATGTTGATCCAGGCGGGCGTCATGCGGATCCGCGTGAAGGCGCGCGGCAACAGCTCCGTCGTGATCTGCTCGCGCAGCTCCTTCATCGCCTTCCGGCCGAGCTTGAAACCCTGCTGCTCTTCGATCTCCGCAGCGCGCTTGTCGGCTTCCTTGTTGATGACGGCGGGGGGGAGGATCTTCGCCTCGGTCTGCATGCACACCAGCCAGTTGTCGCCGATCGCGTGCACGAGCTCGCCGCCATCGCACGGCGCCACCCAGCCGCGGGACTCAAAGTCCTGCGCGCCGCATTGGTGGAACGGCTTCTTGGCAAGCTGCTCGTGCAGCGTCTCGGCGGTGATCGGCCACTCGGGCGAGAGGCGGTAGGTCTGTGCGTTCTTGAAGTACATGGTGGGTTAGCCCTCGTCGTCCGCGATGCGCTCAAGGTGCGAACGCTGCGCGGCGCTGATGTACATGCGCTTGCCGTACTGCTGGAAGCGCGCCTTCATGTCGGCGACGAAGTCCTCTTCCCAGTCGTTGGCGGCGTTGCTTTCCGCGTCGTCGAGCAGGGACTCGAAGTCGTCCTCGGTGTAGTGGTCTTGAACGGTGTCGCTCATGGCGTTCTCGGTGTAGGTGGGGTTCGGCCGACCTGTAGATCGGACGGGAGAGGGTGGCCGGCTTCGCCCCGTTGATCGGTTACTCGAGGCCCAGACCGCCCTGGCCGCGACCGCGGCGCGCGGGTTGCGCTGCCGGCTCGGGGTTCTCGCTCTCGTCGGCTCCCGGTGCCAGGTTGGCGATCGCCGCCTCGATCTGCTGCCGTTGCTGCTCGGGAAGCGCACGGGCGATGTCGCGTGCGAGGTCGAAGTCGCCCGAGCGCACCGCGGCGTGCGCGTCTGCGAAACCGGGGCCGGATTGCGGCTCAGCTTGGCGGTGATGCTGCGGCTCGCGGATCTCGCCGGTCTCGGCATCGACGTGTTCGGCGGAAGGTGCGCGGGTCGCCTGCGGAACGGTCGTGGGCTGACGCTCTTCCAGCTTGGGCTGTGCCGCGGGCGGTGGTGCGCGCAGATCGTCCATGCTGACGGCAAACGTCCCATCAACCTGGCGCTCCAGAACAAGGCCGTCGTGCACGTCTTCGACTGTCTGCAGGCCCATGCCAAGCTCGGGTGCATAGGCACGCTGCCAGAACGCTGCGGCGCGATAGACGAACATCTGGTCCGGCATGGTCAGCCACTTGGAGCCATTCTTCTTGCTCCAGCCCTCGGCGTTCACCATCTCCCACGTCACCCAGATGCCGTCGAGGCGCTCGCCGGTCTCGCGTTCAACAGCCCATGCACGGCAGCCGAAATCCGGCTTGCCCGGCTCGCCCTTCCACTCGTAGCGCAGCGACGAGTAGCGGCCCGACGCATTGATCGTGGCGATCAGGAACTTGCTCGACCAGCTCGGCGTGCCATGCACGATGTACAGGTTTTGCATCACCATGAGCGGGTTGGCGCCCATGCGCTGCGCCATGTCCATGGCGATCATGCAGTTGGCGATCTTGTCCGCGCCGCGGTACTGCTGCGGCACCAAGTCAGACGCAGAGAAGGCCTTCGAGACGCGCTGCATGAGCTCGAAACTCTGCAGATCGAAGAACCCTGCGCGCACCGGCGGCATGCTGGCCTCCTGTGGTGCACGAAGGGCGGAAAGGCTGGTGGAATTAGGGGCGTTCATGTGTTTCTCCTTGCGGTTCAAATTCCCAGTGCCAGCCGCCGGCCTGCTGAAACTTGCCGTGCGCTGCGCCATGGATGGACGAGAAGTCGATTCCTGTTTCGCGTGATGCCTCGCAGATCGACCCGTAGGTAATTCGGATGTGGCCCGCTTCGCTGCGCATGCAGACCCGGCGGCTTCGGTGATGCGCGGCGCCTCTGCGTGGGTTCATGCACGCGGTCGTCTTGAGCAGGCCGGCGTTGTAGGCGTGACGGAGATTCGCTGAGCGGCTGCACCATTCGAGGTTGTCGGCGGCGTTGTTGCGCTTGTCGCCATCGAGGTGATTCACTTGAGGAAGTCCGTCCGGATTGGGATGGAAGGCATCCGCAACCAGCCGATGCACATACCGGTAGTTCCCCGCACCAAGGCAAACCTGGGAATAGCCGGCCCCCGCGCTCTTTGGCTTGAGGACACGCAGATTCCGGGCGTTGCGAACGCGGCCGGAGGAACTGACGTCGTAGAGCCCTTCAAAGCCGGCCACCGGTTGCCAGCGCTCGTGATCGTTCGTCATTACTTAGCCCTTGAAACGGCACGTCGGATGCGCCGGGCAGAACTTCGGGCTGCACAGCACGGATTTGCTGTTGCCGAAGAACAGGCCCGAGTGAATGATTCGGCTGGCGTGCTCGAGCATCCCAGGCTGATCGTCGGTGCCGACCAGCGCGGCGCGCGCGCCTTCGATCTCTCCGGTACCGACGCGCTGAGCGGCGGCCGTCTTGCCGGTGTTAAGGCCGACGATCTGAGCCGGCGCCGTGATGGGGCGTCCGATGACTTGTTCGGCCAGCAGTTCATAGACGCCCATCTGCGGGCCGTGGCCGGCGGTGGTGACCGTCCCGTCGGCGCCGACTGCGCGGCCGCCGGTCTTCAGGTCCGCGATGCCGATCTGGCCGTCTGCAGTTTCGCGCACGCGGTCGGTGGTGCCGGTCAGCGCAATGCCCAGGTCCGGGATTTCAAGCCGTTCGCACGCCACCTCGACGCCCAGGTACTTCTGCTTCGGCGCAATCTCGGCGCAGTAGCGGGCGTGCAGCGCCAAGCCGATGCGTTCTGCCTCTTGCGGCTTGGTGTCTTCCCATTCGACGTCTTCCTCGGGGCTGTGGATGGCGTCGACCAGCGCTCCTGCAGCGTCATCTGCGGTCACGGGGCGCCCGCCAGCGAGGCGCGAGGCGTCAAACACGGCCGTGCTGGCGTGCACCGCGGTACCGAGCTGCGCAGCAGCCGAGCGCGGCAAGCGCTTGCCATCGATGTGCTTTGCGGCCCACCGCGCAGGGCAGTCGAAGAGTTCAGCCAGCGAGCTGGCGCGGATCGACACGAGGTCGAGTTTTTCGGGGGCATTCATGCCTGCAAGGTCTCCATGTATCGATCGGAATGCGCCTGTGCGGCGCCGTTGCGGGTGCGGTAGCCGTTGCGGCGCGCGAACTAAATCCACTCGCGCTCGATCCAGGCATCGAACGGCACCTGGGGCGCAACGCGGCGGTGCGCGAGTTGCCGATTGAGGTGCGACGGGAAGACGGTCCGCGCTGACTGGATCGTGATCACGGGAGCCACCACGGCGCAGTTGCGAGGGTGGCGACGAGACCGACGAAAGCGACAAAGCCGATCACCGCGTCGCGCAGCTCGACCCGCTCGCGCCGGTCGGCGACGAAGGGGATGCGCCGTTGCTTGCGCGGCGTCTCGCGCGGGAACCGGAAGTGATCCGGGTTCGCGCGCTCAATGCGCTGCAACTGACGTTCGCGCTTGAGCTTCATTTGCTCACTTATGGTCTGGCTCATGACTCGTTGTCCTTGTCCTGCCGGTTGATCCGAAAGAGGCGCGCGACCAGGAGCCCGGCCCCGAGCCACACGACAACCACAACCCCGATCAGCGCTACGCCGTTCATGCGAACGCCCGCCGAAACTCTGCGCGGTCGGCTGCGCGATCTTCTTCGTGCCGGCGGCGATCTTCGCGCTGCTTCCGCTCCAGCTCTTGTTCGGCCTCGCGCTCTGCCAGCTCGGCGAGCACGCGCCGGATCGCCTTGTCGGTCGCCTGGAAGTGAGCGACCGGATCGCCGCTGCAGTACGCCGCCGTGATCGCGTCGTATTCGTCGTCGGAGAGACACATCCCGGCCTCTCCGGCCCTTTTCGTTTCCTTGGCCCACTGATCGACCAGACTCCGCGCCATTGCTTCCAGCGCAATCGCGTGCAGGTCGGGGTCGTGCTCGCTGCGGTGCATGTCATCTCCAGGTGGACCCCGTTGATAAGAAATCCAGCCGCGTCTGGCGCTTCTCTCAGGTGAGGTGATCGGTAGTGCGTTGGGATGGATATTGATACGCGACCGCATCATTGTCAATACGCAAACGCATTTTTTTGTGCGACACTTCACCTACTCGCTCATCCGGGCGGGATCAGTGCTCAGGAGATCAATATGGAACTGAAGTACGAAGAAGGTGCGTATTCCGACCCATCGTGACCGCCCATTCCGAGAAGGGTGTGACCGGTGATT
>ENA-UOUJ01001658-UOUJ01001658.1-activated-sludge-metagenome-genome-assembly--contig:-NODE-1658-length-11266-cov-3.796272_pt1 | contig 11266 bp, 8 predicted proteins | sample MGYA00249839_ERZ747224 | MGnify/ENA primary metagenome ERZ747224 (study PRJEB28782, sample SAMN03220277) | activated sludge metagenome | biome: wastewater; feature: sewage sludge; material... | reverse complement strand
AAGCAGGCGCAGGAAGCCGTGGAACGCCTTGGATACGACGGATGCAAGGTCCATGAGTTCGTGAACAAGATGGACCTGGCCTATGCCGTGGCCGACCTGGTGGTGGCGCGCGCGGGTGCGATCAGTGTGAGCGAGCTGTGCCTGGTGCAGAAGCCCGCGATCCTGGTGCCCCTGCCCACGGCGGCCGAGGATCATCAGACACACAACGCCCGGGCCTTGACCGACCGTGGCGCCGCGGTGCTGCTGCGCGATGCGGACACCGTGGAGAAGCTGGGCGGACTGGTCACCGGCATGATCCGGGATGAGGAGGCATTGGCACGCCTGCGACTGGCCATCGCGGGAATGGGAACACCACAAGCGGCGGAGGCCATCGCTGCGGAGGTCATCCGGGCAGCAAGACCATGAGCACCTTGAACGGACATCGGTTCTACTTCATCGGCATCGGCGGCATCGGCATGAGCGGCCTGGCCCGCTACTTCCGCCGTCGTGGTGCCGAAGTGGCCGGCTATGACCGCACCCCCAGTGAGCTGACGAACCAGCTGCAGAGCGAGGGCATCGAGGTGCAGTTCAGCGAGAGCGCGGCCCTGATCCCCGAAGGATTCCGCCATGCTGCGGAGGGGGAGGTGATGGTGGTGCGCACACCGGCCGTGCCCGCCAGCAGCCCGCTGCTCCGGTATTGGGAGGAGCGCGGTGCGCGCATCCTCAAGCGTGCCGAGGTGCTTGGCCTCGTGACCCAGGACCGCAGGACCATCGCGGTGGCCGGCACGCATGGCAAGACCACGGTGAGCACCATGCTGGCCCATCTCCTGGCGGTGGGTGGCGTGAAGTGCAATGCCTTCCTCGGCGGCATCGCGGCCAACTATGGCACCAATGTGCTGCTGAACGATGAGGCGGTGGTGAACGTGGTGGAGGCCGACGAGTACGACCGCAGCTTCCTCCGTCTCCATCCGAGCGAGGCCATCATCACGGCCATGGACCCGGACCACCTGGACATCTACGGGACTCCCGAGGCCATGTACGCGGCCTACACCGAGTTCGCGGCCCTGAGCACGGGTATGCTGCTCGTGCATGAGCGTGTGGCCGCCCACTTTGCCGACCATCCGGGCAGGGTCACCTATGCGTTGGACCGCACCACGGAGCCGTGCGCGATGAACGTGCGGGTGGTGGATGGCGCCTACCGCTTCGACCTGGTGGCCGGTGGTCATCACCTGAAGGACCTGCGTCTGGGCATGCCCGGGCGGCATAATGTGGAGAATGCCATCGCGGCATCCACCCTGGCGCTGCGGCTCGGGGTCACGCCTGAACGCCTCGCCGAAGGCCTTTCCACCTTCCGTGGTGTGGCCCGTCGTTTCGAAGTGCGCGTGCGCGGCCCGAAGGCGGTCTACATCGACGATTATGCGCATCACCCCAAGGAGCTCGATGCCTGCATTGGAAGTGCACGTGAGCTGTATCCGGGACGGCGTCTGACGGGCATCTTCCAACCGCACCTGTTCACCCGCACACGCGACCTGGTGGATGGTTTCGCACAGAGCCTGGCAGCGCTCGATGAGCTGATCCTCCTGGAGATCTATCCGGCGCGCGAGGAGCCCATCCCTGGCATCACCTCCCAATGGCTGCTCGATCGGGTGCCGATGGAACGCAAGCGCCTTGTCGACAGGGACCAACTGGTGCAGGTGCTCGGTGAGGGCGACATCGATGTGCTCCTCACCATGGGTGCGGGCGACATCGATCGGCTGGTCCCGGCCATTGAACGGCACATGAACGAACGCAACAGGCCATGAACCGCTTCAAACGACTTCTGCGTCCCCTGCTGATCGTGCTCGGCGTGCTGTGCGCCGTGGTGATCCTCGGCTTCGTGGAGCGCAGCAGCGAGCATGAGCCCATCACCGACCTGCGAGTGCTGGTGGATGGCGCGGCGGGCATGCACTTCATTGATGAGGAGGCGGTGCGCCGCGAGGTGCTTGACCAGGGTGTGGCCGTGATGGGCGCACCGATGGGCGAAGTGGACATGCCGCGGATCGAGGACGCCTTGCGCAACATTCCGTGCGTGGCTGAAGCGGAGGCGTACCGCACCCTGGATGGTGTGCTGCATGTAAAGGTCCGGCAGCGCGAACCCATCGTCCGTGTGCTCAACAGAGATGGCAGTAGCTTCTACATCGACAAGGACGGTTGGACCATGCCCACCGACCCCGACTACACCGCCCGCGTGCTGGTGGTGACCGGTGCCTTGAACGAGCCGGGAGCGCGTGACGGTGTGTACGCGGTCCATGCCAATGACAGCCTGCGCGCAGTACAGCTCTCGGACGACATCCACCGGCTTGCCCTGTTCATCGGCAGCGACCCCCTCTGGGCCGCGCTCATCGACCAGGTCGTTGTCACGCGTGATGGCGAGTTCGAGCTCATCCCGCGTGTCGGCGGCCACCGCGTGCTCATCGGTGATGGGCGCGACCTCCAGCAACGTTTCGCCAAGTTGAAGCTCTTCTACGAGAAAGGCATCCCCCTCGCCGATTGGCGTCGCTACGACAGGCTGGACCTGCGCTACGCGGACCAGATCGTGTGCACCAAACGAACAACCCCCTAACACTCCACACAGACCATGGACCACAACCAAGACATCGTCGCGGGCCTCGACATAGGCACGACGAAGATCGCCTGCATCGTAGGGCGCAAGAACGAGCAGGGGAAGATCGAGATCCTCGGCATGGGCAAGTCCCGCAGCGACGGTGTCAGCCGCGGCGTCGTGTCCAACATCCAGCGCACCGTCGAAAGCATCATGGCCGCAGTGAAGATGGCCGAGGACAATGCCGGTGTGGACATCCGCCAGGTGAACGTCGGCATCGCCGGACAACACATCCGCAGCATGCAGCACCGCGGCATGAAGATGCGCGAGAGCCTGGAGGAGGAGATCACCCAGCGCGACATCGACCAGCTGATCGAGGAGACCAACCGCCTGGTCATGCCTCCGGGGGAGGAGATCATCCATGTGCTGCCGCAGGACTACATCGTGGACACCGAACAGGGCATCCGCGACCCGATCGGCATGAGCGGCATCCGTCTCGAGGCCAACTTCCACATCATCAGCGGACAGGTCACCGCCGCGCGTAACATCAACAAGTGCGTGCATCGCGCAGGCCTGGAGGTGACCGAGCTGGTGCTGGAGCCGCTGGCCAGTGCGGACGCCGTGCTCAGCGCCGAGGAGAAGGAGGCTGGTGTGGTGCTCGTGGACATTGGTGGTGGCACCACGGACATCGCCATCTTCTTCGACAACATCATCCGTCACACCGCGGTCATCCCCTTTGGTGGCAATGTGGTCACGGAGGACATCCGCCAGGGCTGCGGCATCATGCGTGAGCAGGCCGAGCAGCTCAAGACGAAGTTCGGCAGTGCGCTGGCCTCGGAGAACAAGGAGAACGAGGTGGTGTGCATCCCTGGACTGCGCGGCCGCGACCCGAAGGAGATCAGCCTGCGCACGCTCGCCGAGATCATCCAGAGCCGCATGGAGGAGATCCTCGAGCACGTGTACTTCGAGATCAAGAACTCCGGCATGGAGAAGCAGCTCATCGCCGGCATCGTGCTTACCGGTGGCGGCGCACAGCTGAAGCACCTCAAGCACCTCGTGGAACTGATGACCGGCATGAACACCCGCATCGGCTACCCGAACGAGCACATCGCGAAGAGCGCGGTGGAGGACGTCACGAGCCCGCTGCACGCCACGGGTGTCGGTCTGGTGATGAAGGGCTTCGACCACCTGGAGCGCCTGCGTGGCAAGATGGTGGACACGCGTGCCCCCCGCCCCGCCAAGGTGCCCGTGCGCGAGCACTCGAAGGGTCTGTTGAAAGGCCTGTTCGAGCGCATCGCCACCACCACGGACAACATCTTCAACGAGGACGATAACTGAGCCCCACAGGCCCACTTTCAGACATTCCCAAAACCCCCACAGTCATGAGATTCGAACTTCCCCAGGAGCTCGCATCGATCATCAAGGTGATCGGTGTCGGCGGTGGTGGCGGCAATGCCGTCAACCACATGTACCAGCAAGGCATCAATGGTGTCGACTTCATCATCTGCAACACCGACCGCCAGGCGCTCGATGTGAGCCCGGTGCCGGTGAAACTGCAGCTGGGTGTGGCCCTCACCGAAGGGCTGGGCGCCGGCTCCGTACCCGACCGCGGCAAGAGCGCCGTGCAGGAGAACCTGGATGAGGTCCGCTCCCTGCTCAGCACCCGCACCAAGATGGTCTTCATCACCGCCGGCATGGGTGGTGGAACGGGTACCGGTGCCGCTCCGGTGATCGCCTCCATCGCCCGCGAGATGGGCATCCTCACCGTGGGCATCGTCACCAGCCCCTTCCAGTGGGAAGGCCGCAAGCGCAAGCAGCAGGCCCTGGCGGGCATCGAGGAGATGCGTCAGGCCGTGGACACGCTCGTGGTGATCAACAACGATCGCCTGCGCGACCTTTTCGGGAACCTGTCCCTCGACAACGCGTTCGAGCATGCGGACAACGTCCTCACCACCGCCGCCAAGGGCATCGTGGACATCATCTACAAGCCCGGCAAGGTGAACGTGGACTTCGAGGACGTGAAGACCGTGATGAGCGACAGCGGTGTCGCGATCATGGGCATGGCCGAGGCCGAAGGTGAGGACCGCGCCCTGCGCGCCGCCCACGAGGCCCTGTCCTCCCCACTGCTGAACGACAACGACATCAGCGGCGCCAAGTTCGTCCTGCTCAACGTGACGCATGGCACGCGCGCCCTGTCCATGGATGAGATGTCGGAGATCACCGACCACATCCAGGATGCGGCCGGCAGCACCGCCGATGTGATCTGGGGTTACGGCCGTGATGAGTCCCTGGGCGATCGCATCCGCATCACCGTCATCGCCACCGGGTTCCAGTCCACCGGGCTCGAGGCCGTGGGTGCTGCGCCGCGCAACGAGCGGGTCATCATCCCGCTGGATGCCGACCGTCCCACGATGATCACGCAGCCGATCGTGAACCCGGTGCAGGTGAGCGCCCCGGCCGCTCCGGCACCGCCGCCCGCCGTTCCGGCCTTTGAGGAGCCCTACCTGAAGCAGGTGGAGGTGAAGCCCGAACCCGTGGCCCAGGCCCCGGCGGCGCCCCAGGCCGTGATCCCCCTGGATTTCGACCTGCCCGCTCCCCGCGTGGTGGAGCCCGCGCCCGCTCCGGTCAAGGAGGAGAAGGTCACCTTCAACCTCTACGATGAGACGCCGGCTGCTGCTGTGCCGACGCGCCCCGAAGTGACCGAGGCCCGCCTCACCCAGAGCGAGCACCAGGCCCGCGTGGAGGAGCGCCTCGCCCGCATGCGCGAGGTGAGCCAGAAGCTGCGCACGCCGAACGGGCTCAATGACATGGAGCGTGAGCCCGCGTACAAGCGCAAGAACATCCAGATCACCGACATGCAGCACAGCACGGATTCGACCGTGAGCCGTTACACGCTGAGCGAGGAGACCGATGAGAACGGTGAGCGCCGCGTGGAGCTGAAGCGCAACAACCCGTACCTGCACGACAACGTGGATTGATCGGTCCCGCCCACACGACAACCGCACGCCATGGAACTCCAACAGCGCATCGATGCCGACATCAAGGCCGCCATGCTGGCCCGTGACAAGGACCGCCTGAACGCGTTGCGCGCGATCAAGAGCGCCATCCTCCTCGAGCTGACCAAGGAAGGTGGAGGCGCTACGCTGGATGAGGCCGTGGGCCTGCGCATCCTGCAGAAGCTGCACAAGCAGCGGCAGGAGAGCGCCGCGATCTATCACCAGCAGGGACGCGCCGACCTGGCCACCGAGGAGGAGGCCCAGGCCGCGGTGATCGAGGCCTACCTGCCCAAGCGCATGGACACCGCCGCACTGGAGGAGGCCATCGTGGCCCTGATCGGTGAACTCGGTGTGAGCGACATGAAGGGCATGGGCCGTGTCATGGGCGAGGCCAACAAACGGTTCGCCGGTCAGGCGGACGGAGCACAGGTCGCGGCACTCGTGAAGAAGCTGCTCAGTGGGGGCTGAGCCGCGTAGCGAACGCGACAGATGGAAGGCGCGGCCGAAAGGGCGCGCCTTCTGCGTTCAGGGCCTCACCGGTCGATCACCAGCTTGAAGCCCACGCCGTGCACGTTCACGATCTGCACCTTGGGGTCGAGCTTCAGGTACTTCCGCAGCCGGCTGATGAACACGTCCAGACTGCGGCCCAGGAAGTAGGTGTCATCGCCCCACACCATGTTCAGCACCAGTTCGCGGGGCAGCACCTGGTCGGCATGCAGGCACAACAGGCGCAGCACTTCGGCCTCCTTCTTCGTGAGCTTGCGCTCCTCCGTGGGGTGGCTCAGCATCAGGTTTCGGTGGTCGAAGGTGTAGTCGCCCACCTCGAAGCGGTCGCGTTCGCGGGCATCCTCCTCCCTTCCCTGTGTGCGCCGCAGGATGGCCTCGATGCGCAGGATGAGCTCCTCGTGGCTGAAGGGCTTGGTGAGGTAATCGTCGCCACCGGCCTTGAAGCCGGCGATGCGGTCTTCGGTCTGGCTCTTGGCCGTGAGGAACACGATGGGCACCTGTGCGTTCACCAGCCGGATGTCCTCCGCCAGGCTGAAGCCGTCCTTCTGCGGCAGCATCACGTCCAGCACGCACAGGTCGTACGGCTGTTCGTTGAACTTGCGGAGACCCTCCTTGCCATCACGGCACAGATGCACCGTGTAGCCACGCCGTTTGAGGGCGTCCTGGATCACGAAGCCGAGGTTGAGGTCGTCCTCCACCAACAGGATGTTCGCCTTGCGTTCGCTCATGGGTCCGTTGTGGTGTTCGGTCAGTGGGCCAGGGGCAATGAAAGGGTGAAGGTGCTCCCTTGGCCCGGTTCGCTCTGCACAGCGATGCCGCCCTTGTGCGCATGGGCGATCTGCTGCACGTAATGCAGGCCAAGGCCGAAACCCTTCACGTTGTGCACGTTGCCGGTGTGCACCCGGTAGAATCGCTCAAAGATGTGCTTGATGTCCTCCTTGCGGATGCCGATGCCCTGGTCCTTCACCATCAGCAGGAACTCCCCGCCCCGGCTCAGCGTGCGCAGTTCGATCGTGGAGTCATCGTGGCCGTACTTCAAGGCGTTGTCGAGCAGGTTCGTCACCACGTTGGTGAGGTGCATGCGGTCGCCGGTCACCGTGCAGGCAGCGGCCTCCAATGCCAACACCAGCTTCACGCGCCGTTCGGCCAAAGGCAGCGCGAAGTGGTCGGCCACCTCGCGGGACACCTGGTGCATGTCCACCGGTTCATGCTTCAGGGCGAGCTCGTCCTTGTCGAGCGTGGCGAGCTGGAGCACACGTTCCACCTGGTTCCTGAGGCGCTCGTTCTCCGTGCGGATGATGCGTGCGTAGGCCTGCAGGCGCTCGGGCTCCTGTACGATCCCCGGGTCGCTGAGGACCTCGCTGCTCAGAGCGATGGTGCTGATCGGGGTCTTCAGCTCGTGGGTCATGTTGCCGATGAAGTCGTTCTTCATCTCGCTGAGCTTCTTCTGCTTCAGGATCACCCATACGCTGTAGGCGAAGAAGGAGAACACGATCAGGGTGACCACGGCCGGGAAGATCCAGGTCCATCCGCCGAGCTGTTCCTCCTCCCACAGGCTGCTGCTGCGCTGCGGGAAATAGACCCCGAAGTAGTGACCGTCCTTGTCCAGGGTGAGCAGCGTCGAGTGCCGGATGGTATCGGTCTTCAGGGTGTCGAACGACACGTAGTTCCCGTAGACCACGCTGTCCGTGAAGCAGTCGTAGATGCCGTACTCGAAGTCCTCCTGGATGTTGCGCCGGCTGAACTCCTTGCGCAGGAGCGACTCCAGCAGGTAGGGGTGAAGCGTGTCGTTGATGGTGACCACGAAGTAGTTGGGCCGCTCCTGCTTCACCGCATCATACAGGTCGCTGGGGTCCTTGGTGATGGAGAGGATCTGCTCGGTCACATCGGTGAGCGCGATGATCACCCGGTCGTTGAACTGCTTCTCCAGCTGTTGGGCCCGCTCCCGGTTCAGGGCGACCTGCTCGCTGCGGTAGTGGGAGGCCTGTCGCAACCAGAGCAGCTGGATGACGACCACGCCGATCACGCTCAGCGTGGCCAGCAGCATCAGCGTCCCGATCGCTTTGCGTCCCATGGTACGAATGCAATTTTACGCCGGTCCGGTGCGTGGGCCGGTATCCATTAACAAGGCTTTTACTTTCGTCGCGCCCAACATGAGCCCACTCGCGTTCCGTCTTTCCCTGCTGGCCATCGTGGTGGTGGTCGCGTTCGGGGCCGTGCTCGATGTCATGGAGGTGGATGCGGCGCAGTATGCCGCCATGTCCGCCGATCTGCTCCGGCAGGACAATTGGCTCACCTTCTACCATCGCGGCGAGGATTACCTGGACAAGCCCCCGCTCTTGTTCTGGTTGTCAGCGCTGTCGTTCAAGGTGTTCGGGGTCCATAACTGGAGCTACAAGCTGCCCAGCATCCTGTTCGCCTTCCTGGGCTTGTTCAGCACCTACCGCTTCACGCGGATGTTCCATGGTGTGGACGTGGCGCGCAGGGCCGTGCTCATGCTGGGGAGCAGTGCGGCGTTCCTGCTCATGACCAACGATATCCGCTGCGACACCATCCTCACCGGTTCGGTCATCACCGCGATCTGGGCGGGTGCCGCATGGCTGGTGGAACGACGGTGGTGGCAGTTGGTCGTGCTGGCGGCGGCGGTCGCGTCCGGCATGTTGGTGAAAGGACCGATGGGTGCCGTGGCCCCCGTGCTCGCCTTGGGCGGTCATGTGGCGCTCACCCGCCAGTGGAGCGTGCTTCGGGACCCGCGTTGGCTGGTCGTTCTCCCGCTGGTGGCCCTGGCGCTGGTGCCCATGTGCATCGGGCTCTACGAGCAGTTCGGCATGCATGGGCTGCGCTTCTACTTCTGGGAGCAGAGCTTCGGCCGCATCACCGGTGAGAACCGTTGGAAGGATGATTCTTCGGTGCTGTATTTCACCCACGAGGTGGTGTGGCAGTTGTTGCCGTGGACCCTCTTCGTCCTCCTGGGTGTCTGGAGCGCCTTGAAGGCCATCATCCGTGGCCAGCGGCTGCCGGAGTACATCTCCATCTCGGGTGCGATGCTTGTGCTCATCGCCTTGTCGCTTTCGCAGTTCAAGCTGCCCCACTACCTGTATGTCATCGTTCCCTTGTTCGCGGTCCTCGGTGCGTGCGCCTGGTCCGATGCTCCACCGCGCTGGCTGCGTTACGCCCATGTGGGCGTCGTGGTACTGCTCATCATGGCCGCTTTCTGGTTGGACCGCTGGGCCTTTCCCGGCGATGATCGCTGGTGGGCCATCGGGCTTGTGTTCCTGCCTGCCGCGGTCGCACTGTTCCATGTTGTTCGCAGATCCAGGGTGCCCCTCTTCCAGGCCAGCTTCGTGGGGATGATCGGCGTCGGACTGGTGATGAATGCGGGTATCTATCCATCCATCCTGGCCTACCAAGCGAATGCGCAGGCCGGCAAATGGGCCGCGGCGAGGGAGCTCACGCCCGGTCGTTTCATCAGCGTAGGGGTGGGCGGTACGGCCCTCGATCATTACGCCGGAGGGACCGTCCCCTACATGCACGATGCCAGCGGACTCGAAGGGCCGCCATCACCCGGTGCGGTCATCTACACGGATGAGCAGGGACGGAGCAGCGTCCAGAACCGTGGATACCAACCGGTACGGGTGGTCGAACTGGTGAACTACCCGGTGCAGTTGCTCGGGCTGGAGTTCCTGGATCCCCGACAGCGCGAGCGCACATTGCAGAAGCGGTTCCTGCTGGAGTTCTGACCCTGGTGAACCTTTTTTAACCAGGTGCTGTTATCTTTTCGTTCCGTCCATTCCGATGGGCTGAACGGAACGACCAGAAACCCAACCCCCTACATCCATGCAACGAACTGTACTTGCCCCCAACACATGGGCCCGGGCCGTGAGGATGCTCTCTTTCGGAGCGCTCATGTCCATGGGCCTTGGTGCATCCGCCCAAGGCGGTGAGAACTGTCTGGCCCAGGCCGGCACCCTGCGCGGCTTCAAGCCCACGGATTGCCTGCAGGAAGGCGGTACCTACATCGGCGCCATCTCCAACGGCGGCCAGGTGGTGCCTCCGGGCTATCAGGTGCTTTTTGTACTGACCAAGGGTGAAGGCCTTGTCATTCAAGGGGTCTCCAATAACCCCATCTTCCAGGTGAACGAGACCGGCCTGTACACCATCCATCGCCTGGTGTACGACCCCAGCACGCTCGACCTGAGCATCGTGGTGCCGGGCGTGACCACGGGCTTCGATGTGAACTCCCTCCTCATCCAGGGAGGCGGTTCCATTTGTGCCGCTCTGGATGTCACCGGTACCAGTGTGCTGGTGGACAACCCCGATGCGGGCAGCCTGACCGCCATGGCCTCCGAGGTGTGCCTGGAGGATGGCAGCGCCACCGTCTCCGCTACAGTGAACGTGGCGCCTTACGTACCGCAGGGCTACACGGTGGCCTATGTGCTCACGCAGGGCCCTGGTCTGGTGATCGTGAATGCCGGTTCAGAGCCTGCCTTCGAGGTGAGCGCTCCCGGCACCTACACCATCCACACCCTCGTATACGATCCGAACACCCTTGACCTGGGCGTGGTGGAGCCGGGCGTGACCACCGGTTTCGATGTGAACGGCCTGCTCATCCAGGGTGGTGGTGCCGTCTGCGCCGCGCTGGATGTGGCCGGGGCTCCGGTCACCGTGAGCGAATGCCCGGTGGAATGCACCGCCTTTGCCGGGACCTTGTCCGGCTTCAAACCGACGGATTGCCTGCAGCAAGGCGGTACGTGGATCGGTGGCATCTCCAACGGCGATCAGGTCATTCCCGCAGGTTACGAGGACATCTTCGTGCTGACCCAGGGTCCCGGCCTGGTGATCCTGGCGGTCAATGAACAGCCGACCTTCAATGTGACGGCCACGGGTCTGTACACCATCCATCGTCTCGTTTACGACCCCAATACGCTCGACCTGAGCATCGTGGTGCCCGGTGTGACCACGGGCTTCGACGTGAACGCCCTGTTGATCCAGGGTGGCGGTTCCATTTGTGCGAGCCTGGATGTAACAGGTACCAGTGTGCTGGTGGACAACCCATCAACGGGTACCATTACGGCCGAAGGTGCTGAAGTGTGCCTGGTGAATGGCATGGCCATGGTCTCCGCCACGCAGACCGTGGCTCCCTACGTTCCCGCCGGATACCAGGTGGTCTATGTGCTCACGCAGGGTGAAGGCCTTGTGATCG
>ENA-UOUJ01001657-UOUJ01001657.1-activated-sludge-metagenome-genome-assembly--contig:-NODE-1657-length-11269-cov-3.387373_pt1 | contig 11269 bp, 12 predicted proteins | sample MGYA00249839_ERZ747224 | MGnify/ENA primary metagenome ERZ747224 (study PRJEB28782, sample SAMN03220277) | activated sludge metagenome | biome: wastewater; feature: sewage sludge; material... | reverse complement strand
CCCACTGCTCGGTGGTCGAGGTGAGCCAGACCTTCAGGTCCGGCCACTCGGTCTGGAGGTAGTCCTCCCTCATGTCGAGAACCCGCGCCGCGCCGCCGCATGAAGACGGGCGGCCGATGGACGGCCGCCCGCGGAAAGCGCATGTAACCGAGGCGGCATCAGGACCGCCCGCGGGAATGGGATCAGTCGGGAAGCGGCCGGTTTGCGGTCTCCCGGCTCATTATCATGGCCACCAGAGCCACGACCGCGGCCGCGACCAGATACCAGGCCGGCGCCAGCTTGCTGCCCGTCGCGCCGATCAGCCAGGTGGCGACAAAGGGTGCCGTGCCCCCGAAAATCGCGTTGGCGGTGTTGAAGCTGAACGCGAAACCGCTGTAGCGCACCCGGGTCGGGAAGATTTCCGACAGGAAGCAGGGCAGGGTGCCATCGTTGATGGTCAGCAGCGCGCCGAAGACGACCTGGATCAGGACGATCTTCCAGATCGCGGCACCGTCCAGCATCGCAAACAGCGGCACCGTCAACGCGATGAACAGGACCGAGGCGGTAATCAGCACGGTCTTGCGCCCGAACCGGTCCGACAACTGTCCCATCAGGAAGATCAGGCCGATATAGACCGCCAGCGTGATGCTGGTGGCGATGAACGATTGTTCCTCGCCGATGCCCATCTCGGTGATGAGATAGGTCGGCATGTAGCTGAGGATCAGATAGAAGCCGACGGCGTTGAGGCAGGTGACGCCGAAGGCGAGCAGGATCTGGCGCCAGTAGTTCGTGAACAGTTCCCGGACCGGGGTCGCTTCGACCTCATGCGATTGCTCCAGCTCGCGGAACTTCGGCGTATCCTCGAGCTTCAGCCGGATATAGAGGCCGATCAGCCCGAGCGGCGCCGCCAGAAGGAACGGCAGCCGCCAGCCATAGCTCTGCATCTGCGCGTCGTCGAGGATGGCGAACAGCCCCGCCGACATCAGCGATCCCGCCAGCAATCCCGCCGCAGTGCTTGCCGGGACGATGCTGGTGTAAAGCCCGCGGCGGTTGTCGGGCGAGTATTCGGCGATGAACGACGTGGCCCCCGCGTATTCGCCGGAGGCCGAGAACCCCTGGACCATCCGGATGACAAGCAGCAGGATGGGCGCGAAAATGCCGATCTGCGCATAGGACGGCAGAAAGGCGATCAGCGTGGTTGCGCCCGACATGATGAGGATCGACCATGAAAGCGCGGTGCGCCGGCCGATCTTGTCGCCGATGCCGCCCCAGACGATGCCGCCGATCGGGCGCACGATGAACGAGATCGCGAACACGGCAAAGGTGGCGAGCAGCGCCGATTCCGGCGCGATCTCGGGGAAGAACGCGTGCGCGATGACGGTTGCGAAATAACCGTACGAAGCGTAATCGAACCACTCGACGAAGTTGCCGATGAAGCTCGCGCCCAGCACTTTCCTGAGGACAGCTCTCTCGGTCTCCGTCTCGGGTTCAGGGGTCGAGACCGGCACTTGTCCGGTAGTGGAATTTGACACGTATTCCTCCCGCAGTTGGCCGTGCCCTCTCCTCCAGCCCGGCATATGAAAGAAAAACGCCCCGCCGCGAATGTGCGGCGGGACGCCTGGAAAATCAGCGGGCTGGTTCGAAAGCATCCCGGAGCGCGGTGGAAATGCCCTCCACGGCGACCTTCAGCAGCAGTTCGCCATATTCCGCCGTGGCCCGCCTGGCGGACGACAGGCAGCCTGACGGCGGGGTGAGTTCGGGCCTGACCGGGAAATGGTCATAGGGCGGGAACCTGGCCGGCGGGTGATCCTGAACCAGATCCATGTTCACCAGGTCCGGGTGCAGGTGCAGCATCAGCGAGGTTTCCAGCACGCCGCCATGCTCGACCGCCCAGCCGGGGAAGTCGTCGGCATAGATCGTCCGGATCGTGGCTTCGTCGATGAAATCCCAATAGGACAGGATGATGCAGCGGAAATCGTGAATTCCGCTCCAGCGCAGTTCACGCAGGCACAGATCGACGCCTTCGGTGAGGAACATCGAATTCTCGTAATGCCCGTTCACCAGCACGACCTGCCGCACGCCGTGCCGGGCAAGTTCGCGCAGCACGTCGCGCACAAGGCAGATCATGGTCTGCCCGTCGAGGCTGGTGTTGCCCGGCATGTGGTTGCCGCCGCCGCTTTGCTGTTGCGACTTGTAGCCATAGGCGATCGCCGGGGCGACAAGCCCCCCGATATTGCCGGCGACCCGTTCGGCGATGGCCGTGGGCAGCAGGACATCGGGGTTCATGCTCATGTGGGGGCCGTGCTGTTCAAGCGCGCCGACAGGCACCAGAACCATGGCCCCGTCCTTGACCCTGCGGGCATAGTCGGGCCAGGCCAAGTCGGATATGCGAACCTTTTCCATTGCCGGTCCTCCTGCTGAATTGGACGGATGTCTTCCGGAACGGCGCGCGCATCGGTCGGGCGCGCCGTTCCGGTCTGTGGCGGGTCAGGCGAAGCGGCGGGTCTGGCGGCCCAGGCCTGCGGCCAGCGTCAGGAACAGATAGCTGACACCCGTGACCGCGATGGCCGGGAAGCCGGCGGTCGTGACCGCTGCAATATCCTTCAGGACATATGTCAGCGTATAGAAGGTGATCAGGCCGAGCAGCATGGACGCGATGCCCGCGGCGTTCCAGTCGCCGAACCGGCTCTGGGTGGTGCCATCGGCATTCTCGCCGGCAAAGAGATCGGCATCGTTCACCCGCATCCTGCGCACGACGAAGTAATCCAGCACCACGATCGTCCACAGCGGGATGAAGATGCCGCCGATGACGTGCAGGAAAGCCGTGAAGAAGTCGATGAACTGCGCGAAGGCCAGCGGCAGGAAGCACATCGCCAGTTGCAGAAGGGCGATGTAGCGCAGATAGGATTGCGGCGAGGATGTCTTGGTCGCGCCGACCAGGCCCATGGCCGCGCCATAGAGAACGGTGACATTGGTGCTGACGGTGGCGAAGAAGACCACCAGGAAGGCAACCGTGCCAAGGCCGAGCGAGGCGATGATCGAGCTGGGGTCCGACGCGTTGGGGTCATAGACGCCGGTGTCGAGAAAGACGCCGATCACGCCGATGGCGCCGACCAGCATGAACCAGCCCTGGCCAAGATTGACGCCGAGCCAGCTTCCCACCGTCGCGCCGGTGGACGTCCTTGCAAAACGGCCGAAGTCGGCGATCATTGCCCAACCCCAGCAGAACCCGAAGGCGAGATCGAAATAGAACGCCTTGCTGTGCGTGGCCTCCGGCATGCGCACCGCCATGATCTTCTGCAGATCCCAGTGCTGCAGGACGACGATGGTTTCCCAGATCCCCAGGACGATCAGCAGGACGACCGCGATCCATTCAAGATACTTGATCGCCTCGGACCCGCTGATGACGACCAGCCCCTGCACTACCGCCGTGATCAGGATGCCAAGCACCATCGGCCATTCCGCGCCCGGCTGCCCATAGGTGGGCCAGCCCCACATCTGCCCAAAGACATAGGTGAGCGAAATGGCGGCGATGAAGGTGTTGACCGCCGGCCAGCCGATCATGCCGATGAATTCGCCGATGCCGGCAAGCCGGGCGCCCTTGACGCCGAGCCCGGGGATCGTGGACGTGACCGTCGAGGCGCCGTGTTTCCAGGCGATCCAGCCCACCATCGCCCACGGGACCATCATGAGCGGCAGCCACAGCAGGCTGTACTGCAGCACGAAGCCCATTCCCATGGCCGCGGCCATGCCGCCGAAGAACCACGATCCGGTATTCACACCCGATCCGAACCAGGTGACGGTAAGGTCGAGAAAGCCGTAGGTTCGGCCGCTCTCGGGTATCTTGGCTGTGCCATACTCCATCATTCAGCCTCCCGCTGAAAATGCCATCATTGCTGGCTGATGCTTTCGGCAGGGCGGCCGAGCAGCGCGACGTCGCGCTGTCCTCCCTCGACTCACTCTGCCGGACAGGGGGCCGGCAATGGCCGGCCGCCTGATCAGTTCTTCACGATCAGGTGTTCGGGCCCATAGGGGAATCCGGTGATGTTCTTGTTGCCGTCTTCGGTGATCACCAGGATGTCATGCTCGCGATAGCCGCCGGCGCCGGGCATGTCGTCGGGGATGGTGATCATTGGCTCCATCGAGACGACCATGCCGGGTTCCAGCACCGTGTCGCAGTCCTCGCGCAGTTCCAGCCCTGCCTCGCGGCCGTAATAATGGCACAGCACGCCGAACGAATGGCCATAGCCGAAGCTGCGGTACTGCAGCAGGTTCTCGGCCGCGTACATCTCGTTCAGTTCCTTGGCGATGTCGCTGCAGCGGGCGCCCGGCACCAGCAGCTCCTTGCCGCGGTCGTGGACCTGGCAGTTGATCTCCCACAGCCGGATATGCTCGTCGCTGGCGGTCTCGGCGAACAGGGTACGTTCCAGCGCGACATAATAGCCTGCCACCATCGGGAAGCAGTTCAGGCTGAGGATGTCGCCGCGCTCGATGCGGCGGCTGGTCACGGGGTTATGCGCGCCGTCCGTGTTCAGGCCCGACTGGAACCAGGTCCAGGTGTCCATCAGCTCGGCGTGCGGCCAGGACTTCGCGATCTCGCGCACCATGGTCGCGGTCGAGTGCAGCGCCACCTCGTATTCGGGCGTGCCCACCTTCGTCGCCTCGACGCAGGCCGCGCCGCCGACGTCGGCAATCCGGGCCATCTCGGTGATGTGGGCGATTTCCTCGGCCGACTTGACCATCCGCAGCCGCATGGCGGGAGCGGCGATGTCCACGAATTCGACGGTCGGGAACTCGGCCTTCAGCAGGTTCAGCAGGTCGATGTTGACGGTGTCGAACTCGATCCCCAGCCGCTTCACCCCGCCGGTCAGCTGGCGAACGGCATGAAAATAGTTGTCCTTCTGCCAGTCGGTATAGGTGATGTTGTTTCCAAAGGTGCGGCGCGCGGGCTGCCCGCCGTCGATGCCGGCGCTGATGCTGGTCGAATTGTCATGGGTCACGACCAGGCCATAGCGGCGGCCGAAGTAGCAATACAGGAAATCCGAGTAGTAGTTGATGTTGTGATAGGATGTGAACAGCGCCGCGTCGATGCCGTTCGATGCCATGTATTCGCGGATGCCCTGCAGGCGCCGCGTCATTTCCTGTGCCGAGAAAGTCGGCTTGACCCTCTCGCCGTTCTTGGTGAAATCCACCAGCCGTTCGCGGCTCAAACTCTTGTCCAAGGCCAGTCTCCCCATTTTTGCGCAGCTCGGCGCAATGACTCCCAGGCCCGAACCTTCTCCTGCCGGGCTTTCTTGTCAAAGGACGGTTACTCATGTAGCTTGAGATTATCTCAACCGACGGGGACGAGATGGCACAGGTTCCGCTGAATGCGCTGCGCGTCTTCGAGGCGGTCGCGCGCCACGGCAGCTTTGGCCGTGCCGCCGAGGAACTGTGCGTGACCCAGTCCGCGGTCAGTCATCAGGTGCGCCATCTGGAGGACTGGATCGGCGGTCCGCTGTTCGACCGCGAGGGCAACAGGCCGCGGCTGCGCCCGAACGGCGCCGAACTCGGCCGCGCATTGGCAATGGCGCTGGGGGACATAGAGGCAGCCTGCCGTCACGCCCGCAGGGCCGTCACTCCCGCCGCGCTGACCATAGCGGTGATCCCTTCGGTGGCGATCTGCTGGCTGATCCCGCGGCTCGGCGATTTTCAGGCGCGCGCGCCGGGGACCGACATCCGGATTCTATACGCCATCCATGGCAAGGACACCGATTTCCGCGATGCCGACCTGGCGGTGGTCTTTTCCGAGGACCCGCCCGAGGTGCCCGGGATGACAGCCACGCGATTCCTGCCGGGCGCAAGCGCCCCTGTCTGCAGCCGATCCTTCGCCGAGGCGCACGGCCCGCTTTCGACGCCCGAGGCCATCGCCGGGGCGGGGCTGCTGCATGACACCGATCAATCCGGCTGGCAGTCCTGGCTCGCGGCCGCGGGCTGTTCGGACCAGGCGATCCCCGCAGGGCCGGTATTCCAGGACTTCAACCTGCTGCGGGTCGCCGCCCTGGCGGGCCAGGGCGTGGCGATCTGCCCGCCAGCCATCATTCGCGACGACCTCACCTCCGGGCGGCTGGTGCAGCTTTCCGACCGCACCGTGATGGAGGGGCACGCCTACTATGTGCTGCAACGGATGTCCGGCGGCCGCGCCGTCCGCGGAGTTCAGGCGGCATTCTGCGACTGGCTGCTCGGGACGGCGGCATAGACGCGCGCTTCAAGGTATTCACAGGGCGGGTCCTCCGGCAGCGCCCGGAGTGATGTCGTCGACGTCGTTCAGCGCCCGGACCCGGCGCCCGCAGGCGAGTTGAACAGGGACAAGATCCAGCGACCGCCGGGCATTGGCCCGCGCCTCGACCAGGATCGGGGCCCGCGTGCCGATCGGCTTGCGGCGTGCCTTGCGTTTGCGGACGGTCAATCCTTCCTCGCGGCAGAGCCGTCAGATGCGGTTGATCCCCAAGGGCTCGCCTTTGCGGCGCAGCAGCACGACCAGGCGTCGATAGCCGAACCGGCGCCGCTCGCTGGCCAGATCCCTGCAGGGCATCGACATGGGCTTTCGGGGCCTGGCGGCGAGGGCAGCTATCACCAGCGGCTTGCCGGCAATGTCTGGAACAGCCGCGGCGCCGGGCCACGCCCCGGAAACACGACAGGTCCCGGCGCGGTCGAAATCGTCGTCCGTCACGATGCAGCACCCGGCGCCATTGCCCGGTGCGCGGAGACTGCGGACCTTCCCGCCGGCCGCACGGCAGGAACGGCCATGCTGCATGACCCATTGGGGCATGCAGATCGACCTGACTCGTCGAGGAACCCGGAACGCGCGACAGGCCGGATCAGGCTGGCGGCCGTGGCCAACACGGCCTGCGGCGGCACCGTTCCCGCGCAGGGCGGAACTTTGTTCCCAGGGGCCTGTTGATGGGGGCAACCGTCCCCGCCAAGGAGCGATGTCATGGCAGAGAGCAGAAAGGTCGGGGTGCTGGTCGGGAGCCTGCGCAAGGACGCCTACAGCCTGAAGCTCGCCAGGGCGCTCATGCGCGTGGCGCCGTCGAGCCTGCAGATGACGCAACTGCAGATCGGCGACCTGCCCCATTACAACGAGGATCTGGACACCGACTCGCCGCCCGAATCCTGGGCCCGCTTCCGGCGCGAGATGGGGGCGCAGGACGCGGTGCTGCTTGTCTCGCCCGAATACAACCGTTCGCTGCCTTCGGCGTTGAAGAACGCGCTCGACGTGGGTTCGCGCCCTTATGGCAGCAGCATCTGGACGGGCAAGGCCGGCGCGGTGGCGACGATCTCGCCTTCGGGCATCGGCGGGGCGTTGTCGAACCACGCCATCCGGCAGGCGACCGTGTTTCTCGGCCTGCCGCTGATGCAGCAGCCAGAGATGTATATCGGCGATGTCTACAACGTCTTCGATCAGGACGGGAATATCGTGAAGGAGGGGACCGAGAAGTTCCTGACCGATTGCATGGCCGCCTTTGCGGAATGGCTGGCGCGCTTTTGACGGACAGCGCGCAGAGGCCGGGCCGCAGTGCCGATTACGGCCCTGACCGCCGGGTTGCGGGCGCCGCAGGTCGCCTTTCATGACGCAGACCTCGTCCGCGCGCTGCCGATAGCGCGCGCCGGGATCGTCCTGCCGAAAGGCGGCCCGAAAGGAAGAACTTCGGGCGAGATGGCGGCGGTCAGCAAAGCCGAACGCACGAACCCGGCCGGCGTACCCGTCCGACGCCTTGCCCGGCACCGGAAGTCATGCCTGTACCAGCCAGAGAAGCAGCCCGGTCCCCCGAACCTCATCGGCGCCTCATCATGCACCCTGTCCGGGTGCACCCTGCGCTTCATCGGGCGGGCTATCCCCATCAGCATCGACGGTTGACCGAATCCACGTCTTCGACATGGGCGCCCCGGTTGGGCGATAGGTTCACGCCGCAGCGCAGCATGGCATCCGCCGCCTCGCGCGGGAAATATCCATCAGCCATGGCTGCCCCTGAGCGTGACGATGATCGGATGCGGCAGCGTCTTGCCCGGAGGCGTCACGCTGATGCCGACGATCTCGCGCACCGCGGCGTCCCCGGATGCGGCAGGAACAGGTGATCGTCAGAGGCACGAACATTCTCGCGCAGGGTCCGGATCCTGCCCGTCCCCTTGAAGCTGGCGATGCCGTTCACCGCACTTGCGGCTGATCCGGACCTGCAGCACTCTCGCCGCGCGGGCGCCGGACCCTTTCCCCGGCGCGCGTCAGGAGCGAGGGCGGCCGGCTTCGTGTTTCGGTCACCTTTCTCGCCCTCATCCATGTTCTCGCGGGCCGATTCCGGCGCGGTCGGACCGCAGGCCCCGCAGATTGCCCTTGATGCGTGCCACTGCAATGCCCTCGCGGATACGCATCCGGATCAGATCGGCGTCGGACCCGGCGAAGATGGCCAGGATGTTGAAGAACAGCTTGCCCATCGGGACGTGGACGGTGGCGCCGAGCTGAAGCTTGACGCCGCGCGCGATCCGTGCCGGTCAACCCGTGGCCGGTGTAGATGCGCGCGGGCGCGACCCCCAGCCCCGCGAGAATGCCCTTCCGGGCGGCGAGGTCCGCTTGTCGGTCAAGCAGCGGGCGTAGCCGATCAGAGTATGGGTCATGGGCATACCCTGTAAACTCAAGGTGCCCTCAACGCAGAAAATAACCTGCCATCCAGGTGAGATCCGGTCCGGGCAAGGATTGCGGGCGCCAGAACATGCCCGGCCAGAGGGCTGGCGGGTGTCCGCTGAAGCGGCCCCTGTCGGACGGAAGGATCATCATGACGAAGAAGCGAGAGGCGGAACCAGCCAGCGCGGAAGTTGCCCGCCGCATGGCTCTGCTGCGCCCGCACCTCCCTGATCGTCGTGCCGCAAACGCTCGCAGACCGAGACGACTGTCTTCGTCGCGTCAGCCTTGCCGGTCACAGGACTGATCCACTGGATCAACTCCGCTGCTTCCGACTGTGGCCGGTCAGACGTCCGCGCGCCCCCCTGCTTCACCCGCAAGCTTGAGACGGTGCGCCCCCGCGGTTCTGCGCCGAGGGCCGCCTTCATCCTCCATCCGTGCGAACGCGGCCAGAACCATCCGCTCCGAGCGTTCCAGGTAGCCGGCCAACAGCAGCGCAGCCTCCTCGCAATCTTCGCGATCGATCGCAGCCAGGATGGCCGTGTTCTCGGATATGAAGGGCAGGTGCAACTGTTCGGGATCGGGCAGAAGACCGAAGGCCAGCCGCAGTTCGGCTGTGACTTGCGTATAGAAGGCCGTCAGGCGCGGGCTGTCGGCCAGCGCCACGATTGCGGAATGGAACCCCATGTTGGCCGAACCCACGGCGCGCCAGTCGCGGCGGTCGCGGGCCGCCTCGGCGGCGGCCACGGCCCTGCGCATCGCGGCAACCGCATCGTGCCTCGGCCATGCCTTGGCAAGCGCCGGGATTTCGATGAGCCGCCTGACGCGATAGATGTCCAGGATGGCCGCCATCGAGGGAATGGCGACGAACACCCCGCGGTTGGGCGCGTGCTGCACCAGCCCTTCGCGCGTGAGCAACCGGAACGCCTCGCGCAAGGTGTTGCGCGAGACGCCGAGATCGCCCGCAAGCCGCACCTCCGAGAGGCGCTGGCCGGGAACCAGTTCGCCCTCGATCACCCTGGTCCTGAGCCGCGCCGCAGTCTGTTCGGGCAGCGGCGCATCGCGGTCGGGGACAGGGGGAAACTGATCGTCCATGTCGAGCCTCATGATCGTCGCAGCATTGCGGTAAGTCCAAACGTAATCCCTTGAAACTACGCGGTCGTTCCAGAAACCCGCCAACATGCCTTTCCTCTGGGGCATGGATTGTTGAACAAGACCGCCCGAACTGTAGGTTAATACTTGACGCAACGTCATGCAAGAAAGACAATCCGAGTATTCCGAATCTGCAACTGTGGAGGCCCGCAGTGGGCGAGTATTCTCCTCCCGTCACCGCATCGGGTGCCACCATGCGCGGCGGCCTGGTCGCGGCGATCTTCCTGATGGCGACCTCGGCCATCGGACCGGGCTTCATCACCCAGACCGCGACCTTCACCGCCAGGATGGGCGCGGCCTTCGCCTTTGCGATCCTCGCGTCGATCCTGATCGACTTCGTCGTCCAGATGAACATCTGGCGGATCACGGCGCTGACCGGCCGCCCGGCGTCCGAGACCGCGAACCGCGCGGTTCCCGGCGCGGGCTATCTGCTGTCGGCGATGGTGATCTTTGGCGGGCTGGTGTTCAACGTCGGCAACATCGCGGGCAGCGGGCTGGGCCTGAACGCGATGATCGGGCTGGACCCCAAGATCGGCGGCGCGCTGGCGGCGATCCTGGCCATCGGCCTGTTCCTGTCGAAAAGCGCGGGCGTGCTGCTGGACCGCATCATCGTGGTGCTGGGCATCCTGATGATCGCCATGACGATCTTTGTCGCCATCATCACCGATCCGCCGGTGGGCGAGGCGCTGCGCCAGACCGTGATCCCCGACACCGTCGACTTCGCGGCGATCACCACCATCGTCGGCGGCACGGTGGGCGGCTATATCACCTATGCGGGCGCGCACCGGCTGCTGGACAAGGGCCTGACCGGCGTCGCGAACCTGCCCGCCATCACGCGCGGCGCGCTCTCGGGCATCGCGGTGACCGGGGTCATGCGCTTCGTGCTGTTCCTGGCGATCCTGGGCGTCACCTCCTCGGGCGTGACGCTCGACCTCGCCTCGCAGACGGCCAACCCTGCGGCGCAGGCGTTCCTTGCGGCGGCGGGCGAATGGGGCCTGCGGATCTTCGGCGTCATCTTCTGGGCCGCGGCGATCACCTCGGTCATCGGGGCGGCCTATACCTCGGTCAGCTTCATGCCGGTGTTCCGACCGATGAACGAACGCGCCCGCGACATCGCGACGGTCATCTTCATCGCCGTCTCGCTGGCCATCTATCTGGTGCTGGGCACCGCGCCCGCGGCGCTGCTGGTCTTTGCGGGCGGGTTCAACGGGCTGATCCTGCCGGTCGGGCTGACGATCTTTACCTGGATCGGCTTTGCGCGGTCGGACCTGATGGGCGGCTACCGCTACAGCCGCGCGCTGCTGACGCTCAGCGCCATCGTCTGCGCGCTGACGTGGACCATGGGGATCAACTCGGTGGGCACCATCTTCGCCTTCCTGGGCAGCTGAGGAGGACACGGGTTTGGACATCAACAGCGACCTGGGCGAGGGCTATGGCGCCTGGGCGATGGGCGACGACGCCGCCATGCTGGGCATCGTCAGT
>ENA-UOUJ01001656-UOUJ01001656.1-activated-sludge-metagenome-genome-assembly--contig:-NODE-1656-length-11269-cov-5.070448_pt1 | contig 11269 bp, 10 predicted proteins | sample MGYA00249839_ERZ747224 | MGnify/ENA primary metagenome ERZ747224 (study PRJEB28782, sample SAMN03220277) | activated sludge metagenome | biome: wastewater; feature: sewage sludge; material... | reverse complement strand
GTTTCCATCGTTGGATTTTACAATGTAGAAAACCTTTTCGACACCATCAATGGTCCTAACAACGATGAAGAGTTTCTACCGAACAGTCCCCGACAGTATAATTCCAGGATTTACTACGATAAACTAGACCGCCTGGCTTCAGTAATTGAGCAAATGGGCACCGATCAAAGCCCGGACGGGCCGGCCGTGTTGGGTGTTGCAGAAGTTGAAACGCGGGGGGTGATGATAGATCTGGCCAAGCAACCCCGTATTGCTAAACGTAATTATCAGGTGGTACATATTGAATCGAAAGATGCACGCGGTATTGATGTGGGTTTACTCTACAACCCCAAGTATTTTAAAATGCTCCACCATGAAGCATTGTATGTGCCATTGCCTGGTGGTTCCAAGGATGCGTATTACACACGTGATATATTATATGTAAAGGGTGTGCTGGATGGTGATACTTCACACTTCTTCGTAAATCACTGGCCTTCACGCTCCGGTGGCGAGGAACGCTCCCGCCCCGGAAGAAACGCGGCAGCTACTGTGGTAAAAAGAGTGGTTGATTCTATCAATGCGTACAACCCGAACGCTAAAATCATGATATTAGGCGATTTGAATGACGACCCAATCAGCCCTAGTGTGGCCAAAATATTGAATGCGAAGGGTAAAGCGGAAGATGTGCAGCCTTCAGGGTTATTCAATCCCTGGTGGCATATGTATAAAAAAGGAATTGGTACTTCCCCGTATCAGGATGCCTGGGGTTTGTTTGATCAGATTGTGATATCTCATTCATACCTGAATAAAAACCAATCTCAGTATTTTTTCCATCAGGCTATCATATTCAACAAGCCATTTCTGGTTCAGAAAACCGGAAAATGGCGGAACTACAGTAAAAGAACCTGGGATGGTATCACCTATAATTATGGATACAGTGATCACTTTCCCGTGTACATTGTGCTGCTTAAAAAAACAAACTCATAACGCTTACGCGTAAACGATTTCGATTTCGCTTTCTTCCAGTGTAGGTTGTTGCATTAATCTCAACAGCACATTTACAGTTGCAACTATGTCTTTTTCGCAATACCGTGTAATGCGTTGGAGTGCTTCTAATCGCTGGCGCGCATTGCCTTGCCAATAGAGTTTACCCACCATACTCCCATTGATATCATCTTTGGAGGTAGGCACATTCAATACGGCCGATAATAAACTCAACGAAGTGAAATTCTTATAATCACCGAAGCGCCATAACTGAAAAGTATCTACCACCGGTACATCCCACGGCTTAACCTGTTGAAAGTTCAGATGAGCCGGAACCGGTAACTGATGTACCATCAGTCTTCGGCAAATAAAGGGGATATCGAACTCCCGAATATTATGACCTGCAAAGTAGCGGATACCGTTTTTAAAGAAGAGGGAAGTTTCTTCAATAAATTGAAGCAGTAGTTTTTTCTCATCCGCCTGAGTATAAGAACGCACCCTGAATTGCGCATTTTCCCCGATACTGAAATAACCGATGGAAATACAGATGATTCTTGAAAACTCTGCCATCACTCCTGCCCGTTGTTCATATAACACGGCAGGGTCTGTTTCAATCGAAGGAGATTTGGATATTCGTTCATTCCACAAGCCCTGCCATGTGTCATCCAGTGCATTATAACCGGATTCGCAGGTTGCCGTTTCAATATCCAACAATAATAATTTTTCTTTATCAGGATGTGGCATAGGGTTTATTTAGCACGTTTTGCTTTATCAAAGGTTACATGTACATCAAACGTTTTCAGCACTAAGGGTACATACTTTCGGGGTTGATCTTTTTGAGTAAAAATTTGTATGTGTTTACCTTGTTTCAACATGGCCTGACCATACCATATTTTTTCTTTCCCCTTCAATGTATATCCATGTTTTTCCAAATCCGGTACCAGCCATTTCAACGGATTGGTTTCGTACATGAGTTTAGATTTTTGAATCTTTGTATAATAGGGCTCTGCCCAAAAATACATCGGACCCGGCGGCGTGTGTTTTAATATCTTGGCATGACGCTTCTCATTATAATATCGGGTATCATATATAGCTACATAGGGTATTTTCGGGTACTCCTTTACGGTAGCTTCAAAATAATTCTGCTTTTCCACACACGGCGAACACCATAATGCTGCAAGAAATACCAATGCAGTGTCGGGCAAATTGTCAAAATCGCGTGCCGTAATAAATACCTGCTGTGCATGGGTATTCAACTGAACTAAAAAGCAAATGATAACGAGTAACTGTTTCATAATATTGGTTTGAATGAATAAAAAAGGGACTTGCAGCTACCTGCAAGCCCCGATACGTTTATGATTTGGCCAGTTTATCCCAGTCGATGTACCTGTCGAATGTCAGTCGTACCTTGTTCTCTTTGGGCAAGTACTGATACACTCCTGTAGCTTCTACCGGAGCATATTTTATTTCAGGGGATTTAATAATCAATGCATGGTTACAGTTCTTACAACGAAATCCGATGCCGGTAGTGCAACCACTTCTTCTGGTGGCAATACGTACACAAATTTCGATAGTCCAGGTGCCACTGACTCTGATGTCGATGAAATTATCGGTAAAAATTTCATTCCAAAGTTCCAGATCAAAATCAATGTACTGTTGCTTTTTTTCGTTGTAATGCACAAGCATTTTCCCGTCTTCGGTTTCAATAACCTTTGATTTTTGTGCGAAAGAAACGGTTGCGGCAAACATGGCGGCGATAAACAATACTGTTTTCATGTGTTTTAAAATTTTTGAGTTACGGATTGAATGAATGCCTTACAACACAGGAAGGCTACTGCTGGTGAATGCATTGAAACCGGACGATTGAAGAGCGGTACTTATCGTAAGGGTTTTTATATTGACCTATTCATCCGCTCGTCGTTGTACCAAACGTTCAGCACATTCAACAACTCAAAATTCAGTGAGTGCCACACATTGTACAAGTGAAAACAACCTTCAAAGTGGAAGATTTTTCACATAAAAAAAGCTGCCCGAAGGCAGCTGTATAGTATCTCCTATGAACAGGTGATGCAGTGTTCTGGCATTAGTCTATTTCCCCAAAAAACTAAAGACCGTTCTACATCAGAAGATACCAGTATCTTAATTTTTGAATAATCCACCCACTGTTTACCATTTGAAAAAAGGTTGCCCGAAGGCAACCTTCTATGAATCCCCAAATCTGAAACTAAAAGAGGCAAGTAAAAAGGGGCCTGCAAAATGTGAACGGCATTTCACAGGTCCACCTTTTATAACAGGAGACACAGCGTTTCCAAAGGGTTGTAATGCTGTACTGCTTTTTTCATATCTACTGTATATTCAATGAACTATTTCGGAATGCTCTTACAAAAGAACAGATAAACAGTTCGCCTATTACGGGGAAAATTCCCCTTTTTTTTAGGGGAAAAACCCCCTTTTTTCTGGTTGATATTTTGTACAAATTTGAACCCGGCAAAATATGCCATCCTTTTAAACCATTAAAAACCAACAAACTGACTGAAAAAATACCTATTGAGGCCGCTCAAACCTTTATCAATAACTACCGAGACACCTTTGAATTCAAAGGCGCCGAACCGGATTCCTACATCCGATCTTTCTTTATCGACAAGAAAGCCATCGATTCTATTTTTGAAAAGGCAAAAGATCATGGCATCGTATGTAAAGGCCTCAGAATATACATTGGAAAAAAAATGCCCCCTTCAGAAGACGATATCAGAAACCCAATAATGGATACAGGAGGAAAATACAATCTGGTAGTGGCCGGTGTGGATGATACTGAATGTACCATCACCGAAACAGAAGAGATATACGATAACTTTAGCTCCTGCCCCACCCATTGTCCGCCAAAATCCGATTTTTGTCTTTAATTCATTATAGGTATGCTAAGAACTGTTGTCGTTATCCTGCTCATCATTCTGGGAATCGGAATTCTTCTGGGCCTGATTAAATGGAAAAAAAGTGAATTAGCTTTTAAAGCCATAGTTGTTTTACTCATCATTACTTTCATTACTGAATTTATTGGTGGGATACTGCCGTATTTCGGATATAAGTACAATGTAACGGTATATAAAATCTTCGACCCTATTCAAGTGGTGCTGTTTAGTTATATTTTTTACCAGCTATACCAAACACCTCCAATGAAAAAGTTTGCTCTTTACGGTTGTGGTGTAACATTGATTCTGCTCACCATTTCTACCATCATTAATATCCGTCCAGACGTTGACAATGCCATTGGTGTTACCATGAAATGCGCGCTCTACATCTTACTAAGTTTGATGAAATTTACAGAAATGCTGAGGATTCCTTCGGAAGATAACATTGTGGCCGATCCCTCTTTCTGGTTTTGTTCCGGTGTGTTTTTCTTCTTCTCCGTGAACATCATGCAATGGGTATCCATCAAAACTTTTACTGATGAAAATGCAAAACAAGCCGTGATTGCGCTTCATGTGTATTGTAATTATATATTTTACAGTATTGTTGCATTTAGTTTTTTGCTGATACCATTTAAAAAAAGCCAGCCTTTGGTAACACATGAATAGTCAGTTGACGACCATATTTTTCGGAGCAACCGCCGTATTTACGGTATTGGTTTTTTTTATCATCCTGTTTGTGGTGTATTACAAACAGCGCCAGCGTCAGCACCTGATTGAAAAACGGGCACTTCAATCTGCATTTGAGCAGGAAAAGATGATTTCAGGCATGGAAATTCAGGAACAGACATTCAACGAAGTGAGTCGTGAAATACATGATAACATCGGACAAGTATTGAGCCTGGCACGAATGCAACTGAATAATCCAAATCAAACCCACACCGAAGTAATACAACATACGGATGAATTACTGGAGCGGGCCATTGCCGACATCCGCACCCTAAGCCATGTGCTCAACACATACAAAGTACAATCAATCGGTATTATTGAATCTACCTTAAAACTGGTAGAACAGCTGAAAAACACCCGGCAGTTCAACATCGTGGTGGATTTTGATAACGTGTACCCGGAACCGAAAGATTCACACATCATCATTTATCGGATGATACAGGAAATTGTAAACAACATCATCAAACATTCTAAAGCCAACGAAATTCAACTGAATATTCAAACACGTGATGGTGTAACACGTTTAACCATTACCGATAATGGCATTGGTTTTAAACATGCAGAAAAACATCAGGGCATTGGTATGCGCAACCTAACCGAAAGAGCCAAACTGGCAAACGCTTCTATTCGTTTCAACAGCAACAACGGCAACGGTACATCCATTCAAATTCAATTCTAATGAACACAAAAATTGCCATTATTGACGATCATACATTGATGCGGAACGGACTTCAGGGTATCATCAATGCATTTAACGAGTACGAAGTGGTGATGCAATGCCAGAATGGAAAAGATTTTATTGAACAACTAGAGACGTTGTCATCGGTTCCCGACATAGCACTTCTCGATATCAACATGCCTGAAATGGATGGCTTTAAAACAGCTGCATGGATTAGAACCCACAAGCCGGAAATAAAAATTCTTGTTTTGAGTATGTTGAACAGTGAAGATGTCATTATACGAATGTTGCGATTGGGTGCATCAGGCTATATTCTGAAAGACAGCAAGCCTGAAGTTTTACGAGCTTCATTAAACAATATCCGCGACCAGGGTTTTCATTCAAATGAATTACTGAATCCCCGGTTATTGTTTTCTCTGCAACAAACGAACGGAAAAAATATCCATGCCCCCAGATTGTCTAATCGGGAATCCGAATTTCTCCAGTTGGCTGCGAGCGATTTAACCTACCGCGAAATTGCAGAGAAGATGAATACCAGCCCCAAAACAGTTGATAACTACCGGGAAGCCCTATTCGAAAAACTGGAAGTAAAAAGTCGTGTTGGTCTTGTACTTGCGGGCATCCGAGCCGGATGGATTAAGGTATAAAAAAAGGGTCGCTAATTGCGACCCTTTCTATAATCAACGAGATGATTAGTCTTCTACTTTAATTTTACCTTTTGATTTGGCAATGACTTCTTCCGCAACGTTGTTCGGTGCCGGAGAATAATGGCTGAATTCCATAGTTGAAGTAGCACGGCCTGATGACAATGAGCGCAGTTGGGTTACATAACCAAACATTTCACTCAATGGCACTTTGGCTTTAATTACTTGCAGGTTGGCACGGCTATCCATACCCTCAAGCATACCACGGCGGCGGTTCAAATCACCGGTAACATCTCCCATGTACTGATCCGGAGTTAACACTTCCACTTTCATGATTGGCTCAAGCAAAGTAGGTTTTGCTTTGCGGCCTGCTTCACGGAATCCGGCGCGGGCACACAATTCAAACGACATCGCATCAGAATCCACATCATGGTAGCTTCCGTCGAACACACGAATCTTCATGTTATTCACCGGATAACCGGCCAATACACCGGTAGTCATTGAAGTTTCAAAACCTTTCTGAATTGCCGGCAGGAATTCTTTTGGAATTGATCCACCAAACAAATCGTTCACAAACTGGAAGTGTTTGCCTTCGTTTTCTTTTAACCACTCTTCATCTGCAGGTCCGATTGCGAACTGAATATCCGCGAACTTACCTCTACCACCGGTTTGCTTTTTCAGTACCTCCCTGTGTTCAACAGTTGTGTGGAATGCTTCTTTATAAGCAACCTGAGGAGCACCCTGGTTCACTTCCACTTTAAACTCACGTCTTAAACGATCGATGATGATTTCCAGGTGCAATTCACCCATACCACGCAGAATGGTTTGACCGGTATCTTCATCGGTATTAACGCGCAATGTAGGATCTTCTTCCACCAGCTTGGCAATCGCCATACCCATTTTATCAACGTCAGCTTGTGTTTTAGGCTCAATGGCAATGGCAATTACAGGCTCAGGGATGAACATGTTCTCCAGTGTAATCGGATGGTTCTCATCGCACAAGGTATCACCGGTTTTAATTTCTTTAAACCCTACTGCAGCACCAATGTCACCCGCTTCAATAAAATCAATCGGATTTTGTTTGTTGGCAAACATTTTCATGATACGGCTGATACGCTCTTTCTTTCCACTGCGCACATTCAACACATAACTTCCCGCATCCAGATGGCCAGAGTAACAACGGAAGAATGCCAACCTACCTACGAAAGGATCGGTCATGATTTTGAACGCCAGTGCAGAGAATGGTTCCTTGGGATCCGGCTTTCTTTGGATTTCTTCACCGGTATCAGGATCTGTTCCTGTGATGGCTTCGATATCCACCGGGCTGGGCAGGTAGCGACACACGGCATCCAGTGCGGTTTGTACTCCTTTATTTTTGAAAGATGAACCACACATCATCGGCACAATGCTCAAGTCAATCGTTGCTTTGCGAATGGCTTCATGCATTTCATCTTCAGTGATTGAATTCGGATCTTCGAAGAATTTCTCCATCAGATTATCATCGTACTCAGCAACTGCCTCTACAAGATTTGCCCTCCATTCATTCACATCATCCACCATATCAGCGGGTACATCAATCTCATCAAAGGTCATACCTTCAGTTTCAGCGTGCCAGATTATTCCTTTGTTCTTGATCAAATCAACCACACCCTGGAAATTATCTTCTGCGCCTATTGGCAATTGTAAAGGCACCGCCTTGGCACCCAGCATTTCCTTTACTTGTTTTACCACGTTGAGGAAATCGGCTCCGGCACGGTCCATTTTATTTACGAATCCGATACGAGGTACTTTATAACGATTCGCTTGACGCCAAACAGTTTCAGACTGAGGCTCCACACCATCTACTGCTGAGAAGAGTGCAATCAAACCATCCAGTACACGCATGGAACGCTCTACCTCTACGGTAAAGTCAACGTGACCGGGTGTGTCAATGATATTAAAACTGTATTTCTTGGAAGCCGGTGTTGCCTTTCCTTTGTCTGTTGGGAAATTCCACTGGCAACTCACCGCTGCGGAAGTGATGGTAATACCACGCTCTTTTTCCTGCTCCATCCAGTCTGTAGTTGCTCCCCCCTCGTGTACTTCACCCGTTTTGTGAATCATACCGGTGTAACGAAGGATACGCTCTGTTGTAGTGGTTTTACCGGCATCAATGTGAGCGGCAATACCAAAGTTGCGTTGATAACGTAAATCTGCCATTGTATTTGTTTTGTAAGTTATGATTGGAGGATGTTGATTCAGCGGGGCTGACATCCTGAATTAAAAAAGTAAAATTTGATATAATGATTCGTTGCCTGAAACAGGCCGGGTTCGAAATGAACCAAAAAGATATGCTGTTATATTACTCTCATAGTACGCTAAATAGTTCAACTCCCGGATTCCATGCTGAAGCTTTTAGCGGCGCAAAAATAATTAAAAAATGAATAAATGAGCGTTTTATTACCTTAAACCTTGAAAAATATGCCGCCAATCGCTATTTTAGTTGTATCAAATTGAAATTCAGATATATGAAAGGCATCTACCTCCTTGTTTGCTTGCTTTTTACTACCCCGCTTTTTGCCCAAACACCGCCAACTGAAGTGATTGCGGACTCTTTTCCACTCACATTCAACTACCAAAGAGATTTCAGGCGCATTAAAACCATGACTGAACAAAAAAGCCATCCTTATTATTATCAGAAAATGATTATCCGGTTTTTAAATAATGACAGCTCCCTCACGCGCCCCGAAGTGTTGGCCCTAATGATTGGCTTCACCGACAATCAACACTACAAGCCACTGGAGAACATGGAAATAGAGAAAGAAATTATTGAACTGAACGATAATGGTTTTTTTGAGGATGCGCTCGAAGAAACCAAGAAGTACCTTCAAAAAAATCCCCTTAGCCTTTGTGCTAATAAAGAACGTTCGTACGCGTACCATAAAATAGGAAATACAGACAGCGCCCGCTATTTCATGGACCTCAACAACCACCTGATGGAAGCCATGATTTTCAGTGGATCCGCCAAAGGAAAAACACCGGAAAATGCTTTTTTCTCGCTGGGCTTGAACGATGGAGATTACTTTATTCCGAATGTGGGATTTTCAGTTACTAAAAAAAGTCTTTCAAAAGATAAAAACCGGTACACATTGTATGTGGTTGAATCTATGAACATCGAGAGTGCCTACACGAATTACTATTTCAATATTCATCATGCCAAAATGAAAGCGGATCAGGATGGTATCTCTGAGCGCAAGCCCAAAAAACTCGAGAATGCCAAAAAGAAACGTGCCGCCAAAGGAAAAGGCAAAGGTAAAAAAGGGGCGATGCAGGATTCTACTGCTACAGAGGAGCCGGATATGTTACCTATTGACAGTGTACCGGCTACGTCTCCCGACATTGCCCCCGACATGCCCCCTGCAACCACCGACAGCTTGCAACATACAACTCCGGACATGCCGTCTACTGATTCCATACCGGCGGTTGCCCCTGAACCACCGGCAGGTAATTCAGAAAATAGCCCTCCTACCGGCGAGGTATCACCACAAGGCCCGGCTCCGCTTTCGACACGACAATCAGGATACCTGCCTAAAACTTATGATACACATTACATTACATAACATAATGATTATCAATTATATGTAATACATAATGATGTTACGTTGAAGAACTGCCGCCCGCAAAAGTTTTTTTCCTGTATATAGATTGCTTTCCAGGTAAACCATTCCATTTTGGCATATGAATTGCCTTTACATCTGCAGAACAAATTGTGGAATACAGGTGAATAAACTTGCAAATGCATGTTTTTCAATGTACCTTCGTTGTTCCCCCGTAGAATGAGACAATCCAATTTCTACCAAATACCTCAGAATCCATCCTTGATCAACCTCAACATTCTAATCAAGATTGACTTAGAACTTGTTTCGGCTTAGCGTACACACAGGTGTTGCTTACCGGAAATTTCATATATGAGGTACCTGTACACTTTATTGATTATCATTTTATTCCATATGGCCGCACAATCTCAGGTGGCCAATTTCACGTACAGCACCACGGGCAATACGTATTGCGATCCTCAACGCGTAACCTTCCGACAAACCGCCTCCGGGCAACCGGTTTCTTTTGTTTGGTATTTCGGTAACGGAACCACCGGGAATCAGCCAGTGGAAGAGGTAACGTATTTAAATCCGGGCACATATACTGTTAAACTGATTGTTGTGTATGAACATGTAGCTGTATCCGTGGAAAAAGAAATTACGGTCCATTCCTCACCAACTATAACGGTTAGGGCTAACCGAAATATATTATGTACGCCGGATGTAATTCAGTTTACTGCAACCGGAAGTTCATCCGTTGTACAATACCAGTGGAATTTTGGAGATGGTAGTCCGGTGGTACAATCCTCCTCTTCGAATATACAACACCGTTATACCACTTCCGGTACTTATCAGGCAAAGGTAACCGGTATCACCGAGCGGGGATGCACTGAATCTGCCACTACGAATGTAAACATCGTTCCATTGTCTATACAAGCAAATATTGATGTAACCAGTGGTTGTATTCCCGTAACCACACAATTATCAGTTACGGGTGATTTTTTACCCGGAGATTCCGTAACATCTGTAACATGGAATTTTGGAGACGGTCAATTAATTACGGGAACAGACATGCAGGTACAACACGTGTACAACACTACGCAACCAATAGATGCCATGGTGCAGGTAGTGACTCAAAGCGGTTGTTCGGCCCAGTTTACATTCAGCCCCTTCGCCTTTGGTTCGCCACCCCCAGTTCCACTCATTCAAACCACCACTGGCAGGACAACTTTTTGTGGTTCTGATGAAGTCGAATTGTCTGCAATCACCCAACAGGCTACACATTATTTTTGGGATTATGGCGACGGATCAACGGATAGTATCAACCGCGAGGTAAGCACCCATAAATTCCGTCAACTGGGTATGATGCCCGTTAAAGTAACCCCCTATCAAAACGGATGTGCCGGCACTACCGATTCTATTCTTATACAAATAGAAGGTGTGATTGCCAAGTTCGATGTACGAAATACCTGTCAGCAACTGAACGCATTTACTTTCCCCAACCAATCACTGGGTAACATGAGTACCATTCAATGGATCTACGGTGGACAGGCAACTGGTGTGCAGGAAGCTGTTCGAAATGGTTCCTATACATTTCCTCGCGTTACTACTTCCTCGGTTGAGTTGAAAATTTCTGATGAAGTTACCGGATGCCGCGATAGCCTGAAACGTCCTATTTATACCGCTCAACCTACATTAAGAAGTAATCTGTCATCGGTTTGTAAAGACAGTAGCATCGTGTACTTCATAGAAAATGATTATCCGCCGGAAGCC
>ENA-UOUJ01001655-UOUJ01001655.1-activated-sludge-metagenome-genome-assembly--contig:-NODE-1655-length-11281-cov-3.653394_pt1 | contig 11281 bp, 10 predicted proteins | sample MGYA00249839_ERZ747224 | MGnify/ENA primary metagenome ERZ747224 (study PRJEB28782, sample SAMN03220277) | activated sludge metagenome | biome: wastewater; feature: sewage sludge; material... | reverse complement strand
TGGGCGATTTGTCGCCCGACGCACCCCCCGGCAGCCCGGAGAAGGTGTTGACGACCGGCACGCCGAGGGCCTGCGCCAGACGGATCGCCTTGCGTAGTTCCTCGTCGGCCGTCTTGGCCACGGCCGCGTCGGGGTGGAGCGGGTTGTTGTGGACGCTGAGCGCGCTGAGCAGCAGCCCGCGCGATTCGAGAGCCGCCAGATAGGCCCGCCGCTCGCCCACGCCGGCCAGCAGGTCGTCGACGGGGCAATGATGGCGGCCGGGAAAGCCGCCCGCGCCGATCTCGACGGCCGACACGCCCGCGGCCGCCGCCTTGTCGAGTGCCTCTTCAAAGGTGAGGTTTTGGAACAGGACGGTTAGTACACCAATGCGCATGGATAATCCTCCGATCAATGGGACGGCAAGCCGGGCCGCCCCGATGGGTTGAATGGGTTGGGGCCGATCATACGGCGATCGGCCGATTGTGCCACCTTATGGAAGGATTAGGCAGGGTTTTTCAGCAGCCCGTTCCAATTATGCAAAAGCGGCCTAACATGCATGTAACTCCGGTTTCCTAACCGGAGATGATTCTCCTCAGTCGCGGCGCCGGATAAGAATCCGGCGGTACACCGTAACTCCGGTTTCCTGACCGAGATGAGATAGTGCAACTTTCTTTCTGTAAATTGGTGGCGATGATCTTGTGATGACCGAGGTTTTTAACTTTTACGGAAAGTTTGTTGCTTTATCGAGTGGATGCAGGCCAGCCGCTTCCAACTCGACCGCCTGCTCGACCCGGAGAACACGGCCGTCACGCTGGATTCGCTGGAGCGATTGGCGCGGGCGGTGGGGAAGCGGTTGGGGGTAGAGTTGGCGTAGACAAGTGATATTGGACAAGGCTGGCCGAGCCACTTCGCAACAAGTGGGAGCAATCTAGCCTTGCAGATACTAATTATGCTGGAGACGTGGGCCAGGCGGCTATTTGCCCAATAATTGCCTTCAATGCTGCCTCAGGATGACAGGTAATGAAATGGATGTGCAATCGGCCGCTTCCAACCGAACCCCACTAATCAACGAATAGCTGTCGCCATTGGATTCTGCAACCGCGACTTGGCCGATTGCGCTTGTCAAGCTATATCCATCGGCACAGAATGAGCGTCCCCCCGGACCTAATCGAAACCAGCCGACTGCAAAGCCGTTGCCCGACGAGGCAAGAACAACGCCTCCAATGGCGAGCATCACGATGAGCAGCGCCAGAGCAAGAAATTGAATCTGTCGGCGATTCATCATCCCCTCCTTACTGCAACATGACAAGCACGTCGATCATGCCCGTGCCTTCGTCGAGCGATCCCAACGCCTTGCCGATCACCACGCCGCTGGGATAGAAAGTAACGCCATCGACGACCACTGGTTCGGCGCGCATGGCGTGCCCCACGGTAGCGGACGCAACCAGCAGGTCGCCGGGATGAATCGGGCCATTCTCGGCGCTAACCTTGACGGGCACGACGCCGACGAGCGCCAGCGGCACGCGGCCGTCCTGCTCTTCGCCGGCGCTGTTGCCCAGAAAGGCGGGTTGGCTGGAATAGACGCCCACGACCGTCGTCTGATACGGTTCTGTGCTGCGCGTCAGCTTACTGTCGGGGCCGATGACCAACACATCACCGGTTTCCAGACCGGGTATAGCCGGCAGTAGTTCGGCGAAATCGGCGGCGGGCGATTGGAAGGCACCGTCGGCAAACACGTCACCGGTATTAGTAACGTAGAACTCTACGTCGGACAGATTATTGCCAAGGGCTTCGATTGGGTTGCCATGAGCGCTTCGTGTCCATAAGCCCATCCCATTTGCCTGATTCTCCGCAAGGACCGCTGGCCCGTCAGAGTGAGACAGTCCATATACACCTATCCCCCAACCTGTGGTAGCGTAATTTACCCCTGATACCCCGTAGGTATCTCCGCTAGCGAAGGATGCGCCATGTACGCCTGAACCGCCGTGGTCAGAGATACCGACCACGCCGTCACCGCCATCATCGTTATACCCAAAGACACCCGCGCCATCGGGCGAATTACTGCCTCCTAAAACTCCCTTTCCCTCTCCAGAAGTTGCCAGGTTTAACCCGACAACACCCGTACCTTCGTTAGCTTTCGGCCCATCAACAATCCCTAATACTCCATCACCCCCATCATCGTTATACCCAAAGACACCAGATCCATCGGGCGAATTACTGTCACCCAAAACGCCTTTGCCTTCACCAGCGGTTGCACTGTTATATCCCCAGACCCCTGCTCCTTGGGGGGAATTCGCTGACCCACGTACCCCAGCTGCAGGTCCTGTCGTCGCACCACTCCAGCCCCAAACTCCCGTACCACCATTAGAGCTATAGTTGTCGCCGGAAACAGCACTCCCATCTGGCGAATAAGCTTCGCCCAGTATTGCAATGGTATGACCGCTAGAGGCTGTAGCACGACCAGTTATAGCTGTTGGCATAGGATCGCCATCTGGATTGGACGCATTATTGATAACAAGCGCACCTGGCTTCAGACTCAATGCATAAGGCGTCGCGCTCAACGCCTGGCGCGGGTTAAGGGTGATGTATTCTCCGCTTCCCGTTGGGCAGCGCACGCTGATGCCCAGCCAGCGCGCCGACCCATCGAAGGCCTCGCCGCCAAAGTCGAGGTTGGTCGAAAAGAAGCCTTCCTGTACGCCTATCCCGGTGGAGGTCTGTATCGCGCCAACCTGGCTTCCGCCGGATACTGCATCATACAGCCGGAACTGAAAATCGCATGAGCCGTCGAACACGTCTCCGCCATTCTTCAATTGTCCTTGATAGGTGAAGGATGACCCGGTCGATACTTGAGCATCCAATGGTAGAGGAGGTACCGGCTCCTGAGCGCCAACCCAGGCAGCCAAAACCAAGAGCGTCAGCGAAGCGGCTACAATAAAGAGTGCTTTGCGATTCACGTGCTTTCCCTCCTTAAATCCTTAAATCCTTCTCTAGAAATCAGCCCTACTATAGGTAAATTCTCCAGCCATGCTGTCAGGCAACATCTTAAGGTTAAGGCAAAACGCTACCGAAAACACCCCCGACCCTCACATCTTAATGCAAGTAGTCACTCATCCAGTATACAATCCCCTCCACGCGTTCCGCGCATAACGGAGGGCAACACGCCAACCGGAAGCAGAAGCCCTCACCTGTGGCCGATGCTCAACATCGGCCACAGGTCAACTACTCATTCCCGGACCGGCCGCGCGATATCTAAATTATAGGTAGAAGAGGGGTGAATTGAACCCGGCTATCCTCCATAAGAAATGGAGGAAAACCATTATTTCCAGGTCGCGGCTTCCCCAATCGCCGGAACCCAGCCTGACACAGTCGTGCCCTCACCGGGAGTAGAGGCAAAGGTAAACTCCCCACCGCACAATTCCACACGCTGCCGCATGGCGGATAGCCCAAAGTGACCGAGCCTGTCCGCCTCTCGACGTTCCGCTTCGGTCGAACCGCGGCCGTCATCGGTAACGGAGAACGTCACCCGGCCGTCGGCGCACTCCAGTCGGAGATTAGCCTCGCTCGCCTCGGCATGGGCGACAATGTTGTCGAGTGCCTGCTGGATAACCCGGTAAAGCGCCTCGCGCGTTATCAATGCCGTCGCCTGGTCCAAGCCCTCTCCGGTGCTCAACGATACCCGGAGCTTGGCGCGCTTCGCAACGTGGGCAACAAGCTCGCTCAAGGAACGCGTTAGACTGTACTCCAATTGGCTTGGCGCGAGGTTGAAACGGATGCGCCGGACAGTCTCGGCCATAGATTCCACATCTTCCAGACTGTGTTCCAGGACGGCGGCTACCCCTTCAGGATCGGCCCGTATCTCATCTGTCGTAAAAGCCAGGGCAAAAGGCAACCCGCCCAGGAATTGCTGCACTGTGTCGTGCAATTCCGCGGCGAGACGACGACGTTCGCTCTCCTGCGCGGCCACGATTTGTTGAGGAACGTGGCGTAACTCTTCAATCTGCATGGCCGCCAACAGGAATAGCGCCGCCTGTTGACCCACAAGTTCGGCGATCGCCAGATCGCGGTCATCGAAGATTTCCTCATCCCAACGGTGCCCCAGGCCCAGCAAACCAATAGGTTGCCCATCGGTCTGAAGCGGGACGACGACATCAATCGTCCGCAGAACGTTTAGCGACTCAAGCCAGGATGGATTGCCATCGGCCGCATCCAGCCGCAACGGCCGGTTCGCTTCCGACGGGTAGTCTTCAGAGAAGGGCAGGCGAGCCGGCAGCGATGGATCGGTTTGGCCGGCTTCGGCGGCCAGCTCGAACGCGCCCGGTTCCGGCTTCCAAAGCCAAACCGCCGCCCGATCAAGCTGCAATTCGTTCACCAGCGCCGCGGCCATCGTCTGCGACAGGTCGATGAGGCTGGTCGTGCCGGACACGCGACGGCCGAAGGCCCGGGCGGCCGTGTAACTATGGGTATCCCATTCCAGCAGGCGGCCGAACCACCCGCGCCAAGTGGCCTGCGTGCTCCAGAAGACACTGGCGGCGAAGATGCCGGCGAAGAGATAGGGAAATGGGGGATGCTCCCCATTGGCCGGCCAGTTGCCCTGGGACAGGCCCCACAGCCATGACAGGATCGCCGCCAGTAGCGCGCTTCCGGCCAGGGCGATGACCACAATCAGCAACCGTGAGGGGCTGCGCATACTCTGGTAACGGATGATGGCCAGGGCAAAACCCAGAGGAACGGTCACAAATAAATAGCGCAAGTCCAGGCCACGCCAAAAGGGCACAGTTTCCACCCCCAAGCCCGGCACCACACTGTCGGCCGTGATCAGTATCATCGGCAGAGCCGCCATTAGTCCGATCAGGACGATAAGGGCAACTCGCCGATCGCGGCGCGAGCGCCGCCCTCGCAACCCAAACCAGATCATTCGGCAAAACAAAACCGTGATACCTGTCAGGTAGAGGACAACCAGGGCCAGAAAGGCTCGGTCGCTCCAAAGCAACAGCGTCGTCTTTCGCGGCTCCGGCAACCGGTATATAGCAGGCACACGTGAAAGCATGTGCAGAACAGTGATGACGACCCCCATCCCGTACAGGACCAGCAGCAACCGTCGCGGCCACGGCTCTATTCGCCTCGGGAACAACAGCGCGAAGTGCAGCAGGACGACGCCAATGAATCCGGCCGCGGCCATGATCGGGAACTCGAAGATCACGGGTATCACTCGCAGATCAACCCAGATGGCATTAACCACTGTCCAGCGTTGGAGCGCAACCAGCGACGCAATGACGGCGAAGACCTGATTTAACGGCTCTTGCGGCCGTGCCTTAAGCACCGCAAGCGCGGTCAACCACAAACAGAAACCGGTGATCAAATCCGGCAATTTCAGTTCCAGAAAGTGGATAAAATCGAAGCGGATGACAGGCACTTCAATCGTCGCCAAGTGCCCCCCACGTGACCGGTCCACCAGGATAGTGACGGACTTTGCGCCCACATCCCATGCCCTCTCAAAGACCGCGCCTACATCAGCTGATTGATAGGGTTGATCATTGATCTCCAGGAGATAGGTATATTCGTCCAAGGGTGGGTTTATGCCGCGAATCGGCCACCAAGCCGGAGTTTCTTGAACGACGATCCCGCCTGGGGCCGAGAGTGGCAGGAAAAACAAGGTGCTGGCATAACCTCCAAATGGGTGTCCGATTTTGTCGGCCAGGGATGCTATCCCGGCCATACTCACGAGCAAAACAACCAGCAATAGCGCGCCCGTCGGATTACGTAACCAGGTGGGCATTATCCTTTTTCCTCACCGCCCAACAGATCGAGCAACCAGCATGCTTTTGCCAGCAGTAACGACTTGCGCAATGGCGATTGGCGGAGTGCCATTCGATCCAGTTCCAGTTTGCTATAGATGTGGTTGACGTGCTTCTCGACCGTGGGCACTGAGATATTTAGATCAGTGGCAACCCCTTCGATTGTTTGGGCGTGGGCGAAGGCATACGCTATCTCACGCTCGCGTGGGGAAAGCGTTGGGAAGAGTTCTACGCCCCGCCGAACAAAGTCTCTCTCTTCGGGGGTCAGCCGCGCCCAGAATCGTTCAGCCAGCGAAGCCGTCTGGTTTGGCTCGTTTGCCTGGATCATGACGTGGCCGGCGCGGGTTTCCTCGAGTGCCCGCAACAAGGCGGCCGTGCCCGTCCGATAGCCCTTTATCAAATAGGCAAGCCCACGCACTCCCTCGGCGGCCAGCTTTAAAACTGCGTCACTGCGGTCGCCGTAGGCCGACAATAGGACAACAGCCATCATTGGGTCGGTCCGCTTCAGTTGGCGGGCCAATTCGACGCCGAAGCTATGTTCTTTGCGGGCCTTGTCGTGAGGATGTTCGGGTAGGACGACGTCGATCAGAGCGGCCAGAGGTTTATACCGAACGGCAAGCTCAAGCGCCGACTCGCCATCCCCTGCCTCCAACGTCGCAAAATGCCGTCGCTTCAAAAACGAAGCGATACTCTCGCGAAAGAAGATGTCATCATCGACAACGAGGATGAGATCAGGATCGACTGACCGAAGCGTTCCAATTTCGGCCGACATTACGCCCCCTAAACGAACTATAGTGGGCTGATGATATTGGTTTATTGAGTATATCGCAATAGGGCGGAATTACCCAATGCACAAATTATGATACTCCCTACTCATACGCCAACGCCTCCCTACCCGTCAGCCTCGCCGCCCCTCCGTCGGCAACCAGCAGGCCGCCAGCCCGATGGCCGGTACCAGCCCCAGACAGATCAACGCCCCTGTGAAAGGAAGGTGTTCCCCCCAATAATTGTCTCCGCAGTCCACAAATAAGTTTGGTTTATTGGACCACTCGTTATGGGTCGCGATCCTTGATTTGCTGTTTCAGCCACCAGGATCATATAGATATCCTCCGGCGGCAAATACAGTCCAAACTCCTTCACCGGGTCGAGAAAGACCGACGGCTCTTCCTGGCCCTCGCTGCGCAGGCTGCGAATCACGTCGCCGTCGCGCCAGTAGAGGGTGAAGGGCTGGGCTGTCGTTCCGTCGGGGAAGGGGATGATCGGCGGCGCGGCCGTCGGGATGGGCGTCACCACCGGCGTCGGCGGGAGCGTCGGCACGGGTGGCTCGGTCGGCAGCGGCTCGTCGGTGGGCGGCGGTTCGTCGGTCGGCGGCGGGGGTTGCATCGGCCAGGGATAGGGAGGCAGCGTGGTTGTGGCCATGGCGCGGGCCGGATAAGCGGCCGCTTCCGGTTCCGTCTCGACGGCCGGCGTGCAGGCGGCCACAATGATCAGGGCCAGAATTGCTACCCATCCCCACAAGGTCTTGAGTCCGGTGATCATAATGACACCTTCCTGTTCGGAGAAAACCCGGCAACGTTCTATATGTTTGAGATTAGGAGTGATCGGCTCGCTCCAGAATCCGGTCGTTGATCGGGACGAGACCCCTGATCAAGCCCGCAACTCGTTATAAAGCACATACCGATCACCACGCCGGTAAGCCTGGAGATACTCGACGGGGGCGCCGGTCTGCCGAAAGAGGACCTGCTCGATGCAGAGCAGCGGCGCGCCGGGGAGCACGGACAGGACAGCGGCCGTTTCCGCGTCGGCCGCTACCGCCCGAACCGCCTGATTGGCGCGGGCAAGCCGGATGCCGTACCGTTCCAGCAGCGTCCTGTGCAGCGAGACGCGGGCATAGTCCCCATCCAGCAGGCCGGGACAGTGGCGATGCACCAGATGGGAGCGCTCCACGCTCATCGGCGCGTCGTCGGCCAGACACAAACTCTCCAGCACGACCAGCTCCTCGCCCGGCTCAATGCCCAGCTTCCGCGCCACGTCGGCCGCGGCCGGTTCCAGTCGCGCGGCGATCGGCCGCGTCTCGGGGCGCAGCCCGCGCTGCTCCATGTCCTCGGTGAAGCTGAGGATTCGATTGAGGCTCGGTGCGCTCGACCGCGCGGTGACGAACGTGCCGCTGCCGCGCCGGCGATAGACGAACCCGTCGTTGACCAGCAGATCGAACGCCTGCCGCACGGTGATCCGGCTCACACCGTAGGCGGCAATGAGTTCCGTCTCCGACGGCATGCGTTCCCCCGGCTTCCACTTGCCGCGGGTCAGTTCATCGCGCAGGATGGTATAGAGTTGCTGATAATAGGAAACAGGACCATCAGAGAGTATGGTGCCCATGAGCCTTCCCCCCACCAACTATCAAGAGCGCGCTCATACGCGCACGCTTTGCGCACTGGCTAACGTGGATTGCATCGTCCATCGGCGAAGCTCCCCAGCGACTGGATTGACCAAAAACCGGCTCAAAACAAGCGCCCGATAAGGCTGCTTGCTATGGTAATACTCTACGCGCCCCACCTCTCTTCGTCAAGAGGCAAAATCAGTAAAAATACCTATAAGATAACGCTCCTCTCCCGGACCCATCGTTTGTCGTTCGTCAGTCGTTCTTTCCCGGTCGATAATCCGCAGGCTTAAACGCCGAGGGGCAAATGTCGTTTAGCGGGCATTCATGGCAGGCGGGCTTGCGCGCCGTGCAGAGCCGGCGGCCGTGCCAGATAAGTAGATGCGAGATCTCTCGCCAACTCTCGCGCGGGATGATCGCCATCAGGTCGCGCTCGACCTTGACCGGGTCGGTCGCCGTCGTCAGACCCAGCCGCGCCGCCAGCCGCTTCACGTGGGTATCGACGGTGATGCCGTCGGACAGCCCGAAGATCTCGCCGCGCACGACGTTGGCCGTCTTGCGGGCCACGCCGGGCAGCGTCAGCAAATCATCCAGATCGGACGGCACCTCGCCGCCGAACTCGGTCAGAATTCGCGTCGCCGCCTCGCGGATGTAGCGCGCCTTCTGGCGATAGAAGCCGGTCGGCCGCACCAGCTCCTCCATCTCCACCGGGTCGGCTCCGGCCAATGTCTCGACCGTGGGGAAACGTTCGAACAGCGCCGGCGTGGTCATGTTGACCCGCGCATCGGTGCATTGGGCCGAGAGGATGGTGGCGACCAGCAGCTGGATCGGCGTCTCATAATCCAGCTCGCAATGGGCGTCGGGATAGGTGGCCCGCAGGCGAGCGATTATCTGGGTGACGTGTTCCGAGGTTTCGCCCTGATGGCCGGTAACGAGTGACTTTGTCATGCCTCGATCCTACATAGGAATCGATGAATGACCAACAATCAGGTGCATTACGGCGCTGTCAGCGGGAATGGGATCTTGCAAGTAAAACCGACCGGCGCGTAGAGTGTCTCGAAGGCGTATTGGTCTACAAAGAGGACGGCGGGTTGAGCAGAGCCTTCGTAGCTGACTTCATAGCTATCCAAAATCGTATCTTCAAAAGGCATGGACCCGATCCGATGATAAGTAACGGCTTCCCCGGCAGGCCCTTGCAGGGTATCGAGGTATGCAATCGCGCGCGAAGGCCCGCCGAATGCTCCGCCGCCGACCCGGACAGCGTTTTCCTGGGTGTAGCCATAAGTTTCGTCTACGGAGACCGGGCAGGGGCCGCCATCTGATCCGGCAGCAGGGGCCGGCGTTAATGAGTCTTCGCCGCCGAGCGCAATGGGGAAAAAGCGCAACGAATCGAGCAACGTTTCAAAATAGCTGCTGCCGTCTTCAACCCAACGTTCATCACCGGACGCGGTATTACCGAGAGCGAAGGCATAGAAAATTTGACCTTTGTATGGGCGGACGGCCAAAAGTCGGCCGAGCACAGGCCCATCGAACATCGTACCGGAAACATCCACAGCCAATCCTTCAACGCCACCGACGGTGATCGGGTAAGGTTCACCGGCCTGAAGACCGGCGGCCATTGATTCGTTAAGAGACTGTAATATGTCCGACAGAATTATGTCGAGCGAATCGCTGTCATCCGCCTCCACCCCGCCGCCCATTGAAGATAAAAACGTACCTTTCTTGTCGGCAAATAAAGCCTGAGTAGGTTGCAACTCCACATCCAGGTCGGGCAAAAACAAGCGAAAGGCGAAACCGCCATCGGTCACAATCCGCTCGGCCGCATCGAGGTCTGTCCGGATGCTGGTAGGAGCAGGGGTGGCCGATGATTTTGGTGTCGGAGTCCGGGTTACTGTCGCGGTCGGCGGTGGTTCTGTCCCGGTTGGTTGGGGCGTTACCGTCGATTGAGGCGTATCAGTTGAAACATGCGTCGCCGTGGGCGGCAAGCTGGTTGAGGTCGCTGGGACAATCTCCACAGCGGCGGGTGTTTGTCGGCAACCTGTCCCAATGAATAACGCGATACCAATGCAAAGGAAAAAACGAATCATGATTCGGCCCCCCAATGTCGCTGCAGAAACAGAAATGGGACAAACAGTGTAAATATTCTATATCTGGCCGGTGGAACTAACAAACGACATTAACAGGTCTTGCCAAAGCAGTAGCGCGTCATGGCTTCGACTGTGCGCTTGTTCCGTTTGTGGCTATAGTATTGGCCGGTGCAGGTCGGCTACGATCCAAGTCCCATCACGCCGTCCTCGCAAACGGAGTAGTCCATGAAATTCGATTTCGGCCGCGAAGTGTGCGGCGATCTCCCGACGGCAACCCGGCGCGAGTGGCTGGTCACTAACGGCATCGGCGGCTTTGCTTCCGGCACCATCGCCAACGTGCTGACCCGGCGCTACCACGGCTTGCTAATGGCCGCGCTCAACCCGCCGCTCGGCCGCACGCTGCTGTTGGCCAAGCTGGATGAGACGGCCGAGTATGACGGCATCTATCCCGACAGCGGCCGCTTCTACCCGCTCTACACCAATCGTTGGGAAGACGGCACCGTCGACGGCAACGGCCATGTCTATCTCGACCGCTTCCATCTGGAAGGCACCACCCCCGTGTGGACCTTCGCCCTGGCCAACGCGCTGCTGGAAAAGCGCGTCTGGATGCAGCCCGGCGCGAACACCACCTATGTGCAGTACCGGTTGACGCGCGCCACCGGCCCGCTCAGCCTGTCGATCAAGGCGCTGGTCAATTATCGCGATTACCACGCCACCACGATCATCAACGACTGGGACCCCGAAATGAAGTCCTTAACCGTCCCTGGCGGCAACGGCTTGCGCATCCGCATGTTCGACGAGGCCGCGCCCTTCTATCTGTTCAGCGACCGCGCCGAAATCACCCCGCAGTTCGACTGGTACGAGGACCTGTTCCTGTCTGTCGAGGAGTATCGCGGGCAGCGCGACGTGAGCGAGGACCACATCTACGCCGCGCAATTGCAGATCACCTTGCGACAGGGCGAGACGTTCGCCATCGTGGCGAGCACCGACGGCGCGCCCACTCTCGACAGCGCCGCCGCCTGGGAAGAGCGACGCGACTA
>ENA-UOUJ01001653-UOUJ01001653.1-activated-sludge-metagenome-genome-assembly--contig:-NODE-1653-length-11291-cov-4.855376_pt1 | contig 11291 bp, 11 predicted proteins | sample MGYA00249839_ERZ747224 | MGnify/ENA primary metagenome ERZ747224 (study PRJEB28782, sample SAMN03220277) | activated sludge metagenome | biome: wastewater; feature: sewage sludge; material... | reverse complement strand
CTCGATGACCTCCTCGCCGAACACCCGCTCAAGCCGGTCGGTGCGCTGGAGCTGTCCTCGCGCGGCTTCGTGTCGCCGTTCGGGCGCGAGGGCGAGGCGCTGTCGCACCGCATCGGCGACACGATCCGGGTGACGGTCGGCGGCGAGGATCGGCTGCTGCCGTCCTCGGTGGTCAACGACCTGCTCGGCAAGCGCCTGGCCGAGGTCGAGGAAAAGCAGGGCCGCCGCCCCGGCAGCCGCATGCGCAAGCAGATGAAGGACGACCTGGTCCACGAACTGCTGCCGCGCGCCTTCGTCCGCCCCTCGCGCACCGACGCCATGATCGACCTCGCCCACGGCGTGTGCGCGGTCGACACCTCCAGCCGCAAGGCCGGCGAGGCGGTGGTGTCTGAAATCCGCCACGCCATGGGCAGCTTCCCGGCGCTGCCGCTCAACGCCGAGGTCGCGCCGCGCAGCATCCTGACCGGCTGGATCGCTGGCGACCCGCTGCCCGAGGGGCTGTCGCTGGGCGAAGAGTGCGAGCTGAAGGATCCGGCCGAGCATGGCGCGGTGGTCAAGTGCCAGCGCCAGGAGCTGCAGAGCGAGGAGATCGGCAAGCACCTGGAGTCCGGCAAGCAGGTCACGCGGCTGGCGCTGACCCTCGACGACCACGTTTCCTTCGTGCTCGGCGAGGACCTGGTGGTGCGCAAGTTCAAGCTGCTCGACGGCGCCGTGGACCAGCTCGAATCGACCGAGCGCGACGACCTGCGCGCCGAACTCGATGCGCGCTTCGCGCTGATGGCCGCCGAGTTCTCGCGCCTGTTCACGGTGCTGGAGGGTGCGCTGAAGCTGTCGAAGGCCGACCTGTAGGCGCGCGCCATGCGCGCGACCGCTTGTCGCTACACCGCGTGAACGGTCGCGGGCATGGCCCGCTCCTACGACACACCTGCGTCGCAGCGGTTAGCATTGGCGCATGCGTTCGCTGTTCCGACTGGCGTCCCCCGCGCCGAAGCCCCCGCCCCGGCTGCAGCGGGACGCGATTCCCTTCGTCCTGTCCGACGGCCGCCGCGTCGACGTGCTGCGCGTGCGCGACCCGCGCGCCAAGCGCCTGCGCCTGAGCGTGGGCGAGCGCGGCGCGCGGCTGACGGTGCCGCTGCGCGCGAGCCTGGTCTCCGGGGACCGCTTCCTGCTCGAACACCGCGACTGGCTGACCGAACAGCTGGCGCGGCAGCCCGGCGACGCGGTGCCGCTGGTGCGCGGCGAGGCGGCCGTGCTGCCGCTGCGCGGCGAACGGCTGCCGCTGCGCTGGGCCGAGGGCCGCGTTGCGCGCCTGGTCCGCGACGACGCCGGCCTGGCGATGCAGCTGCCGGCCCGCGCCGGCGACGCCGCCATCGGCCGCGCGCTGCGCGACTTCTACGAAGCCGAGGCCCGCGCCGACGTCGGCCGCTGGCTGCCGGCCTACCTGCCGGGCCTGCCGCGCCCACCGTCGCGGATCCGGCTGCGGGTGCTGTCGTCGCAGTGGGGCTCGCTGGCGCCGGACGGCACCCTGAGCCTCGACCTGGCGCTGGTGCTCGGTCGCCCCTCGGCGTTCGAGTACGTGCTGGTGCACGAGCTGTGCCACCTGATCCGCGCCGACCATTCGCGCGCGTTCTGGCGCGAGGTCGAGGCGCGCTGTCCCGACTGGCGCGCGGCGCGCGACTACTTCCGCGACGATGGTCGCCGGCTGAAGGCCGACCTGCACGCCCTGCTCGCATAGGGCCGCGCTGGAAGGTGCCTTCATCCCCGCGAAGGCGGGGACCCGGTGACTTTGCGCTTTATGAAGAACAACGACGCTGGGTCCCCGCCTTCGCGGGGATGACGGGCAAAAGCGACTTGACCAGCGTTGCCCTGGGCCAGCGCGCCTCGTCTCCGTTCCGGCGCCGGCTGTCCGCCCCACCGCGCGCTCCGCGTTATCTGCCTTGATCCCGGACATCCGGCCGGGCACGCACTTCTGGGGGTGCGATGAGCGATTTCGCGGGACCTGTGGCGTGGTCGTGCATGGCGCTGGCGGCGGCGATGGCGGTGGCTGGTTGCCAGCGCGCCGGCAATCCGATCACCGAGGCCGCAATCGAGCACGCCACCCGCGGCCACGACGGCGGCGCGGCCGGATCCACGCCGGGCGGCCCCGATGGCGGCGCCGCAAGGGCACTCTCCGGGGATTCACTGCCGCTGCCGGCGCATTTCCCTGCAGACGTCTACCTGCCCCGCGACTACCGGGTGAACAGCGTCATGGACCTGCAGGACGTCAGCGTCCTGAGCCTCAGCGCGCCGGGCAAGGTGGCCTCGCTGTTCACCGACGCGCGCGGCGCGATGCTGGCGAAGGGCTGGACGCAGACGCTGGCAGCCCAGCACTCGATCGATACCGCGATGCTGGCGTTCGAGAAGGACACCGGCACCGGGCATCGCAGTACCACGCTCTCGTTCAACCGCAACAACGGCGACGAGCGGGTGATCGTCGGCGTGCAGCTGCGCGCACCGATGGTGCAGTAGGAGCGGGCATGGCCCGCTCCTATCCATCTTCTTGTCAGTCTTCGCGCCGCAGGAAGTCCGCGATCGCGGCGGCCACTTCGGCCGGCCGGTCCATGTGCAGGTGGTGCCCGCCCGCCAGCACCACCATCTCCCCGCGCGGCAGCAGGGCGACGTGTTCGCTGCGCCGCGGTTCGGGCAGGTAGGACTGCGGCGGGTCGGCGTAGACCACCTTCGTCGGGCATTCGATCCCGGCGACCAGCGCGCGCACCTGTTCCTCGGTCATGCGCACCATGGTCGGCAGCATCAGCCGCGGATCGCTGCTCCACTCCCAGCCGGCGCGGGCGTCGTCGACCCGCACCTCGCGCACGCCGCGCTCGACCAGCAGCTGCGCCGAGGCCTCGCCGATCGTGCCGATGCGGGCCAGGGTGCGCGCGCGCACCGGCGTGTCCAGTTCGGTGAACACGCGCAGGCGCTGTCCCGGGCGGCGCCCGGCGGCGAGCGCCTTGCGGATCCGCGGCACCGTGTTGCCGGCCGTCTCCGGCAGCGCGCCCAGCGCCTCGATCGCCACCAGTCGCGCGATCCGCTCCGGGCAGGCCGCCGCCACCAGGCTGGCGATGCCTGCGCCCATCGAGTGCCCGAGCAGGGTGAAGCGCTCCCAGCCCAGCGCGTCGGCGACATCGAGCACGTTGTGCATCGCGCCGGCGAACGAGTAATCGGCGCCCGCCGGCAGGTGCGCGCTGCGACCGTGGCCGGGCAGGTCGATCGCGACCAGCTCGATCCCCGGCAGGTGCGCGGCCAGCGGCACGAAGCTGGTCGCGTTGTCGAGCCAGCCGTGCAGCGCCAGCACCTTCGGCTGCCCGGCCTCGCCCTGGCGCAGGCCGTACACGCGGCCGATGGCGATGTCGATCGTGACCTCGCGCATCATCCGCCGGCGTCCCACGCCGCCAGCTCGCGCCGCACCAGTGCCGCCAGTGCGTCGGCGTGCGCGGGCGCATCGTTGAGGCAGGGGATGTAGCGCAGCGTGTCGCCGCCTGCTTCGCGGAAGAAGCCGGCGTTCTGCATCGCGATCTCCTCCAGCGTCTCCAGGCAGTCGGCGGCGAAGCCCGGGCAGACCACGTCGACCGTGCGCGTGCCGCCCGCGGCCAGTGCACGCAGGCTCGCATCGGTCGCCGGCCCCAGCCAGCGCTCGCGGCCGAAGCGCGACTGGTAGGTCAGCAGGTAGTCGTCGGGCGACAGCGACAGCGCACGCGCCAGTCCGGCGACGCTGGCCTCGCACTGCGCGGCATAGGGATCGCCGCCGTCGACCAGTCGCTGCGGCAGGCCGTGGAACGAGAACAGCAGGCGTTCGCCGCGCCCGTGCGCCTGCCAGTGCGCGCGGATCGAGTCGGCGACCGCAGCCACCCAGCCCGGATCGTCGGCGTAGTCGTGCACCACGCGCGCCTCGGGCGCCCCGATGGTGTCCGCCACCAGCGCGGCGACGGTGCCGGTGGTCGTGCCCGAATACTGCGGATACAGCGGCAGCACCAGCACCCGGCGCACGCCACCACCGGCCAGCGCACGCAGGCGTTCGCCCAGCGCCGGCTCGCCGTAGCGCATCGCGTGCAGCACCGCGACCTCCGGCAGCCGCGGCTGCAGCGCCGCCGCCAGCCGCCGCGTATGCACCGCCAGCGGCGAGCCCTCGTCGAGCCAGATCTCGGCGTACTTCTTCGCCACCCGCGGCGAACGCAGCGGCAGGATCACGCCATGCAGCAGCGGCCACCACAGCAGCTTCGGAATCTGCACCACGAACGGATCGGACAGGAACTCGCCGAGGTAGCGCCGCACGGCGGCGGCGGTGGGCGCCTCGGGCGTACCGAGGTTGACCAGGACGACGGCGGTTTCGGAGGGCGCGACGCCGGGCGCGGGAGCGGGGATCGTCATGCACATAGGATGGCAGGCCGCGCCGCGCTTGGCATCGGCATGCGCTCGATCGGATCGATCGACCCGCACAACTCATCCCCGATTCATCGCTCCGTGACTAGCCTGAGCCGTCGCCGCGACGCGCGGCAGCCCTGCTTCCGGAGCCCCCGATGCCTCGTTTCCGCACGCCCCGCCCGCTGACGATGACGCTGCTTGCCTCCCTGCTGGCGCTGTCGCTGGCCGCCGGCAGCGCGATCGCCGGCCCCGAGGAGGATGCGCGCGCGAAGGACGCGGTGCGCGTGCTGGGCGAGGTGCAGGCAATCCCGGAATCGGCGATCCCGGACAAGCTGCTCGACGAGGCGCGCGCGATCGTCGTGGTGCCCGACACGCTCAAGGTCGGCCTGGTGCTCGGCGGCCGCCGCGGCCACGGCCTGCTGTCGGTGAAATCCCCGGACGGCACCTGGTCGAACCCCAGCTTCATCAAGCTCACCGGCGGCAGCATCGGTTTCCAGGCCGGCGTGCAGTCGGCCGACGTGGTGCTGGTGTTCCGCAACGACCGCAGCCTCGAGTCGATCGTCAACGGCAAGGTCACGCTCGGCGCCGACGCCGGCGTCGCCGCCGGTCCGGTCGGCCGCAATGCCGCCGCCGCCACCGACGGCCAGCTCAAGGCCGAGATCTGGTCGTGGTCGCGCGCGCGCGGGCTGTTCGCCGGGGTCGCGCTCGACGGCGCGGTGCTGCAGATCGACAACGACGCCAACCAGCTCGTCTACGGCGCCAACGCCACGCCGCGCGCGATCTTCGAGAACCGCGCCCCGCACGCGCCCTCGGACGCGGTGGTGGCGTTCCGCGACCAGCTGGAGGAAGCCACCGCCGCGGCCCGCGCCGCGCGCGGCACCGACGGCCAGGCGGCAGCGGCACCGGTCGCCCAGGCCTCGGCGACGGCGCAGGCCGAAGCCAGCACCGCGCCGCTGTCGAACACCGCCGCCGATCCGCAGCCGCGGCCGTTCGAGCCGGTGGACGACAACCCGGCCCTGGTCGAACCGCTGCCGGAAATCCCCTGATCCGGCGCCACGCCGCGGCCGCCCGGACCTTCGGCACGGTCGCGCCGGCCGGCGTGGAGTATCCTGAGGCTTCCTCCTCACGGTTCGACGGGAACACGCAATGGGTAGTTTCAGCATCTGGCATTGGCTGATCGTGCTGGTCGTGGTGCTGCTGATCTTCGGCACCAAGCGCCTGCGCGGCGCCGGCCGCGACCTCGGCGAGGCGGTGAAGGGATTCAAGAAGGGCATGTCCGACGACGACAAGCCGGCCGGCGAGCTCGACGCGCCGCCAACGGACGACACCGCGTCGGGCAAGTCCCGGCAGGACGACAGCGTCTCGCGCTGACGCCGCGGGTCCGCGGCCGCCGCCATGTTCGACATCGGCTTCACCGAACTGCTGCTGATCGCGGTGGTCGCACTGATCGTGCTCGGTCCCGAGCGCCTGCCCAAGGCGGCGCGCTTCGCCGGGCTGTGGGTGCGGCGCGCGCGCGCGCAGTGGTATTCGGTGAAGTCCGAGCTCGAGCGCGAACTGGCCGCCGACGAACTCAAGCGCAGCCTGCACGACGCCAAGCAGGCCGCCGCCGACCTGCAGAAGACCATGCAGGAAACCGAGGCCGAGGTGCAGGCCAAGGTGCGCGAAGCCGAGGACGGGACGCGGCGCGAGATCGAGGGCCTGCGCCGGCAGACGATGGACGGCATCGCGCCCGACGCCGAAGCGCCCGTGCCCGAACCCGAGGCAACGCCGTTGGCGCAGGAAGACGCACCCGCACAGCTTCCGGACCAGACGCCGCCGCAGACCGACGCGGCATCCGGCGACGATGAAGCGCCCCACCAGCCCGACCTGCTCGGCGACCCCGACGCGAACGGACACGATGGCCGGCAGCGCTGACCACGACGACGGCGAAGGCAGCCTGATCGACCACCTGGTCGAGCTGCGCTCGCGCCTGCTGCGCGCGCTCACCGGGCTCGGCATCGCCCTGCTCGCGATGCTGCCGTTCGCCCACCGCCTCTACGGCTGGTTCGCGCAGCCGCTGCTGGACAAGCTGCCGCAGGGCGCGCACCTGATCGCGGTGGAAGTGGCCTCGCCGTTCTTCGCGCCGCTCAAACTGGCCTTCTTCGCCGCGCTGATGATCACCATGCCGTGGCTGCTGTACCAGGCCTGGGCCTTCGTCGCACCGGGCCTGTACAAGCGCGAGAAAAAGCTCGCCCTGCCGCTGCTGGTGTCGGCGGTGCTGCTGTTCTACGCCGGCTGCGCGTTCGCATTCTTCGTGGTGCTGCCGGCGGTGTTCGGCTTCCTCACCGCGGTCACGCCCGAGGGCGTGGCGATGATGACCGACATCAACGCCTACCTGAACTTCGTGCTGGTGATCTTCCTCGCCTTCGGCATCAGCTTCGAGCTGCCGGTGGCGCTGGTGATCCTGGTGCTGCTGGGCTGGGTCACGCCGGCGCAGCTGCGCGAGTGGCGCGGCTACGCCATCGTCGGCATCTTCGTCCTCGCCGCGGTCATCACCCCGCCCGACGTGATCTCTCAGCTGCTGCTGGCGATCCCGATGTGCCTGCTGTACGAGGTCGGGATCATCGCCGCGCGCATGCTGTCGCCGAAGCGCGAAGCCGAGTCCGCTGACCAGGCATGAGCGCGCGGGCGCCGGGCCACTCCGCCGCGCCGGCCGCGTTCCTGCACCGCTGCGCCGCGTGGTCGATCGACATGGCGCTGCTGCTGGTCGCGGTGCTGCTGGCCTGCGCGTCGCGCATCCACGACGGCGTCGTGCGGATCGCGGCCGCGTTCGACGCGCTGGTGCAATCGATGGCCCGGGACATGGTCGACCTGCTGCTGCCCGGCGGCACACCGACGGCGCTGGCGCAGCGCTGGCTGGCCGAGCCGCACATGCGCGAGACCATCACCGCGCTGTCCGATGCGATCGCAGCGACGGTCCTGCCGCCATTGCTGCTGCTCACGGTGCTGGCGCTGGCCTGGTTCACGCTGTTCGAGTCCTCGCCGTGGCAGGCCACGCCCGGCAAGCGCCTGCTCGGGCTGCGCGTGGTCGATGCCGCCGGTGCGCGCGTCGGACCGGCGCGCGCCGCGCTGCGCCATCTCGCCGGCGCGCTGTCCTGGCTCACCCTCAACCTCGGCCACCTGCTGGCGCTGGTGCCGCCGCGGCGTCAGGCGCTGCACGACCGCATCGCGCGCACCCGCGTCATGCAGGAGGACGCCGACGCCAAACTGCCGGCGTGGGCCGCCGCGTGGCTGCTGCTGCAGGCGCTGGCCGCCGTCGCCGCCACCGCCTGGCTGTTCATCGCCACCCAGGCCGCGATGCAGCGCGCGTTCGACGCCCTGCTGTAGGAGCGGCCCATGGCCGCGACCGGGTGCCTATCGACGCATCGGAGTTGCGGTCGCGCGCATGGCGCGCTCCTACAGTTCGACCTGGTCGCCCGGCAGCGGCGGCGGAGTGACCGCTTCGCCGCAGATGTCGCGCCACATGTGGTACATCACGCCGAACATGACCACGTACATCAGCAGGATCATGCCGAGGTAGACCGGCGCCACCAGCAGGATCGCCAGCATCGGATGCACCAGGCCGCCGACCACGGCCAGCACGCCGCCAACCAGGGTCAGCACCAGGGTCAGCGCGAACAGGGCGATGATCGTCAGCACCGCCAGCACCGCGATCGGCAGCAGATTCTTCAGCGCGCCGGTGAGCCCGTCGCCGATCGCCGCGAACACGCCACGGCTTCCGAGTGCCACCTGGCCGAAACCGATCGCGTAGGCGCCGCCGAGGAACAGGCCGAACAGCAGGCCCAGCGCCATCACCATGCCCAGTCCCGCAGGCGGCGCCGGGATGTCCTCGGGCTGCACCGGCTTGCCGCCGGCCTCCATCGTCAGCGCCATCAGCTGCATGTACCACTCGGGCAGGCCCTGCCCGAAGCTGCCGATGATCGAGCCGAACACCAGCAGGTACAGCGCGGTCATCAGCAGGCCGAAGCCGATCAGGCGGCCGCCGCCATTGCCCGCGCGGAAGGTGTCGAACACCGCGCCGGCGCGCGCCGGCTGGCCGCGCTCGGCGGCGTCGATCACGCGCAGCACGCCACCGATCAGCAGCGGGAACACCACCAGCGACAGCATCGTGGTCAGGCCGATCACGGTCAGCAACGCGTCCGGCCGCGCGCCGAGCGCCGGCTGCACCAGCATCTGCACGATGCTCGGCACCAGCGCCACCAGCGCCACCAGGGCGATCCCGCCGATCACCGCCTTGGCGTTGTTGCGCCCGAGGTTGACCGCCCGCACCAGCCACGACCAGCCGGTACCCGGCCCCATTGCCCGCGTCGACATGTCTTTGCGTTCCGACTTCGATGTGGCACGCGCCACGATGGCGTCATGCTACTGCATCGGCCGGCGGTCGCCGGATGCGGGCCGCACCGGGCCCGCGCCGCGCCGCCACCCTCGAACCAGCTTGCGATCAAGATTTGGAATGGTGTTGGAGCGCCCCATGGGCGCGATCGGGGAGCGACGGTGCTCCGCACCCGCGGGTCGCGGGCATGGCCCGCTCCTACATTTGGCTTCTTGATCGCGCGTGGGTATCAATCCACCGGCGGCAGTACCGTCAGCACTTCCTCGACCGTGGTCAGGCCCTGCGCCACCTTTTCGGCGCCCGCCATGCGCAGGGTGCGCAGGCCGTCGCCGACGGCGGCGCGGGTGAACGCGGCCAGCTCCATGTCCGGGCGGATCAGCGCGCGCAGCGCTGGCGTGACCGGCATCAGTTCGTAGATGCCGACGCGGCCGAGGTAGCCGGTGTTGCGGCATTCCAGGCAGCCGACCGGGCCGTTGGCGGTGGTCGGCACCGGCGGCGGGTGCGGTCCGGGCAGCAGGGCGTGCCAGGCTTCGGCGGACAGCGGCTTGGGCGCCCTGCAGTGCGGGCACAGGGTGCGCACCAGGCGCTGGGCGAGGATGCCGTTGAGGGTGGAGGCGATCAGGTAGTGCGGCAGGCCGAGGTCGAGCAGGCGGGTGATCGCCGAGGGCGCGTCGTTGGTGTGCAGGGTCGACAGCACCAGGTGGCCGGTGAGCGAAGCCTGCACCGCCATCTGCGCGGTGTCGAGGTCGCGGATCTCGCCGATCATGATGATGTCCGGGTCCTGGCGCAGCAGGGTGCGCACGCCCTGGGCGAAGCCGAGGTCGATGGCGTGGTGGACCTGCATCTGGTTGAGCTCGACCGCGATCATCTCGATCGGGTCCTCGACCGTGCACACGTTGACATCACTGGTCGCCAGCCGCTTGAGCGTCGAATACAGCGTGGTGGTCTTGCCCGAACCGGTCGGGCCGGTGACCAGCACGATGCCGTGCGGGCGGCTGGTGAGCTCGTTCCAGGTCGCGGCCTCGTCGGCGTCGAAGCCCAGCTGCTCGATCGACTTGAACGCGGTGTCCGGGTCGAAGATGCGCATCACGCACTTCTCGCCGAAGGCGGTGGGCATGGTCGACAGGCGCATCTCGACCTCGCGCCCGCCCGGCGAGCGGGTCTTGATGCGGCCGTCCTGCGGGCGCCGGCGCTCGGCCAGGTCCATGCGCCCGAGCACCTTGATCCGCGAGACCACCGCGGTCATCACCGGCGGCGGCCTCTCGAACACCATGTGCAACACGCCGTCGATGCGGAAGCGCACGCGGCCGACCTCGCGGCGCGGCTCGAGGTGGATGTCGGAGGCGCGCTGCTCGTAGGCGTACTGCAGCAGCCAGTCGACGATGCTGACGATGTGGTGGTCGTCGGCGTTGACGTCGCCGGCGCGGCCCAGGTCGACCAGCTGCTCGAAGGTCGGCGCCGAGGTCGCCTTGTCGCCGTCGGCCTGCGCGTTGCGCACCGAGCGGGTGACGCCGAAGAACTCCATGGTGTAGCGGTGCAGGTCGAGCGGGTTGCTGACCACCAGCTCGATGTCCCGGCGCAGCAGGCGCTGCACGTCGGCCAGCCAGTCCAGCGCCATCGGCTCGCTGGTGGCGACGCGGACGCGGTCGGGCAGCACCTCCACCGGCAGGATGCGGTGGCGGCGGGCGTAGGCGTGCGAGACCAGGTCGGTGACCTCGGCCACGATGATTTTCGTCGGATCGATGCGCAGGTAGGGCCGGCCGCTGGCGCGCGCCAGCCATTCGGTCAGCGTCTCCAGCCCCAGCTCGCTGCCCGGGCGCTGCGCCGAGGGCAGCTTGAGGTTGGCCAGCAGCACCAGTGGGTGCACCGCGTCGAGCCCGCGCACGTGGCGGGCGCTGGCGCGCGCGTGTTCGGCGTCCTTGGCCGCGAGCAGGCCATCGGCGAGCAGCGCCGCGACCACCGGCTCCAGCGCCAGCCGGCCGGCGGGCAGGCGCGCGGCGGGCGTGGCGGGGCGCGTGGCGAGCGGTTCGTTCAAGGCGGTTCCGTGGCCGGGAAGCCGGCCGCCGTGGGGTCCACCGCTATACTAGCGCGCCCGCAAAACCGCCGATCCCGACGCACCGCCGATGACCGGACCCACCTTCCAGGACCTCATCACCCGCCTCAACGCCTACTGGGCGGCGCAGGGCTGCGTGCTGATCCAGCCGCTCGACCTCGAGGTCGGTGCCGGCACCTTCCATCCGTCCACCTTCCTGCGCGCGATCGGCCCGGAGCCGTGGAACGCGGCCTACGTGCAGCCCTCGCGCCGGCCCACCGACGGCCGCTACGGCGAGAATCCGAACCGCCTGCAGCATTACTACCAGTACCAGGTGGTGATGAAGCCCAACCCGGACAACATCGTCGAGCTGTACTTCGATTCGCTCAAGGCGCTGGGCATCGACCCGCTGCTGCACGACCTGCGCCTGGTCGAGGACAACTGGGAATCGCCCACGCTCGGCGCCTGGGGCCTGGGCTGGGAGGT
>ENA-UOUJ01001652-UOUJ01001652.1-activated-sludge-metagenome-genome-assembly--contig:-NODE-1652-length-11292-cov-4.061137_pt1 | contig 11292 bp, 10 predicted proteins | sample MGYA00249839_ERZ747224 | MGnify/ENA primary metagenome ERZ747224 (study PRJEB28782, sample SAMN03220277) | activated sludge metagenome | biome: wastewater; feature: sewage sludge; material... | reverse complement strand
GCGACACATGATCTTGATAGGGATAAGAGAGAGCCACAAACCAGCCCGTTTACGCTTCAAATTCAATTGAAAGTATTAATCACGCGATCCGGTCATCTTTGAGGCCCGAGGCGTCCACGAGTCGCGTCAGCGTATCCAGCGTGGATCGGTCGAGGCGCCCGTCGGGCCGGGCCTGCCGGAAGTGCAGTTGAAAGGCTTTGACGACGGTCTGCATGTCGGCGTCGTAGGCGCCCTGTGGATCGATTTTATAGCCGTAGGCGGCAAGCAACGCGCGGACGCGGTGCACCTCCTCACAGCGTGCGCCGAGCGTGAGCCCCGGGTCGCTTTCGTCGATTGGAGCCGGTGCAACCCAATGGCCCACGCCATGGTCTGCAAGCCAGCCCCATCCGAACTTTTCGCCCGGGTCGATCTTGCGACCCGGCGCGACGTCGGAATGCGCGAGCACGTGGCGTCCTTCGATCGCGTGGCGCGCGATGATGTCGCGCGCGAGCGCCATCACCGCCCGCATCTGCACGGAGGGAAAATCCGTATAGCCGAGCACGTGCCCCGGGTTCTGGATCTCGATCCCGATGGAGGCCGAGTTGATGTCGGTCTCGCCCGCCCAGTAGGAGACGCCGGCGTGCCACGCACGCGCCTCTTCGGCGACCATCTGGATGACGCGCCCATCCTCGTCGACGACGTAATGGCACGACACCTTGCAGTCCGGCCGCGAGAGAACGTCGAGCGCACGGTCGACATTGGGCAACCCCGTGTAATGCAGGATCAACATCGAGGGCCGCATGCCGGGCTTTCGCGGCTCGATGTTGGGAGAGGGATGAAGGCTTGAAACCAGTGCGCTGTCGGGGCGCGCAATAAGATCCGTCACGCACGCTCTCCCTGCAGCTTGCCGCCGACCAGTTCATACGCCGCGTTGATGGCCGCGAGCTTCACGGTGGCCGCCTTGACAAGCGCTGCTTGCGCACCGCGTGCGGTGAGGTGATCGGGATGAAACCGCCGGACCAGTTCAAGATAGCGCGCGCGGATCTCCTGCGGCGACGCGGCCGGATCGACGCCGAGCACGTGATAAGGATCGCTCATATCCTGCACAAAGCGCGCACGGATTTTCCGGAACCGCTCGCAGCTCACGCCGAACGTTTCGCCCACGGTTCTGAGGAATGCCTCTTCGGCCGGATGCAGAACGCCGTCCGCGCACGCAATCATCAACAGGCATTCGAGCACGTTGATCTTGAGGTCGGGTTCACCGTCCAGCATCCGCGCGATGCTCGCCGCATAGGCTTCGAACCCCGCCGTATCCTGGCTCGCGAGATTATAAAGGCGGCGGATACGCGGTAGCTCGTCGGGCGTAGGCTCGAAGAAGCGCTCGAACGTTTCGCATTCGAGCCGGACGGCGACGCCATCGGCCTTCGCCATCTTGGCCGCAAGCGCAATCACCGCCGCGGAGAACGCTGCGGTCTCGTACGCGGGCTTGGGCCGGAGGAAACGGCTGAGAGCAGGCCACCACCGCGCGACGAAGTCAGCGAGGCGGACACGCACGCTCGGACGCAGATCCGGCGCGAGCAGGTTTGAGAAGCAATCGGACGACATGGCGAGAAATCTACCTGCTTCCGGCCCGCGCTAGAAGCACGTGGACTAAATTTCATGATCACCTGTTGACGCACCGGCTGAGCGCCGATAGCCAAACTGGAAAATTGGCTTCTGGGAGCGGTTTGAGCGATGGGGGCGAGGCCCGGGCGCTGGCAATTCTGGATCGACCGGGGCGGTACGTTCACGGATATTGTGGCCATTACGCCCGAGCGCCGCGTCGAGGCGCTCAAGCTCTTATCGGAAGCCCCCGGCCAATATGACGATGCGGCCATCGCCGGTATCCGCCGCTTCCTGGGGCTAGGCTCCGATGCCCCCATTCCCGCAGACGCCATCGAGGCCGTCAGAATAGGCACCACGGTCGCGACCAACGCACTGCTTGAGCGCAAAGGCGCGCCGACCGTCCTCATCACCACTGAAGGCTTCGAGGACCAACTCGAAATCGGCACGCAGGCCCGCGCCGACATCTTTGCGCGCCGGGTGGTTAAGCCGGACATGCTCTACGGCCGTGTGATCGGCGCAAGCGAGCGTGTTCTGGCAGACGGCACGGTGGAGAAGCCGCTTGATGTGCACCGGCTTGAGCAGGATCTCGCGGCAGCCCGTCGAGATGGTATCGAAAGCGCGGCCATCGTGTTCATGCACGGCTACGCCTATCCGCAGCATGAACAAGTTGCGTCCCGCCTAGCGCGTGAAGCGGGGTTCACGCAGGTCTCGGTTAGCCATGAGCTGCCGCTCATCAAGATCGTGCCGCGGGGCGACACCACAGTGGCGGACGCTTATCTCTCGCCGGTGCTCCGGAGCTATACCGACCGGGTGGCCAGCGCGTTCACGGGCGACCTCGCTGCCCGGCTCATGTTTATGGCGTCTTCCGGTGGTCTCAAGACGAAAGCCAACTTCAACGGCCGCGATGCGATCCTGTCCGGCCCCGCGGGCGGTGTCGTCGGCATGGCCGAGACGGCAAAGCGCGCGGGTTTCAGCCGCGTCATCGGCTTCGACATGGGCGGCACGTCGACGGACGTGTCGCATTTTGCGGGCACCTACGAGCGCACGTTCGAGACGGAGGTTGCAGGCGTCAGGCTTCGCGTGCCGATGCTGCGTGTCCACACCGTCGCCGCGGGTGGCGGCTCGATACTGGATTACGACGGTGCGAGGATGCGTGTCGGGCCCGAGAGCGCGGGCGCGAACCCCGGCCCGATGTGCTACCGCCGTGGCGGCCCGCTCACCGTCACCGACGCCAACGTGATGCTCGGGAAACTCGACCCAGCGTTTCTGCCGGCCGTGTTCGGAGAAAGCGGGCGCGAGCCGATTGAAGCGCAACGTGTGCGCGCCGCCTTCGAAGACGTAGCGCGCCACATCGGCGACGGCCGCACGCCGGAAGAGGTGGCCGACGGCTTCATCCGCATTGCCGTTGAGAACATGGCGAAAGCCGTGAAAAAGATCTCGGTGGAGCGCGGTTATGACGTGACCGGCTACGTCTTGAATGCATTCGGCTCTGCCGCCGGTCAGCACGCATGTTTGATGGCCGAGACGCTCGGCATGAGCCAGGTTCTGGTCGCGCCGTTGTCGGGTCTGCTCTCCGCCTATGGCATCGGCCTCTCCGCCGTGCGCGCAAGCCGTGAGCGCTCGCTAGAACGCCTGCTCGACGATGAGAGCCTGGCAGCGGCGCGCGATCTCGCATCGGCCATGGCAAGGGAGGCGGCGGCCGAGCTAGAAGGCGAGGGCGTCGCGCCAGACGGCGTTGCGGCTGCGATACAACTTCATCTGCGCTATGAGGCGACGGAGGTTGCGCTGCCCGTGCCGCTCGCCTCCATCGCGGAAATGCAGGCGGTTTTTGAGGCAGCCCATCGCCAGCGCTTCGGTTTTGTCTCGCCGGAGAAACGTATCGTCATCGCGCTCGTGGAAGTCGAAGCGGAAGGCGGAGGCGACTCCAACGACGTGCCGGCGCCTTCGGTTGACGCCGTATCGAGCGAGCCACACGCACGAACCCGCTTCTATTCGCAAGGCATGTGGCGTGATGCAGCCGTCTGGCGTCGCGATGAACTCGCGGCGGGTCAGAAGGTGGCGGGGCCAGCCATCGTCATCGAGCCGAACCAGACCGTTATCGTCGAAGCAGGATGGTCCGCGGCGCTTTCGGAGCGCGGCGACCTCGTCCTGACGCGCGAGCCCGCGACGCACGGCAAGCAAACGGCCGGACAGCGCAAAGCGCTTTCCTCCACGCCCGATCCTGTTCTTCTCGAAGTCTTTTCCAACCTCTTCATGGGGATTGCAGAGGAGATGGGCGAGGCGCTACGCGCAACCGCCATGTCGGTGAATATCAAGGAGCGGCTCGATTTCTCCTGCGCCATCTTCGATGCGGCTGGCCGTCTGATCGCCAACGCCCCGCATGTTCCGGTGCATCTCGGCAGCATGGAGAGCGCGGTCGAAACCGTCATTCACGCGCGAGGAGACGAATTGAAGCCCGGCGACGTGTACATGCTGAACGCGCCCTATTCAGGCGGCACGCATCTGCCGGACATCACGGTGATCACGCCGGTCTTTCTCGATAGGGCGCCGAAGCCCGCCTTCTACGTCGCAAGCCGTGGGCACCATGCCGACGTCGGCGGCACCGCACCGGGATCCATGAGCCCCGATGCGAAAACCATCGAAGAAGAAGGCGTCTACATCGATTGCGTGTCGCTCGTCGCGGGCGGCCGCTTTCTGGAAGCTGAAACGCGCGCATTGCTGACGGGCGCGCGGTATCCGGCCCGCAATCCCGATCAGAACGTCGCCGATCTCAAAGCGCAGGTCGCGGCCAACGCGCGCGGTCAGGCCGAGCTTCTGCGCCTCGTCGGAGAATTCGGCGCCGAGACGGTCGCATCCTACATGGCCCACGTTCAGAATAACGCCGAGGAAGCCGTGCGCCGCCTCATCGGCCACCTCCGCGACGGCCGCTTCCGCGCGGAGACGGACGACGGCTGGGCGGTGGAAGTCTCGGTTACCATCGATCGCGAGCGGCGCACCGCGAAAATCGACTTCACCGGCACCTCTCCGCAGCAGCCCACCAACGTCAACGCGCCCGCGCCCGTTGCGCGCGCCGCGGTTCTCTACGTTGTGCGCGTGCTCCTCGATGCGCCCGTGCCCCTCAACGCGGGCTGCCTCCGCCCCATCGAGATCGGCATCCCGGAAGGCTCGTTGTTGAGCCCGCGCTATCCGGCCGCCGTCGTCGCCGGCAACGTCGAGACGAGCCAGGTCATCACGAACGCGCTTTTTGCAGCGCTCGGCGTTCTCGGCTCCGCGCAGGGAACGATGAACAATCTGACGTTCGGCAACGGCCGCGTGCAGTATTACGAGACGATCTGCTCGGGCTCGCCCGCCGGTTTCGAGGTGAATGGTGATGGCTTCGACGGCACCGCGGGCGTGCACGTCCATATGACCAACACGCGCCTCACCGATCCGGAGATTCTCGAAACCCGCTATCCTGTCGTGCTTGAGCGTTTCGCGATCCGGCGCGGTTCGGGAGGCAAGGGCCGCTGGACGAGCGGCGACGGAACGCTCCGCGTGATCCGCTTCCTGGAAGCGATGCGGGTCTCGATCCTGTCCGGTTACCGCAAGGTCGCGCCCTTTGGCTTGCTCGGTGGTGCGCCGGGGGAAACGGGCCGAAATACGCTCCTGAAACGCGATGGGTTCGAGCAGGATCTCGGCGGCTCCGCCACCGTTTCTGTCGAGCCGGGAGACGCAATTTCCATCGAAACTCCGACAGGAGGCGGCGTAGGCGAGCAGTAGGAGGCTCCATTTTGCATCGCCGCTCCTATATGTGAGTGCATGAACACGACGCCGACGAGAATAGCGCGGGCGCTGGCGGACCTCACGGTGCTGCTGGGCTGGGCTACGATTGCATGGTCGGATGTGGATGGCGAAGCGGAACGTCGCCGGATGGTCGACGACATCAAAGCCATGGCGGCGGAGGTCGCCGAAGAGACCGGCATCGCGAACTTGAGCGCGCGTGTGCTGGATCGTATTGCGGAAGTGCCCCGCCACGAATTCGTGCCCCCGGAGCAAAGAGCATTTGCGTATCGGAACCGACCGCTCGCCATTGGCCACAAGCAGACGATTTCGCAGCCGTTCGTCGTGGCGCTGATGACCGAGCTGCTCGATGTGAAGGAGGAGCACCGCGTTCTGGAAATCGGCACCGGGTCCGGCTATCAGGGCGCTGTGCTCGCGGGCCTCGCGCGCGACGTCTACACCATCGAGATCGTGCGTCCCCTGGCCGAGACTGCTACCGCGGCATTCGAGCGCCTCGACTATACGAACATCCACACCCGTATCGGAGACGGCTATCGTGGCTCGCCGGAGCATGGGCCCTACGACGGCATTATGGTGACGGCGGCGCCCGATCACATCCCGCCAGCATTGATCGAGCAGTTGAAGCCGGGCGGGCGGCTCGTCATTCCCGTTGGCGAGGTCTGGCAGGATCTCATGGTGTTGACGAAGAACGCCGACGGCACGACGACAACAACGACCGTCGTCCCCGTCCGTTTTGTGCCGCTCACACGCGAAGAGGATGCGAAAGACTAGATGTCGTGGCCCCAACGGTTGCCTGTGGTCTGTGGCTCTGCGGCGCTTGCGGTCGCAATGCGGCTCGGGAATGATCAGGCCCTCGCCCGAGCAGGATCGATGCTCGCGGTATGCGGAAACCGGAAGGATCGCAACACGCCATGATGGCATTGCGCCTGGAGACGAGCACGGTGGCCATCGCGGCGGGCGGCATAGCCCTGGCCGCGACGCTCGCGGCTACCCAAGCGGCAACCGGCGCCGGAAATGCACCATGGTCCTCGGCCGTTGCGACGGAGAACGTCTCGCCCGAAGCAGACCTCACTGCGCGTGAGGTCACACGCAAGCTCTTCGAGGCCAAACCCGGCGAACGTGTGAACTACGCGGGCCACAAGTTGACGTACCTCGATCTGTCGGGCCTCGACTTCAAGCAGGCCACGCTCGCGCGGACCGATCTCTATGGCACCGATTTTACGGGCGCGAACCTCAAGGGCGCGGATGTCTCCAATGCGCGTCTCGACAGGGCTGTGCTGATCCGTGCCGACTTCTCCGGCGCCAATTTGCGCGGAGCGACGATTTTCAGGCCGACGGTCTACTCCGACCTTCAAAACAGCTTGTCCGATGCGCCACGGTTCGCAGGCGCAAATCTCACCGGCGTCCGCGTCCAAGCAGAGCTTTCTGGAGCCGACTTCCGCGGTGCCAATCTCACCCGTGCAGACTTGAGCCCGCTCGAAGCGCGTCCCGGCCAGGGCACGCTCGTCACGCTCGCGCGCAATGTCCTCAAGTCTTGCGATTTCTCCGGCGCCACGCTGCGTCACGCCGATCTGACGCGTACCGTGCTGACCCATGCCCGCCTTGTCGGCGCGGACCTCACTGGTGCGCGTCTTGTTGAAGCCGATCTCGTCCAGGTCGATTTTTCCGGCGCGGACTTTACGGGGGCGGACGTAACTGGTGCGGACTTCGACGGCGCGAATCTCGCAGGCGTGAAGGGCTTGGATACGGCCAAGGGATTGGATCAGGCGCTTAATCTCGATAAGGCCCGCCGCTGATCTCGCCGCTTGCATGCAGCAAGGTCGAACCGACGCTTGCGTCGCCGCCTAAGAGGCGACAGCGTATTCCAGCATACCGTCCGGAACGATCGGTAGCCGCACGGTGAGGCGTGCTCCGCCTTCGGGAGACGACGATATCGTGACGTCTCCATGCATCGCACGGGCGATGAGGCGCGCGGTCGCGAGTGTATTGTGCCGGCTATTGTGAGGTGTAGTCCCCGCGAGCAGCACCTCTCGTGCACAGCGCGGGATGCCGGGACCGTTGTCGTCCACATGGGCGACCATTGCGGAAAGTCCGCGATCCAGCCGAACAGTTGTGCGTGTACCGCTTCCGACGGCTGTCTCGAGCAGGATTTCAAAAATGCGCGTGAGCACCGGCGGTTTGGCGAGAACGAAAACGGGCCACGGAACGGGATCGATCAGAACGCGGTCGCCATCGTACCGTCCGACGATCTGCGCAAGCAGCGCGCGGACATCGACCGGCTCCGTTTGCGGTTCCTGCCCCCGCAGGCGGGCCTGTTCCAGCACCTCGTCGAGTACCCACACCAAATGATCGACGCTCGGCAGGGGCGACTCGACCGGCTGAGAGGCCTCCACGGAGGCGCAAACAGTCTCGCCGAGCGGCCCGGAGGCCGTCGTTCTAAACGGATCGAGAATGCGGCCGAGAAAACCCCGCCACCCGTACATCGGGCAACTCCGGAAGATAGTTGCAATCAGCGCGCTGATATTAGTCCCACCACAATGACAAATGCTTACTCCGCAGGATCTTCTCCTGGGAAAATGAAGGGGTTCAGCCTTTCTCGAACGTTAAGCCGGGTGCCGCGTTGGCAATGGGCGTGGGAGATGGTCTGCATTCACCCGGAGGTGGTCTTCGAGACATTGTCGCGAAGCGTCGTGACCTGATCGTGCAGCGTTTCTGCCTCCTTGGCGCCGCACCCGAACGCCGCGAGCAGGCGCCGCGGCACCTCGGCGAGGGCTGTTTGAAGCGCTTTGCCGGCGTCCGTTAGGAAGATGCACACCTGCCGCTCGTCATCGGCGGCCCGCTCGCGCCGGACATATCCCGCCTTCTCCATCCGTTTGAGAAGCGGGGTCAGAGTGCTGGATTCGAGGAACAGATGCTGGCCGATGCTGCCCACCGTCTGGCCGTCACGCTCCCAAAGAATGAGGAGGACGAGGTATTGCGGATACGTGAGCCCGTGCGGGTCGAGGATTGGCTTATAGGCCCGCGTAATCGCGTGGTTCGCCGAGTAGATCGCGAAGCACAAGGCGTTGTCGAGGTTGAGATTTTTCGCAGCCATTGGCGAACCTCCAGGAGGATAGGCGAGTTTGCTCCAAATATAATCGCACACGATTTAATCGCAAGCGCTTGACGGCGGCATGGGATACGATTATATAAATCGCACACGATCAAATCGCGAGATAATTAATATGCGGACAGCGCTCCGCTCCATCGAAGGAGACAAGTTATGACCACCTTCACCACCCGGGACGGCGTCGAGATCTATTACAAGGACTGGGGCAAAGGGCAGCCGGTGGTGTTCAGCCACGGTTGGCCGCTGAGCGCCGACAGTTGGGAATCGCAGATGCTCCATCTCGCGAACAATGGCTTCCGTGTCATTGCCCACGATCGGCGCGGCCACGGTCGCTCGAGCCAGCCGTGGGACGGCAACGACATGGATCATTACGCCGACGACCTTGCCGAGCTGATCGAGCGTCTCGATCTCCGCGATGTCATCCTCATCGGCTTCTCGACCGGCGGTGGGGAGGTGACACGCTACATCGGTCGCCATGGCACGGCGCGCGTGGCGAAGGTTGCGCTTGTGTCCGCCGTGCCGCCGCTGATGGTAAAGACTGCGGATAATCCTGGCGGGCTCCCCATCGAGGTATTCGACGGCATCCGCGCAGGCTCTCTTGCCGATCGGTCTCAGCTCTACAAGGACATCGCGTCAGGCCCGTTTTTTGGCTTCAACCGTCCTGGTGCAAAGCCCTCGCAAGGCGCGATTGATAGCTTCTGGCGCCAAGGCATGCAGGGCGGTCACAAGAACACATATGACAGCATCAAGGCCTTCTCCGAGACCGACTTCCGCGACGACTTGAAGAAGTTCGATGTCCCGACCCTGGTCGTGCACGGCGATGATGACCAGGTCGTCCCCATCGACGCAGCGGGCCGTGCATCGGCGGAAATCGTGAAACACGCCGAGTTGAAGGTTTATCCCGGCGCGCCGCACGGCATCACCGATACGCACAAGGATCAGCTGAACGCCGACCTTCTTGCGTTTGCCCGGAGCTGAGTGGGCAGCATGACCGACGAGACCGGCCGGGAGCGGACACGCGCCCGGCCGTGACCTTAAGGTCCCGATGAGGCTTGCCATGGCGCGCAGGATTCGGGAAAACATCCCCTCTCAAGCCGGGAGAAGGATTGCTATGTCGATTTGGTTGCGCACCATCCTCGGGCCTCAGTTGCACCACACGGTGGCGTTCGCTTTCACGCTCATTGTATGGAGCGCGCTGGCTCAGGCGCCGGCCGCGGCCCGTTCTCCTAACCTCTCCGAGGCTTGGAACGGAGCCGAGATCGCCTGGCGTGATGTAGGCCCCGGCATCCGGGAAGCGACCCGCACCGGCAAGCCCTTGGTGATGGTGTTCCACGCCGAGTGGTGTAAGGCCTGCCGCCGGTACCGCGAGGTTTGGAAGGATCCGGGCGTTGTCGCCGGCTCTCGAAACTTTGTCATGGTGCTCGTCGATGTGGATCAGCGTCCGCAGGACAACGGCGCGTTCTCGCCCGACGGCACCTACATCCCGCGCACGATTTTTTACAGCGCTGAGGGTGAGGTGATGAAGCACGTGCGCGGCAAAGATCCCGAATTTCCGCACACCATCGATATCGAAGATCCAACCGAGCTGAGAACGCTGATGGAGCAGGCTGCCGGCGGAACGATGCCCGCTCCCGCTCCCGAACTTGAACGGCGGGCCTCCAACTGACCAGATCGGCCCGGCTGGCTTAGCGGCCGATGGCGAGTGCCCTGTCGGACTGCGTTTCCCAGAAGTCCAGCACGTCCTCGCGGATCGCTTCGCGGCAATCGCCCCGGCAGGGAATCCATGTTCCGCTCTTGAGTTGTGCTTCGAGCCCGAAGCGGCCCTGGCGCACAGGCGCCACGAGGCAGCCGTTGCCGTGCTGGCTGCAAGCCTTTACGGATTTAGGCGCTCCGTCGCGACGCGCCTCGGCGTCGGGCGCGGACAGGATCGGCAGAAGGCTTGCAACGACGACCAAGACGCAGCGCATGGGGTCAGACCTTCGTTATGCTTGCACGCATCTCCGCGAGGAAATTGAACGCACATGCGAACCCGCAGACCATAGAGCAACCGACCGCGCGGGCCAACGGAGCAAGCGTGCAAGGCGCATCCGTCATCGCCCACTTTTTTTGAAGCCGCTCAGTTCGAGCTCCGATAGCGTCTATCTATGAGCCTCAGCCAAAAGATCTTCATCTATTGCGAGCGCGGGCAAGATCCGGCTTTTTGGGCCGAGCCCATGAACGCGCTCACCAACGGCGCATTCATTATCGCAGCCGCTGTCGCAACACGAGAGTATTGGGCGGCACCTCCTGAGCGCCGACACTTGTCGACGGGCCTCCTGATCTTGCTAACCTACACCATAGGTGTCGGAAGCTTCCTCTTTCACACCTATGCAACACGTTGGGCGGCGCTCGCGGACACGATCCCAATCGCGCTTTTCATGCTGGCCTACTTCGGATTCCTGCTGAGGCGCTTCCTCGGTCTGCACTGGCTCGTTGCGGTGGCCGGCGTCGCCGCCTTCTACGCCACGCTCTTGTATGCGGGGAGCATCGAATGCCGATACGATACCCTGCTACCGATTACATCGCGCACGGGCGCCCGCTGCTTCAATGGCACGCTGGGCTATGCGCCGGCCTTTTTCGCACTGGTCGCCGCGGCCGCACTTCTTGCCGCGCTGCGCCATCCCGCGTGGCGCCTCATCGGGCTCGCGGCCCTGGTGTTCCTGGCCTCGATGACCTTCCGTACGTTGGATCTTGAGCTATGCAACCGCATCCGGCTTGGCGACTTGGCCGTCGGCACGCATTTCCTGTGGCATGTGCTCAACGCCTTGACGCTTTACCTT
>ENA-UOUJ01001651-UOUJ01001651.1-activated-sludge-metagenome-genome-assembly--contig:-NODE-1651-length-11293-cov-8.682684_pt1 | contig 11293 bp, 12 predicted proteins | sample MGYA00249839_ERZ747224 | MGnify/ENA primary metagenome ERZ747224 (study PRJEB28782, sample SAMN03220277) | activated sludge metagenome | biome: wastewater; feature: sewage sludge; material... | reverse complement strand
GGTAGGGCAGGCGCCGCGTGACCGGCATGCGTCCGCGCAGCACCGACAGGCGGTTCGGCCAGTGCGCAAAGTTGGGAAAGGCGACGATGCCGCTTTGGCCCACGCGCGCCGTCTCGCGCAACATGACCTCGGCATTGCGCAGATGCTGCAGGGTGTCGATCTGCAGCACCACGTCGAAGCTGTTGTCGCCAAACATGGCCAGGCCTTCGTCCAGGTTCAGCTGGATGACGTTGACGCCGCGGCGCACGCAGGCCAGCACATTGGCGTCGGCCAGCTCTATGCCGTAGCCGCTGCAGCCGCGTTCGCGCTGCAGTAGGTCGAGCAGGGCGCCGTCGCCGCACCCTAAGTCGAGCACGCGGCTGCCTTCTGGCACCAGGCGTGCAATGGCTTGCATGGTGGCGTGGTCGCTCATGGTTGTCCTCCCTGCAGCTCCTTGGAAATACTATCAAAATAAGAGCGCACCACGCCCATGTATCGGGCGTCATCCAGCAAAAATGCATCATGACCATGGGGAGCGTCGATCTCGGCGTAGCTCACGTCGCGGCGGTTCTCCAGCAGCGCCTGCACGATTTCTCGGCTGCGCTGGGGCGAGAAGCGCCAGTCGGTGCTGAAGCTCACCAGCAGAAATTTGGCACGCGCCACGGCCAGCGCCTGGGCCAGGTTGCCGCCATGCCGACGCGCGGGGTCGAAGTAGTCCAGCGCGCGCGTGATGAGCAGATAGGTGTTGGCATCGAAATACTCGCTGAACTTGTCGCCCTGGTAGCGCAGGTAGCTCTCGATCTGGAACTCGATGTCCTGGGTGCTGTACTTAAGCTGCATGCCTTCGCGCAGCTGACGGCCGAACTTCTCGTTCATCACGTCGTCACTCAGATAAGTGATGTGGCCGATCATGCGCGCGATGCGCAGGCCGCGCTGCGGAATCACGTCATGGCGGTAGAAATGCCCGCCGTGAAAGTCCGGGTCGGTGACGATGGCGCGGCGCGCCACCTCGTTGAAGGCGATGTTCTCGGCCGTCAGATTGGGCGCGCTGGCCACCACCACGGCGTGGCGCACACGCTCCGGGTATTGCAGCGTCCACGACAGCGCCTGCATGCCGCCCAGGCTGCCGCCCATCACCGCGGCCAGTTGCGCAACGCCCAGGCGATCGAGCAGCAGCGCCTGGGCGTTGACCCAGTCCTCCACCGTCACCACGGGGAAGTCGGCGCCATAGACCTCGCCCGTGTCCGGGTGCGCGTGCATGGGCCCGGTGGAGCCAAAGCAGGAGCCCAGGTTGTTGATGCCGATGACGAAGAAACGGTTGGTATCGAGCGGCTTGCCAGGGCCGATCATGTTGTCCCACCAGCCCTCGCTCTTGGGCTGGCCCTCATAGACGCCCGCCACATGGTGCGAGGCGTTGAGCGCGTGGCACACGAGCACGGCGTTGTCACGCGCGGCGTTGAGCTCGCCGTAGGTCTCGTAGGCCAGGGTGTAGTCGCGTATCGAGGCGCCCGACTGCAAGCGCAGGGCCTCGGCAAAGTGCATGGATTGCGGTGTGGCGATGAACGACATGAAAAAACCCGGCTGTCGCTAAAAACGAGGCCGGGTCATGCATCCATCGGTCATGTCTTTAGCTGAATTTATAAAGCGCCCGCAAGCGGTAGCAAATCGGCGCGTCTGGCGGGCATTATGCCAAAGGCGTGGCCTGCGGCACAAACAGCGCCAGCAGACCCAGCACCAGAAAAATCACGGCCGAGATGATGTGCACCAGGCGTATCGGTACCTTCTTGACCAGGCGGTCGCCCAGCCAGACCACGGGTGCGTTGGCAATCATCATGCCCAGCGTGGTGCCGGCCACCACCCACAGATAGGCGTTGTACTGCGCCGCCAGCATGACGGTGGCAATCTGCGTCTTGTCACCCATCTCGGCGATGAAGAAGGCCACCACGGTGGTGCCGAACACGCCCAGGCGCACGCCCTTGCCCTCGCCGTCATCGTCGAGCTTGTCGGGGATCAGCATCCACACCGCCATGGCGATGAACGATAGGCCCAGCACCCAGCGCAGCGCCTGCGGCCCCAGTACCGTGGTCACCCACGCGCCGACGGCCCCGGCCAGCGCATGATTGGCCAGCGTGGCCACCAGAATGCCCAGCACGATGGGCCAGGGCTTGCGAAAACGCGCCGCCAGCACCAGGGACAGCAGCTGGGTCTTGTCGCCCATTTCTGCGAGGGCGACGATGGAGGTGGAGATGAGAAAGGCTTCCATAGCGGGACTGGGTCAAGGGATTTCCGGCCGGAAGCATTCGGACAGCATTGACCACGCCCCGACTCCGGCCTGATGGATCGGTGCATGGTCAATGGTCTCGCCCAGTCCGCCATTGCGGCGAACCTCATGCACCATGGCGCGCGGGCGCGCCAAGTCTGTTGATGCATGCCTCCCGTGGCGCCTGCGGCGCGCGTGGGCAGGCTACTCCCCATGGACGGCCGGCATTGTATCCATCCGCGCCGGTGCCGCCCGATGGACAACAAATACCCGGTAAATACCCTCGAAAGTGTTGCTGGAACGCACTTATCACCATTCTGAGGCCATAGGGATACTTGATAATGGCCGAGCCTTCCTGTCCTGCAGGAAAGCACTTTGCGGTGTCTGGTCAGTTTCGCGTCTTTGAAGTCGTCACAGGTTTGTTGATTGCGTCGGGCTCCATCGCGTTCCATGTTTATTTCTAGGAGTCCCGTCATGGGCAACAAACTTTACGTGGGCAACCTGCCCTATTCCTTCCGCGACCAGGATCTGGAGCAAACCTTCGGCCAGTTCGGCGCCGTGCAAAGCGCCAAGGTCATGATGGAGCGCGACACCGGCCGCTCCAAGGGCTTTGGCTTCGTCGAGATGGGCAGCGATGCCGAGGCACAGGCCGCCATCCAGGGCGTGCATGGCCAGAATTTCGGCGGCCGTGACCTGGTGGTCAACGAAGCGCGCCCCATGGAGCCCCGCCCCCCGCGCAGCGGTGGTTACAGTGGTGGCGGCGGCTACGGCGGTGGCCGCGGCAATGGCGGCGGCTACGGTGGCGACCGCGGCGGCTACGGCGGTGGCCGTTCCAGCTACTGATCTTGATCAGACAAGGGGCCGCAAGGCCCCTTTTTTTGCGGCCAATCGGCGACATGAGCGCACAAACCCCCTTGTATTTGCCCAAGAGTTTTGCAACATAATCTCCGTTGGTGAAGGGCGACCTTCATCGTGGTTGCGGTGATCCGTCAGTTTTCGCGCATAGGGCGTCTTTGTGATCAACTGGCTGCGGGTTCGGGACTCCGTCGCTCATTTCAATTGTTTTTCAGGAGTCCCTTGATGGGCAACAAGCTGTACGTCGGCAACCTGCCGTACTCGGTGCGCGACCAGGATCTGGAGCAGGCCTTTGGCCAGTTCGGAACCGTGACCAGCGCCAAGGTCATGATGGAACGCGACACCGGTCGCTCCAAAGGCTTTGGTTTCGTGGAAATGGGCAGTGATGCAGAGGCCCAGGCCGCCATCAACGGCATGCACGGCCAGCCCCTGGGTGGCCGCGCCATCGTCGTGAACGAGGCGCGCCCCATGGAGCCCCGCCCCCCGCGCAGCGGTGGCGGTGGTTTCGGCGGTGGTTTCGGCGGTGGTGGCGGCGGCGGCTACGGCGGTGGCCGTGGCGCGGGTGGCGGCGGCGGTGGCCGCGGCGAAGGCGGTTTCCGCAGCCCCTATGGCTCCGGCCCGCGCGGCGGCGGTGGCCGTGGCGGCTACGGTGGTGGTGGCAGCGGCTACGGCGGCGATCGCGGCGGTTATTGATCCGCTGACCCCATGCGCAAGGGCTCCCTCGGGAGCCCTTGGTTTTTTTCAGCTCGAAGGCGGCTGCCGGTGCTTGCGTGGCCGTCCCTGCAGCAGGCGGTCGAACCAGGGGTTGGGCAGCAGGCGCAGCAGCTTGGCAGCCACGCCCATCTGCCAGGGGATGACGCGGTAGCTGCTGCCGGTTTCTATGGCCTTGAAGGCGCTCTCGGCAAACGCTTCGGGGGTCATCAGAAACGGCATGCGGTAGCGGTTTTCCCGCGTCAGCGGCGTGTCCACATAGCCGGGGCTAATCGTGACCACGCGCACGCCGCTGGCGCGCAGCTCGCCGCGCAGGCTCTCGCAGTAGCTGATCACCGCCGCCTTGCTGGCGCAATAGGCGCCATGGCCGGGCAGGCCGCGTATGCCGGCCACGCTGCCAATGCCCACCAGGCGCCCGCTGCCGCGCTGTGTCATGGCGCTAATGAAGGGGTGGAAGGTAGCGGCCAGGCCCAGGTTGTTGGTGGCAAAGACGCGCGCCATGACGTCCAGGTCGGCGCGCTCGGCAGTGTCCATGCCGACGCTGATGCCGGCGTTGGCGATGACCACGTCGGGCAGACCCTGGCGCGCCAGGCAGGCCTGGCCGGCGGCGATGATGCTGTCCGGCTGGCTCACGTCGGCGCCATAAATTTCATAGCTGTCTGCGCTCAACCCAAGCGCGTCAGCCCATGATTTGATCTCAAATTCGCGGCGCGCCACCAGGGCCAGTCGCCAGCCCGCACGGTGGTAGCACTCGGCCAGCGCCCGGCCTATGCCGCTGGAGGCGCCGGTGATGAAGACCAGGGGGCGCGCGGGCATGGCCAATCTGGGGGTTCAGCGGCGTGCCGCCGGCTGCAGCGTGCCGTGCACGCGCCCGCGCAGGTTCAGGATCTGATCCAGGTTGTCATAGTCCATGCTGTCGGCGGTGAAGGTGTCGGAGCCGCGCTTGAGGGTCACGGGCTGGTTGGAGCGCACGCGCTCATCATTCACCCAGGCATGCAGAAATTCGCCCCGGAACTCCAGGCGCGGCAACGTGGCCTGGCCTTTGCGCACCAGGGGCTCGCGCGTGACGATGGCGTTGCCGAACAGCTGCACCTCGCTGCCATCGGCATTCGTCAGCGCACGGTTGGCGCTGGCCGTGGTCACGCGCCCTTCGGGGCTGACCGAGCGCATGCGCGCCTGGTCGATCTCCAACTGGTCGCTGTCGGCATAGTGGCGCGCCAGCTGGCCGCGGATGTCGCTTTGCAAGCGGCCCGTGGCGTCGAAGTTTTTCACGGCGAAGTCGCGCATGAAATAGTCAGGCTCGTGGCTGACGGGGCGCTCCACCACCGCCGGCTGCGGCTGGGGTGCGTTGCGCACCAGCCACCAGGTGCCCAGCGCCAGCAGCCCCATGAGCAGCACGGGCAGGTAGAGGGTCAGGCGCTCCCAGGCCCGGCGCAGGCTGCTCATCATGCGCCGTGCGCGGCCAGCAAGCCGGCATAGCGGCCGCTGGCGACGAGCAGCAGGTCGCACAGCTCGCGCGCAGCGCCCGCGCCGCCGGCCGCGGCGGTGACATGGTGGGCCACGGCGCGCACCTCGGCCTGGGCCTGCGGCGGCGCGCAGGCAAAGGCCGCGCGGCGCATCACGGCCAGATCCGGCCAGTCGTCGCCCATGGCGGCGGCCTGGCCCCAGGCCAGGCCCAGCTCGGCCAGGATGGCCTCGGCGGCCGGGCGCTTGTCCTCGGTGCCAAAGCGCGCATGCACCACGCCCAGCGCCGCGAGGCGCAGGCGCAGCGCGGGGGAATCGCGCCCGGTGATCACCGCCGGGGTGATGCCGGCCTGCTGCAGCAGCTTCAGGCCATGGCCGTCCAGGGTGTTGAAGCGCTTCAAGGTCTCGCCGGCTTCGGAGAAATACAGGCCACCGTCGGTGAGAACGCCATCCACGTCGAAAAAGGCCACGCGCACCGGCTGCGCACGCAGCAGTAGCGCTGGGGCAAATTGCAGCACGGGGCGCAGCGGGGGCAAGGGCTGTTCCATCAGATCACCTTGGCGCGCATCAGGTCGCCGATATGCACCACGCCCACCAGCACACCGCCGGGCTCGGTGACCAGCACGCTGGTGATGGAATGCTGCTCCATGAGCTGCGCGGCGTCGGCCGCCAGCGCATCGGCAGCAATGGTGCGGGGGTTGGCATGCATGATGTCCTGGGCGCGCATGCCGCGCAGGTCGGCGCCGGCCTCTATGCGCCGGCGCAGGTCGCCGTCGGTGAAGATGCCTATGGGGCGGCCCGCCTCGTCCACCACGGCGGCGGCGCCCATGCCCTTGGCACTCATCTCGCGCATCAGAGTGCTGAAGTCCACCTGCGGCAGCACCCGCGGCACCTGCTCGCCGCTGCGCATGACGTCGCGCACATGGGTCAGCAGGCGGCGCCCCAGCGCACCGCCGGGGTGCGAGCGGGCAAAGTCTTCGGGACGAAAGCCACGCGCGTCCAGCAGGGCCACGGCCAGCGCGTCGCCCATGGCCAGCTGCACCGTGGTGCTGGTGGTCGGGGCCAGGTTCAGCGGGCAGGCCTCGCGCTCCACGCTGCAGTCCAGCACCAGGTCGGCATGGCGCGCCAGTGACGACTGCAGCCCACCCGTCATGGCGATCAGGGGCACGCCCTGGCGCTTGAGCATGGGCAGCAGCACGGTGATTTCGCTGCTCTCGCCGCTGTTGGACAGGGCCAGCAACAGGTCGCCGCGCGTGACCATGCCCAGGTCGCCATGGCTGGCCTCGGCCGGGTGCACGAAGAACGCGGGCGTGCCGGTGGATGCCAGCGTGGCGGCGATCTTGCGCCCCACATGGCCGCTCTTGCCCATGCCCATGACGACCACGCGCCCGGGCGTGGCCAGCAGCAGCTGCACCGCCTGCACAAACACCTGGCCCAGGCGCGCGCCCAGGCTCTGCAATGCCTGGGCCTCGATATCGAAGGTCTCGCGCCCCAGGCGCAGGGCCTGCGCGGCATCGAAGGGCGGGGGGGCGGATGGGGCGTTGGGCATGGGCGAATTCTATCGGTCGGCCCGCCCCCGGCTCGGCTAGGATCAGGCATGTCCTCACTCGCCCTGACGCTGCTGTACCTGCTGGCTGCCGTGCTGGGCGTGGTCGCCTGCCGCAGCCTGCGGCTGCCGCCGATGATGGGCTATCTGGCGGCGGGCATCCTCATTGGCCCGCATGCGCTGGCGCTGACGCAGAACTCCGAGGGCGTGCGCCACCTGGGCGAGTTTGGCGTGGTGTTCCTGATGTTCACCATCGGCCTGGAGTTCAACCTGCCCAAGCTGCGCGCCATGCGCCGCCATGTGTTCGGCCTGGGGCTGCTGCAGGTGCTGCTGTCCATGCTGGCCTTCACCGCCTGCCTGCTGCTGCTGGCACGACTGGGCGGCGTGTGGGACATGGGCTGGCAGACCGCCCTGGCCCTGGGCGGCACGCTGGCCATGAGCAGCACGGCCATCGTCGTCAAGCTGATGTCCGAGCGTGGCGAGCTCGAGAGCGAGCATGGCCGGCGCGTGCTGGGCATCCTGCTGTTCCAGGACTTGGCCGTGGTGCCGCTGCTGGTGCTGATACCGGCGCTGGGCTCGTCACCCGACAAGCTGCTGCTGGCGCTGGGCCTGGCCCTGCTCAAGGCCATGGTGTTGGTAAGCGTGCTGCTGGTGGGCGGTCAGGGCGTGATGCGCTGGTGGCTGACCCTGGTGGCCAGGCGCAAGAGCGACGAACTGTTCATGCTGAACCTGTTGCTGGTCACGCTGGGCCTGGCCTGGATGACCGAGCTGGCCGGGCTGTCGCTGGCGCTGGGCGCCTTCATCGCCGGGGTGCTGGTGTCCGAGACGGAGTTCCGCCACCAGGTGGGCACCGACATCCGCCCCTTCCACGACGTGCTGCTGGGCCTGTTCTTCATCACCGTGGGCATGATGCTGGACTGGCATGTGATGGTGGAGCGCTGGGCGCTGGTGCTGCTCTTGCTGGCGGCGCCGCTGCTCATCAAGACCGCCATCATCGTGGCCCTGGCGCGCGGCCTGGGCGCCACCACCGGCGTGTCGCTGCGCACCGCGCTGTACGTGGCGCAGGCGGGCGAATTCGGCTTCGTGCTGCTGTCGCTGATGCAGACGCACGAGCTGCTGGCGCCGGCGCTCATGAACCCGGTGCTGGCGGCCATGGTGCTGTCCATGCTGGCCACGCCCTTCCTGATCCAGTACAGCAACCGCATCGTCATGAAGCTGGTGGCCAGCGACTGGCTGCAGCAGTCGCTGCAGGTGACCAGCATCGCGCGCCAGGCCATCAACACCAGCGGCCATGTGCTGATCTGCGGCTATGGCCGCTGCGGCCAGAACCTGGCGCGCATGCTCGAGCGCGAGGGCATCCCCTACATGGCGCTGGATCTGGACCCGGACCGCGTGCGCCAGGCCGCCGCCGCCGGCGACTCGGTGGTGTTTGGCGATGCCACGCGCGTCCAGGCTCTGAAGGCCGCCGGCCTGGGCCGGGCCGCGGCCCTGGCCATCACCTATCTGGACACGGCCGCCGCCTTGAAGGTGCTGGCCAATGCCCGCGCCCATGCGCCGCAAGTCCCGGTGGTGGTACGCACCGAGGACGACACCCACCTGGAGAAGCTGCAGGCCGCCGGCGCCACCGAGGTCGTGCCCGAGGCCATCGAGGGCTCGCTGATGCTGGCCGGCCATGCCCTGGCCCTGGTGGGCGTGCCCATGCGCCGCGTGCTGCGCCTGGTGCAGGGCCAGCGCGAACAGCGCTATGGCCTGCTGCGCGGCTACTTCCACGGCGCCGACGACGACACCGTCAGCGAGCGCGACCAGGAGCGCCTGTACTCCATCACCCTGCCCCCGGGCGCCGCCGCCGTGGGCGCCAGCCTGGCCACGCTGACGCTGCACGCCATGGGCGCGCGCCTGATCAACGTGCGCCGGTTCAGCGGGCGCATGTCCGGCCCCGACGATGAGGCGCCACTGGCCGAGGGCGACACCCTGGTGCTGTCGGGTCACCCCACGGCCCTGAGCCTGGCGGAAGAAAAACTGTTGCGCGGCTGATTACACTTTGCGCCGCCCCTGAGCCGACCTGCGACAAGCCATGCCCCATCTCAACGTCACCCACTACCTGCGCCAGCACATCCGCACCGTGCCCAACTGGCCGGCGCCGGGCGTGCAGTTTCGCGACATCACGCCGCTGCTGCAGAACCCCAAGGTGTTTCGCGTGCTGATAGATGCCTTCGTGCAGCGCTACATGGACCCGGCCCTGCGCCCGGACGTGGTGGCGGGGCTGGATGCGCGCGGTTTCATCCTGGGTTCGGTCGTGGCCTATGAGCTGGGCCTGGGCTTTGTGCCCATCCGCAAGAAGGGCAAGCTGCCCTTCACCACGGTGGAGGAAACCTACGAGCTGGAATACGGCAGCGCCACCGTGGAGCTGCATGCCGACGCCGTCCAGCCCGGCGACCGGGTGCTGCTGATCGACGACCTGATCGCCACCGGCGGCACCATGATGGCGGGCAAGAAACTGCTGGAAAAGCTGGGCGCCAGCGTCATGGAGGGCGCGGCCATTGTGGATCTGCCCGAGCTGGGCGGCTCGGCGCGCCTGCGCGCCAGCGGACTGCCGCTGTTTACCCTGGTGGACTTCGGCGGCCATTGAGGCCGCCGTTTTCAGCGCAGATCTCCGTACTGCGTGCTGCTCAGGTCGGGGCTGCGCCCCTCCTGGCTGGGCATCACCGTGTCCTCGAAGCCGGTCAGGGCCGGGCTGGGCGGCAGCAGCGGGCCGCTGCGCGTGGCCACGCCGGGCTCCACCGGGGCTTGGGGCGCGCGCCCGGCGGCATTCACCAGCGCCTGCTTGAAGGCCGCGACCTCGTCGGCCTCGATGGGGTCGAAGCGCGTGCTGCCCGGCGCCACTTCCGGCACCGTCGGCGGCACCAATGCGGTCGGGCGTGGGGCGGCCTGGCGCGCTGCCGCGGGCCGCGGAGCGACCACGACCGGCGAGGCCGCAACGGCCCCTGCCGTGAATTCGGGCACGCGGCTCTGCGCTGGCGCACCTGCCACGGCCTGGCGCAGCGCGGCGCCCACCACGATCTGCGCATTAGTGCGCCAATACACGGCCGGCACGCCGATACCAAAGCGCGTCTTGGCGGACTGGGCGATCAGCGTCTCGATCTCGCCCAGACGACCCATGTCGCCGCCATATTCGGGCGCCAGATCCATCATCACCAGGAACTGCGAGCCCCGCTGATCCAGCGACAGCACCTTGAACTTGTAGCCCGCCGACAGCACGCCGGCACGCACCATGGCGTCGCGCACCGCGGTGTAGAGCAGCTCGCGGCGCTCGGTGCGCTCGCTCCTGCGCACCTGATCCTGCGAGGGCGCCGACGGCGAGGATGGCAACGGCTTGCCATGGGCACCGGGTGCCGCAGCGGCTGCGGCCGGTGCCTGGGGCTTGGATTTGCGAGTGAACCAGCTGAACAATGACATACCTGCCTTCGCGAAGAAGTGCTAAATCTGTCAGTAAGTGTACTTCGCACCGGCGCCAACGCCATGCCGGGCGCTGGACTGTCAGGTGGATGCAACGCGGCGGCGGCGGTTGGCCAGGCGCTTGGCCTGCACGGCGCCTATGGCCATGACCAGCTGCAGGGCCACGGCCGGGTTGCGGTTGGCGAACTCCGCGAAGCGGATCGCCGTCAGGTTCCACAGCCTGGTCGGCGCCCCGGCCTGCACCGTGGCGCTGCGCGGGCGGTGCGAGAAAAACGCGCCCTCGCCCACCACCGAGCCCGGGCCGACGATGGCCAGGCGCACGCGCTGCTGCTCGTCCTCATAGTGCACGGTCAGGCTGCCGCTTTCGACCAGGTACAGGGTGCGTTCGGTCGTGCCCTGGGCAAACAACACCTGGCCGACCGGCAGTTCCATGGGCCGCAGATAGGGCAGGAGCAAATCCCACTGCTCGGAGCTGAGCATATTGCCCATGCTGTCTTCGGTGGCGGCCTGGCTGATGGCCTGCACCAGGCCCATCAGCTGGGCCTTGAGGGTGGGAATGGCGGCGATGTTCATCGCGCGCGAAAGTAACGTGGTCGTGCCGTTCACACAAGCACGCATTACTTTTGTTCACAAAAACGTCGCTTCACTTGCCGATACAGAAGCGGTATTTCTGCCGCATGTATTTGATTTTCAAGCCAATCATGGCGATCCCACAACGTGCTTGGACCTATTCTTGGACCCAAGTACCAAGTGTGTCCCTTGGTAGCGGCGGATGGCCCATCTTGGACGCTCCCCGCACGCTCGTCGCCGGTACAGCACGCCAGCAAGTAGTCTGATCAAGGACGGCGAACATGGCCATCGGCGTTCAGCAACGTCCAATGACCGTAGCGAAGGCTCATTTTCCCACCTCCTGACTCGGAACACCAAGGATGTTGCGCCCTGCTTCAGTCCGAAAAAACGGGAGGAACGCAGTTCGGATTGATGGCTGCGGCAGCGGTGATGCCGGGGTGAGATGACGGCTC
>ENA-UOUJ01001650-UOUJ01001650.1-activated-sludge-metagenome-genome-assembly--contig:-NODE-1650-length-11297-cov-4.432841_pt1 | contig 11297 bp, 10 predicted proteins | sample MGYA00249839_ERZ747224 | MGnify/ENA primary metagenome ERZ747224 (study PRJEB28782, sample SAMN03220277) | activated sludge metagenome | biome: wastewater; feature: sewage sludge; material... | reverse complement strand
GAGAGACACCGCAGTTTGAACCGCCGTTTCCGCGCGCGCGCGCGGGCCAGCAGCGGCGCTAGCCGTTGCGGCAAATCCGGTCGCGACGAGGCCGGTCGAGAGAAGCGTGCGCCGATCGAGGGGCATAGTGTGGGCTCCAGACACACGGCATCATGCACCGGAGCCGGTTAAAGGACGTTAATGCGCCTTGGCCCTGGGATGGCGCCTGGGCGGCGGCCGGCCGAGGCACGTCCGAATGATCTCAAGCCCGCCGGCGAGCGCCGTGCCCCAATCGAAGCGCAACTCGCTCGTCTTGTCAGGCTTTGTCTGTGCCGCCGGAATGACACGCGGAATATGGAAGAAGCCCACGACAGGCGGCTCCCGAAGCTGATTGGCGAGGAACAGCGATCTGTAAAGGAGCGCGTTACAAAGGTAGCCGCCAGCGTTGTCGGATGTGACGATCGGCACCCGAATGGCGAGGAGACGTTCGACGATGTCGTCGGCCGGAAGCTTTGCGTCGAGCGTGTCGGACCCGCCCTGAACAATGACGCTCGCGGACGGCAAGGCCCCGGCCGCGTCCTCGGCAATCTTGCATGTGTTCCGCGCCACGCCTTCGAGCACATACGAGTTCGCTTCGGCAGACACGCCAAAATGCAGCACCAGCTTGGGCCGTTCCCGCTCGTACAGTGCTTCAAGCCGTTGAGGCGCTCGCTCCCACTCGGTCGGCAGCACACGCGCCACCACCCGGTGCGCGCTGAAACGGCGCGCAGCAAGGTGTGCGAGCTTGGACACAAAGCGCTCGCTCACGTTCTGCGGCATGCCCGGAAAAGGACCGAATCCCGTCAAGAGGATGGTGTCTCTCTGCCGCATCGGTTCCAGGGCCGCTCAGATTAGCTATGCAAAAAAATGCGGGCGGGGTGACGCCTCTGGCCCGCGTGATCTCGTTGATCTGCCGTGTGATCGGAACTAGGCTGTGAGCTTATCAATGCACCATCGAATAATGAGTTCAAAACCTAGACTCCGCCAGCTTTGGACGGTGGCCACGCGAAACACCTGGGAACGCGATGGCAATCCTTCAATAGCAGCTCCGGCGAGCAGGGTATGGGAGGGAGTTTTGCGCAGGTTCGGGTTGCTGGCTCTATGTCTTGCGGCATTGGCCCTTGCGTCGTGTGGTGAGGCTCCCGATCGCTCTGAAACAACAGCGGAGCCGCCGACGGTCGGATCGCCGCCACCCGACGTGTCCGGCGGCGGACCCGATAGCGGGATGCTGGACGACACCGACACCATCGCCGAACCTGCGCCGGTCCCGGTGCCACCTCCTCCGCCGTCGCCCGCGCCGGATTTCAGGCAGCGCCAGCAGATCGATCCGGATGGCAGCGGGCGATACCGTTCGGCTCCACCGCCGCGTGCCGGGGTGGCGCCGCCGGCAGGCCGCGTTGCACCGCCGTCCGCTCGCGCTCCCGGGGCACCGCCGCCGTCGGCCGAGTATCAGCCACCTGCAGAAGCCGTTCCGCCACCACCGCCTGAAGTCGCTGGCGCGGCTGTCGGCGAATGGGACGTGGTTCCGGTCTATTACGGCACGGATCGCGCAGAGAGACGCACGAAGGATCGTCTCGATTACGGCACCGACCGTGGCCGTCGTCTCGAACTCGGGCGTGCGCTCGTCACTGTACCGAAAGCGCACCGCGAGCCGTTGATCGAGCGCCCGTGGGCGATCCGCGTTTTCAACATCACGCTGTACGAGGAAGCCGAGGACCCGAACCGTCACTTCACCATGCAGGAGGTGAAGGCACTTTCGGAGGATGAGTTCCTCACGGTGGTGCGCGAACGGCTGGCGGCGTCCAAACGCTACAAGGACCATGCGTTCATTTTCGTGCACGGCTACAACACAAGCTTCGATTACGCGGTCTATCGCACCGCGCAGATCGCCTATGACTTGAAGTTCGATGGCGCGCCGTTTGCGTATAGCTGGCCCTCTGGCGGCGGTATCGCGAGCTACACCTACGACCGCGAAAGCTCGGGGCAGGCCGAGCCCTATCTCCGCGAGTTCATGGAGATGGTGATCAACAAGACCGGCGCGAAGTCTGTGAGCGTGATCGCCCACAGCATGGGCAACCAGCCGACGCTCCAGGTTCTGCGTGAGCTTCGCCGTTCGAAGCCGGACGACGTACGCATCAGCCAGGTGATCCTTGCTGCGCCGGACGTCGACCGCGACAACTTCGAGAACATCGCCCGGGAGATCAAAGGCCTCGCGAGTGGCGTAACGCTCTATGCGGCCGGCAACGATCGTGCGCTCATCGTGTCGCGAAACTTCTATGGTGGCATTCCACGCGCGGGCGATGTGCCGCTAACCGGGCCGCTCGTCCTGCCCGGGATCGACACCATCGACGTAACGGCAGCCAGCATGGATAGCCTCGGGCTCAATCACTCGGGCTATGCGGAAAACAACGATTTGCTGGACGACATCGAGGCTCTGATCGAGCGGGGAGTTCGTCCGCCCAAACTGCGCACGCCCCGTTTGGAAGAGGTGACGACCGAACACGGCGCATACTGGCGCTTCCCGAAGGCGGCACGCTGAGCTGGCAGCATTTCGTTAACCCGGCTTTGAGATTGTCCTAATGCGCGACTCGGATTGCGCCAGACGACTATCTCAGAGCGGGATGAGATCATGCGAAGCGTTGGGTTGATACGTTCGCCGATGGCGCGCCTGGCAGGCCTCGTGACGCTTGCCGTGACGCTCACCGTCCTGCCGGGCGGTGCGATTGCCGTTGAGGATGCCCAGAAAGCAGCGCCCGCCGCATCCTCCGAACCTGATTACTACACCCGCCGCGCGAGATCGGTGCTCGACGCCGAGAAGGCCGCTCTTCCGCAGCCGCACGCGCTGTCTGCGTCGTATCCCGGCAAGGAGATCGTGGTCTGCGAGGCCGGTTGCACTGACACGCGCGCGCCGCAGGTCGTATTCGTCCGCCCCGAAATCCCCCCCGTTGTGGAAACGAACGAGAGCGTGATGGTCCCGACATCGACGAGCGACGGTCGTTCCGTGCCGCTCGACGAGGTCGCGTGCGTAGCGGGTTGTTATGGCGCGGCCGCCTCCAAGCCCATCGCCCCAGCCCCCGCCCTCGTGCCCCAGCCTGCTGAACCGGCAGTCTCTATTGAAGACTGGACGCCACCTATTCGCTTGCGCGAGAGCATCGACGACAAGCTGTCGCCGGTGCGCTGAGCGCGTCCGGCTAAGCTGCTATGCGCCGAGTGCGCGGCGCACCTTCTCCGCGTTGGCTGCCAGCACGGCCTGATCTTCCATCGTGTCCGAATGCCGGCCCAGCGGCACACCCTCGTGACGCGGCACAACATGAATGTGAAGGTGGAAGACGCTCTGCCCGCCAGCTGCTTCGTTATATTGGAAGACGCTGACGCCATCCGCCGCGAACGCCTCTTTCACCGCAACGGCAATCTTCTGCACGACAGGCAGGAGCTTTGCGAGCGCAGCAGGATCGGCATCGAGCAGGTTGCGCGAAGCGGCTTTCGGCACGACCAGCGTATGCCCCGGCCCCTGAGGCATGACATCCATGAACGCGATCACGTCGTCGTTCTCGAACACTTTGTGCGACGGGATCTCGCCGCGCAGAATTTTGGCGAAGACGTTGTTCGTGTCGTAGGCCATTGCGTGTTGCTCTCTCTTGCCTTGGTGCCGCCCCTCTAAAAGCACCGGCGACGGCGCCCGGCAAGCCCCATCGCCAATAAGCGGCGGGCTGATACCTCCCCTAAGCAGGCTCATCCTTCCTGTAAGGCCCGCGATCCCGCAGCACGGCATTGACCGTGCGGATCTCGCGCCGTTCTTCCGCGAGATAGCGCGACACGGCGGCTTCGAGGCGGGGATCGGCAATCCAGTGCAGTGAGTAGGTTGTCTCCGGAAGATAGCCGCGCGCGAGCTTGTGTCCGCCCTGGGCGCCGGCTTCTGCACGGGCCAAGCCGTGCGTGATCGCATAGTCGATGGCTTGATAATAGCAGAGCTCGAAATGCAGAAACGGATGATGCCGCGTTTCGCCCCAATAGCGTCCGTAAAGGCAGTCGCCGCCGACGAGATGCAGCGCGCCCGCGACGAACTCGTCACCCTCGCGCGCGAACACGAGCAGACAGCGCTCGGCAAGCGCTGCGCCGAGGCGCGAGAAAAACGCGCGGTTGAGGTAGGGGCGTCCCCACTTTCGAAGGCCGGTATCCATGTAGAAATCGAAAAACGTGTCCCAGTGCGCCTCTGTGATGTCGGCGCCCGTCACGCTCACGATCTCGACGCCCGCCTGCGCTTCCGCTCGTTCTTTGCGGATGGCCTTGCGCTTGCGCGACGAGAGCGTTGCGAGGAAATCGTCGAATGTCGCGTAGCCCGCGTTCGTCCAGTGGAATTGCTGCCCTGTGCGCTGGAGAAAGCCGGCCTTGCCAATCCGGCTCCACTCGCCCTCGGTCAGAAAAGTCATGTGCACCGATGAGGCTTCTATGCGCTCGGCGACCGCAACAGACGCCGCGGCGAGGATGTGTTCCACCTGCGCTTCGTTCGGGCCCGGGCGCGCCAGAATGCGCCGTCCGGGAACCGGCGTGAAGGGCACCGAACACTGCAGCTTCGGATAATAGTGCCCGCCAGCGCGCTCCAGTGCATCGGCCCATGCGTGATCGAACACGTATTCGCCGTGGCTGTCGGTCTTGAGATAAAGCGGCATGACACCCGCAATCGCGCCGTTTGGCTCCTCAAGCACGAGATGCTGCGGAAGCCACCCAGTGCCGTCGCCGACAGATCCCGACTTTTCGAGCGCGTGAAGAAAGGCATGGGAAACGAACGGATTGTAAGGGAGCGTCTCGGGATTGGCGCACGCGTCCCAAGCATCGGCGGCAATCGTCTCGATCCGCCCTGCAACCTTCACGATCATCTGCTCGGCGTCGCCCAGGATAGATCTCCTGCTGGTCCGTCACGACGAAGAAAATCGGGTCGTTAAGCGGCCGTTCAAGTCCTCAAGCGACAGCCTGTGACAATGACGTCTGCCATTGATCGAGATCCGCAAGCGCACGCCGCGACATCAACCGCTTTTTCTCCGCGCCGCGCGCTTTGCCTTTCAGCTTGCGGCCTTCGGCATCCGTCGTCGGTGCGTCGTCCAGCGGCGGTAGCAGGCCGTAGTTGATGTTCATCGGCTGGAACGAAGAGGCTTTGCGGTCCTCGCCGTCGAGCAGATGCCCGCCTGTGATATGGGCGAGCAACGCGCCGAGCGCCGTGGTTTGAGGCGGCGGCCCAGCATCGCGCCCGGTACGGTCGGCAGCAGCGAAACGGCCAGCGAGCAGCCCGATGGCGGCGCTCTCCACATAGCCTTCGACGCCGGTGATCTGCCCGGCAAACCGCAGGCGTGACTCGGCTTTGAGCCTGAGCCCGCGGTCGAGCAGCTTGGGCGAGTTGAGAAACGTGTTGCGATGAAGCCCACCGAGCCGCGCGAACTCCGCCTCAGCGAGGCCGGGGATCATGCGGAACACGCGCACCTGTTCGGCGTGCTTCAGTTTGGTCTGGAATCCGACCATGTTCCACAATGTGCCATGCGCGTTGTCCTGGCGAAGCTGCACGACGGCATAGGGCCGCCGCCCCGTGCGCGGATCGGTCAGGCCCACCGGCTTCATCGGCCCGAAGCGCAGCGTGTCGCGTCCGCGCTCCGCCATCACCTCCACGGGCAGGCAGCCGTCGAAATAGGGCGTGGATGCTTCCCATTCCTTGAAAACCGTCTTCTCGCCCGCAAGCATCGCATCGATGAAGGCTTCGTACTCGTCCTTAGACATCGGGCAGTTGAGGTAATCCGCCCCCGTGCCGCCTGGGCCCGCCTTGTCGTAGCGCGATTGTCGCCAGACGACGGTCTGGTCGATGCTGTCCAGATGGATCACCGGCGCGATCGCGTCGAAGAATGCAAGTTCGCCCTCGCCCGTGCGGCCGCGGACGGCCTCACTCAACGCGGGCGACGTCAGCGGTCCCGTCGCAACGACGACGTTGTCCCAATCGGCGGGAGGCAATCCCGCCACCTCGCTACGCACAATGGTAACGAGCGGATGTTCCGAGAGGCACGCCGTCACGTCCGCCGAGAATGCGTCGCGGTCGACAGCCAGGGCACCGCCTGCCGGAAGCTTTTGCCGGTCTCCCGCCGCGAGAATCAGCGAATTCATGCGCCGCATTTCTTCGTGCAGCAGGCCGACCGCATTGGTTTCCCAATCGTCCGACCGGAAAGAGTTTGAGCACACGAGCTCGGCGAGCCTGTCGGTCTTGTGCGCCTCCGTCGTCCGCACGGGGCGCATTTCATGAAGAACGACGGGCACGCCTTGATGGGCGATCTGCCATGCGGCTTCGGAGCCGGCAAGGCCGCCGCCGATGACGTGAATGGGGCTATGAATGGTCATAGCCGCGAGCCTATCACAGCGAAAGGGGCGCCGCGTCAAGCCATCGGCCGCGCGAAAGCGCCGCGCCGGCGCGAGCGAGGCTCGAACGAGCGCCTCAGGACGCCGTGCACTGGCCGCTGTCGTTGACGAAGGTCTTGAGGTCTTCCACGCTGTCGAACTCTCCCACGGGTCCAACTTCCTTGGTGCCGCCCGGATCGAACAGCCAATACCAGTCGTAGCTGCCGCCGAGCACGAAATAGCGATGTTGCTCGGCCACGATCGCGCCCGCAAGCTCCTCCGAGGTGCACTGGCTCAGAACCGCATAAGCGTTTGCGGGTATGACGTATCGGACAGCCTTGCTGTCGATTGTCATCGCGTGAAGCGCACCCGAAGTGGTCCACGCAGGCGAGAGAAAGTAAAGCGTCGTGCCGTCGGCCGAGAACTGCTTGTCGAAAAAGCCGCAAAGAGCATCCTTCGGCTCCGTGCCGGGGCGGCCGGTCATGAGCAGCGTATCGTCGCTCCCGTCGACCCGGATGCGCCTCAACTCGTCGGGTGAGGAAAGCGCCGTGCAATCGGGAAATTCATCGTCGTCCGAGCGCTGGGCTGCCTCTGCGGTGCGGGTGAAATAGACCCATTGCCCATCGGGCGAGAGGACCGCTTCGCGGTCGCGCCCTTGGTCGGTCAACTGCGTGCGGCTGCCGTCTTTCGTTAGCACGACGTTGCCGCCATCGATCTCGACGGCGGACGGTGTCTCCGCGCGAGCGCCCACCGAAAGTCCGGCCAGACCGAGCGCCAATGAAACGGCAGTTGCAGCGAAGGCGCGCATCAATGGTAGCCCTCGCCTGCACGGACCTTGCCGCGGAACGTGTAGTAGACGAACACGGTGTAGGCCAGAATGATCGGCAGCAGGATGAGCACGCCCACGAGCATGAAGAGCTGGGACGAGGGATGTGCTGCGGCTTGCCAGATGTCGACCGAGGGCGGCACGAGGAACGGGACGTTCGAGACGCCAAGCCCGAAGAAACCCAGCAGGAACAGCGCGATTGTCGAGACGAACGGCCGCTTGTCGTCTCCCTTATGCAATCCCGACCAGCATGACCACGCGGCGAACGCGGTAAGCAGCGGAATGGGAGCCAGCAGGAACAAGTTCGGCAGCGTGAACCAGCGCTCGAAAATGCGCGGGATGGCGATTGGCGTCCACAAGCTCACGACAGCAAGCGCCACGAGAACCACCGGCAGCAAAAGCTGAGCATGAACCCGCGCGCGGGCCTGCACTTCGCCGTCCGTTTTCATGACGAGCCATGTCGCGCCGATCAGCGCATACCCGGCAACAACGCCGACACCCGTCAAGAGAGAGAACGGCGTGAGCCAATCGAACGTGCCGCCGGCATAAGCGTCACCCTGGACGTTCGGACCCTGCAAAAGCGCACCGAGAATGACGCCCTGCATGAAGGCGGCAACGATCGATCCACCCGCAAACGAGAGATCCCACATTTCGTGTCGCGGCTTGGCCACCCAGCGAAATTCGAACGCGACGCCCCGAAACACGAGCGCCAGCAGCATGATCAGCACGGGCAGATAGATTGCCGGCATGATGATGGCATACGCCATCGGAAACGCGACGAAGAGACCGCCGCCGCCGAGCACGAGCCACGTTTCGTTGCCGTCCCAGAACGGCGCCACGGAGTTCATCATCTGGTCGCGGTCGGCTTCGGCGGGGTTGGCCGGAAACAGGATGCCGATCCCGAGGTCGAACCCGTCGAGCACCACATAGAGCGCAACGGCCACGCCAAGGATGAGAAACCAGATCAGGGGCAGCCAATAGGATGTGTCTTCCATGGCTCACCTCGTCCCTTCGATGGCTTCGTGTGTGGCTTCCTCGGCCGCCGACAGCGGCCGCGACGGCACGCCGTCCGATGGCTTGACCGCAGCGCCTGTCGGACCTTTTTCGATGAGCCGGTTGATGTAGTAGATGCCCATCGAGAACACGATCGAGTAGACGATCACGAACAGGATGAGCGTGGTCAGCACCGCGCCCGCTGCCACGGGCGACGCCGCATCCTTGGTGCGTAGAATGCCGTGTGCGATCCACGGCTGACGGCCTGTCTCCGTCACCCACCAGCCGGCGAGAATGGCAACGAAGCCGGCGGGCCACGAGATCGAAAGCGCCTTGAGATACCAACCCTGTTCGAACAGTCGTCCGCGCCACCAGAGATACGCGCCGAAAAGCCCACCCGCGATCATCAAGAGGCCAAGTCCCACCATCACGCGGAAGGCGAAAAACACGGGTGCGACCGGCGGTCTATCCTCCACCGCAAAATCCTTGAGGCCGGGAAAGCGCCCCTCCCACTCGTGTGTGATGATGTAGCTCGCGACGTTCGGGATCGAGATCTCGTAGTGATTGGTCTCGTCCTTGTCCGAAGGCAGCGCGAACAGCACGAGCGGTGCAGGCTTGCTGCTGTCCCAGTGCGCCTCCATCGCCGCCACTTTCGCGGGTTGATGCTTCGCGGTGTTGAGGCCGTGCAGGTCGCCGATAACGAGCTGCAGCGGTGCCAGCAGGGCCACCATGCCGATGCCCATACGCAGCATGGTCCGCGCTTCTTCTTGAAAGCGATTTGTCAGCAGATAACGCGCTCCCACCGCCGCCACGACGATGGACGTCGTCAGGAACGCGGCCGTGAACATGTGCGAGAAGCGGTAGGGGAAGCTCGGATTGAAGATGATGGCGAGCCAGTCCACCGGGTAAGCGATGCCGTCGCGCACCTCGTGTCCCGTGGGCGTGTGCATCCAGCTATTGGCCGCGAGGATCCAGAACGCAGAGAGCGACGTACCGATCGCGACTAGCACGGCGGACGTTACGTGCAGGTTGGGCGAGACCCTATTCCAGCCGAACAGCATGATGCCGAGGAACGAGGCTTCGAGGAAGAACGCCGTCAGCACTTCGTAGCCGAGCAGCGGCCCCATCACGTTGCCGACGACGTGCGAGAAGCGGCTCCAGTTGGTGCCGAGTTCGTATGAGAGCACGATGCCCGACACCACGCCCATGGCGAAGCTGACAGCGAAGATCTTGGTCCAGAAACGGGCGAGGCGGTGCAGATGATCCTGCCCTGTCATGCGCCAGCGCACGAGCAGCGTCGCGATGAAGGCCGCGAGCCCGATGGTAAAGCTCGGAAAGATGATGTGGAACGAGACCGTGAACGCGAACTGGATACGGGCCAGCATAGTTGCGTCGAGTTCCATGGCCCTTCGCCTCAGGAGTTGGGCGCCAAGCACGCGCGCGATCACGAAAGCGCGCGCATTGTGGCGAAAGCCGCCGCCGCCGTCGAGCCCCTAAGGAACGGAAAGGGAGCCGTTCCTGGCTCGAAAGGGCAAAGCGTGCTATGAATCGCACCCGTATTTTTCTGAGCACGGAGGACTACGCCATGGACACGAAAGTTGTTATTGCGGTCGCGGCGGCGATCGCACTGGCCGTGATCGCCTACGTCGCCTTTACACCGCAACCTGTAACGGATACGCCGACGGCCACGCCCGAAGCGACAACACCGAGCGCGGCACCCGAACCTACGCCGGCACCTGCGCCCGAACCCGAGCCGGAACCGTCGCCTGCACCGGAAGCGGCACCTGAAACTCCGCCGTCTCCGTCGCCAGCAGCGCCTTAAGCGGCCGCGAAATCTTGAGAAAGAATGTGTAGCGCTGTTCGGGCAAATTCGCCCGAGCAGCCTGCACGTGTTTACGTATCGAGCCTTACGAAAGCTTCTTGTTCAAGCCGACAGCGCTTCGGCCACGTTCCTGACACAGCGCCCGCAAACACTAGGATTGGATGATCAGGGTGCGGCGTAAGGCTTCGGCCGAAGCCGTCGCTTTGATGGCTCCGCCTAGGCAAAGTTAACACCCCGCAGCAAGGCCGCTCCCCCGCATGAGAAGCTACAGCAAACGTATCGAACGCGATCTCCCGCGATGGCGCGAGGCGGGCTGGGTCACCGCTGAAGGCGAAGCCGCGATCCGTCGCGATGTCGCGAGCAGCGCGCACAGTCTCGGCCTTGCAAACGCGCTAGCCATTCTAGCTGCGGTGCTCATCGGCTTTGCGGCCATGAGCTTCGTCGCCGCGAACTGGCAGGAGATGCCCCGTATTCTGAGAATCGGAATGCTGGTCGCCGCGCTATGGGCGTCTTATACGACAGCGCATGTCATGGCGCAGCGCAACATGACGGCTTTCGCGGATGCAGCGATCCTGCTCGGTGTCGCTATTTTTGGCGCGAGCATCATGCTCATCTCCCAGATGTATCACATGGACGGGAGTCCAGCCGATTTCGTGCTGGTCTGGGCGGCGGGTAGCGCTCTTGCTGGCGTTCTGCTGCGGTCGAACCCGGCGCTTGCGTTCACCATGGTCCTGATCGTGATCTGGGGTTTGATGGAGGCGCTGCGGCTCGAACGCGTTTTTTGGCCCTTCTTGCTGCCATGGGCGCTGGTGTCCTTGGCCTTCTACTGGCAGCGCTGGCGACCGGGTCTTCATCTCTCGGGGATTGCGCTCTCTGGCTTTTTGATCAGCCTCGGCTATCGGCTCTTCGACGGCCACGCCCATGGTCTTGTCGTGGCGCTGGGCCTTGGGATCGCAGGCATCGGCCTCATAGGCGAACACCTCAAGCAAGATCTGCGCGCCCTCTGGCAGGGCATTCTCAACTACGGCCTCGTCATTGCGTTCGCGGGTCTCCTGGCGCTTCAGTTCGTCGAGAAACCGGAGCTCGACGTCTTCATCCTGTTAGCTGTGCTTGCGCTCGCGCTCGCAATCGCGGCGATTGCGTGGGGGCTCCATTCGGGCAACCGCGGCGCTCTTTGGCTGGGCTATATCGCCTTCTCGGTGGAGATCCTTTCGATCTACAGCAAGACGGTCGGCACCCTGCTGGATACGTCCCTGTTCTTCCTGG